>Ga0307516_10003385_pt1 | contig 20561 bp, 31 predicted proteins | sample 19_EM_MG_FD_203310 | JGI IMG/M metagenome (GOLD analysis project Ga0307516, IMG submission 203310) | Populus trichocarpa ectomycorrhiza microbial communities from riparian zone in the Pacific Northwest, United States - 19_EM | ecosystem: Host-associated > Plants > Roots > Unclassified | place...
AATATAAGTTGTTGGTGCTACGAAGGCCACGTATTTATCTTCGTCAACTGTACTTGGTGCCAATATATCTGGATTCCACCGTTGCTCACGCCAGACCGCGATCTTGTTCCCAGGGCCAGTACGTGTGTGTATGATGATATCCTGACCATTGACGTGAGCCGTGGGGAGCCCGGAGGATAGAACGGGTAAGACGGCGAGTCAATGCAGCCAGTGTTTGGCCTTGCGGTGGGGCTCCAAACGTGTTTTGACTTGAGATTTTCAGAGGGTGCCTTTGTCGAGCCTTTGTGGGCTCTCTCGGCAGTGCGGCGTTCCCGCGAATACCGGTCTCTGATTGGATGATCGCACCGTGGGAATCCCGAGGTACCCAATATTAGACGCGGCAAGTGGATCACTGCCTCTTCTTTCTCATCCACCTTGTTTCTTTTCTTCTTGTCCTTTTAAACGGGCCCTCTCATTCCTTTCTTTTTTTTTTCTCCTCACAAATCTACCCACCCTTCAAACCTCAGCTCTCAACCTCGAGCCCCCTCTGAGTTTTTTTCTGTCGCCCAACGCGCATACGAACTTGCCAGCCATGTTCATTCCATTCGTCGGGTTTGTCCTCGCTTCTACTGTGTCCGCCAAGGTCATCGATATCCAAGTCGGTGGTGACGGTGGTGCGCTCACTTTTACGCCAGAGGCGATTGTAAGTCGTCCTTATCGTGATCTACGCTTTGGGGTCACTGACTACCGCTCCCTAGGCCGCAGATCCCGGTGACCAGGTTGTCTACCATTTCAACCCCAAGAACCACACTGTGACCCAGTCGTCGTTCGCTGGCCCTTGCTCCCACAAAGACGGTGGTTTCGACTCTGGTTTGTGAGTACATGTGTGCGATTTTTCCTCTTGATCTCGTCCTGATTTTGTGACCGCGCCCCCAGCCGCCCAGTGGGTGCTGACGTCGCTGTGGCCGATAGGCCCACGTACACCGTCACCGTGAACGATGTACGTTATTTCCGCTGTCGAACGCCCGACGACTGTTCCCATGGCGGTTGCTGACAGACTTATTGTCATTTCCTAATTTAGACCCAACCGATCTGGGTTTTCTGCAACCAGGCTAGCAACACCCCAAACAGCCATTGCGGAGCGTGAGTACTTGCTCGTTTCTGCCCTTGTTCGCACACAAGAACTCATTCATGTCGGCTATTTATAGTGGCATGGTCCATGCCATCAACTGTGGCGCTGACGGTGCTCCCAATTCCTTCACCAACTTCAAGAAGGCCGCTCTTGATATTGGCGCTAAGCTCAAGGCCGGTGCCCAGAACCCAAGTTCCACTTGGACCGCTGATTACGGAGGCGCCACGATCCCCCCTCCCCCCGTTCCATCGCTTGTGACCAATACCGTCACCCTCGGTTCCGATATTTGGACGACGACCTATTCTTCCTATCCCAACTCGCCAGCTCCCACCCCTGTCTCTGCCAGTGGAAATACGATTGAGGTCATTGTTGGTGGCCCCAACGGGAATCTCTCTTTCACTCCTAGCCGCGTCAGCGCTGCTCCTCGTGACACCATCAAGTTCATCTTCCACGTTAAGAACCACACGGTCACCCAGTCTTCATACGCTGCTCCTTGTATGCCCCTGACTGACAAGACCACTGGCACCAAGATCGGATTCGACTCCGGCTTCTTCCCAGTTGCTGCTGACGCCACAACCTTCCCCAGCTGGTCCCTTACCATCAATGACACCGCGCCCATTTGGGCTTACTGTCGTCAGGCCAACCACTGCGGTGCTGGAATGGTGTTCGCTATCAACACTGACGAAACCAGCCAACGCAATTTCACCTCGTTCCAGAACCTCGCCAAGACCCTCAATGGCACCACTACCAACACCCCCTCCACCCCTAACAACGGCAGCACTTCCGGTAATAACTCCAATTATGGCGCCGCAGTACCCAGATCCGTTGGAAGTGGTTTGGTTATCACTCTTGTTGCGGCTTTGGTTGGATCGTTATTATAGATGCACGGACTTTAACGCCAGGACTTTAGTTCCTTTCCTTTCTCCGACGGATACCCCTGCTAAGCGTTTCTTACATTTGTTCTGGGTAACACTGGGTAGTTTATTTGTGACCGATTGCCTAGTCAATCAATTTTTGGCCTCCTTTTTCTCCACCAGAGAAGTGCCGACCAGTACTGAGGACTTGCATGAGAATGCCCTAATGTTCTCGTGTGGGCTATGCCTGCCTGACGCCGTTGGGGTGACACTTCAATTCAATCGGAGTGGAGGATTGCCAGCCCGCTCGAGTCTGACCGTCGTCACTCAGGGGTGTCTGCCCCTCAAGGGTGTGGACCAACCATGAGTAAGATTGATGCTTGCCTGGGTGTTGGAATAACAATATGGTCCTGGTCCCGGAACTGAGAGTTGTAAGGCTTATAGAAGGTCAATTTTAGAGTACAATAAGGTGCAAGGTAGGTTGATAAAACACAAGGCCCTCAGAGACAACAGTGACAGAGACGTTTGACAATGACCTCCCACTGATACTCTTCTGGGTGGACTCCTGTGGACAGGGTGATATTGAATGTAGTGCATATGGGATGTAGGGAGGATGACACATTACCCCTACTCTCAAGCCACTCACAAACGCCCCTCTCCTTCTCTGCCTCAAAGATCTCAGGTGTGGGTTCCATATGGTGGAAAGACTTGTGGGTGAGGATGATGGCGTTGAAAGGGGAAGCTTCGCCAATGAATTCAACAATGACCTTGGAGGTGAGGTCCTCCATGAGGGTGTCCTCAATAACATTTGGAGGGCAGTATAACACCACCTCAGGCTGGCTTGAGAGGCTGGTGGTGCTGGGCTTGATGCCACAGATGAGATGTTCCAGCCTTAGGGCAGTCTCCCTGCTAATGATGTAGCCTGCTGTGCGGCAGTAGACATACTGAATGTTATGAAGGTTCTGGGGGGGCCGGATTGTCTGGGTTGTCCGGGTTGTCCAGAGCTTCTGGGGCTTCTGGACTTTCTGGGGTTTCTGGACTTTCTGGGGTTTCAGGTGGCTACTCCTCCAGTTCTGAAGATGGGACAGAGACAAGTTCTGGGGATGGGATGGAGACGAGTTCTGGATAGGCTCATGGTAATCTCCTGTCAGGGTGGAACGAGTCGATCATGAGATCATCGATCGCGAACGGTCTCGATCACATTGCAATGCGGGCCCCGACTTTTACACCCCGGCGGCCCGAAATCAGTGGGGATGAGTCTAAAGAAAGAGGGGTTGACAGTGCGGCGGGGATGTGAATACGACACGTTGTTCCGACACGTTGTTCTATACGATGGGAAATCGTTACAGGCGGGTTGAACTTCCGTTCTTATGTAAGGTACGCGGAAATCTAGTCTGAATTTTAAAGTGTCGTTCTGGGTGTGATGAATGGACATGAAGATGCTAGGGAGGGTTTGGTTCTCAGCGTGCTACACCATGGGATAAGGTTCTGGTTTTCCCCCCTCCCAGGCGGGTCTGAGGAGGGTCTTGTCCTTGGGTTTTTCCTCCCGTAAGGTGGCGGTGCTCGACCTGGGATGCTCCATCTCCTCCAAGGTGGTGGGGGTTGGTTCGGGTTCTCCCTTCTTTAATGGGCTGTGGGACACGGACAATATCTCTTCCTTCGAAGGGGTAGGAGGAATGGGTATTTGTGATGCCTTGTTCTTTGTAGCAGAAGGTGAGAGAACGGAGGGAGTGGGAACGAGGACGAGGGGGGAAAGGGCGGGGACTAGGGTCTCGGTTACGGGCGACCGGGGGGAATTGGGCGAGGCAGAGGTGGTGGTTGCGGGCTCGTTCTCATGTTTGGAAAATGTGGATAAATCTAACCTCTCCGTAAGTGGGGCTGAGCCTCGGTCGTCCACGGGAGATGGGGCGTCGATCTCTCCATGCTCGGATTCCCACTGTTCCGCACCACTCCTCAACACATCGAGGACATGGTCAACTGTAGGTCGGTCGCTAGGATCCCCCTCCCAACAAGATGTCGTCATTTCCCACAGTTTCTCAGTGTAGCCGCGGGTGGTGTCGAAGGTTGGTTTCTCAGGTCGCTCGCCTTCGAGGATCACCTCCACGGGATCGCTGTCCGTCAGGACCTAGGACTAACTTAATACTTCGGCCTGATTTGTATTGAAGGAGGCTCACTTCGTAGATGGTCACCCCCATCGAATATATGTCGGACTCCTTTGTGAAACCCCCGGGTGGGCCCAGGACGACCTTGGCAAGTCCGAATCCCGCGAGACAAGCGTGACCATCGTCAGAGACGAGAATGTTTTCCTACGACAAAGTAAGTGCCGTCGTTTGAAAACAGGTGCAGGAACCGTACCCCTTTCAGGTCGCCATGAGCGAGATCCATACTGTGGAGATACTGAAGTCCGCGTGCGGCGTCCTCGAACTGCGGCCAGGTTCAATCAGGAGATGCACGAAACGAAACATAATTGTACGTGCCAGTTTTAGCGGATTGGCTTGGTCGTTTTCCCCCAAGAAGTCGACGATGGTTCCGTTTTCTATCCATGGCGTCACAGTGGTATATTCTTTGTCGTCCATCGTGGCCCCGACTAGCTTCAATACGTTCGGGTGGGACAGGTGTTTCCAGGTTGCGACCTCTTGGCAGAAGTTCTGTGGATCCTCAGGCTCGATTGTGGTGAGGAGAACGGCCAACGTATCCTACCTTTTTTATTTCCCGGACGTTGGCTGACTTGCGATACTGTGTGGATTTGACTGTGACGGATGTGCCATTCCCGTACGACCCCGGCCAAACCTCGAATAGCCCGTCGGACGAGATGGGACAATCGCCCAGTTTCTGGACCTTAGATTCGGCAGTGATATACGAGTTGGGGAGGATACCGTATTCACCGCAAATCTCCACGAGTCCCTGGAAGCATCGCTCCCTCATGCGCAGGTTCATCCGGTCAGGGGATTCCAACATCTGTCGTCCGCTGGTTGGGCACACCGATACGTGGGTAGAAGGCACATCCTAGCACTCACCTTTCCAAGTGTTTCCACCGCCTTCCGAACCCCACCCTCCCCCAACGGTAACTTTGCCCTAACCAGGATTCGATCTACCGCCTTGTCGGAATCTGACTCCGTGAAGGTTGAGCTTCGGCAATCGCTGGGAGGTTGGGTGGAACCCTCTCCATGGTTGGATTCCCACTGTCCTGCGGCACTCCTCAGCGCGTCCAGAACGTAGTCGACTGTGGGTCGATCGCCAGCATCCTCCTTCCAACAAGACGTCGTCATTTCCCACAATTCCTTGGTGTATCCGCGGGTGGTGTCGAAGGTTGGTTTCCCGGGTCGCACGCCTTTGAGAATAGATATCATCGCCGTTGTGTTACCGTGCTCGTGAAACGGGGGCCTATCCGTCAAAACCTAGGACTACCTCAACACTTCGCCCTGAGTTGTACTGAAGGAAGCTTACTTCGTAGATGGCCATCGACATTGAATATATGTCGGACGCTTTTGTATGACCACCACTCGTGAGCTCGGTTTCCGTGTTCAGCAGTTCCGGGGGAGACCAACGCGTGCTGTTGGCACCACTGGACGTGGACGTTCGAGATGTACCAGCAGCGTCCGCGAGACAAGCGCGACCATCGTCGGAGATGAGGATATTTTCCTACACCAAAGTAAGTGTCGTCATTCGAAAACGGGCGTAGGAATCGTACTCCTTTTAGATTACCGTGAACGAGGTCCATCTTATGAAGGTACTGAAGACCACGTGCGGCGTCCTCTAACTGCGACCGGACTCAATCAACTGACGCCGAAATGAAACGTAGTGGTACGTGCCAGTTTCAACGGATTGGCTTTCACGCCTCCCTTCAAGAACTCGACAATATTTTCCATCCATGGCGAAACCACGGAGCATTGTCCTTCATCTATCGTGACCCCGATTAACTCTAAAACATTCGGGTGAGACAGGCGCTTCCAGGTTATGACTTCTCGGAAGGTTTTCTGCAAATGGTCAGGCTCAGTCCTGGTGAGGAGAATAGGTCAAAGTGCCTACGTATTTGGTTTCCCGGATATCGTCTGACTTGCGATACTGTACGGATTTGATTGTGACAAGTTTGTTCTCTCCATACCACCCTGGCCAAACCTCAGAGAAACTGTCGGATGAGGTGGGACAATCGCCGAGTTTCTGAATCTTGGATTCTGGAATGATATACGAGTCGGGGAGGATGTCGTATTTTCCGCAAATCTCCACGAGCCCCCGGAAATATCGCCTCGTGTGTGGGCTCATTTGGTCGTTGGGTTCCAACATCTGTTGCTCGCTAGTCGGATGCACCGGCATGTGGGTGGGGAACGTTGCCTGCTTACCGTCTCAAGCGTTTCGATCACTTCCAGAGCCTCTGCCTCCCCCAACGGTGACTTTGCCCTATCCAGGATTCGATCCACCGTCTCGTCGCGATCTGGTTGAGCACCTGAATCCGACTTCTCCATAAGAGCTGGGCTCAGGGCGGCAAGCGCTCCATCCTTTGGTTTCCACTGCTCCGCGGCACTCCTCAGCACGTCGAGGAGGTGGTCGACTGTAGGTCGGTCACCAGGGTTCTCCTTCCAACAAAGTGTCGTCATTTCCCACAGTCCCTTGGTGTAGCCGCGGGTAGCGACGAAGACTGGTGCCTTTGGTCGCACACCTTCAAGGACACAGAGGACTGCCACATGATCGTTGCACCCACAGAATGGGATTTTGTCCGTCAGAACCTAAGGCTACCTCAATGCTCCGGCCAGATTTGTATCGAGATAAGCTTACTTCGTAGATTGTCATCCCCATCGAGTACATGTCGGCCTTTTTTGTAGGCCCTCCCCTCCTGGATTCAAACCTTTCTGGATCCAGCAGTTCCGGGGGACACCAACGCCGGGTGTTGGCACCGCTGGACGAAGATGTTTGAGACGTAGCGGCGGAACCCAGATCGCCAGCGACCCTCGTGAGTCCGACGTCCGCAAGGCAAGCGCGACCGTCGTCGGAGATGAGGATGTTTGCCTACACCGGCGTAAGGATCGTTGTTTAAAAACGGGTATAGGAATCGTACTCCTTTCAGGTCACCGTGGGCGAGCTCTATACCATGGAGATACTGAAGACCGCGTGCGGCGTCCTCTAACTGTGACCGGGCTCAGTCAGTAGATGTATGGAATGGAGCATGTTACGTGCCAGTTTCAACGGATTGGCCCGCAAGTTTTTCTTCAAGAACTCGACGATGGTTCCGTTTGCCATCCACGGTGTTACCATGGTATATTCTTTGTCATCCATCATGACCCCGACTAACTCCAGTATGTTCCGGTGAGACAAACGCTTCCAGGTTATGACCTCTCGGCAGAAGTTCTGAGGATGATCAGACCCGTTCGTGATGAGGAGAATAGGCTAAAGTACCTTACCTTTTTGATGGCCTTGACTCCTTTGGTTCCCTGTGCATTGGAGGTGTAGATATCGTATATCCGTATAACTTTGATCGCTACGAATCCGTCCCCCTTATACTTTCCTCGCCAAACCTCAGAGAACCCGCCGGATGCGGTGGGGGAACCGCCTAGCTTCTGGATCTTGGATTCGGTAGTGATATATGAACTGGGGAGGATGCCGAATTCCCCACAAAGCTTCACAAGTCCCCGGTAACATCGTCTCCTCGTACGTAGGCTCATTGGGAAGTGGGGCTGCAACATCTGCCGTTCGTTGGTTGAATACACTGAGTCTTGTCAAAAGGTGCTTCTACTCACCTTTTCAAGTGCTTCAACCACTTTCCGGACCTCGCCCTCCTCCAACGGTGACTTTGCCCGATCCAGGAGCCGATCCACCACCTCATCGGGGGTCGGTTGAGGGACAGATGCGTTTCGTGGTTGGACGCCGGGTGTGCTTGGCCCGGTGTTTGATATTGTCTGGGGAATGTTTCTCGAACTGTGCGGAGTGGGTGGGTTGTTCATGAGTGTACCAGTGGCCATGGTGAAAGGGTGGCGGAGGGTGTACCGAAGGGAGGCCAGACGGTGATATATACGGGATCGCACCTAAGCCGCATGGCAAGGGTCCGGATGCTGCGGCATATCGATACTCAATACATTGATGTGCGAGATCGCCATGAGGCGGTCGAGACCGAGACCCAGTAGGGTTGACCGTCAGACCGGTAATGCTCGCAATGAACGTCCTTATCTAAGAACGTGGCCCCTCCCTCGATCAACCAAGGACAATCGGTGTTTATTGCAATCGGTGCGAAGGCGCGAAAAATATCGGAGTGAAGCCGGATGATCGGGGAAGCACGAACCGACACAACAGGTCGGCTCAAGCTCGACCATGCCAAGTGGACGGCGATCAGATTCGTGACCCCGCTAGTCGATGTCTGTTTGATCCCGTGGGCGGTACTTAATGCCTCGACTCTCCAGCTCGGCCTCTACATCTTCGGGAACCCGACCCTTGACACGCACGGCATACATGCCGCGTACATTTCCAGCTGCTTGGCAGTTAGAATACCCGTCCACCGGACCGGTGAAGGTTCAGGGCGGCGACTTACATGTCCGCTGCCACCGTCCAACCCAGCTCGTCTCGGGGTCAATCAACGCGATGACCCCATCAAAATATGTCGAAGTGCACGACTGGATACGGTCCGGAGAGCCTTTCAACTGAGTATGCTGGTGGGTCAAGGGTGATGCGTCTGGAGGAGGTGGGGACGAACCTGAAGAATCTCTTCGCAATTGGGGCAACCATTTTTACGAAAGTCTCCAGGAGTTTGGACGAGTGAACACAGGAGGCATGCCCTGAGCTGCCTGGCCTTTGGCAGTGGTGGAATAACTGCTTGGGGTTGACCGTCGGCCATGGCTGGTGGAAGAAGTGTGACAAGGACGTCCCAGTCACGTCCGAGTGATCGAGGATGTCCAGCTTTGGTCCTCCGCCATTATCATGAGAACCCGTAATGGTCCTCGCAAGGCGCGCCAGGAGGCACCCATCGCTGTAGGCCCCCTGCAAAATAGCCATAGAGTGGCCCTGAAGAAAATCTGGGACAAACGGCGGTGCCTCCCTTCAGCCACTTCCCGAAAAGCTTGGGCATCTGCTCGAGGGATAAAGCCTACTTTCGTCAATAGGTGGTTTTATGCGCAAGTTCAGAGAGCTAAGGCAGCTGGTTTAGAACTCGACACGGCGAACGAGGGTTACGATCTTGGTGTTGAGGACGGGGGGCTGGTAGGTTTCATCCCGCCTCTCAAGCGGGCCTCTGTTCTGCGTTCTACGACCCCAGGAGACCTACCAGAACTCTCCTCCTACGAGCACTCCGCATCCAGTGAAACCGGTCTTCGAATCCCCCTCACCCCCGGTCAATCTTCATCTCCGATCTTTGGGTCTTCGTTTTACTCTCCGAAGCTCACCCTCGACTCGCAACTTAGCGCATACGGTCACCTCCTAGGCGCAGAACAGTTTCTTTTCACCCCTCCCAGTCCACCAAAACGCGAACGGACAACCCAGTCTCGCAGCCATAGCCGGCACCTCGCGGAGGAACTTCGGACCCAGAATCACCAAAGCGTGTATCCTCCTCCTGTCAATCCAACACCCAACAATCGTCTGTCCTCTTTACCTCTAGCGCCAAGGAAACCTAGACCGTCACGAGGCACCCATGACATTCTAAACTTTCAAGATGACCCTTGTCTTCGGTTTTCGCCCCCTATCTCATCGCCCACGCCCGTTGCGTCAGGATATTCGGTTCGATACCACATCGGCCATTTGGCACCGGAAGGAGACGATAAGCCAAACCTGTCGACCCCTTCCGATCTTCGTACATTTGTCGCAAAAACTTCACGCCTCACCGACCAGAAGCGAGGTAGGTGCTTGGTGATGATCCATCTTTGAACCGTGGAGATAATCAGACCACACCTCCATTCCCCAAGTGTCTATGGTCGATAAGCGTACTACGCATGATAACCCAAACGGTTTGTCCTCTCTAACTGTCCGTTTCCAATGCCTCTATCAAAACGCGCATAGATCGCATAGCCCATCTCCCTTCCCAGGCCAAGCATCGATGGCTGCATCGCGTCCATCAACGGCCTACCCATACACCCTGATTCCCCTTTACCCGCAACTCAGTCGTCGCTATTGGTGGATTTGTAGGAGTGGTGATTTGGCTTTGGCGGAGGAAGCCTCCTTCCAGTAACGTACGGGAGCGTGCTATTTCCGTCGATGCGTTCAATCCAGATTCCTGCCCTTGATTCCCTTGATCCCCGTCCACACGATGGTAAGGATGAGAGCAAGAGTGCTGCTCAAGGCGTATATTTGTGGGATCGGTCTCGTTGCGCATCGGCCTACGCCCATATCTCCCTCCTTCCACAGGAAGAAAATTATCGTGGCGGTTACAGACCCGAAAACTGTGATGCCGATGAGAGGAGCATAGGGGAGTTGCGTGGAGACCAAGGCGTAGAGGATACCAGAGAGGGTGCCGGAGTACGCGAGCATCCATCCGCGGAGGATCGATACTGGTGGGTAGCTCGCCCGGAAGTGGACGACTACAATGAGGACCGACGCGAAGAAAATGCCGGCGGCGTACATGTAGTGACTGACAATGTGTTCCCAAATGTTCCTCGTGTAGTCGTAGGCTGCTTCCACGGCTGGTATCTTAGAGGCACCGTCTGCCACCCTGATCTCCTCGATGGAATGCTTGAGCATCGCGCTCATGGTGTGAGCCGTAGAACCGAATATGAAGAGTACGGATGAAAACGCGAACAGGATCGTCAACGCCTTGGAGGGGGCAGGTCTTGCAGAGGTGAAGAGGAGATAAAGGATCGGGAAGTTGATGAATGGATCCAAGATCCGGAGGAGGTCGTTGAGGCCAAACCTCGGGAAGTCGAACTGTGTGCGTTCGTCTGGGAGGATCACGGGGAGGAGGATGAAGAGGAGGAAGAAGGTGGACGATAAACATGATAGAAGGAGTAATTTCGGGCGGGATGGTGGGTGAAGTGTCGTGGCCATCAGCAGCGTATCGTCGAAACCAAGCTCGTGCGATTCGATGGGAGAGTCCTCGCCCTGGCTCGTTGAACGGTAGCCAGATGACATCGTCGTCGGTGGTCAAGCAGATGCAGGTGTGTCTACTGCGCTGGCTATAATTATCTTGCAAGTGCTTGCCCAACCGACTTTCGCGGAGCAGACATAAGTGATCACGGGTGATGATCACGCTCAGGGGTTCGTGCACTTGGTCATCACACCAAGGTAGGTCGATGTGCAACGTGGGCAGTGGCATTGCGTGGATACGCGAGACAATAATGAGTACACGATGCAGAGATAATTTACTCTTCGCCCTCTTCATCAGCCCTGTTCAAGATCGTTAGCAAATTCGTCAGAGTTTGAACCACGGTAGTGAGTCGACTTACGCGATGTTGTAGAACCGGAGCTGGTAAATATCCTTGGAGGTAGCGACGACACTAGGATTCTAGATGCTTAGATCACGGGGCCAAGCGTTGCACGCGTGCCACTCACCGGATCCAGTCCCGGAGGGCGTTCTTCTTCAAGAACTTTTTGGTGAGGTACTTGAGGTAGCGCTTTGAGAGGGGAATATTCGAGGTGACAGATATTTGTTTGTCGCCTGGATCACGTAGTCAGCTCCCAAACCCGTTCATGGCACAAGACGATCGCACCTTCACGATGGATCTTGATATTGTCACCAAGGTTTCCGGTCTTGTTGTTGACCTTAATCCGGTCGTGCAGGAACTTTTCGAAAGCAGCACCATCGAAAACACCATCTCCGGCCGGACGGGAGTAGTCGACAACAAACTTGTGCTTAGCGGCGGGGATTTTGGCGGCCTTTGGCTAAAGAGAGGGGTCCAATCAGCCTACTGAGAAGAGAACTCAGCAAAGCGGTTTGGGAGTGAGCAACGGACCATCTTGAGGAGGTATCGACGGGATGGGGGAGGGGGAGGAGGGAGGGTTAGCCGCCGTTGATCACTGTGGGAAGGTATACAGTGCTGACGAAGATTGTCTCACGCACCAAATGTGGAATGAGCGCCAATCACCTCCGATCCGTTTTTTTCTTGGATTTCATTCACTTTTCCTTTGGCTATGACTTCAAAGAACACCTTGAGCCGGGAGCAGGTCGCGTCCGCTCAGGTCAGCGGGGACTATGCCATCAAATCCGAGGATAAGCAACCGGTCCTGGACACTTCCCAGTGGCCTCTGCTGCTGAAAAACTACGACAAGTTACTTGTCCGTTCCAGTCATTTCACCCCAATTCCCTCCGGGTGTAGCCCTCTTAAACGAGACATCGAGACATATGTCAAGTGAGTGCACGCTTTGGTTTGGGTCCCTTTGTTTAATGCTCTGCCCTTGCGATCCAGGTCCGGGGTAATTAACCTCGATAAACCCTCCAATCCTTCCTCCCACGAAGTCGTCGCTTGGTTGCGGCGGATTCTACGCGTCGATAAGACCGGTCACAGCGGAACGCTTGACCCCAAAGTTACTGGTTGTCTCATTGTCTGTATAGATCGTGCGACGCGGCTGGTCAAATCTCAACAAGGTGCTGGAAAGGAATATGTTGCTGTCCTACGACTCCACGACAAACTCAAGGACCCTTCTGCCCTCCCCCGTGCTCTCCAAACCCTAACCGGTGCTCTCTTCCAACGGCCCCCTCTTATCTCTGCCGTCAAACGTCAACTTCGGGTCCGTACTATCTACGACTCAAAGCTTCTCGAGTACGACGAAAACCGCAACCTCGCGGTTTTCTGGGTGTCATGCGAGGCTGGAACGTATATCCGAACTCTCTGCGTGCATCTCGGTCTGCTTTTGGGTGTCGGCGGTCACATGCAGGAACTACGAAGGGTTCGAAGTGGTGCTCTGAGTGAGAACGACGAGATTGTCACTATGCACGACGTCATGGATGCCCAGTGGTTGTACGATAACACACGAGATGGTCCGTCCCCCCAAAAAAACTGGATGTACCTGGTTTAACTATCTCACTAGAATCCTACCTGAGACGAGCAATCCGTCCATTGGAATGTCTGTTGGTCGGTTATAAGCGCATCGTCGTAAAGGACAGCGCTGTAAACGCGGTTTGCTACGGTGCAAAACTCATGATCCCAGGGCTGTTGCGATACGAGGCCGACATTTCTGTTCACGAGGAGGTAGTTTTTATGACAACAAAAGGTGCTGATGACCTCGATCGTCGATCCCTCGAGTTTTCTGACCCCGAGTATCAGGCGAGGCCATTGCAATCGGAATCGCACAGATGTCTACCGTCGAGCTCGCTACCTGCGATCATGGCGTTGTGGCCAAAGTTAAACGTTGTATCATGGAGCGCGATACCTACCCGCGGAGGTGGGGTCTTGGCCCAAAGGCAATGGAAAAGAAGAAGATGATCAAGGATGGCAAACTTGGAAAACACGGCGAGAAAATCGAAGGTGTCACCCCGAAGGAGTGGAGCAAGGACTACGTAGACTATACCCGCGACGAGGTCAGAGACGGAATGTCAGGCTCCCCAGAGTGGGCTAACGGTTTTCCACAGGCCCCACCCCTAAGTGTTGTTGGCCCCTCCACCATCATCCCCGCTTCAGGGTCCACGCCACTGCCTGTTGCCGCCTCCGCGTCGGTAGACGAGTCATCGCAGGGAGAAGCGTCGGATAGGAAGGAAAAGAAACGAAAGCGCACATCGGGCGTGTCGGTAGATGAGGAACCTGGACAAGGGAAGAAAAAGAAAGAGAAAGCCCCTGCCGACGAGGATAAGGAGGCTAGACGAGAGCGTAAACGCCTGAAGAGGGAGAAAAAGGCGGCCAAGGAAGCCGCTAAGGCCGGTCCTTGAGGTTGGGATTGAATCTTCCGTAGCTTTGTTCTCGTGTATCTGTGCTATCTATTTCTTTTGTTGCCCCTCGAAACTCACGTGTACCCCGCGTTTCATTTCACTCTCGATCATACTCGTCTTGGATCGGCACTCTGATGTCAACTAACCACAACGTGCAGACAGGCGGACATATCGACGAAATCTCTTTGGTTCCTTACCAAGTTACCGACTTCTTGGTTCAGGAACAACAGCATTCTGAATTGGGCGCGCGAGTATCGGCGCAACTAGCCACAACCTCTGCTCGATGTACGGACCAGTTCCTCGACAACTCGCTCGCGCGCGCCTGGTATCGTGATCACCCGGAGGAGTATGACGATGGCGCCCGCTCCGGTGACGAGGTGGGTGGTCGACACCTCGTCTGTTTCGTCGCCAAGGTGTTGAAGCGCTGCAGAGTTCGGATGATTTATCCGAGGTTCCGAAAAGGAGTAGTACACGAATGAGGTGCTCCTCCACCAGGATACCATCGACGGCGACCCCTTCTTCATCATCCAAAGCCTCATCTTCGAGGGCTTCGTCGTCAAGGGTAACGCTCCGTACAGAGAACACCGGTTCTCCGTTCATCCCCAGCGGGCATTGGACCCGGAAGAGGTTACAGGAACAATGGAACAAAGCAACCAGGGAAGCCGGGTCCGCCTCGGTGACGATCGTGAACGAAGTCGACGGCGAGGAAGTCCCTGGCGTGCCCGAGGACTTTCAGTACCTGGAACACGGTTATGACTGGGGAAGGCATACATCAGACCCAAACTTCTTGATTGGATGTGACTGCGCTGGCAATTGCAAGAGTGCGGATGTTGAAGGTTGCTGCATTAGGCCCATTGACAGCGACCCTGAAGATCTCATGGGGTTCTGGTATGACAAACGGGTGTGTTTTCTATGCTGGTAACTTTGGCGTTACGAGTCTCACCTCCTGGACTAGGGCTTATTCTGCCTTGATACTACTGACATATTGCTCAGGGAATGCAATATAGTAAGTTGGGCATCCAGAGAAGTGGTGTTTTTCTTACCTCCAGTACAGAATTGCTCCTGCGACGAAACATGCCGAACTCGGGTCGCACAGAAACCACGGAAAACCCCACTCCAAGTGTTCAGGACATTGCATTGTGGGTGGGGTGTCCGCCCAGCGGTGAGAGTTCCCAAAGGGACACTCATCGGGTTATATTCTGGGTCAGTCATGGTATCGTTCTTTTTCTCCACACCCACAGCTAACACATACCATAGGGTGTTGTTGTGTGTGGTCATCCCTTTTTGGGGTGCTATTGCTCACTCCTTTTCACTTCAACTACAGGAAGAGATGGGAAGCTGACAGGATCCAGGGAGAACGAAAGAATTATATCTTTGACCTGGATCACAATAGGTTTGGTGAGGAGGGACCGATACAGAACCAATACTCGGTTGACAGTTATACCAAAGGTGCTCTGTTTCCTCGTCTTAAGTACAGGTTGCTCACTCAAGTGCTTTGGTAGGGAACTGGGGTCGCTTTATCAAGTGAGTTTTTAAACATCATGACGTTTAATCATGCTGAGCCCAGTTGCTCAGCCATTCCTGCGATCCAAACATGCAGGTCCTGCCTGCAATGTTTGATGCACCAGAGGTTTGTCCATTCTTTGTTTGGGCCAACCATGACTGATCACCAGCCACAAAAGATCGAGAAGTCATATTTGGTGTTTGTGGCCATCAAGGATATCCGTGAGGGTGTGGAGCTCACTATAGATTATCACCCGAACTTGGGCGTCCCAAAAAAAGGGAAGGGGAAACAGAGGAGGGGGGGGTCAGACGCCTGCATGTGCGATGCCAGGTTGTGTCGAGGAGCACGACCATAGCTCTATCATCCTACCCTTTGTGGTTTATCGGGGGATGCTCGGTGGGCAATGACATATACTGAAAACACATTCATCTATTCACACCTCGATTACAGATCTAAAAAACAACAATCTGTCCAATCCCTCCCTGACCTTCCTCCTCGCCGGCGATCAGCTTCACCTTCCCGAGCACTGTCATCGCAAGTTCATTCCAAAGCAGCTGGGACTCCGAAAGAGGCTTCCCACGGATCTGGTTGGCTAGGATAGTTGCAAGGTGGTGGCGTAGATATTTCAAGGCAACGCTAGCTCTCCCGGGGACCCTGAATTTGATCTTCCGGTCGATAAACACCGAATTGGAGGCCAGCTGAAGCGGACCGTTAATTTTTAGTGTGGGTGAGAGAGCGCCTGCCGCACCTTGAATTCGCACTCGCCGCAAAGCAGGATTAGAGCTAGATCATCCACCGGACCGGTTTCCCAGGCATAAAGCTTCTTAGAATGCCTGCGGGATGTTTAGCTGGTAGATTCGGGGTAGGTGGGGATCGAACGTACATGAGGGTGAAGTACGCCATGTGGTTCCCTCTGAAATCCAGGGAACCTTTTGAATTGACCGAGGATGGGTGGAATTGGCAGAGCTGGCCGTTTGACACTGTTTTTATGCTCTTTCTATCGATGGGATCGATCGCCAGGATCTTCGGATACAGACCCGCGGCAAGAGCTGCGTCTAGTATGGAGGTGTTGCCAGAGTTACTGTCATACTCTGGCGGTACCGGCATGAATCGGGCCCTGTTTCTCCCCCAACGTGTCCTATGGCATCATTTAGTTAACCTGACTTCGTTCTGCGTTCCGCATTGGCCCACCTGCTGAGTTCTCGTATGTACTCTCTCTCAACATGAATGAAAGAGGAGTCAACGAGGTACCCAATGAACTGTTGTCGGAGTTCTTCTATCGATTGCAAGTTCTAGAACAGGGGTCACGCTACGATCACACCCGTGACGGGGTCGAAAAGTTGGCTTACTTGGTAACTTAAAAAGTTTTTCCGACAATATGACCTTGCAGACTCTAAGCTGTTGGCCGAGGCTTTCCTCCAGCCGTCAAAAGCGTTGTGGATCGTCAAGAAATCTGAGCTCTTGACCTTGAACCGACTCTTTGCGAGATCTGCAGCGTCTTCCGAGCCGAATGGAACCAGGAACGGAGACTTGGAAGACAGGGCGGCGGCGATCGTGAGAGCTGGGTCCAAACAGCGAAAGGTAGTGGCGATAAGCAAGAACTTCCCAAGGTGAACGTCCGTCGGGAGTTTGCTGAGCAGGCGACCCAACGGCGTAATGTCTTCGGTCTGGGTAAGCGCGCGAACCTGGGCATGGGGGATCAGGTGGCCGCAAACTTTGAAGTGGGAGGGAGCCAAACCTCAACGAGCGCAGAAACTGCTCGCCGGATATTCGTTGTGGAGGGAGGGTCGAGTGCGCGGGTAAGCACATCTTCAATCGTCGAACCAAGGTTAACCTTCATCGTCTTGATGCGCAATGCAAGGTCAGAGAGACTGAGTCTTGTCATCTCCGGGAGCGGGTGATCGGCCATCTAACGAAGTATGAGAGGGCGACCAAACCAGGTTCGTGGGCGTTGCTCACGATCGTATCGTGACGCAGTTTGGTGAAGAGGTGGAAACAGAGGCCATCCTGAACACGACCGGCACGTCCTCGCCTTTGGGCGGCGTTGCTCCTGGCGATATGGGTCTCGACCAACCGGCTCATCTGTCTCTTCTCGTCAAACCTCATCTCGCGATGTTTGCCCGAGTCGATGACGCAGGTGATGTCTGGAATGGTGATTCCAGTCTCCGCGATGTTAGTCGCTTTAGTCAGAGATAAGTATACCTGAAGAGCAATTGACAACAGCGGCCGTACCTATCACGATCTTGCGGATGCCTCTTCGAGGGACATCAAAGACGGCCCCCTGGTTTTCGCTCGAGACCGTGGAGTGGAGAGGGTAGATGATGAACTCGGCCTCAGATCCAAATCTCCTATGCTCGGTCAACATGTCGTTCATGCGGCGAATTTCACCCATTCCGGGCATGAAAATGAGGATTGCGGTTGAGTGTCGAGTAAGGAGATCATCTTCGAAACAAATGCACTCCAGCAGACGGAGGATCAGGTCGTATGGAATCTGTCGCTCGTCAAGAAGGTTGATAGTAGTGGCCGTCTTCTCTGAGTACCGTTTCTCCAACTTTACGTCGTGAACAACGGCATCTTCTCTGTCGTCGTCTTCCGCGGCCGCGTTGTCTTCAGTCCACTCGGGGCGATTCTTACCGCGACGGAGGTTCCCTGGAAACGCGGTTTAATGTGACGAACGTCTCCCTTCGAAGGGCAAACGCACCCTTAGCAGCATAAGAGGAAGACTCCGAGATCCACCATTTCGTTGTCTCCAGTGTATCTTCTAGATACCGTACATCGACGGGGAAAGTCCGCCCGGGGACGTGAAGGGTAGGGCATCCACCAAAGTACCCTGCGATCTTCTCTGCATCGACGGTCGCGGACATGAGAATTATCCTGATAGAATGTCAGGGGGGGTCCAGGGAGGAAGGGGTTAGAACATACTTGAGATCAGGACGTTCCAACATGAGAGACTTCAGAACGATTAAGAGGAAATCAGACTCAATCGACCGCTCGTGGACTTCATCAATGACGATATGCTTTTCTAAAAGTGGTCAGGGTTGCACCAGAGGCAAATTGCCGCGGAAAGCGTACAGTGATCTCGTCGAAAGCCGTTCCATGCCCCCCTTGACCGGTCCCGCTCTCTAGCATGCGGAGTGCAATACCGTTCGTGACAAAAGCGAGCCTAGTGTTCCGAGATGTATTACTCTCCAATCGGATAGAGTAGCCTACGAGAGAACTCGGAGTTCCAACAGCCCCGGGAGAGTCCCCTAATTCTCGGGAAACACGTTGCGCAAGAGAAATGGCCGATATCCGCCGTGGTTCTGTGCAGTAGATCTTGCAATGCTTCCCCTGTGACAGTTGGTCCTCCAGGATGAACGATGGGACTTGCGTGGATTTTCCGCTAGAGGAAGTTCTAAGGAAAACGCGGTGTGCTTTCATTTATGGCTCACCAGCCGGTCTCGCCGCTAAGGACTAGGACTTGCGACATCTCCAATGCCTCGATGATTTCGGTTCTGTATCGGGCGATTGGTAGTCGATTACGCTCTTGCTGGAGGAACCGTCACCGGGTGTGGAGGTAACAGGAGTAAGATCAACTCACCAGCATCTGTTGGTACGCCGGACTACCTTTGCGAGCCTCGAATCCCGCCTTGATTTGCTCTTCGCTAAGCTCATGAGGGGAGGGGATATTTCGTCTTGGTCTCTCCTCCTTCCCTCCGCCTGTGGCCTTCAAGGACTTCCCGGTAGACTGTACGACACGTAAGGTAAACCCCGCGGGAAATTCCTGGGAACAGTACCTTGGATTGGGACTCGAGCTTCATCCGCGTGATCGTTCTGAGTTTTGCCCACGCTGCCCTGTTATTTGCGTCACCCGATTCCCTCCGTTTTGCTTCTAGTTCGTCCCAAAGGTTTCGGAACACGGGAGGAAGAAGCCTGAAGAAAGTCTGAGTGCTTGCGGCAGAGGTTCCCCCCAACGCAAATCCATCCAAAGGGGGGAAGGTGAGAGTGTGCAGAGCGACGGTTGAGATATATTGTTCCGCTTGACTGAGATCTGGGCACCCAACATCATCCATGCTCCAGCTTTGGATCACGCCGCCGTCCCAGGAAATTGTCACGCTGGCACGCCGAACCCGACTGGAACCAGATATACAAGCATAGTTCGCAACAGCGTACTTGTCCTTCTTCGTGATCGTTTCATGGAGTAATACTTTCGGAGTGCGTCCAGACTGTTTTAGGACATCCATGGTTTGTAGGCGCACAGTACTCCCGCTCGCCGTCGTTTCCGTTGCCGGTATCTCTTGAAGAATCTCAAAGAGACCACCGGGAGCTTCGTCGTCGCTGCCATCATCGAATATATCGGTGTTCGTTTTGAGAGACCCCGTCGGTTTGAGGTCCGGCGGCCGGTGTTTGGATGGCGAGATAACCTCTGGTGGGGTAGGAGGGACCACAGTGCGGTCCGAGAGGCCGCGAAGCTTGGCTTTCAGGGCTTCGGAGTTGACCCTTTCACGCTCAAGCCGGTACTGTGCCTCAGAAGCCTTCTCCCGGAAGAAGTAGCTTTGCTTGACGTCATCCAACCGAGTTTGAAGAAGAGCCAACTGCACCACACTCCCTGGGTCGTTCTTTCCCTTGCGAAGGGTTTCCATCTCCAATCTCAAGCGGACATACTCGGCGTCCGGGTCGTCGCCTGCATAGGGTCCCCCAACGTCTGGTATTACTATTCCGGGTTCCCAAGCGTCGAATTTTTCGATTTGTACCTCCTCGCGAAGTTGCGATGGCCCTCGCGCAAATGAGGGAAGGAAGACAGGAGCACTCGCGTCCAATCGCGAGGGTACACACAGGAGCGGGGTCCTTGTTGAAATGGGGGAGACGGAGCGTTGTCGGGGGATTGGAGTGCGGGGTGTCTGGGGGGTGTATAATGGTGTGGTCGAGCCAGTCCTGGACGATCTTGGGGTTCCAGGATCTCCCACCTCTCCCGAATCTGGTACAGTGGGTAAATTTCGAAACCTGAGCCACAACGTGTGAACGCACATGGGTTCTGACCAAGCTCTTCTTCGACGCAATGAAGGTGAAGCTACACAGCGTTGAATGCGGTGCGGTAAAAGTGTGGTAATCGCATCACGTACCCAGTCGAACGCTTCTTCGAGGTCAACCCCGTTAACGACCCGGAGGCATTCCTCGACCGTTTCCTCAGCGAAGCCCAGCCTTCGGAGTACACCGTAAGTGATTCCGAGTCGACTGAGCACCTTCTCCTCGTTGTCTTCACTAAGTTTTCGATCTGTTCGCGCCTAAGCTAACGGAACCCCCAGGAGTCCTGACAGCATATGCTCACCTTCGATCCTTTCC
>Ga0307516_10003386_pt1 | contig 20559 bp, 19 predicted proteins | sample 19_EM_MG_FD_203310 | JGI IMG/M metagenome (GOLD analysis project Ga0307516, IMG submission 203310) | Populus trichocarpa ectomycorrhiza microbial communities from riparian zone in the Pacific Northwest, United States - 19_EM | ecosystem: Host-associated > Plants > Roots > Unclassified | place...
TGACCGCCAAGATCGTCAGCTATGCCATCAACCTGGCGGTCAGCCTGGCCCGGAATCCGGAGGCCGGGCACGAGCCGAGCATCGAGATCTTCGCGCCGGAGCTCGTCGTCCGGGAGTCGACCGCGCGCCCGGCCCGGCGCCGGCGCTGAGCCGCCGGTCAGCGCGGCAGCCATACCCGCATGCCGCCGGCGCCGCGGTTGGCCCAGGCGTGGTAGGGAATCGCGGTCACCGTGCCGTCGCCAGCCGCCGGCCCGGTGACGGGCACGCCCACCCCGATCACGCCGTCGCCCAGATCCGGCCGGGCCACCGCGGCGGCCTCGCGCGCGGGATCCCAGCGGATGTCCTCGAGGACGGCGGCCCCCGGCAGGTCGGCCGACTCGACGCAGTACACCAGCGGGCCGCGTTCGAAGGCCACACATCCGCGCACCGCGTCGACCCGTGGGTCCGGTTCGATCCGGCGTACGGGCAGGTCCAGGTGCAGGATCACCTCGTCGCCGGCGCGCCAGGCGCGCCGGCGCTCGACGACGCCCGCCGCCACCGGGGCCGGGGCCTCGCCGGCGACCGAGAGCATCGCCGACCCGCACCATTCCGGCACCCGCAGCGACAGCGTCCACGGGTGCACGGGCGTGCGCTCGACCCGGATGGCGACGCGGCCGTCCCAGGGGTATTCGGTGCGGACCGCGACCTCCGCCTCCTGGTCACCGATCCGCGTGCGGATGTCCGCCGAGGCGTACTGGTGCAGCTGAACGCCGGTCTCGTCGGCGGTCGCCAGATACTGCTGCCAGGAGCTCAGCAGCCGCATCAGGTTGGGCGGGCAGCAGGCGCAGAACTGCCACGGCATACGCCGCCCGCTGCCCTCCTCCTCGAAGGTGCGGTGGCTGCGCCGCTGCAACGGGTTGACGTAGAAGAACTCCGTGCCCGACAGCGACACGCAGGACAGCACGCCGTTGTAGACGGCCCGCTCGATGGCGTCGGCGTAGCCCGGTTCGCCGGTCGCCAGCAGCAGGCGCCAGGCCAGCATGACGCTCGCGATGGCCGCGCAGGTCTCCGCGTAGGCGCGGTCGGGCGGCAGCTCGTACGGGTCGCCGAAAGCCTCGTCGCGGTGCCGGCTGCCCACGCCGCCGGTCAGGTAGCGCCGGGTGCGCACCATGTCATGCCAACGGCGCTGCACGGCCGCGAGCAGATCCTCGTCGCCGGACTCGACCGCGACGTCGACCGCACCGCAGTCGAGGTAGAACTGCCGGACACTGTGCCCGGCGACCTCCGCGGCCTGCCGGACGGGCTCGTGGTCCTGCCAGTAGGCCGCGCCGAAGCGTCCGCCGCCGAGCGAGCCGCGGCCGCGCTGGTCGAGCATCCGGGCGGCCATCGCCAGATAGCGCTGCTCGCCGGTGGTCCGGGCGAGCTCGACCAGCGCCATCTCGATGACGGGATGCCCGTCGATCCCGAGCGGGCCGTCGGCGCCGGACGCGCGGTCGATGTGGTCGGCCGCGCGGACCGCGATCGTCAGCAGGCGGTCGTCGCCGAGGGCACGGTGCCAGGCGATCGCGGCCTGCACGAGGTGGCCGACGCAGTAGAACTCGTGCCCCCACGGCAGATCGGCGTAGGGCTGCCCGTCCCCGGCGACCGTGACGAAGCTGTTGAGATAGCCGTCCGGGCGCTGTGCCCGCGCCACGACCGCGATCGCCTCGTCCGCCGCCGCCCGCAGCCCGGGATCGTCGCCGCGGCCCAGCTCCCAGCCGGCCGCTTCGAGCCACTTGTAGACGTCCGAGTCGAGGAACGGCAGCAGCGATCCCCCCGAGTCGGCGGCGGCCCGGTAGGTCCCCGCGGAGCCGCCGGCCAGCCGGAGGTTGTCCAGGGTTCCGGCCCGGCGCAGCTGCTCGAAGCCGTGCGGGATCGTGCGCTCGCGGTTGACACTCAGCCGCTCCTCCCAGAATCCATTCTGGACGGAGACTCCGCCGGCGTCGATCGGTCGCAACGGGGACTTCGCCGTTGGCGACGGCTGTACACAGTGGGCGCCGGTGGCCTCACCCAGGTTCATTTCACCGCTCCGCTCATCAGGCCTGAGACGTAGTAACGCTGCAGGAGGAGATAGACAGCCACACAGGGAACGATCGAGATCGTGATGCCCGCCTGCAACATGCCCCAGTCGGTGCCGCCGAGGCTGGTCTCGGTGCGGGCGGCCGCGAGAACGAGCGGGAGGGTGAACTTCGAGCCCTTGCTCATCATCACGAGAGCGCCGAGGAACTCGTTCCACGACATGATGAAGGCGAACAGCGCGACCGTCACGACGGCCGGGAACGCGGCCGGGAGGAAGACCTTCCGGAGCGCCTGGTACGAGTTGGCACCGTCCACGACGGCGGCCTCCTCCAGCTCGCGCGGCACCGCGGCGAAGCTGTTGCGCAGCACGTACACGCTGAACGGCAACTGGATGGCGGTGTGCACGATGGCCAGGCCCACCAGCGAGTTGGTGAGGCCCACCTTGGCGAAGGTCAGGAACATCGGCGTCAGCAGGGCCTGGTAGGGAACGATCAGGGCGAGCAGCAGGATGACGAAGACGAACTCCTTGGCCGGCACCCGGAACCGGGCCAGCGCGTACGCGGCGGGCACGGTGAGCAGCAACGTGAAGGCGATCGTCAGCATCGCCGTGCCGAAGCTGTTGAACAGGTATGTCAGCAGCCCCTGCTGGTAGTGCCACAACCGCTCGTAGCTGTCCAGGCTCACCGCGTGTGGCAGATACGTCGGCGGTGTCGCGGCCGCCTCCTCGGTCGGCTTCACGGAGGCGAGCACGGAGGCGAGCAACGGTAGAAGCATCACCGTGCACAGCGCGACGCACAGCGCGCCGACCAGATAGCCGCGCCGGCCCGGCCCCCGGCGGCGGAGGCGGCCGGCACGCGCCGCTGCCCGCCCCGGAACGACGCCGGCTGTCTTCGTCGCCTGGCTCATGCGTGACTCCGGCGGGTGAGCAGTAGCTGGACCACGGTGAAGGCCAGGATCGTCAGCGCCAGAATCATCGACAGGGCCGCGCCGTAGCCGAGCTTGAGATACGGGAACGAGTTCAGGTAGACGAAGAACACCGAGGTCGACGTCTGGTTCTGTGGCTGGCCCGCGGTCATGATGTAGAACTGGTCGAACGCCAGCAGCGAACCGACGACGCTGAGCAGCGTCACCAGCAGCACGGTGCGCAGCGTCAGCGGCAGGATGATCCGGGTGACCCGCTGCCAGAAGCCGGCGCCGTCGACCACGCTCGCCTCGGTGACCTCGGTCGGTATCGCCTGGATGGCGCCGATGAACAGCACCATGCCGAAGCCGATGACCTTCCAGACCACCGAGGCGATGATCGCGAGGTTGGAGCGGTCGGCGTCGACACCGAGCCAGACGATCGGCTCGGCGATGACGCCGAGGTCCCGCAGGGCCGCGTTGACGAGCCCGAAGTCGGTGCTGAACAGCCAGTACCACAGCAGGCTCGACACGCCGAGCCCGATGACGACCGGGGTGAACAGCACCGTCCTCGTGACCCGGCGCAGCCGGCTGCCGCCCGAGGTGAGCAACGCGAGCAGGTAGCCACCGATGATGAGAATCGGCGTGATGATGAGCGTGTACTTGAGCGTGAACCCGAAGGACACCCAGAACTGCCGGTCGTGCAGCGCCCGGGTGTAGTTGTCCAGGCCCACCCACGTCGGCGGGCTGATCAGCGACCAGTTGTGCAGCGACATCCAGGCCATCTGCAACAACGGCCACACGGTGAAGGCGAACACGAACAGCAGTGCCGGGCTCAGATACAACAGCCCGAGCCACCTGCGTCTCCAGCCCCGGTACACGCCGGCCCTCCTCGCCTAGCCCTGACTGGCAACGTCCTTCATCGCCTTCTTCGCGTCGGCGATGACGGTGTCGAGGTTGTCGTCGGTGTAGTACGCCCGTTGCAGCATCTGCAGCCACGGACCCTGTGGTGAGTTGATCTGCTCGAAGAACGTCGTCGTGTACGGCGTCTTCCCGACGGTGAGGGCCTTGGCCACGTCCCGCACGAGCGGCTCGGCGGCGAAGTACTTGTTGTCCACCATGTCCTCGCGCGTGGTGAGGTTGAGCGCCTTGGCGTACACGTCGACCTGCACCTCGTCGGAGAGCAGGAACTTCATGAAGTTCACCGCGTCGGCCACCCGCTTGCTGCCCTTCGGCACCACCACGAGGTCACCGCCGATGAACGAGGCGGACGAGTTCGGCGCTGCCCCCGGCAACAGCGCGATCCCGAACTTCATCTTCGGATTCTGCTGGCGAGCCAGCGTGATGTTGAAGTTGCCGGTGCCCATCATGCCGACCTTGCCCGAGCCGAACTGCAGGTGGAAGGTCTCGCCGTTCTCGGCCCGGTCGCCCTGGTGCACGTTGCCGGCCTTCACCATGTCGCGGGTGAACTGCAGCACCTGCTTGACGCCCTCGCCGGTGAGCGGCTCGTCGCTCGGACCGGTCGCCTCGATCTTCGCCCCGGACGCCCACATGAGCGGCCCGACGGTGAAGATGTTGCAGCCGGCGCAGTTTCCGGGCAGGTAGTAGCCCTTGACGTCGCCGCCGAGCGCGGTGATCTTGTCGGCGTAGGTTCGCAGCTCCGCCAGGCTGGTCGGCGGCTTCGCCGGATCCAGTCCCGCCCTCGTGAAGAGGTCCTTGTTGTAGAACAGGGCCGACACGTCGGCGTAGAGCGGCACGCCGTACAGCCGGTTCTCATAGGTCGCCACGGTCATGTGGCCCTTGCTCGCGGTCTTCAGCTCCGGCCAGTCGCGGACCCGGTCGGTGAGGTCGACGAGCTGCTGCGCCTTGGAGAACTGGGGCGCGTAGATGAGGTCCATGCCCAGCAGGTCGGGCACCTCGCCGGAGGCGATGCCCTGGGCGATCTTCCCGACCATCTCCGTGTGCGGGATGTAGGTGAGATTGATCTTGCAGGTGGGGTTCTTGGTGTTCCATGCCGCGACGAGCATGTCCACCATCTGCTTGTTGCCGCCCGAGCGCTCCCACATGGTGAGGTCGCCGGTGCCGGCGCAGGAAGTCGTAGCGGGCACTATGGATTCATTCGCCGTTTGATCGTCGTCGGAGCTGCACGCCCCGAGGAGCACCATGGCGGTCGCGGTGGCTAGGACGGCCCGCCAGGAACGGGTCCTCATCTCGCGCCTCCTCTTGCTTTGCGGGAACCCGGACGACCCAGACGATGCGGACGACCACCCTTGGGCCTCCGGGTAACCAGGCACGCTACACCGCACTGCATACGATTGCACTCATTCGTTTTCATACTGCGGAATCGCACTTCGTGCGCGCCTCTTGACGCAGCGCGACGCCCGTGCCTAACGTGTGGACGATCAGCGGCGGACGACCGCGCACAGCACCACGACCCGACCTGCCCGCATCCCCAGGTCCGGCAATCGCGCGCTCTGCTCGACCCGTCCGCCCGCATCTCTTCGCGCCCGGTCGGCGTCGTCACGTGAGCAGCGCTGCCCGTCGCGCCGTCGGCGGCTGCCGACGGCCTCCGCCACCGAAGGAGGTTCCCGATGAAAGAGGTCCATCCCGTCGTTGAACAGGCGCTCGACACGCTCCCGCTCAGCCGGCTGACCCGGCGCCGGTTGCTCCGCGGCACCGGGCTGGCCAGCGCGTCGCTCGCCGCTTCCGCACTGATCGCCGGCTGCACCGACGAACCGAGCACCTCGGCCTCGGGCGCCGTCGGCAACTTCCCGAAGACGCCCTCCTGGAAGTACGTCTTCGTCTGCCACGTGACGACCAACCCGTTCTTCACACCCACCCAGTACGGCGCCGAGGACGCGTGCAAGCTGCTCGGCATGCAGTACCAGTGGACCGGCTCGGTCAACTCGGTGGTCGCGGAGATGGTCGACGCCACCAACACCGCGGTCAGCGCCAAGGCCGACGGCATCGCCCTCGCCGTCGTCGACAAGGCGGCGTTCCGGGCGCCGGTGGACAAGGCGCTGGACGCCGGCATCCCGGTCGTCTCGTTCAACGCCGACGGCGCCCGCGACGACCCCGGCACCAACCGGCTCGCCTACATCGGGCAGGGTCTGTACGAATCCGGGTACGAACTGGGCAGGCGGGCCCTGACCAAGGTGGAGTCCGGCGACGTGGCCGCCTTTATCGCGACGCCGGGCCAGCTGAACATCCAGCCCCGCATCGACGGCGCCCAGCAGGCCTTCAAGGACTCCGGCAAGCCGGTGACCTTCACCGCGGTGGCGACCAACGCCGACATCACCCAGGGACTGTCCATCATCGACGCGTACTCCCAGGGCCACCCCAACCTGGCGGGACTGCTGGCGGTGGACGCCGGATCCACGCAGAGCGTGGGCCAGACCGTTGCCAAGTACAAGCTGCGGGACAAGGGCCTCAAGGTGGCCGGCGGCTTCGACCTGGTGCCCGAGACGCTGGCCGCGATCAAGAGCGGCGACCTCGACTACACCATCGACCAGCAGCCCTACCTGCAGGGCTTCCTGCCCGTGCTCGCGCTCTACCTCTACAAGCTCACCGGCGGGCTGATCTTCCCGACCCAGACGAACACCGGGCTGCTCTTCGTCACCAAGGACAACGTCGGCCCCTACCAGGACACCAAGACGAGATACCAGGGCTCGGACACCGCGGTGAAGCTGGTCGAACGCTCGGGCGCCATCCCACACAGCTGAGCTCCCGGGCTAGCGCAGAGAGAGGATCCGCCGATGAGCGACGTCGCCGTGCGGGAGGGCCAGGCCCGGCCCGCAAGCGCGCGACTGCGGCGAGCCCGGGACGCCTTCCTGCACCGGCGGGAGGCGAGCGTGCTCATAGTGGCGATCGGCCTGGTGGTGTATTTCCAGGTCGCCACGCCGATCTTCCTGACCTCCGACAACCTGCGCAACATCGCCCAGGCCACGGCGCCCACCGCGATCGTCGCGGTGGGCATCGTCTTCCTGCTGGTCAGCGGGGAGATCGACATCTCCGTCGGGATGGTGGCCGCGCTGGCTCCGTACCTGATGCACTACGCCATCGATTTCTACGGCGTGGCGGCAGTTCCGGCCATCATCCTGGCGCTCGCGGTCGCGGCCGTGATCGGCCTGGCGAACGGGCTCATCACCACCCGGCTGGGGGTGCCGTCGTTCGTCACCACGCTCGGCATGTTCTACCTGCTCTACGGCATCCTGCTGACCACCTCGCGGGCCTACCCGGTGGCCATCCCCGAGCCGGTCAAGGGCAACCTGCAGGCCTGGCTGGGCGGCGCCGACTGGGCGACGCTCTGCTGGTGCCTGGCGATCGTGGCGTTGTTCCACGTCGTGCTGACCCGCACCCGGTGGGGCCTGCACACCATCTCGGTCGGCGGCAACCTGCACGGCGCCACCGAGGCGGGCATCCGGGTCAACCGGATCAAGGTGGGCAACTTCATCCTCGTCAGCGTGCTCGGCGCGCTCGCGGGCCTGATGGAGGCGTTCCGGATCAACTCGATCGACCCGAACATCGGCGGCGGTACCCGGATCACCTTCACCGCGATCGCCGCCGCCGTCATCGGCGGCACGGCGCTGGCCGGCGGGTCCGGCACGGTGCTGGGCGCGCTGATCGGCATGTTCGTGCTCGCCGTGCTGCAGAACGGTTTCAACCTCATCGGCATCAGCGCGAACCCGTTCTTCCTGATCCAGGGCGCCGCCATCCTGATCTCCATGATCGCGAACCAGTACCTGTCACGCCTGCGCCGCACGGGAGGGAGATGACATGGCCGCCGAGGCGCTCCGGGTCGAGAACGTGGAGAAGCGGTTCGGCGCCCAGACCGTGCTGCGCGGGGTGGACCTGCGGGTCGACCGCGGCGAGGTGCTCGGCCTGCTCGGCGACAACGGCGCCGGTAAGTCGACGCTCGTCAACGTCATCTGCGGCTTCCACCAGCCCGACGCCGGCCGGCTGCTCGTCGACGGCACGGAGGTGACGGTCCGCAACGTCGACCACGCCCGCGCGCTGGGCATCGACACCGTCTACCAGGACCTGGCCCTGATCAACGAGCTCAGCGTCTACCACAACATGTTCCTCAACCGGGAACGCCGGATCGGGCCGCTGCTCAACAACCGGCTGATGCGCCGGCTGGCCACCGAGCACCTGCGCGAGATGGGCCTGGACATCCCCGACGTCACCGTCGACGCGGCGAAACTCTCCGGCGGCCAGCGCCAGGCGATCGCCGTCGCCCGCTCCGTCTACTCCGACGCGCACATCCTGCTGCTGGACGAACCGCTCGCGGCGATGGGCGCCAAGGAGGCGACGATCATCCTCGAACTGATCAGCGACCTCAAGGCCCGCGGCACCGTCGCCATCGTCATCATCGCCCACAACTACGCCCAGGCGCTGCAGATCTGCGACCGGATCAACGTCCTGCAGCAGGGGCGGATCACCTTCGACCGGCCGGCCGCGGACACCTCGGTGACCGAGCTGACCGAGCTGATGGTCGCCGGCTACCGCACCCGGCGAACGCGCCGTGGGCTTGTCGCGGAATGATGGACAGTTGTGCCACTCGAAGGAGATCCGCGATGCCGCAGCCCGAAGGCCCGGAACTGGAAGCCGTCCGCGCCCGCCGCGCCCAGCTGCGCGACAAACACCTCCACCCGCCGCAGACCCGCCCGGCCACGAGCGCCCGCGGCCTGCACCACGCCGCGCTGATCTGCCGCGACGTGGAAGAGACCATCCACTTCTATCAGGACGTGCTCGGCTTCCCGCTGGTCGAGCTGGTGGAAAACCGTGACTACGCCGGGTCGAGCCACTTCTTCTTCGACATCGGCAACGGCAACCTGCTCGGGTTCTTCGACTTCCCCGGGCACGACCACCCGCCGTTCAGCGAGACGATCGGCGGGGTCCAGCACCTGGCGATCTCGGTGACCGCCGAGCGCTTCGCGGCGGCGAAGGCGACGTTCGAGGCGGCCGGCATCGACTATCTCGGGCCCGACCGCGGGGTCGAGGACAGCCTCTACATCCGCGACCCCAACGGCGTCGGCATCGAGCTCTACAACGAGGAGCTCGGCGTCTTCGAGGGCGAACGACTGCTCTCGTGACAGCCCCCGGGTGTAGCAGGGCCGGCTGCTCAGGTCCGTCGCGGTGCAGCCGCGTTCACCCGCCGGTGGCCGTCGACGGACCGGTCACCGGACGCAGCCGGGCGGCTTCCGCGCGGACCCGCCCGACGAGCGCGCGCTTGTCGGTGTCATCGAGCCAACTCGCCTGCACGCCGTCGACCGCGAGCTCGACCATGCGGTCGAAGTCCCACCCCCACGCCTCGGCGCAGACGGCGTACTCCCGAGCCAGATCCAGGTCGGTCAGGGCCGGATCGTCAGTGTTCAACGTCACCAGCACCCCGGCCTCCCGCAGCCGGGGCAGCGGATGGTCGGCGACGGTGGCGAACGCGTTGGCGATGACCACGTTCGAAGTAGGACACATCGTCAACGGCACACGGCGATCGGCGAATCTCTTGACGATCTCCGCGTCCTGCACCAACGAAAGCCCGTGGTCGACGCGTTCCGCGCCGAGCTGCTCGACGACCGCCGCGACCGCCGACGCGGGACTGTTCTCACCCTGATGACCGGTACGCCGCAGACCGGCAGCCGCGGCGCTGCGGTACGCCCCGGCGAACGCCAACGGATCCACGCCGATCTCGGTGGAGTCCATGCCGATGCCCAGAACCCGCTCAGTGCCGGCCGCCCGTTCCCGCCTGAGCCCCACCAACTCCTCCACCAACTGCCGACCCGCGTCCGGCCCGTACGCGCGATCCATGTCGACGATGAGCATGGTGCGGCTGCCGGTCGCGGCATCACCCGCCGCGAGCCCTTCATCAAGGCCCGCGAGCACCTGACGCAGAGACTGCCCGGCGGCGAGGTGCCGCGCCGGAGTGACGAACACCTCGGCGTACACCCGGCCCGCCGCAGCGGCATCCACCACCGACTCGTACGCGAGCCGGGCCCAGTCGTCGCGGCTCACCAGAACCGACTGCACGAGCCAGAACACGCTGAGAAACTCGTCCAGCGAGCGATACGAGTAAAGATCACGCACGTCACCAACCGGGAGCGGCACACCATTTAGCCGAGCGAGGTCAGTGACCGTCCCGGGACGCATCGTGCCTTCGATATGGCAGTGCAGCTCCACCTTCGGCAACAGGCGCAACGGCTCGACGGCAACCTCCACGCAGCGCCTCCCCTATCCGTCACCGGGCAAGTGACCATGATGCTACCGAACCGGGCATGACAGGTCTTACACACGAACCGGCGCGGCCTGCCAATCACGCGTGACCCCTCGACAGGCTGCGCCGTGACCACGGCCCGGCGTCCATAGCGCGGGCAGACAACATCGACATCGTCCGCCGCGAGCGCGGATAGCCAGATCTCTGGATCATGGAACCGAGGCCCGGAGGCTATGCGGCGGGTACGACAGGCTCCCGGAGCGGCTCGTAGGTCGCGACGTAGAGCTTCGGTCCCGTACGCGGCAGCACGAGGTCGCGCAGCCGGCTCGGCAACCGGGCCGCGCGGGAGAGCCGGTCCGTCATGTCCTGCACGTGCCCGACCCGCGGCCGGCGGCGTTCCTCGTATCTCGCGCCCGCCCCGGCCCAGTCCGGCTCCGTCGAGAGCACCTCGGCGAGGACGAGCGCGTCCTCCACGGCGAGCGCGCCGCCCTGGGCCCACACCGGCGCGGTCGCGTGCGCGGCGTCGCCGACCAGCGCGACCCGGCCGTCGGACCACCGGGGGATGCGCACCTCCTCGACCGGTGAGTGGTACAGCGATCCGTGTCCCTCCGCCACCTGCGCCACCACCGTCCGGACCGGACCGGGAAACGTCGTGAAGGCGGTCGTGAGCCACTCCGGGCCGGAGCCGGCGGCGCCGCCACGGGTGGCCGACGCGTACCCGTAGACCTGGCCGGGGCCGGCCGGGATGAGCAGAAGTGTGCCGGCCATTGTCCGCACAACCGCGAGAAATGTCGCTTTGGCCGGAAGATCGTCAAGACAACTACAGGCGGCCGCTTCCTCCTCGGCGGCGAAGGACATGCCCCTGCCCAGACGGCCCACCCGGCCGTTCGGCTGATCGACATCGGCGGCCCGGTCACCGATCTCGGTCACCTATCCGGACGAAAGGTTCGGTCGGGGCGAATGCGGTCAGGGTTGGTGCCACCTACCCCTTGACGATGCGGCCATCGACGATGAACACTCTCGCAGCCGCCGCGATACGGGTACGTAGCGTCGCGACGTCATTGGGTGTAGAAGCCGGCCGGCCCGCCAGCCGTCGGTACGGACTGGACGGCACACGCCGTCCAGTCCGTTTGCATCAGACAGTCCCCGAACTGAATGGACGACCGGACCTTGTCACCCAGCATCGACGTGAGCGATCACTTCGAGCACCGCAGCCGTCCCCCGCGGCTTGAAGGAGTTTCCATGCCCCCGATCCCCACCGGCCGGCGCCGATCGCCGTTCACGCTCGGTGCCGCCGTCCTGGCGCTGCTCGCCGCCTCGCTGACCGTCGGCCCGGTGTCCCCCGCCGCCGCGGCGGCCACCGACGGCCTCGCCCTCTGGTACAAACTGGACGAGACCTCGGGGACGGTCGCGGCCGACTCCTCCGGGAACAACCGCGACGGCACCGTCAAAGGCACGGCCACCTGGTCGACCGGGCAGGGGCTCGCCTTCAACGGCACCGACACGTACATCAAGGCACCGGACAATCTGCTCGCCGGGCTCGACTCGATCTCCGTCGCGATGGACGTGCTGATCGATCCGGACCAGAGTGGCGCCTACTTCGTCTACGGCTTCGGCAACACGAACGCCGGCACCGGATTCGGCGACGGCTACCTGTTCGGCGCCGGCAACGAGTTCCGCACCTCGATCTCGGACGCGAACTGGACCGGCGAGCAGAACACCAAGCCTGACCCGGGGCGCAACCTGGCGCGCGGCACGTTCAAGCACGTGACGTACACCCAGACCGGCACCACCGGCGTCCTGTACGAGGACGGCGTCGAGGTGGGCCGCAACGCCCACGTCACGATCAAGCCCAGCGACATCGGCGGCGGTGCCACCACCGCCAACTACCTCGGCAAGTCCCTGTACAACGGCGACGCCCTGCTCAAGGGCCGGATCCGGGACTTCCGGGTCTACCGGCGGGCGATCACCGCCGGCGAGGTCACCGAACTCGCCGCCACCAGCGCGACGCAGGGCGTGGCGCGGGACCGGGCCGCGCTCACCCTGGGCGACACCAGCGGGGTCACCGCGAACCTGACGCTGCCGGCCGCGAACGCCTTCGGCTCCACCATCACCTACCGCAGCAGCGACCCGTCGGTGCTGGGCAACGACGGCACGGTGACCCGCCCGGCAGCGGGACGGCCGGACGCCACGGCCACCCTGACCGCCACCCTCAAGCGTGGCGCCGCCCAGGAGACCAAGGACTTCACGGTCAAGGTGCTGGCCCAGTTCGACGACTCCACCAAGGTCAACCGCGCGGCGCGGGCCCTGGTCGTGCCGAACATCGACGACGTACGCGGCAACCTCACGCTGCCCAGCACCGGCGCCGACGACACCACCGTGAGCTGGACCTCGGACCGCCCCGGAGTGATCGGTACGGACGGTGTCGTGCGCCGGCCCGCGCCCGGTGCGGCGAACGTACGGGTCAACCTGATCGCGACCGTCAAGCTCAACCAGGCATCGTCGTCGCGTACCTTCGAGGCGCTCGTGCCGGCGCTGCCGGCACCGCAGGCTTTCAAGGGGTATCTCTTCAGCTACTTCACCGGCGAGGGCAAGGCCGACGGCGAGCAGTTGTACGCCGCCCTCAGCGAGGGCGACAACCCGCTCAGGTTCCGCGAGCTCAACGCGAGCCGGCCGGTGCTGACCTCCACGCTCGGCGAGAAGGGCCTGCGCGACCCGTTCATCATCCGCTCCCCGGAGGGCGACAAGTTCTACCAGATCGCGACCGACCTGCGGATCTTCGGCAACGGCAACTGGGACGCCGCGCAGCGCACCGGCAGCAAGTCGATCATGGTGTGGGAGTCGACCGACCTGATCAACTGGACCGATCAGCGACTCGTCAAGGTCTCGCCGGACACGGCAGGCAACACCTGGGCGCCCGAGGCGTACTACGACGAGAAACTGAACGCCTACGTGGTGTTCTGGGCGTCGAAGATCTACGCGGCCGGCGACCCGAACCACACCGGCGACACCTACAACAAGATGATGTACGCGACCACCCGCGACTTCGTCACCTTCAGCGCGCCGAAGGTGTGGGTCGACCCCGGATACTCGGTGATCGACTCGACGATCATCAAGGACGGCAAGACCTACTACCGGTTCACCAAGGACGAGCGCAACAACACGTCCACCACGCCGTGCAGCAAGTTCATCACCGAGGAGCAGTCCGCCTCGATCCTCGGCGACTACGAACCCGTCACCGAGTGCATTGGTAAGGGCAAGGTCGGCGCCGCCGAGGGGCCGACCATCTTCAAGTCCAACACCGAGAACAAGTGGTACCTGTTCCTCGACGAGTTCAGCGGCCGCGGCTACGTGCCGTTCGAGTCGACCGACCTGAGCTCCGGCACCTGGACCCAGTCGACCGGTTTCAACCTGCCGGCCTCGCCGCGGCACGGCACCGTGCTGCCGATCACCCAGGCCGAGTACGACCGGGTCCTGCGCAAGTATCTGCCGGCCGAACTGGTCGAGAGCACCACCGCGGTCACCGCCCGCACCCCGGCCGGCACCGCCCCGCGGTTGCCCGCCATGGTCGCCGCGACGTTCGCCGACGGCAACACCAAGCAGGTCCCGGTCACCTGGGACGCGGTCAAGCCGGCGGACTACGCCTCGGCCGGCACGTTCGTCGTGCGGGGCAGCATCGCGGAGAGCGGCACTGTCAAGGCCCGCGCCACGGTCACCGTGTTCACCCCGGACGCGGCGGACGCCGGCGGCGACGCCAAGGGCGCCGAGGGCAGCGCCATCGTGCTCGATGGCACCTCGGCCGGCGCCGGCAAGGTCGGCTGGACGTACCGGCCGGCCGCCGGCACCGACGCGGGTGCCAGCTGCGCCTTCGCCGACGCGACCCGCGCGAACACCACGCTCACCTGCACCGACGACGGCAAGTTCGACATCACGCTCAAGGTCGGCGACGTCACCGACACTGCCACGGTGACCGTGTCCAACGCGGCCCCGCGGATCGGTGCCATCACCGTCCCGGCGGCCACGGAGACGAACCGGGCGGTCACAGTGACCGCCGCCGTGCGCGACCCCGGCGGCAACGACACCCTGACCTGCCGGGTCGGGTGGGGCGACGGCGCGAACACACCCGGCACCATCGCGGACGGCACCTGCACCGCCGACCACACGTACCCGAACGCCGAGGCCCACGACGCGGTCATCACCGTGTCCGACGACGACGGCGCCAAGGCCACCGCGGAGCTGCGCCTGCCGCCGAGCCTCACCGCCGGTCCGGACGCCAGCGGCGCCGAGGGCGCACCGATCTCCCTGAACGGCGTGGTGGTCGGCAAGGCGGCGCCGAAGTGGACTTACCAGGCCGGCCAGGGGGTCGACGACGGGGCCACCTGCGAGTTCGCCGACCCGAAGGCGGCCGTGACCACGTTCACCTGCACCGACGACGGGACGTACGAGGTGCGGCTCACCGTCGGCAAGGCCCAGGACAAGGCCCGGGTGACCGTGGCCAACGCGATCCCGGTGATCACGGCGGCGCCCAACCCGGCATCGGTGAAAGCCGCCAGTCCGGTCGGCGTCTCGGCCACGTTCACCGACGCGGGCAAGCACGACGCGCACACCTGCACGGTCGGCTGGACCGGCGGGGTCACCTCCGCCGGCACGGTCACCGGCGGCAAGTGCACGGCCGGCCACACGTACGCCGAGGCCGGCACCTACCGGGTGACGGTGACCGTGGCCGACGACGACGGCGGCACGGCGAGCCGGACCGTCAAGGTGGTCGTGAAGGCGGCCGGCGGCGGGGGCAGCCTGGCACTCACCGGTTCGCCGGTGGCGCTGGGCGCCGGCATCGGCCTGCTGCTGCTGATCGGCGGCGCGATGCTGCTCGTACTGGGCAGGCGGCGCGGGGTCGGCACCCAGGCCTGACGCACCACCGGAAGACCGAGGACGGCCCGCGGCGGTTGCCGCGGGCCGTCGAGGTTGGTGGCGGAAGCCGTCATGTCAGCCGGTCGACGACCAACTCGTGTATCGCGTCGAGCAGGTCGACGTCGCATTCGGAGTGCGCGGTCACGGTGATGGCGGCCCGCGCCCGGGGACAGACGAGGGCGTATTGCCCGTAGCGGCCGTCCATCCGGTATACCCCGGACCCGTCGGCCGCGGTCGCCCGTAGCTCGGGAAAGTGGTCGAGGAGCCGATCGTCGAGGGTGAGACGCCCCTCGGCCTCGGCAAGCCCGAGCGCGACCAGGTGAAGTGATGAGTTCTGGCACGCTGTTTCTGTGGCGCTCTCTCACTATGAAATACAGGACGAGGTCGGCTCCCACCGCCTCCCGCAATTGATGGAGCTGTTCGCTTCGACGTGGTGGGCGGCCGAACGCACCGACGATGACGTTCGCCGCATGGTGGCGGCGTCCGACCTCGTCGTGGCCGTGGTCTGCCGATCCTCCGGCCGGCTCGTGGGCTTCGCCCGGGTGCTGACAGACGAGGTCTATCTGGCCGTCGTGCTGGATGTCATCGTCGCGCCCGACCTGCGGGGCTCAGGACTGGGTGTGACCTTGCTCGACGCCGTCGTCGGGCATCCTCGGCTCGCCGCTGTCCGCAGCATCGAGCTTGTCTGCCAGCCCGACTTGATTCCCTTCTACCGCCGGTGGGGCTTCACCGATCAGGTCGGCGACTCCCGGCTGCTGCGGAGAACCGCTGATCCCCGCCTCACAGGCAGCCCGTAGGCGTCGGATTCTGTCCGTCGCTGCTGCCCGCTGGGCGTCGCGGCCCCCGACCTCAGCCTTCGGAAACGCCGTCGGGCTCGACGAGCCGGGCGAGATTGGCCAATGCCATGCTGGTGCCGGCCTCATTGTCGGCAGCGGGGATGGCGTCGGGAATGCCCTGGTGCAGGATATTGACGTCGGTGCCACCCTCGGCATCGGTGAGCGTAGTGGTCACCGTCATCATGCCGCGAAGCGCCGGGTCCGCGGTCTCAAACTCCAACACCTCGACCACCTGCTCGTCGGGCACGAGCCTCAGGAACTGGCCGTGATACGTGTCGGTGGATTCCGCTGACTTGCCGGTGCCGTCCGGAGCGTCGTAGGTGAGTGAGACGCGGAACGATCCGCCCTCGCGGACATCGAATTCATGCACGTGGCTGCTCATGTCGGTGGGCACCCGCCACTTCGCGATCGCATCCGCATCGAGCAGAGCGCGATAGATGGTGCCCCGCGAGGCATTGATGCGGCGAGAGACCTGCGTCGAGTACACGTCATCAGCGTATTGCGCCGAATCGACCCAGAACCCGGTGGGGGCCCTACTTTCGTGTCCCGGCGCCAGGTGTCCGCTGTTCCCGGCCGGGTGTCGTATTGTCGGACGGTGCCCGATTCCGTAACCAGCCGCCGCAGCGCGGCTACCAAGCGTGCCGCCGCTGGTCCGCCACGCAAGAATGCCGGCGGAAAGCCGCTCAAGACGAAGGCCGAGAAGCGCGCTGAGGCCAAAGCCGCCATAGCACGCGCCCGGGCGATACAGAAGCGCCGCCAGACGTTGGCGGTCGGCGGCGCCGCGGTGGTCGTGCTGGTTGTCATCGTCGGGCTGATCGTGTGGGTCAGCCAGTCGTCCTCGCACCCGAGCGCTGCCACCGCGAGTGCGGCCGCGACCCCCAGCCCGGCCGAATCGAGTGCGGCGTTTCCGCCGGTGCCCGCGGGTGCCGACCCGGCCCTGAGTAAGAAGCCGGTCGTGACCGCAGGCACCGGCACCGTCAGCAAACTCAAAACGACGACCCTGATCCGGGGCACGGGCGCGGCGGTCCAGTCGGGTCAGACGGTCGACGTGAACTACGTCGGTGTGACGTACGCCGACGGCAAGGAGTTCGACTCGTCCTGGAGCCGCTCGGAGCCGTTCAGCTTTCAGGTCGGGGCTGGCAACGTCATCAAGGGCTGGGACCAGGGTCTGATCGGGGTCAAGGTCGGCAGCCGGGTTCAGCTCGACATCCCGGCCGACCTGGCGTACGGCGAAAGCCCAAGCGGCGGGCAACCGGCCGGCGTGCTGCGGTTCGTCGTCGACGTCCTGTCGGCATCCTGACCATAGCCGCGCGAGGACCGGATAAGCGCAGGGCCCCGCTGGAAGGGCCCTGCGGTGATCCGGACTGCCGTTCAAGCGAGCCCTTCAGCTGGTGATGCGGCCCTCGGCGGTGTCGACCAGGAAACAGGCGCACTGCAGGATCTCCAGAAGCGAAGCCCGGACCCGCCGGATCGCATCGTCGTCCACGTCGAGACGCAGCCGGCAGTCGCGCGGGAAGCCAAGAGCAGCGACGGCCTGTGAGCCAAATTCAAGGGACAGCTCGTGGTCGATGAGGGTCCAGGCGCCCGGGCCGCTCGCGATCGATCCGGCGCTGTTGACCACCTCGTCCACCCAGCCGTCGTAACGCAACCGGATCAGCATGACATGAATGCCCGCGGCGCCGAGAATCAGCGTGAGCTCGTCATCGGTCTGCCGGACGTCGACCCGGTCGACGCGCAATTGCGTGCTGTCCACGCGCGGACCGTACAGCAATGCCGCCCGCGCATTGTGAAATTCCGGTGGACCGCCACCGGCCGGGTGGGTGAGGATCTGGGCCGTGTCCGTGCCCCTCCCCCAGGCCGATCATCGAGACGTCGAACGCGCGCTTCTCGCGGCTGGGTGGACCCCGTGCGGCGCCGGCGACTGGGCGATCGCGCTGCGCTCGCCGGACGGCAAGGCGGCCGCACGGATCAGCCCGTTCGATCCAACCGGCCCATACACCGCGGCGCTGTACCGGCAGGCCGGGCCCACCCGCCAGGTTCCCGACCTGTTCGCCCACCATCGGCTGGCCGGCGGCGGCGACCTGCAGATGATGGAATGGCTGCAGCCTGTCGCCGAGGACGAGGCCCTCGCGTTCCACCGGGCAATCACCACGCGAGCCCCGGAGGTCGCCGACCTCGTTGACATCGTGCATCGGATCCACGAACGGGCCCGGCGAGAACTGCCCTGGTGCGGACCGCTGGACCACAACCCAGCCAACATCATGCGCGCCGCGGACGGGCGACTCGTGGTCACCGACCTGTACTACGCCGACGGCCCGAACCTGTACGCGACCGCGGCCACGGACCCCGATCTCATCGTCGCGAAGATCCCCGAAGCCGAGCGACGGTTCATGACCGAGATCCCCCTGGCCACCTCCGGACCGTGGGAGCCCGGGGCACAGGCGGCGATGCGCGCCGGGCTCGCGGAAGCCGACACCCGCAAGGCGACGGCATACTGTAGCGTCGCGGATACCAAGCGGGACCTACAGTGACCACATGCGAGCGCAAGTGATCGTGCTCAACGGCGGGTCGAGCGCGGGAAAGTCGGGAATCGTTCGGTGCCTGCAGGCGATCCTGCCGGATCCGTGGCTCGCCACCGGGGTCGACCGGCTCATTGAGGCCATGCCCACAACCATGCGCTCGCCGGAGAGCATCAACTTCGCAGCGGACGGCACGGTCATCATCGGGCCGGAGTTCGACCGGCTGCAGGACGCCTGGATGGCCGGGGTCGCCGCGACTGCCGGGGCCGGTGCCCGGGTCATCATCGACGACGTCTTCCTCGGCGGCGCCGGATCTCAGCAACGGTGGCGGGCCGCGCTCGACGGCCTGGAGGTGGTGTGGGCCGGCGTCCGCTGCAATGCGAAGGTCGCCGCTGGTCGGGAAATCGCCCGTGGCGACCGAGCCCGAGGGATGGCCGCCGCACAAGCCGACGTGGTGCACCGAGGCGTGGTGTACGACGTGGAGGTCGACACCACCCACACCGAGTCGATCGTGTGCGCCGAAGCGATTGCGGCGCGGCTGTAGCGGGCCGGACGTGCCGTCCACGGCAGGCGTCGCCGGTGCGCTGGATGATCGCGGACACAACCACAGCAGCCGAAGCGCCGGTCGTTTTGGACCTGATCTCCCGGGCCAGTGGCCATTGCCTTCGCCAGATCGGTCACAACGGCCCGTTGCCGTCCCCATCCGGCGACTCGGGTGCACGGACATCGGCAATTGCGTGCGCGGCGGGGCTCAGCCGGTCAGCCGGCAACCCGAGAAGGGCCGCCACCGATCGCTTGACGCCGATCGCGAAGCCACGCCGAACCGCGTCGGCCGGCAGGAGCAAGACACCGTACGGGGCGGACCAGCCGGTCTCCAGCACCAAGCCGGGCGGTTCCGCTGCGCGGCTCGTGCTCATAACGAAGCTGAGCCGCGGCAGGCGCCTCGCACGGTATGTTCGCGCCCGACGTCGTCGGTGAACCGGACCAGCGGATACCACGCTGTCGCGCCGTGGGGTTCATTGCCGGTGACGGCCCGACAGCGCGGCGGCTGCGGGCCGGTCGCGCGGCGTGCCGTCCGGCCGCCCGCCACTGACCGAGACCGGCCATTGAGGACGCCACAACGATGAGAGCGAGCACGGCTGCGGAAAGGCCCTCCACACCACGCAGTATGGACGCCCATCAGATGGGGGTCGAGGTCCTGGCTTCTCGCATCCACGGTCACCAGGAACAAAGGCAGCTACACCTCTACGCGGCCAGTAGAGGATGCCGCGCGGACCGGAGGGGATTTGAACCCCCGGTGGGGCATGACACGCCAGCGGCCCCACACACCTTCGAGCCGGCCGTGCGTGCCCGACATTCGACTCTGAGCGCCGCAATAGACCGGCTCTGCCACCGGTCCGGATGCAGTATGTCGGCAGCTTCCCCGCTGAGCAGCCCGGTTTCTCGACGGCGACGCGCCCTCTCGGCGGTTGATCGAGGGACTTCCTGCACCGCATGACGACAGACTTCTACCGTCGCCACCACGCCTTGCGGCATCAGCGCGCACCTGATCATGGACGCCGGGGCCAGGCACGGCGCACGATGGGCAGCAGTCAAGCCGTGTGTCGACGGACGACAAAGACGTCGGCGTCCAGGATCCGTCCCGCATGGCGACCGGCCTCGTGGATCTGGTCGTCTGTCATCATGGGGACGATCTCGTGCGTGTCGTGAATCCCATCGCCGCTACCGACTCCGAGTAGGGCAAGGAACCAGCGCAGCGCCTGGACGAGGTCGACGGGACCACCGAGGCCGTCGCGGTGCCAGTAAGCGGCCGCGAACATGCACCCCTGATGCCCGTTCTCGGCGCCTCGGACATACCACCGCAACGCCTCATCAGGGCTCAAATGGTGGTGCGAGTTCCTCGACCATGGCAATGGCCAGGGTGACGGTGCGGTCGGTATCGTCGTCCAGCGCCACGATGACAAAGCTGGCGTCCTGGTCGGCGATGCGGACGAGTTGGGTGCTGAGCCCGGGCCAGCTACCGCCGTGCCGGTAGATCCGGCGACCTGCCTCCGTGCGGACCCCCAGGGCCCACGCGTAGCTGAGCGGGGTGCCGTCGTCCAGGTGGCCGGGCGTGTGCAGCAGCGCGGAGACGCCGAGCTCGTCG
>Ga0307516_10003387_pt1 | contig 20548 bp, 15 predicted proteins | sample 19_EM_MG_FD_203310 | JGI IMG/M metagenome (GOLD analysis project Ga0307516, IMG submission 203310) | Populus trichocarpa ectomycorrhiza microbial communities from riparian zone in the Pacific Northwest, United States - 19_EM | ecosystem: Host-associated > Plants > Roots > Unclassified | place...
GAGTACGCGCCCGACTTTCAGCTGAGCGACGGCGCCCTCTACGTCTACTTTCGCCCCAAGACCATCGACGCGGCCGCCTTCCAGCTCGTGTCACTCGATTCGCCAGTCGCCCAAGCCGGCATCGCCGCCGCGGCCGGCAGCCTGAGCCCCGACGAGATTGGCAAGCACGTGCTCGACTCGCAGCTGCAGCGCGGCTTCACGGTGATTCGCTACGGCAACGACGGCCGAACCGATTTCGGCCTCGGCTACATCCCCAAAGGTCAGAAGCCGTACAAACCGTTCGACATCACGACGAACAAGCGCGTGCTGGTGAACGAGCGCACCGAAGTGCACGTGCAAGGTCAAGACTACATCGGCCCGCTCGACGTGACGGACGAGGGCTCCGCGCTGTTCGTCACGCTCGAGCTCGACGGCGCCGACAGCGTCGACTACCAGCTGGTCCCCAAGCTCACCGGCGACGCCATGCTCGACCGCTACGTGCGCGCGCAGGGCCCCTGCCCGCTCTTGGCGCCGCCCGCCTTCGATGCAAGCGCGGTCCGCGCGGCCAGGACTCAGCAGCCGGTGCCGCTACCGGTAGGCCAATACTTTCTCGTGCTAGACAACTCCGCTGCGTTAGGACATTCGCAGCCCCCGCCCGGTGCGGCCGGCGACAACGCCGCACGCGTCGACTACGCCCTATTGCTAGGCCCACGGGAATAAATTCGAGCACACCCTCGCCTGATCGTTTTGGGGTTGGGGACCCAAAACCTGAGGGTGGGGCCCCAGGAATTCACTTCCTGGGGCGGGAGCTGCGCTCCCGCGAGGACAGACAATTTGGAATTGTCCGGGGGACTCTAGTGCTAATGAGGGTCAGGCGTTTCGTGAACCCCAAGACCTATCGCTACATTCTCTGGCCGCTCTGGTTCGTGCTCGTGCCGGCCGCGCTGTCCGCGCTGACCTACAACCTGGTGGCGCCCACCGAGCAGGTCATGCAGGGCTCGCTCTGGGAGACCATCCAGTACTGGGTCAAAGACCAGCCCGTCCCGACGCTGATCGTGCTGTTTACGATCTTCGAGATGGTGCTGTACAGCTACCGTCATTCGTTGCCCGGCTCACAGTACTTGGGCGGCACCGAGCGCAGCGACGTGCCCAAGAAGGTGCGCCGCGAATTCGAGCAAGCTTCGCATTTGCTCGACGAGGCCGAGCGCATCCAGCGCAAAAACCGCACGGCCGTCGAGCGCGCGCTCACCTCCGACAGTCGCAGCGAGCTCAGCGAAGCTCTGGAAGACTTGCGCGACGCGATGAACAAGTCGGCTTTCGACGAGCGCGTATTCCTGGAAAAATACGACCGCGCTTCGCGGCTGGTGGGTAAGCACCTGGGCTCTTGGCAAAAGGGCGAGCTGCGCGAGTACATGGAATCGATCGGCGTGGCGGTCGGCGTCGCGTTCTTGCTGCGCGCAGGCGTGGTGGAAGCGTTCAAGATTCCGAGCGGCTCGATGCTGCCCACGCTGCAGATTCAAGACCACATATTCGTGAACAAGCTGGCCTACGGCCCGCCGATTCCGTTCACGAACATGCGGCTGTTTTCGCGGCTCCCGCCCAAGCGCGGCGACGTCATGGTCTTCGAGTATCCGGAGCCGAACCCGAACGCCGAGCACCCCGACTACATCAAGCGCGTGATCGCCATCGCCGGCGACGAGCTGGTCGTCGAGCACGGCCATCCGAAGATCAACGGCTGGGCGGTGCCGAGCTGTGAGGTCGGCCCGTACGAGTTCGACGAAGGTCCCGAAGGTTCGATCAAGACCGGCAAGCTCTACATGGAGTACCTGGGCGAGTACTCGTACCTGACCATCTACGAAGATCAGCGCGACGAAGGTATTCAGGGGCCCTATCACGTCAAGCCGGGCGAGACCTGGGTGATGGGCGACAACCGCAACAACAGCAGCGACTCGCGCGCGTGGTACGGCGGCCGCGGTGGCGGCGTGCCAGACGCCAACATCAAGGGTCGCGCGATGTTCGTTTGGCTCAACTTCAAAAAGAACGGCTGGCCCGATTTCGACCGCTTGTTCACCCACGTGCTGGGCGCGCCCAAGCTGCCGGGCGGCGCCCCCGCAGACATCGTGGCCGGCATCGCCAAGTGCATGAAACAGCGCCCGCCAGCGGATCAAATGGTCACGCCGGGACCGCGCGATCCCGCCAGCTTACACGCCGGCACTCGCTAGTGTTATAGCCGTGCGGCATCGCTGCGCACCCGCGCGAGGAGGACGAGAATGCTGCGTAAACTCGACCAATGGACCACGGCACTGACAGCTGTTTTGCTCGTCGGTGCGCTCTTAGCCTGCAAAAAGAAGGAGGCTGACACCACCGCGCCGACCGCCAGTGCGTCCGCGGCCACGGCCCTGCCCACGGCGCCAGCCGCCAGCGCGCCCGTCGCGCCCGAGGCGACGGCAGCAGTCGCCGAAGTTGGCGCCAAGCTCGGCGAAGTGAAGCGCTATCCCGACAAAGAAAAGGCGCAGACCGGCGCCGCGCGCATCCTGCAAGACGGCGTCAAAGTCTTCGACGAAGCAGACGACAAGACGGCCGACGTGGCGACGCTCGACAAAGACTTGCTGGTCTTCCGCCTGGCCAGCATCCCCGACTACGAGCTGGTCGAGTTTCCGTCCGGCGTGGGCAAGGTCTCGCCCGGTTGGGTGCTGTCCAAGTTCGTCGATGTGAAGAGCGACGCAACGGTTCAACGCGACGCCGTCGTCACGCAAACCAAGACGGCCGTCGTGACTTCGGCCGCGCCCAAGGCCAGCGCCGTGGCCAGCGCCGCCAGGCCAGCCGCGTCCGCTCAAGCCGCTGCAGCCGCCGCGTCCGCTCAAGCCGCTGCAGCCGCCGCGTCGGCCCAAGCCGCCGCAGCCGCGGCCGGCGTCCCGCTCACGAAGGCGCAACAAATCGCGGCCCGCGCTGCGGCGCGCGCCAAGGCCAACAGCAAGCCCTAACGCTCGAGCTTCGGCTTGTCGCCTGGCTTCGGCAACGGAATGCGGTGCGTTCCGCTCGGGCGGAGCTCCAGCCGGAGCCGCGCTTCTGGCGAGCACTCGACTCGCGTTCGCCCGAAAACCCCAGCCAGCAGGATGCCGAATAGCTTGGCTTCCACGTAGGGATCCGTCGGGGGCAGGCGTCTCATTGCTCCGAGTAGTACGCCCGCATTAGAGCCATCCTTCCCGCTCCGCGGATTTCGCCCGGGACGTGCTAGACCCGGCCGGTGCACTACCTCGATTTCCTGGATATCTGCGCGATCTTGCTGGGTATCAGCTTCACGATTGCGAAGCTTGACGCCCAGAGTCGAAAAGCCAGCAGCTTTCCGCAGGTGCCGGCGGTCGATTTCGAGCGCTGGCAAACCTGGACGACGTCGATTTACCGCCTGGGCAGCAGCATGTGCTTTGTGCGCGTGCTCTTCCACCAAGGTTGGGCGCTGTACCTGAGCCGGCACCCCATGGCACCCGCGCCCGGTGCCAATCCCGCTGCCGTGCGCCCTGCCCTGATGTACCCGGCGCTGGCCGTCGACCTGCTGTTTTTGACCGTGCTAGCGCTCACCTTCATTCGCTCGTCGCGCGCCCGGGCGCTCCGGCGCGAGCTCGGCATCGTGCTCTCGCCACTCACCCCGCAACAAGCGGCAGCGCTTGCCGCCGACAAAGAGAGCGAAACCGACGCCGCAGCGGCGAAAGACGACTGAGCGGCGCGGCCTAGACGTAGCGATTCGCCAGGTTTTCGAGCGCTTCTTGGCGGCCGGAGCGGGGCTTGGGGTCGATGCCTTTGCTCAGGACCAGATCGCTCAGCTCGGCCAAGCTGAGCTTGCCGCCCGCGATGCGCTCGCCCAAATCGCTGCGCCAGCCGGCGTAGCGCTCTTGAACGGCTTGCTCGAGCTTGCCGTCTTGGACGATTTTTTCGGCGACGTAAAGTGAGCGCGCCAAGACGTCCATGCCGCCGATATGAGCGTGGAACAAGTCGTCCGGCTCCATGCTCTGGCGGCGCAGCTTGGCGTCGAAGTTCATGCCGCCGGTGGTAAAGCCGCCGTTCTTGAGGAAGGTCGCCAGCACCAGCGATAGCTGCGCCACGTCGTTCGGAAATTGGTCCGTGTCCCAACCGAGCAAGTCGTCGCCGCGGTTCATGTCGAGGCTGCCGAAGACGCCGTTGGCGTAGGCATACGCGACCTCGTGTTGGAAAGAATGGCCGGACAAGATGGCGTGGTTCGCCTCGATGTTGACCTTGTATTCTTTGTCGAGCCCGTAGCGCTGCAGGAACGCGTAGACGGTGGCAGTGTCGTAGTCGTACTGATGTTTGGTCGGCTCTTTGGGCTTGGGCTCGATCAGCAGCGTGCCTTTGAAGCCGATTTTGTGCTTGTGCTCGGCGACCAAGCTGAGAAAGCGCCCGAGCTGGTCGACCTCACGCTTCATGTCGGTGTTGAGCAGCGTCTCGTAACCTTCACGGCCGCCCCAGAGCACGTAATTTTCGCCTTTTAGGCTATGCGTGATGTCGAGAATCTTGCGCACCTGCGCGGCGGCAAAGGCGAACACCTCGGGATCGGGATTGGTGGCGGCGCCGCTCATGTAGCGCGGGTGACTGAAGAGATTGGCGGTGCCCCAGAGCAGCTTCACGCCGGTGCGCGCCATTTCCTTTTCGGCGCCGGCGATAATCTTGTCCAGATTGGCGTGGCTCTCTTTGAGCGTGGCGCCCTCGGGGGCGATGTCGCGATCGTGGAAGGTGAAGTAAGGCGCGCCCAGCTTCTCGAAGAACTCGAACGCTACCTTGAGCTTCAGCTCGGCGGCTTCGACCGGGCTCCCGATCTTGAACCAGGGGCGGTCGAAGGTGCCGGCGCCGAAGACATCTGAGCCTGGCCAGGCGAAGCTGTGCCAGTAGCAAACGGCGCAGCGCAGGTGGTCCGCGACGCTCTTGCCGAGCACCATGCGGTCTTTGTCGTAGTAGCGAAAGGCCAGCGGGTTTTCGCTGTTCGGCCCTTCGTAGCGAATCGATTCGATGCCCGGAAAGAACGCCTGAGTCATGGGCAAGAACCTTATCCGAGAACGAGCGCGCTGACAACGCCCAACCTGGAACCGATTCCACCCGGCGCTACGCGCAACAATATTCACTATATACCAATAGTTAGAGATCACGACGCCCACACGCGGCTAGCGGCCATTCTCGACAAATTGCGACCCCGCCTGGCGCGCCAGCTCCGCAGCATGTGGGCAACATACCCGTGTAATTACTGGATTTTGCGCCATCTTGCCTGCGCCCCGAGCCGTTTTCTTTTTTCTTAAGTTTATTAACTATAACGCAGCGCGGCGAGTGGTCACGGCAAGGACGGCATGGCAGAAACCCGCGCGCATGGCCCTCACCGCCCTCGGCGCCGACGCGACCGCTCCTCGTCTTCCGGGTTCGGCGTTTGCCGGAGTCGCGCGCGGCGTCACGGTTGCGACGGTGCTGGTCGTGCTGATGGGCGCGATCGTCCGCATCACGGGCTCGGGCGCCGGCTGCGGCCAGCACTGGCCGACCTGCAACGGCGAGATCGCGCACCTGCCCCGGCGCCTCGAGACTTGGATTGAGCTGACACATCGCACGACCTCCGGGCTCGACTTCGTCGGCGTGCTGCTGCTGGCCGTGCTCGGTTTTGGGTTGCGGGCGGGACATCCGGCGCGCTGGGCAGCCTTCGCGGCCCTCGGCTTGATGATCGTGGAGATCGCGATCGGCGCGCGGCTGGTACTGCTCAACCTGGTCGGCTCGAACATGTCGTTCGACCGCGTGGTGGTGATGCCGGCGCACCTGGTGACGACGTCGCTTTTGATCGGGTCGCTGTCGGCCGCCAGCTACTTCAGCAGCGACGCGCGACTCGGGCGCGAGCCGCAACTTTCGCAAGTGGCCGCGGCCCGCCTGAAGAGCGCGCTGTTCTGGGCCGTAGCGGCGGGCCTTTGCCTACTGCTGGTGTCGATGACGGGAGCGGTAACGGCGCTCGGCGATACCGTCTACCCCGTCCAGGGCCAGGGCCCGCTCGAGCATCTGCAAAACGACCAGGCCGTGGGCGGAAACCTGCTGGGCAAGCTGCGCGTCGTGCACCCGCTCTTCGCCCTGTTAGGTGTCGCCGGGCTGTGGGTCGCTGCAGGGCGGGCGCGCGAGGCGAGCGCCGTTCCCGCTGTGCAACGGCTGGCTGCTGCGCTTTACGTCGGCGGCGGGCTGGCGCTACTCATCGGCGTCACCAACATTTGGCTCGCCGCGCCCGGCTACGTGCAGGTCACGCATTTGTTCATGGCATGTTTGCTGTGGCTCGGTATCGTGGTGCTGTCAGCCATGCTTTGGGATCTGCAAGCGAGAGGGAGCGAGGCTCTTCGATGAACGTCGTGAATCCAGCCACGGGCGAAACAGTCGAAAACGTGACCCAGACCGACGTGACGAGTCTGCCAGACCGGCTCGCGGCGGCGCGCTCCGCACAAAGAGCATGGGCCGCAAGACCGCCCAGCGAGCGCAAGGCCGTCATCACCAAATTTCAAAAATTGGTGAGAGACCAGCGCGAGGCGCTAGCGCAGACCTTGACGCTCGAGGTCGGCAAGCCCATCGCCCAGGCTCGTAACGAGCTGAATGGCTTGTTGCCGCGCATCGACTTCTTCGTGAAGCAGTTCGAGGCGGAGCTGTTGCCGCGCGCCGTGTTCGGCACGGCGGACGACCCGCTCGAAGAGCGCATTGTGTTCGAGCCGCTCGGCGTGGTGGCCAACGTCTCGGCCTGGAACTATCCCTATTTCGTGGGCTCGAACGTGTTCGTGCCGGCTCTGCTCACGGGCAATGCCGTGCTCTACAAGCCGAGCGAGCTAGCCAGCCTCACGGGCCTGGCGATCGCGCGGCTTTTGCACGAAGCGGGCGTGCCTGCCGACGTCTTTCAGGTGCTGATCGGCGGGCGCGAGCTGGGCGCCGCGCTGGTGGCGCTGCCGGTGGACGGCGTGTTCTTCACGGGCTCCTACCCGACCGGTCGCAAGATCGCCGAGCTCGTAGCGCCACGCATGATTCGGCTGCAGCTCGAGCTGGGCGGAAAAGATCCGGCGTACGTGACCGATGAAGTCGATGTCGCCGCCGTGGCAGCCGCCGTGGCTGACGGCGCTTTCTACAACACCGGGCAAAGCTGCTGCGCCGTCGAGCGTGTCTACGTTCACGAACGCATCTACGCGGCGTTCGTCGAAGCATTCGTGGAAAAAGTGAAGACGTTTCAGCTCGGCGAGCCGTCCGACCCGGCGACGTACATTGGTCCGCTGTGTCGCGGAGAGCTGGCGCTGAAAGAGCTGGCGGCGCAGGTGGCCGACGCCGAGGCGCAGGGCGGGCGCGTGCTGACCGGCGGCAAACGCGTGGCGCGAGCCGGCTCGTACTTCGAGCCGACGGTGATCGCCGACGCCAAGCCGAGCATGCGCGTGATGCGAGACGAAAGCTTCGGACCCATCATCGGCATCACCAGCGTGGCCAGCGACGAAGCCGCGCTCGCCGCCATGGCCGACACCGAATACGGCCTGACGGCAGCCGTCTACACCACGAACGAAGCGCGCGCCGAAAAGCTGCTGTCGGAGCTGCCGGTGGGCAGCGCCTACGTCAACTGTTGCGACCGCGTGAGCCCGCGCCTGCCGTGGACCGGTCGCAAACACTCGGGCATCGGCTCGACGCTGTCGACGCTAGGCATCCAGGCGTTTCTGCAGCCGAAGGCGTGGCACATCAGGCGGGCGTAGAGCGCTCGCGAGCCCTACGGCCGTGCCTCGGGCTGATCGCGTCGCTCGGGTCCGATTTCAGCCGACACCAGGCGATAGCCGGCGCCGTGCTTCTCGAACAGGGCGACGCTGCGCCGCGGACGACGCAGCTCCGGCAGCTCAGGACCCGGCATAGTGATGAGATCGGCGTTAACGCGCGCGCGGTTGCCCTCGGTCGAGACCTCCACTCCTTCGATCCGAAAGTGCAGGCTCGGCTCGAGTTGCCGCAGCTGTCCGACCGCCGCGACGATGGCGTCGCGACCCGTGAGCGGCTCAGACAACTCGGCCGCGTTCACGCTCACGCCAGGACTCGCATAAGTCTCGAGCACCCGGGAAAGCTCTGCCGGGTCACGGTTGGCGGCCGCGACCAAAGCATCTGCGGCAGCCCTCACCCGCTTCTCGTCCGTCGGGTAGAACAGAACGCCGAGCGCGACGGCCAAGCCGAGACCGATGGCGACCCAGCGCGCAGACTTTCGAGCCAGCATTTTTCAGCCGAAAGCCTAGCGGATCCTGCGCTCGGGGGCGCCTGCTGCATGCTATGAGCGCTGCCGCGCATGGCCCAGCTGTTTCTGCCCTACCTGACCGTGGTGGGCTGGGTGCTGGGGCCGGTCACGTTCGGCATCATTTGGAAGCGCTTGGGCGCGCCAGCGTCGGCGTCGCGGCGCTTGTTCGACTTCTCGTTCTACGGCGCGCAAACTTTCATCACGCTGTGCTCGCTGTGGCTCGCGCGCATCGACCGTCACTCCGCGCTCATGCCGCTGCTCGCGACCTCGGGCTGGCTGCTGACGGCAGGTTTTGCGCGGCTGGTCAGCGGCTGGCTGCGGCATTCACCGGCGCGTCGCGGCGCCTTCATCGCCACCATGAGCCAGAGCAACAACGGCTTTACGCTGCTCGGCTTCGTGGCGCTGGTGCTGTTCGGCGAGGCTGGCTTGGCCCAGGCAACGTACTCGCAAGCCTTGAGCGCGCCTTTCTTGCTACTCTTCTGCTTTCCGGTGGCGCGCATCTACTCGAGCGCTGGAGCCACGGCGGGCAAATCCATCGCCCGAGTCTTGCTCGACAACGCCAGCGATCCGCGCGTGTTCTTGCCGCTCGCCACCATCAGCTCGGGTTTGGCGCTGAATTTGCTGGGCGTGCAGCGCCCGCCGCTCATCAGCAGCATCGTGCGGCCGCTGATCTACATCGGCACCGCTTCGTCGGGCACCGCGGTGGGCCTGCTATTTCGCGGCCCACAGCTTGGCCGCTACTGGCGCGAAAACGGCGTATCGTTCCTGTATCGCTCCAGCGTTTACCCGCTCTACTACGCCGGGCTGGCCGCGCTGTTCGGGCTGTCGGCGCTCGATACGCGGATCCTCGTGCTCTACGGCTTGGTCCCGAGCGCCTTGCTCGCCAACTACCTGGCCGTCTTCTTCGAGCTCGACACCGATCTAACCAGCTCCGTCTTCGTCGTCAGCACCGTCACGTTCATGCTCGCCGTGTTGCCCGCCTACGCCTGGTTCTCGCGCCTGCACTGAGGCACTTCACCGAAGACGTAACGGAAATTCGAGTCTCGGATTTTTTCACAGGAAGATCGGAAGATCGGAAGGGCGAGCAAAACGAGATTTGGGCGCCAAGCCGTGGGAACATTAGCGTCGCTCTGTCCGACGTTGAAACGGGTTCGCGCGGTGCGACGCCAGAGCCGCATCGCGGCGGCGCCCATGCTGCCCTTCTGCCCTTCCTGTGAAAAAATCTCGAGCCGCACAGAGTGGCCCGGCGCCGCCACGCTAGTTTCTGCGAGTTGGGCTGCGGCGCGGCAGCCCCACCTCGCGAGGGCGTTAGCGGCGGGGCATGAGCAGTTTGGCGACGAGGCCGGTCCAGCCGGTTTGGTGCGAGGCGCCGACGCCGCGGCCGCTGTCACCGTGAAAGTATTCGTAGAAGGGCACGTAGTCGCGAAAATGCGGATCGTTTTGGAGCAGCTGGTTGTCGCCGAGCACGGGGCGGCGGCCGCTGTCGTCGCGCAAAAACAGGCGACACAGGCGACGTGACAGCTCGTCGGCGATCTCGAGCAGCGTGAGGTAGCGACCGGAGCCGGTCGGGCACTCCACCTTGAAGTCGTCGCCATAGTAGTGGTGAAACTTCTGCAGGCTCTCGATCAGCAAGTAGTTGACCGGCATCCAGATCGGGCCGCGCCAGTTGGAATTGCCGCCAAACAGGCCGGATTCGGACTCGCCCGGCTGGTAGTTGACCTTGAACACTTCGCCGTGAACATCGAGCTCGAACGGTTGCTCGAGGTGTTGGCGAGACAGCGCGCGGATGCCGTAGCTCGACAAGAACTCGGTTTCGTCGAGCATGCGCGCGAGCAATTTTTTCATGCGGTGCCCGCGCAAGAGCGAGAGCAGGTGACGCTCGTCCGTCGCGGTCTCTTGCCAACGCGAGACGAGTGCTGCCAGGTCGGGTCGGTGCTCGAGGAACCAGCGCAGTCGCGCGTCGAAGCCCTTGAGCCGGTCGAGCAGCTCGGGCTCCAGCACCTCGACCGCGAACAGCGGAATCAAGCCGACGATCGAGCGAATGCGCATCGGCAGCGGCGGCGAGCCGGGAATGCACAACACGTCGTAGTAGAACTTGTCGGTCTCGTCCCACAAGCCCTGCTCTTCGCCACCAATTTTGGTCATGGCTTCGGCGATGTGCAAAAAGTGCTCGAAGAACTTGCTGGCGATGTCTTCGTAAACGTCGTTGTGCCGCGCCAGCTCGAGCGCGATGCGCATCAGATTCAGCGAGTACATGGCCACCCAAGCGGTGCCGTCGGCTTGGTTGATGAAGCCGCCGGTTGGCAACGGACGGCTGCGGTCGAACACGCCGATGTTGTCGAGGCCGAGAAATCCGCCTTGAAATACGTTGCGGCCCTCGGCGTCTTTGCGATTCACCCACCAGGTGAAGTTGAGCATCAGCTTGTGGAAGATGCGCTCGAGAAACTTGAGGTCGCCTTTGCCTGATTGCTTGCGATCCAGTTGGTAGACGCGCCAGGCGGCCCAGGCGTGCACGGGTGGGTTCACGTCGCCAAACGCCCACTCGTACGCCGGCAGCTGGCCGTTCGGGTGCATGTACCATTCGCGCGTGAGCAGCACGAGCTGCTGCTTGGCAAACTCGGCGTCGATCAGCGCCAGCGGGATGCAGTGAAACGCCAAATCCCACGCCGCGTACCAGGGGTATTCCCACTTGTCCGGCATCGAGATGACCTCGTCGTTCACGAGGTGATCCCAGTCGGCGTTGCGCCCGTGCTTGCGCGCCTCGGGCGGCGGCGGCTGACCGCTGTCGCCCAAGAGCCAGCGCCGCACGTCGTAGCCGAAGTACTGCTTGGACCAGATCATGCCGGCGAACGCCTGGCGCTGGACGAGGCGCGCGTCGGCGTCGCTTATTTCAGCCTGCAGCTCGGCGTAAAACTCGTCCGCTTCGTAGCGACGCGCGGCGACGATGTTGTCGAAATCGTGAAACGGCTGGGCCAGCGTGCCTTGACTGAGCCGAAAGCGCACGACTTTGCGCCCCGCCGGCGGTAGCTCGAGCCGGTAGTGACCTGCGACCTTCGTGCCGCAACACTCCGCCGCGACGGCGTCTTGGCGACCGCCGACGACGTAGTCGTGAAAGGCGTCTTTGAAGGGGCCCTTGCCGTCTAGCCCCCACAGCCGCTTGGGGTTGGACTCGTTTTCGGTGAACAGCAGCCGTTCGGCGCCGTCGAAGTAGAGCTGAAAGGTTTTGAGCTGCGGGTGCTCGAGCCTGACGCTGCCGGGCCCGCATTGCTCGAGCGAAGGCCTACCCAGCTCCGGCTCGAAGGACCAGGTATTGCGGAACCAAACCTGCGGCAGCACGTGCAGGCGCGCTGTCTCGGGGCCGCGATTTTCGATCGTGATCTGGCACAAGATGTCGTTCGGCCCCGCCTTCATGTACTCGACGAACACGTCGAAATAGCGATTGCCTTCGAAGACGCCGAGATCGACCAGCTCGAGCTCCGGTTGGTGCGAGCCGCGGCGGTGATTCTCGTCGACCAGTCTGGCGTACGGAAACTCGCACTGCGGGTACTTGTAGAGCATCTTCAAGTACGAGTGCGTGGGCGTCGCGTCGAGGTAGAAGTATTGCTCCTTGACGTCTTCACCGTGGTTGCCCTCGCTGTTGGTCAGCCCGAACAGCCGCTCTTTCAAGATGGGGTCGCGCTCGTTCCACAGCCCGAGGCTCATGCACACGCGCTGCCGGTGATCGCTGAAACCAGCCAGACCGTCTTCGCCCCAGCGGTAAGCGCGGCTGCGCGCATGATCGTGCGGAAAGTATTCCCAGGCGCTGCCGCTTTCGCTGTAGTCTTCGCGCACCGTGCCCCACTGGCGCTCGGACAAGTACGGACCAAAGCGGCGCCAAGGCGAGTTGTAAACGCCGCCAGCCTCACGCAGCCTGAGCGCTTCGACGCTCCGCACCTTGGGTGCGATGGAAAACTTCATGGGGTAATCGACGACGCTAGCCGAGGCTCGCGGATTTGCGCGAAATTTCGTGGGCTACCCGCGAATTCAGGCGCGCGGGGGCAGCAAGCCTTCGATCGCGGTTTTGATCGCGCCGGCAATCTGGGCGCTCACTTTCGGGTCAGCTACGGCTCTGGCTAGCGTGACTCCGCCCGACAGCAGCGCGAGCACGCCCCAGGCAAGCTTGCGCCGTGCCGCTGGGTTCTTGCCCGGTAAGCCGCTGGCCGTCGCCTCGACCACGCGCAATAGCTCGGCCTCGTACGCGGCTTTCAGTTTGCTGTCGGCGCGTGCCACCTCCGGCGTCAAGGTTTGTAGCCCGCAGCTACCGCCGAGCTCGCACGTGCGCTTGGTGCTCAGATAGAAGTCGACGAATCGCCCCAGCCACGCCTGGCCGTGCGTGGCTTGAAAGCCCTCGATGGCTTGACACAGCTCGACGAGCCCGGACAACGACGACGCCTCGAAGGCCTCAGCCTTCGAGGCGAAGTGGCCGTAAAATGCGCCCGAGGTGACGCCAGCTTCTCTGGCCAGCTCGTCGACGCCGACCCCGCCATAGCCGCGCCGGCGGAAGCCGCGCCCGGCCGCGCTGAGAATTTTGGCTCGCGTGGCTTCCTTGTGCTCCGGACCGTAGCGCATCTGCCTTGTTTATATCACGAGCGTTCTCTTATGCCTTGGCGCATAACAATCGTTGCAAAGAAGTAGTCGCACGCCGGGCGGCTGCTGGCCGACCCGGTGCGGAGATGGTATTCGAGCTTCGTAGGAGAGCCTGCCAAGTGGTGCGTGGTGTTCGAACGCTCAGTTTCGCGCTGGCGCTAACGGCTTGCAGCGGTAGCTCGCCGCAAGCGACCCCTGCGGCGGGCAGCAGCGCGCCGGTCGGTGCGGGCGCACCCTCGGGCGGCGCGAGCGGCACTAGCCAAGGTGGAGGCAGCGGCACTTCGGCTGGCGCCGCCTTGGCCGGCGCGGGCGCGACCTCGACGGTTGGCGGCGGCGGGGCCGCGTCGCCAGCGGGCGGCGGCGGAGCGGCCTCGCCTGCCGGTGGCGGCGGAGCGGCCTCGCTGGCGGGCGGCGGTAGCGGCGGCCAGGGCATGCCAGCTCCCGGCACCGAGCTTTGGCAGCAGAAGCGCGCCACCTTGCTGGCCATCATCGGCCGGCCCGAAGTGCCGCTGGCCGCGACCGAGAGCCCCCTGCCCGACGACAACGGCCTAACGGTGGCCGACTTCTCGTTCGCTAGTGACGAGCAGACGCGCATCACCGGCACCAGCTTTGCGCCGAAGAAAACCGGCCCGCTGCCGGCCGTGATCTTTTTGCACGGCACCGGCGGCTCGCGGCAAGACGGCTTTGGCCTGCTGCGCACGTTGGCCGGCAAAGGCTTTTTCGCGGTTGCGATCGACGCGCGCTACCACGGCGCCGGCAAGGGCCAAGATCCGTACTTCAACGCCATCTACCAAGCCTACGTCAGCGGCGTGGGGCATCCGTTCCTCTACGACACGGTGTGGGACGTCATGCGGCTGCTCGACTACCTGGGCGGCCGAGCCGAGGTCGACGCCAAACGCATCGGCCTCGTCGGCAGCTCCAAGGGCGGCATGGAAACGTACCTTACGGCCGCCGTCGAACCGCGGGTTGCCGTCGCGGTGCCGTGGATTGCCGTCGAAAGCTTCGCCTGGGCGCTCGACAACGACCAATGGCAAGCGCGCGTCGGTAGCATTCAAGGCGCCTTCGACCAGGCCGCCGCGCACGACGGCGTCCCCATCGACGTCGCTTTCGTGCGCAAGTTTTACGACCGCGTGGTGCCCGGCATCTACGGCGAGCTCGACGGGCCCGCGATGGTGCCGGCCATCGCGCCCCGTCCGCTCTTGGCCGTGAACGGCGACATGGATCCGCGAACGCCGGCCGGTGGCTTACTGCTGTGCGAAGCGGCCGCCAAAGCCGCGTATGCGGGCAACGACGACCACTTCCAGCTCTATCGCGAGCCGAACACCGCGCACGCCGTCACGGCCGAAGCAACCACCATGACCGTCGACTGGTTCGTGCGCTGGCTTGCGCCGTGACGCCAAATCTAGTGCTGCGACATGAACGAGTTGTGTTGGGCAGCCTCCGCGCGCCGCCGCTGCATTTCGACGCCTGCTCCGGCCGCGACGACAGCGCCGTCGACGTCCGCATTGGAGGCAGCGCCCGGCGCAGGCGCGATGGCCTTGAGCTTGCACGCGCAGGCGCTCGAGTACTCGCCCACGTAAACGAAGCTCGCCATCTCCATACCGCCCGCCTGGCATTGCTTGAAGCAGCCCGGGGCACCGCCCGGAAACTGAGCGTCGCCGACGAACGTCGTCGCGCAGCCGAGCAAGCTGCTCAGCGCCAAAAATAGCAGGCCTCCTACACTCACCCGTACTGCTGCCCTTGCCATGGGCGAGACGCTAACAAATGCGAGAATGTCGCGTCCAGGGCAAGCTGAGACGGCGCAAAAGCGTTTTGTTGGGAGGCCCAGTCGCGTGTGTAACGAGGCTGCCCAGCTGGGCAGCCAAACCAGGCCTACCCCCTCCCCCTTTCAAGGCGTCGCTGACTTGCTACTTGATCGGATAGCCGCGCCACAGCCACTCGAGGGCTTCGGGCAGCGTCTGGTTGACCACCCTGGCGTCGTTGTGCATCGCGCCGAGCGCGAGCTCGAAGCGACGGTGGTAACCCTTGGCCAGCAGCGCGGCCGACATGCGCTGGTTGGCCATTTTGAAGTTTTCGTAGGTCGTCTCAGGGTCGTTCGCGTTGTAGTCGTTTTCGCCAGCTTCGAGCCAAACGCGCAGCGGCTTGGCGGGGGCGTCGGCGATCAGGTGCTCGTGGTACTCCCAAGCGCCGTGCGGGTACATGGGATCGGTCGGCGACTCTTGGTTCACGTACGTGCCCGAATACGTCAAAATCCGCCGAAACTGCTCGGGGCCGAACCAACCGAGCGTGAACGCGGCCGCGCCGCCCGAGCTGCCGCCCATGGTCGCGCGCCCGTTGGGATCGGTCGTGAAGACGACGTTGGCGGCCGCCGCCGCTTTCGGCAACAGCTCGGTTTGTACGAACTTGAGAAAGACGTCCGACACCGTGTCGTACTCGAGGCCGCGCTCGCTGCCCTTGTCGTTGCCGCCGCCGGAGTTGGCCATCACCGCTAGCATGATGGGCAAGCGCTTGGCCGCGATCATGTTGTCGAGAATCGGCGGCAGTCGCAGCAAATAGTTGTCGCCGTCTTGCGCCAGAATGAACGGCGCCGGCGTGCCCGGCACGTACTCCGCCGGCACGTACACCCAGACCGGGCGCATGTACGCGCCTTGGATGCCGGGATAGATTTTGCTGTCTGCCGAGCTCATAGTGAACATCGTGACTTTGCCTTTCGGCACGCCTGCGACGTAGCTCATCTCGGGCGCTTGCATGTAGGTCGGGCCGACCATGACGTCGCCGTCGCCGTCGCTGCTCACGTCGGGTAGGCCTGCGCCGCCCGAGGCCACGCCCGCTGCGCCCGACGCGCCGCCCGCCCCAGCGCCAGCTGCACCGCCGGCTGCGGCGCCCGACGCGCCGGCTGCTGCGGTGCCGCCGGCTCCGGCCGCCGATGAAGAACCGCCAACGCCCGGCGCGCTGCCGCCAGCAGCTGCACCGGCGCTTGCACCGCTGCCCGCCGCGCTGCCGCCGCTGCCGCTTCCGCTTCCGGCAACACCAGCCGTGCCCGCCGCCGCTTGGCTGCCGGCTTGACCCGTGACACCCGCCCCGGCGGGGCTACCAGAGCTGCAAGCTGCGCTGCCAACGAGCAGGCAAAAGAGAAGCGTCTTCATGGATCTCGAGGCCGTGTCCGCGACGGGACGAATCCGTGCCCTCTCCTCCTAGCTCGGAGGTCGCACTGCCGAGCATTTGGTTCGCGGGTGCCACGACCCAACTTGGAGCTGACTCATCTGGGCAGAATTTGCCGGCGCTACGCGAAACCCGGCATTGAAAGGTTCTTTCGGAAGCTCCCATTAGAAACATAGTGTCTACAACGCCGAACAAGCGAGCTAGCGAACGCGGCACGGCGACGGGGAGACAGGTGCTCGGAGCTGTGCTCTCGACCCTACTCGCCGCTTGCACCGGAAACATCGGCAGCAGTGTCGGCGTTGGCGCCGGTTCCGGCTCGAGCTCCGGGGCGCCCGGTGCGCTCGGCACGGCGGGTAGCAGCGGCAATGGGACAGCTGGCAGCGCGCCGGGCGTCGGGGGCAGCGGGCCCGCCGGCAGCTGCATGTCGCTCGGCAGCGCGTCGAATTTTCATCGTCTGAACGCCAAGCAATACCAAGAGACGGTCAATCAGTTGCTGTTCACACAGCAAACACTGCTCCCAGATCTTCCAGCTGACTCTAGCCTCTACGGCTTCGACAACGACGCCGACACGTCGCTCACGGCTGCGACGACGCAAAAGTACCTCGACGTGGCAGAGAGCGCGGTCAAAGCGGCGCTCGCTTCAGCGGACGCGCGTGCCAAGCTCGTGCCCTGCTCGCTGACGACGGACGCCGCCACGTGCGTGAAAACCGTGCTCACCAGCTGGCTGCCGCTGGCCTTCCGGCGACCCGTCACGCCGCAAGAGGTCGACAAATACGCGAGCTACACCGGCGTGTGCTCGAGTAGCGGCGAGGCCGGCCTGTCTTGCGCCCTGCAGGCGGCCCTGCTGTCGCCGAGCTTCTTGTTCCGCTCCGAGCTGTTGTCGATTCCGGAGGCCGCGGCCTGCACGGAGGCAGCGCCGCTGGTTTCTACGGCTCAAAGCGTGCTCAGCCAGTACGCGCTCGCGTCGCGTTTGTCCTACTTTCTGTGGAACGGCCCGCCCGACGCGGAGCTCTACTCGCTGGCGGCGTCGAGCACGTTGAACGATCCACAAGTGCTCGCTACCGAGGTCGATCGCATGCTGGGTGCGGACGCGAACGCCAGCCACAAAGTCGGCTTCATTCACGACTATCCCGCGCAGTGGCTGCCGCTCACGGCGCTCGCGTCGGTCAAACCTTCGCCCAGCGTTTTTCCCGCGTTCGACGAGCCGCTCCGTCAAGCCATGGCCGACGAGTCGCTGGCGTTCTTCGCCGAGGTCGTGTCGGGCAATCACTCGGCGCTCGATCTGGTGAAGGCCGACTACACGTTCGCCAACGAGCGGCTGGCCAAGCATTACGCTCTGCCCGGAGTCACGGGCACAGAGCTGCGCAAGGTCGACACGACCGGCACGCTGCGCGGCGGCATCCCGACGCAAGCCACCTTCTTGACCGCCACGTCCTCGACAGAGAACACGTCGCTCGTGCTGCGCGCCAAATGGGTGCTCAAGAACCTGCTCTGCGTCGAGCTTCCGCCGCCTCCGCCCAAGGCGCTGATCGACTCGGTACCCATTCCCGATCCCGGCTTGGGCCTCACCAACCGCGAATCGCTCGAAAAGCGCACCGCGGGCGAGCCCTGCCACAGCTGTCACCTCAACATCAACCCGATCGGCTTCGGCCTCGAGACGTTCGACGGCATCGGCGCGTCCCGCACCACGGACAAGGGCAAGCCGATCGACTCGAGCGGCGAGCTGATCGGTGGGCTCAAGTTTGCGAACACCTCCGAGCTGCTCACGCTGCTGAGAAACGACGACCGCTTCCCGGCTTGCATGACGACCAAGCTGCTGACCTACGCGCTCGGCCGCGGCATGGTCACCAATTGCGACCAGTCGGAAATCGACTCGCTCACGGCCGCGTTCAAGGCCGACGATCTCAAATTGCGAAATCACGTCGTTCGCATCGTGCAAAGCAATCTATTCCGAGCGGCTCGCGCTCGCGCGGAGGTGGTGCAATGACGCTCATGGCAAGACAAGCGCGTCGAATTCCGCGGCGCACGCTGCTGCGCGGAGCCGGAGTGGCGCTGGCGTTGCCGTGGCTCGAAGCCATGCTGCCCTCGAGCGCGCGAGCGCAGGCCGCAGGCATTCCGCCCCGCGCGTTCTTCGTCTACTTTCCGACGGGCTACCGCAACGGCATGTGGACGACTTCCGGAACCGGCGCCGATTTCACCTTACCGTCCATCGCGACGGCGCTGACGCCGTATAAAAGCAAGCTCAGCATGATCACCGGTGCCGGCAACACGCCCGCGTCGGTCGGCAACGGCGGCGACGGCATCCACGCCCGCGCCACGGGCACGTTTTTGACCTGCGAAATCCTGCAAAAAACGGGGTTTGCGCTGGGCATTTCGGCCGACCAGGTGATCGCGCGTTTGGTCGGCAAAGACAGCTGCGTGCCCTCGATCAACCTGGGCATTCCCGGTGAACGCCTGCCCGGCTTCGATGAAGACGGCTACGGCGAAGTCTACCTCGACAACATCTCGTTCGTGGGCCCGCGCGCAAACGTTCAAAAAGACAGCAACCCGCAGACGCTGTTCAAGCGACTGATCACCTGCTCGTCGCTGCAAGGCATGCCGGGCATGACGGTCGATCCGGCGCTGGCCGAGCGCAGCCGGTTCGAGCTCAGCGTGATGGGCGCGGTGAAAGACGAAGCCAAGCGCCTCTCCGGCTGCGTCGGCGCCGAAGATCGCATGCGGCTCGATCAATTCTTCACCTCCGTGAGTGAGCTCGAGCAGCGCTTCCAAGCGACCGGCGGCGGCATGCTGCCGAGCATGGGCTGCACGACACCGGCCCAACCCCCAGCCGCCGGCGCCAGCTACGCCGAGAGCATCCACTTGATGATGGATGTGGCGATCTTTGCCTTTCAATGCGGGCTCACGCGCGTCGGCACCATGATGCTAGACGGCGCCTTTTCCCGGCGAAACTACGGCCTGCCTGACATCGACGGCGTCGACTACATTCACGGCCTCTCGCACGGCGAGATCGGCGGCATCGCGGCAGATCATCCGCGCTGGGTCAAAATCACCACGCATTTTTTCGAGAACTTCGCGTACTTGCTCCAAAAAATGGACTCAATCAACGAGGGTGAGCAGAGCTTGCTCGGCAACAGCATCGTCTACATCAACAGCGAGTTCGGTGACGGCAACGCGCACAATCAGCAAGAGCTGCCAACCATCGTCGCTGGCAACGCCGGTGGCAAATTCAAGTCCGGCCAGCTCATCTCGCTTCCCGGCAAGACCCCAGTTTCGAACGTGATTCTGACGATCATGCAGACGATGGGCTACACCGACACGAAGTTCGGTGACAGCACCGGGCAAGTGTCGGCGCTGCTCGCTTGATGCGCAGCGAGCCAAGGGCTAGCCAAGCGCCAGGCCGAGAGCTGCGCGAATTTGGCCCAGCTCCGGGCTCACGGTGAAGCGCAGTAGATCAGCACGCCGCTCGGCGGCCTGGGACACTTGGCCGCGCGGAAAGCGCCGCGAAAGCGCCAATGCGAGCTCGAGGTTCCCCGACGCAACCAGCCCGACGCGAGCGGCGACCAGCTCCGCCGAGCGTATGAAGTCCCGCGCGGCGCGGTCGACGTCGCGCGCGCCCCAACCAGCGGCAGCGACCTGCAGCGCCTCGAGCGCGGCGCCACGCACCTCGCGTTTCAAAGAGCTGGCGATGCGCTTGGCGTCGGCATCGATGGCGCGCATGCTGCTGGCGCCGCCCACGGCCAGCGCCGCCGAGAGCAACTGCGACAGCTCCGTCACGTCCGGAAAATAGCAGAGCGCGGTCTCTTCAGGACGCGCGAACGCCAGCTCTCGCGCCCACAAGAAGACCAGCTCGGGCAGACCAAAGCCGCTGCCGAGCGCCCGCGAGCAGGTGACGAGTGGCCGCTCCTCGCCGGGGCTCAGCGCGAGCGAGCCGCTCACTTCGGGGAGCACGTACAGCTCGGCGACCGGCACGCTGAGCAGGCGCGAGGTCCAGTGCAGAGTCTTGGCGAGCGTGGTCGTGCTCTTGTCGAGCTCTTGGCGCGCGTCCTCGGGCAGCTCGGTATCGCGACGTTTTCGCCGCGCGTGCTGGAAGCCGACGCGCGGCAGCGCCGACGCGATCGTCCGCAAGAGCGCGGTGGTCTCCGGCTGGGCGAGGCCGCTGCACAGCCCTTCGTTCCAATCCGCGTAGGACAGCGCGCCGCGCACGGGCTGCAAGCCCTCCGGGCGGTGGGTCGTCACGAGTAACGATTCGTTGATATCGGCCTCGCCCAAAGCGTCGAGGCAAACGGCGGCGCGGTAGGCCGCGTCGGCGTCGCCCTTGCGCTCGAAGTGCCGTAGCAAGAAGCGATAGCCTTCCGGATCTTCGGGCGCGTGGGCGCGATCTTTGGGCGGAGCTGGGGAGGCGCGAAGATGAGCGGCTAGGACGACGGCGCTGCGATCGGGCGCGGGAGCGCCGGGAGCGGGCGCGGGCGCGGCGGCGGCGCGGGGAGCGGGCGCGGGCGCGGGCGCGGGCGCGCGAGC
>Ga0307516_10003388_pt1 | contig 20543 bp, 19 predicted proteins | sample 19_EM_MG_FD_203310 | JGI IMG/M metagenome (GOLD analysis project Ga0307516, IMG submission 203310) | Populus trichocarpa ectomycorrhiza microbial communities from riparian zone in the Pacific Northwest, United States - 19_EM | ecosystem: Host-associated > Plants > Roots > Unclassified | place...
GCAAGCCCGTGCCGCAGCCGGCGCCTAGCGCTGCATCCCCAGAGCACCCCGGCGCGGCCGTGATTTATGCGTTAACAGGCCCTTGCCCCAACGCAAACTGGGCGCCGGCGTGGAACCAGAAGCTGGAGTCGGTGATGAGGACCGCTCTGATGGTGCCTTTGCCGACGAGAATCTTGCCTTCCAAGATCCCATGATGGGTGAGCCACAGCATGACTGCGCCCAAGGTCGCCAGCAGTAGTGAGGCGGGCTTGTTCATACAACTCCGAAAAGTCACGAGCCGAAGAGGCTGCTCCATCGGCATTCTCGGTGAGGCCAGGTGATACGCTGCGCCACCTGCAGGAAAGCTCTCGAATGTCGCAATACGTCAATGCCCAACCGATCCGCCAGCACGTCGGCAACCTCACGGACGGCGGGACGCTCATGGTGACGCTTCTGCACGGCACCGGCCCCGACTCTGCACACCGGTGCATTCACCGGGTGACGGCGGACGCGGCCGGCCGCCTGCGATCAGACATCGTCTACTTCTACGACAGCACGGTGAAGGCGTCGGACGTCGATGCGGATTTCGCCCTGCTGACTGGACCGGGCCTGGTGTCGATGGGGCAGTTGCATCACACCGAATCGATGCTCAATCGCGGGCCCAAGATGCCGAGGCGAAACTAGCCCGCTTCGTGGCGCACTCGGACGGCCTCGATGAGGTTCTCGCCCTGCAGGCCAGCGGGGACCGCCGGTGACAGGCCGGGATCGCGGTACGGCGGTTGCCGGTGCTCCACGAGCTCATGGTTCATCTCGCTGAGCCACTGGGGTGCAGCCGCAGGCGCCATCATCCAGGTGAAGGGCTCATGCTGTCGGCGCAACCACGCCTCGACCAGGCGGCTTGCCGGTCGAAACCCGCCGCGCCCTGCCGGCCAGCGAACCATGTAGCTGAAGATGGTGCGCAAGCCACCAGGCGCCAAGCTCGGCAGCTCATCTCGCAGCAGACTTTGCACACGGTCCGGCGAGAGGTACATCAGCAGGCCTTCCGCGATGACCAGCGTGGGCTGGCTGTTCGTGCCGATGTGATGCACCCACTGTGAGTCTTTGCCCAGGTCGGCGCTCACGAAGCGCAGGTTCGCCGGCATGGCGATCTCGCAGTTCGCCAGGCCGCGCTGTTTCTGGCCTTGCGTGGCCGGGTGATCAACCTCCACCCACGTCAAGGCTGGAAAGGTGGGCGCCAGGCGCAGCGCGAGGGTGTCGAAGCCGGCACCGAGCACGACGACCCGGCGCACGCCTTCCGCAATCGCAAGCCGGCAGCGTTCTTCGATCCACGACTTGCGGTGCCAGTAGTGACGGGTGATGCCCGGGTGGGTCATCTGCTCGAGTGCACGCCACAGCGGGCGCACGGCGCGATGGCGTGCCGAGGCGCACAACAGCCGGTCGGTGGCGCTGACCGAGAGGAACGCAGCGCAAAGCCGCTCGGCGCCTGGCGCCACCAAGGCAGCGGTCTGCGGGTCGTGGGCCAGCAATACGGTGCTGGCGGCGATCACCTTGGCGGTGGAACTCGCTTGCTCCTGCTTCATGCCGGCCGCCTCAACCGACCAACGCGCGCATGTGGTGGTACCAGTCGCTCACGAACCGGTCGTGCGGGTCGTGGCGGTGCTTGGCGGCCAGGAAGGCCGGCATCGCCGGGTAGGCCTGCAGCACCTGGTCGCGCGTGGCGTAGCGGTGGTAGGTGAGAAAGAAGCTTCCACCCAACGCCAGCGCCACATCCACGATGCGGCGAAAGGCCTCGGCCGTTCGCTGCAGCCCCGCACTGGTGTGCTGGGTGCGCAGGTTGAAGATCACGCAGGCCCAATCGCCCTTCGCCCAGGGCAGGAAGCTCGTCGTATCCTGCCGGATCGACCGGATCGTTCCGTAGATCACTTCGACATCCACTTGCCGCAGCACCTGGGCCGCCCCTTCCATGAAGGCCACCAGGCTGTCGCGCGGGATGTAGTGTTCTCCGATCACCAGCGTTTCCGTCACCGCCCCCTCCGACGAGCCGGTCGCCGCCAGGAATTCGGGATAGGACGACAGGTAGGTGCTGAGCTGCATCGTGTCGGCCCAGTAGGTCTGCCCGTGCGTGCCGAGATAGTGCTGGGCATAGCGCACGAAGGCGGCGGCCTTGTCATCGTGCGCGAGGCGCAACAGCCGTGTCCAGTCATCGGCCGTCAGGTCGGAGCGGCCGTCGTCGAGGCCTTGCCCAGCGCCAGTCGGCGCATCGACCGGCTCATAGCAGGCGAGCACCCCACGCTGCAGGAACGCGGGGTCGTGTGCATCGATGACGAACTGGAAATCGCCATACAGGCAACCCTGCTCGATGCGCCGACGAACGACGTGCATGGCGTCTCGCAGCTCGAGGATGTCCACCAGGCGTTTCACCCGGCGTCGCGGCGTGAGCCGGAGCGTGGCGGCATAGACGATGCCGAACAGGCCGTAGCCGCCGACGACCAGCGAGAAGAGCTCCGGGTTGTCGCTGCGACTGCAGTGCAGCAGCTGGCCATTGGCGTCGACGAGGCTCAGATCTTCGATGTCTTCCACGAGCGGTGCCATCTGCAGACCACGGCCGTGCGCGTTGGCGCCAATTGAGCCCCCGAGGGTCACGTCGTCGACACCCGTCTGCTTCTGCCGGATGGCCCAACGGCCGTCACCGGGCGCGCGCATGCGGTGCGTGGCAGCGATGATGGCCGGCCACATCGCGCCTGCTTCGATGCGCAGCAGACCGCGCTCATCGTCCGTCGCCAGCACGGCGGTCAATGCCGTCGTGTCGACATGGATCTCGTTGCCGGCGAACTGCTGCGCCCCCATGGCGTGGCGACCGCCACCGATGCTCAGCCGGTCTCCGTCTCGCGCTGCGCAGCGGACGACCTCCTGAAGCGCCAATAGATCGGCAGGCCGGACGATGCGGCGAACGTCGGTCGGGTTGAGCCGGGAGTGAACGTCATTGAGGATGGGCATGGGGGGTGACCAGGAGCTGTAGCCACACGGTCGCACATCGGTCACCCGAACCTTCCAGATGAACGGCACCAGTACTGCCGAAGAGTACTGACAGTAGCGCTTCTCGGTACCCGGCCGGTCAACAGGCCGGGCCGGCCTGTCTCACCTCATGCTTCGTCGGTGGCGGCGGGGCCCTGGTGCGGTGAACCGGTGCCGTCCGCAACCGGCAGACTCAGCCGGGCCACCAGTCCCCCACCCTCGCGGTTGATGAGCCGCAGGTCGCCGCCGTGGTCGCGCGCGATGCGGCGCGCAATGCCCAGGCCCAAGCCCGAACCTTCGCGGTAGGCCTCGCGACCATGCTCCAGACGAACATAAGGCTCGAAGATTTCTTCGAGTGAATCTTCGGGCAGGCCGGGGCCACGATCGCGCACCTCAACCGTGGCGGCGCCCTCTTCCATCGACGCAGCGATCTCGATGCGGCCGCCGTAGCGCAGGCCGTTGTCGATCAGGTTCCCCAGCGCGCGCCGCAAGGCCAACGGCCGCGCCATCACGCTGATCGGCGGCACCGCCAGCGTGATCGGTGCGCCGCTGGCGCGGGCGGCATCCGTCAGGCGTTCGACCAGCCGGTCCAGCCGCACTTCGGCCAGGTTCTCGTGGATGTCGCTGTCTTTCACGCTTTGCAGCGCGCCTTTGACCATGACGTCGAGCTCATCCAGGTCTTCATGGAAGTCGGCCCGCACAGCTTCGTCGTCGAGCAGCTCGGTGCGCAGCTTCAGCCGCATGATCGGCGTCTTCAGGTCATGCGAGATGCTGCTGAACAGGCGGTCGCGGTCTTCGACGAAACGCTGGATGCGGGCCTGCATGTCGTTGAAGGCGCGTGCGGTGCCACGCAATTCGACGGTGCCGGTTTCAGGCACGCGCGCCGGGTGCATGGCCGTGCCGAAAGCGTTGGCCGCACCGGCCAGCCGTTGCAACGGCCGCGTCAGGCTGCGGGCGACGAACAGCACCAGCAACAGCACCGTCAGCAGCGTGGCGCCTTGCAGCAGCAGGCGGTCGCGGGTCAGCGGGTTGGCGTTGTCGAGAAAGTACGGGTCCGGCATCGTCGTGGCGAGCAGCAGCCAGCCACTGGGCTCGAACTCGGCCTGGATCACCAGCAGCGGCGCCGGCCGCGGTCGCAGCAGCATCGAGCCTTCGACCCAGCGCTCGGGCAGGTCGCGCAGCGTGCGGCCGTCGTCCGTCACCGCTTGCGTGTCGGGCATGACGAACGCGACTTCCAGCGCGGTGCCGCGGCCAAAGTCGCCAGCCAGGCGTGCGCGTACATCGGCCGTTACTGTCTCTGCGAGTTGAGAGGGCTCGATCGGTTGCAGCGGCACGCGCGAACGGTTCACCTGCACGAAGAAGCGCGTGCCGCCCATCGTGCGCAGCTGCTCGGTGATGATCGGCCGGTACTGCGCCGGCAGGTCGCGAAAGAAGCGGATCGCGCCGCCCGCGCTGCGTGCCGTCTGCTGCGCCGCCTCGCGCGCATCGCGCAACGCGCTGTCGTGCAGCTGCCAGGCCCAGATCGCCGTGCCCAGCGTCTGGCTCAGCAGCACGCCGGCGGCCATCGTCAGCATGATGCGGCCACGCAAACTGCGCGGCAGCAGGCGGTCGGCCCAGCCGGCGCGCGCTGCCGCCGCCGCCTCAGTCATGGGAGGCCTGGACCTCCACCGAAAACACATAACCGCTGGAACGCACGGTCTTGATCAGCGCCGGCTGCTTGCCATCGTCCCCCAGGCGCTGGCGCAGGCGGCTGACCTGCACATCGAGCGAGCGGTCGGTCGGGCCCAGGTCTCGGCCACGGGTCTGCTCCATCAGGCGCGCGCGGTCCAGCACCTCGCCCGGGTGCTCGGCGAACAGGCGCAGCAGGTCGAAGTCCATCGCCGTCAGCGTCACCTTCTCGCCATCGGGCGCAGCCAGCGTCCGCTCCAGCCTGTCGAGCTTGAAACCGGCGAAGCTGAGGTAGCGCACGGCCCCCTCGCCGCCGATGCCCGCGCGGCGGTGAATGGCCTTGATGCGTGCCAGCAGCTCCCGCGGGTTGTAGGGCTTGCCGATGTAGTCGTCGGCGCCCAGCTCCAGCCCGACGATGCGCTCGGTGTCGTCGGCACTCGCGGTCAGCATGATGATCGGCAGCGTCGGTGCGCGCTGGCGCACCAGCTGGCACAGCGCAAAGCCATCGGTGTCCGGCAGCATTACGTCCAGGATCACCAGGCTCAGCTCGTCGCGGTAGCGCTCGAAGCCACTGCGAAAACTCGCCCCATCGGCCGCCAGCTGTACCACGTACTGGTGCTTCTCGAGGTACAGCTTCAGCAACTGCCGCGTCTTCTGGTCGTCGTCGACGGCGAGGATGGTGCGCTTGCGCAATGCGTTCATCTTGATGGTCAGTTCAACGCGCCGCGCCGCGCACGATCGCCACGAGTCTCTCCTGGGCGCGTTCCGGCGTTTGCGAAGGGTCGGTCACGAAGCGGTGCAGTGCATCGGCCAGCGCGTCCTTCGTCGACTCATCGGCGGCCATGCGGTGGGCGATGCTGGGCACGAGACGGCTGCCGGGATGGGCCAGGGTTTGCCACGAGTCGCGGGCGCAGTCGTCGAGCTGGGTCGGGTCGATGTCGGTGCGCACCGGCACCGAGCCCTTGGCCTGGTTGTAGGCGAGTTGCATCGCTGGTTGGGTGACAAGGTCGGCAAGCTTTTCTTGCGCGGCGCTGCGCTGGCGGCGGCTCTTCAGCATCGCCAGGGTATCGACGCTGTACAGGTGCATGTCGGCCGTGTCGGGCACCGGTGCGCAGGCATAGTCGCGACCGGCTTGTGCGCCCCAGGCCATCAGCTCGCCGCTGGCCCAGTCGCCCATGATCAGCATGCCGGCGTCGCCGCGAAACAGCTGGCGGGTGGTGTCGGTCCAGCGGGGCTCGCCGGGCGCGTCGCCAGCCAATTGGCGCAGCCAGCGCAGGCGGTTCAGCGCGCGCAACACGCGGGGATCGGCCCAAGCCGAAGGACGCTGCGCGGCGGCCAACTCGGCGTAGAGCGATGCACCGCCCTCGGCCAGCAGCAGCGTTTCGAACACCGTCGCCACCTGCCAGGGCTCGTCGCTCCAGGCCAGCGGCGTCACACCGGCGCGGCGCAACGCGGTGGCGGCCAGCATCACGTCGTCCCAGGTGCGTGGCGCCGCCAGCTTCAATTTCGTCCACAAGGCCTGGTTGTAGAACAGCGTGTTGATGCGGTGCACGCCCAGCGGCGCCGCGACGACGCGGCCACCGTGGCTGACGACCTGCAGCACGACCGGGAACAGCGTGCTCTTCCAGCGGGCGCGCTGGGCCACGTCGTCCAGCGGCAGCACAAGCCCCAGGTCTGACCAATCGGCCAGCGTGCGGCCAATGACCTGCGCCACATCGGGCGGGTCGCCCGCCAGCACACGCCCCTTCAACACCTTGACCGCCGCCATGCCGCCGCCGCCCGGAATGGCGGCGTCGTTCCAGACGAGGCCGCGGCGTTCGAGCTGCTGAACCAGTTGGTCGACCGCGCGCTTCTCGCCGGCCGAAGTCCACCAGTGCAAGACATTGAGGTTGGCGTTGAGGTTGGCAGGGTCCTGGCTTTGTCCATGGGCCAAGTTGGTGAGGCTGGCCACGAGCATAAGAGCCAGCCCCAGCAGCCCGTCCCGCCATGCGCCTGTCGAATGCCGACGAAGTGCAATGTTGTGTAAAGCAGCGGGCAAGGTATGGCGCGCCTCGCCCCCTGTGAAGGGACTCGAACCTGCGTAAGAAACAGTGATGGCGGCGACTCGCCCCATGAGGAAAAACTCCGCGATGACAAGCACTTAGGCGCTGTGCCGCGAGCCCGTCCGAGGCCCTCGTATCACACGGGCGCCGATGGTACCTTGCGCCCCGCATTGAGACCTACTGGCCCCGAGGAGACACGAGCATGACGACGACGAAACGCGCCGCACTGGCGAGCCTGGCCCTGGCCGCGATCGCGGCCACCTTCCCGGCCCGCGCCGGCCAGCTGATCATCGAAAGCTGGCGCACCGACGACAAGGCGCTGTGGGACGAGGTGCTGCTGCCCGCGTTCACCAAGGCCCACCCCGGCATCACGGTGAAGTTCGCGCCGACAGCACCGCCGGAATACAACTCGGTGCTGACCGCGCGGTTGGCCGCCGGCAGCGCGGGTGACTTGGTCACCTGCCGCCCGTTCGATGTGTCGCTCGACCTGTTCAAGAAGGGCCGGCTCGACAAGCTGGACGGCGAGCCCGGCCTCGCGAATTTCCCTGACTCGGCCAAGGTGGCCTGGCAGACCGACGACGGCAAGGCAACCTACTGCATGCCGATGGCCTCGGTGATCCACGGCTTCTTCTACAACAAGAAGATCTTTGCCGAGTTGAACCTGACGCCGCCAACAACCGAGGCGGAGTTCTTCGCCGCACTCGACAAGATCAAGTCGACCGGCAAGATCGCGCCGCTGGCGCTGGGCACGGCCGACCAGTGGGAGACGAACCAGATCGTCTTCACCGGCATCGGCCCCAACTACTGGAAGGGCGAAGACGGCCGGCGCGGCTTGATCGAGGGCAAGAAGAAGTTCACCGACCCCGAGTTCGTCGACGTGTGGGCCACGATGGCGCGCTGGTCGAACTACCTGCCCAAGGGTTACCAGGCACAGACCTACGGCGATTCGCAGAACCTGTTCGCCTCGGGCCGCGCGGCGATCGTGCCGACCGGGTCATGGGACATCGCGTTCTATCAAAAAGAGCCGTCGTTGGAGTTCGCGGCCTTCCCGCCGCCGGTGCGCAAGGCGGGCGACGGCTGCTATCTGTCTGACCACACCGACATCGGCATGGGCATCAACAGCGCGAGCAAGAACAAAGCCGATGCGAAGGTGTTCCTGAACTGGCTGGCCTCGAAGGAATTTGCCGAGCTGTACACCAACAAGGCGACCGGCTTCTTCACGCTGTCCAAGCATGCGGTCGAGGTGAAAGATCCGGTGGCCAGGCAGATGATCGGCTGGCGCGCGCAGTGCAAATCGACCATCCGACTGAATGCACAGATCCTGAGCCGCGGTGAGCCGAGCATGGAAAACGAGCTCTGGACCGTCGACTCGCAAGTGCTGAACGGCAAGATGGCACCGAAGGACGCGGCGCAGCGCATCCAGGCTGGGTTTGCGAAGTGGTACGCACCGGCGGCGCGTTGAGATGACGGCCCCCTCACGCCTGCGACGCTCCCAGGCCCCAAGCGCCACCCGCGCTCAGCCTGCAGAGGTCGTGGCGGCAGGGGGCGGCGGTGCCCCCGTTCTCCGGCCCACGCTCGCGGGGCACGGTCGCGGGACGCGAAGGGCATCCGCATCAACACCGTGGTGCCCTAGCGCTGTGGTGGCAACCGCGAATGGGGCCTGCGCCCGGAAGCACCACCGCCCCCTGCAGGCACCGTCCGTGGCATGCCGCGCGCAGGCCTGCCGCCACGGTTCCATGGTGGGTGGCTCGGGGTGCGGCCGCCGGCCCCATTCGCGGTCGCCCAACCCAGGCCAGCGTCAACGATGCCGATCGAGAGACCGTCGCACGCGCAACACGCTGCCCCGCGAGCGTGGGCCGGAGAACGCACCCCCGGGCTACCCACCACGCGCCACCCTTCGCAGGTGGATGAAGCAGAGCGATTGAAAACATGACAACAACCCAGCAGCAGCGCGCCAGCTGGCCAGCACTGGTGTTCCTCGCGCCAGCCGTGCTGATCTACACCGTGTTCAGCGCCTGGCCCCTCGCGGACACATTGCGCCTGAGCCTGTACGCGACCGACGAAGCCGGTCATGCCCACTTCGCCGGCCTCTCGAATTTTCAAACTCTGTTGTTCGACGAACGGTGGTTCGCGAGCTTCGGCAACGCACTGGCCAACAACGTCGAGTTCTTCGTCATCCACTCGCTGGTGCAGAACCCGATCGCGCTGCTGCTGGCAGCGCTGCTGTCGTTGAAAGGTGTGCGTGGCGCAACGGCCTACCGCACGGTGCTGTTCCTGCCGACGTTGCTGTCGGTGGTCGTCATCGGCTTCTCATGGCAGTTGATCTTGTCGCCGCTGTGGGGCGTGGCCGAAAAGCTGCTGGGCTTCGTCGGGCTGCAAGACTGGTTCGGGCCGTGGCTCGGCACTGAAGAGACGGCCCTACCGACGCTGGCGCTGATCTCCGTCTGGCAGTTCGTCGGCATCCCGATGATGCTGATCTACGCGGCGCTGATCGCGATCCCCGAAGAGATCATCGAGGCGGCCACCGTCGAAGGTGCCAGCCCGTGGCGCATCTTCTGGGCGATCCGCCTGCCGCTGATTTTGCCGACGCTGGGGCTGGTCAACATCCTCACCTTCGTCGGCAACTTCAACGCCTTCGATTTGATCTACGCAATCAAGGGCGCGCTGGCCGGGCCAAACTATTCGACCGACCTGCTCGGCACCCTCTTCTACCGCACCTTCTTCGGTTACCAGTCGCAAGTCGGCAGCGCGACCATGGGCGCCGCGCTCGCCACGCTGATGTTCCTGGTCATCCTGGGCGGCGTCGGCGTCTACTTCCTGTTCATCCAGCGGCGGCTGCGCCGTCACGCCCAATGAGTGCAGCCCCGTCATCCCTCATGGGGCAGCATCAAGCGCCCAAGCGCGCGCCCATGACAGCCGCTATCGCCAAGCCACTGCGCGTGGGCTTCGTGCACCTCGTGCTCGGTGGCTACACGCTGCTGGTGCTGTGCCCGATCCTGCTGGTGATCGTCAACTCGTTCAAGTCGCGCAAGGCCATTTTCGACGACCCGCTGGCGCTGCCCACCGCGGCGAGTTTCAGCATCGTCGGCTATGCCAAGGTGCTGGGCAACGCAACGGTCGGTGGCATGTTCCTCAACAGCGCCATCGTCACCGGCATCTCGATGGTGTTGATCCTGCTGTTCGGCGCGATGGCCGCGTGGGCACTGACCGAATACCGCTTCCGCGGCAACCGGCTGCTCGCGCTGTTCCTGGCCTTCGGGATCATGGTGCCGATCCGCCTCGGCTCGGTGTCGATCCTGCAGACGATGGTGGCGCTGAACCTGGTCAACACGCTGACGGCCTTGGTGCTGGTCTATGTGGCGCAAGGGCTGCCGCTGGCGGTGATGATCCTGTCGGAGTTCATCTTGCAAGTGCCCAGCGAGCTGAAAGATGCCGCGCGGTGTGACGGCATCGGCGAGTTCGAGATCTTCTTCCGTGTCGTGCTGCCCTTGTTGCGGCCGGCGGTGGCGACAGTCGCCGTCTTCACGATGGTGCCGATCTGGAACGACCTGTGGTTCCCGCTGATCCTGGCACCGGGCGAAAGCACCCAGACCATCACGCTCGGCGTGCAGCAATTCATCGGCCAGTTCGCCACCGACTGGAACGCGGTGCTCGCGGCCCTCTCGCTCGCGGTGCTGCCGGTGCTGCTGCTGTATGGGCTGATGTCGCGCCAGCTCATCCGCGGCATCACGGCCGGCGCGGTCAAGTGATCTTCATTCTTCGTTCGGACCCCCCATGACCCGCGTCACCCTGGCCAATGTCTCCAAGACCTACGGTGCCACCACCGTGCTGCAGGGCGTGAACCTGCAGATCGACAGCGGCGAGTTCGTCGTGCTGGTCGGCCCCAGCGGCTGCGGCAAGACCACGCTGCTGCGCATGATGTGCGGGCTGGAAGAGATCACCGGCGGCGAGCTGCGCATCGGCGAAGAGGTGGTCAACCACCTGCCGCCGGCGCAGCGCGGCATCGCGATGGTGTTCCAGAGTTATGCGCTCTACCCGCACATGAATGTGTTCGACAACATGGCGTTCGGCTTGAAGCTGCACGGCGCCGACAAGGCCGAGCGCCAGCGCCGCATCGAGAAAGCCGCACGGGCGCTGCACATCGAGCATCTGATGGAACGCAAGCCACGCGAGCTTTCCGGCGGCCAGCGCCAGCGCGTCGCGATCGGCCGCGCCATCGTGCGCGAGCCGCGGCTGTTTCTGTTCGACGAGCCGCTGTCGAACCTCGATGCGTCGCTGCGCGTGAAGACCCGCGTCGAACTCGCGCGGCTGCACCGCGACCTGGGCGCAACGATGGTCTACGTGACGCACGACCAGGTCGAGGCGATGACGCTGGGCGACAAGATCGTGGTGATGCACGAAGGCTGCGTGCAACAGGCCGGCGCGCCGCTGGATCTTTACCAGCAACCGGCCAACCGCTTCGTCGCCAGCTTCATCGGCTCGCCACAGATCAACCTGCTGCCGGCCAAGATCACCGCGACCAGCCCGGTCGTGCAGCTGGAGCTGCCTTTCGGCCAACCGGCCCGCGCCACCGTCGAGGCGACCACCAAGCTGCTCGAAGGCCAGGCGGTCGAGATCGGCGTGCGACCCGAGCACCTGCGGCTGGCCGCGGCCGGCGAGCCACCGCCAGCCGAAGGCATCCGGCTCGACGCCGAGGTCGTGCTGGTCGAGCAGCTCGGCGAGTCGCACCTGGTGCACTTGCGCGCGTATGACCACCACGAGCTGGTCGTGCGCGGCAATGCGCACACCCGGCTGCGCGCCGGCGACCGCGTGGTCGCCTGGGCGCCGGCCGAGGCGCTGCATGTGTTCATCACCGACGGCCGGGCCTGCCGGCGGCTGTTCCCCGAGGGCGTCGCCGATACGCCTCAGTGAGGCGTGAGCAACAGAACGCGCGTGCCACCGTCCTTCTTGTCCTGCGCCTCGACCAGGATCTGGCCTTTGGCGTTGATGTCCGTCGCGTGGTAGATGCGCCAGTGCTTGCGATCCTTCTCGCTGATCGCGAAGTTCAGGTCGAAGGTCGTCTGGCCGTCGAAAACATAGCCCGACTGGTGGCCCGCTGCGATGGCCGAACCCACCACCCAGCCATCGTCGTTGATGGCGCTGGCGTCCATGTCGCGCCAGCCCTTCAACAGCGGCAGTTCGCGCATGCCCCCCTGCTGGTCATAGATGAAGGCCACGCGCCGTGGCCTGAGGCTTCCGGTGTCGCCGTCGCCAACGACCTGGCCTAGGTTGTTGATCCCGCGGGCGGCAGAGCTGATGCCGTTGCGCAGCAATCCCAAGTCGTGCATCTGGCCGTCGCGGTAGAGAAATGCATGGGCCAGGCCACTGGGCGCGTGGGCGAAACCAACCACATCGCCCGCGTCGTTGATGTCAAAGGCATTGCTGCTGGGACCACCCAGGCCGGGCAGCTTGGTCATCGTGCCGCTGTGCCACACGAAGGCCTGGAAGGTGTAGTTCGCGGCATCGGAAGAGCCGACGACGTCGCCCTTGCTGTTGATTGCCCAGGCCTCGCTGTACGACTTGCACCCGCCGCAATCGTCTTCGGCAAAAGTGCCCAGGTCGTGGACGACTTGACCATCCCACAGCATGGCATGCTCGACCGAGCCCGCGGACGAACTGCCAACGACGGTGCCCTGGTCATTGATCGCGGCCGGGTAGGCGTAGAGCTGTTGACGGTCATTGGGAAGTGACGGTATCGGCGTGCACTCCGCCTTGCTGCAGCGGTAGTTCGCGCTGCCTTGGGTCGTGACCTGCACGGCCACCACACCGTGATTGTTGAGACCTTCAGCAAGCTGCGCGCTCCCCTCCAGGGTGACAACGCGGACCGAGTAGGTGGGCAGCGCCTGGCTGGCCGGCGACAACGCAGCCAACGCGGCCGCCACCAGTGCGAGGCGCGCCGAAGCTGGAAATGACAAATTCATGTGGACCCTGACGTAGTAGGTTATCTGCGCGGACCATCCGTTGAACTCCAATCGCCCGCCGCCACAGTATCAGGCGGCTGCAAACGTTTCCAACCGAGCCTACCCAAGCCCCCCTAGATTCAATCCCGACAGGGCTGCGGGCGTTTGTCGCCGAGCCGCCCTGGGTGAAAAAGGGGTCCATCCGTCGCCGGCCGCAGCAACCCGATGCCGCGCCAGCGGCACTCACCGCTGGCCACCTCGTTTGGCCGGACGTTGGCCGTTCGGCCCGTCTCTTCCTCCCAATTTCGCCAAGGAGTCAGCATGCCAAGAACCCGATCCACCCACCTTCTCACCCTGTTCGCCTTCAGTGCGTTCGGCGCTGCAGGCCCCACCCAGGCGCACGACGTTGACTCCCCGCTTCAGGGCCTGTCGGAAGTGCCCTCGGTCGCCACGGCGGCGACGGGCAAGTTCTCTGCCAATTTCGACGACACCAACAGCAGCATCGCGTACCGGCTGGCCTACAGCGGGCTGGAGGGCGACGTTCGCCAGGCGCACATCCACTTCGGGCAGCGGAAGGTCAACGGCGGCATCATGGTCTTTCTGTGCCAGACCAGCTTCAACCCCGACCCGACGGGCCTGGCACCCACCTGCCCGCAGACCGGCGTCGTCAACGGCACGCTGACAGCTGCCAATGTGATTGGGCCCAGCGGCCAGGGCGTGGATCCCGGCGAGTTCGCCGAGCTGGTGTCGGCCATCAAGGCCGGTGCGGCCTACGCCAACGTGCACTCCACCAAGTTCCCGGGTGGCGAGGTGCGTGCGCAGTTTTCGACGAAGGACGACTGAGCCGCCCGCGTCCATCCGCTCATGAAAAAAGCGCGCCGGGTGGCTGGCGCGCTTTGTGGTCGGGTCATGCCGATCAGACTGGGCCTGATCGCTTCGAAACGCTTACTTCCAGGGCGATTCGTTCAGCATCGGGTCCTTCACGAAGCCAAGCGTCGAGGCTGCCTTCATGCCGATGGTGCCGGGCGAAGCGATCTGGGCCGTGCCACAGGCACCGCTGGCCGTCTTCACGACGTTCCACAGCATCGCGCCATCATGCGGATTGTTGTTCGGGCTCTTGCTCTTCTTCACAGCCGCCGAGTAGCGCTGCACCGAGTACGGGGCATCGATAGCCTTGCCGTACTGGTCCTGCAGGATGCGCGATCCGGTGCACTGGGCGTCGACGTTGTTGACCACCAGCATGCCACCGGCCCAGCCCTCGGGCGCCGTCTCGAAGCCGATCGAAACGGCCGTGTTCTTGCCCCACAGCTTGCGGTATTGCTTGTAGGCGACAACACCGTCGTAGTGCTCGTAGCGAGCGTCGTACGACATCACGTTGACCACGTTGAACATCTTCGCGACGTCTGGATAGTCGCGCACCAGCAGGCGCTCGCGGCCGGCGCTGCCGCCCCAGTACGACAGCTTGCCCGCGCAGTCGGCCATGTTGGTGGTGGCGGCCGTGCAGTCGGCGCCGGTCGACCAGCCCGCCACCGTCAGGATTCGACCGCCGCCGGCTTTGTCCACCGCCTTGCGCATGGCCTTCGTGACGTTCGCATAACGCGGCATGTTGGCGTCCAGCTCATAGTCGACGTCCAGTCCGTCGATGCCCAGGTCGGTCATGATCTTGGCCAGTGCGTCGATGCGCGACCCCGAACCGGCCTGCCCCTCGGCCGCCAGGCCGTCCCAGTCGTAATAGGTCGCCCCGCCGACGGCGAGGATGACCTTGAGCTTGCGCATGTGCAGCACATTGATCGCCGCCTTGACGCTTGCCGGCGTCGACTGGAACTCGATGCCCGTGCCGACCCACGAGTTGGACGCAAGTCCACCCCAACTGAAGTTCGGCGTCGCGAACGAGATGACGGCGTGCGTGTAGGTGGCCGGCACGCGAGCGAGCCGGCTGATGGCCCAGACCTCGGCCGGCGTCTTGCCGGTCGCGTCGAAATACGGGTCGAGCCAGGTCGGGAAATAGCCGGTGTAGTAGCGGCCGTCCGGCTTGGTGCTCAAGGCCTCGGGCGGCAGGTCGGCCGCCATCGCTGGCGCAGCCGTTGCCAAGGCGATGAGCGCATGGCCGAACAGTGAACGCAGTTTGGTCTTCATGGACACGGTGGGTGCTCCCATTGAATGCATTGACGAAGGGCAACCGGCGCGGCCGGGTTGCGCGACAAACAGCCATGGAAAAGGCGCCGGGGTCTCGGCGCCCTGCCATCAAGTGCAGACGGGCGTCGACGCCCCAGCCGCACTTCAGCCGATCACTTCCAGGGCGCGTCGTTCAGCAGCGGGTCCTTGACCAGCGTCAGCACCTTGGCCGCCTTCAGGCCGATCGTGCCGGGCGACGCGATCTGGGCCGAGCCACAGCTGCCGCTGGCCGACTTCAGCACGTTCCACAGCATCGCGCCGTCGTGCGGATTCTTGTTGGGGCTCTTGCTGTTCTTGACGGCTGCGCTGAAGCGCGCCACCGAATACGGGATGTCGAGGTTCTTGCCGTACTGGTCTTGCAGGATGCGCGAGCCGGCGCACTGGGCGTCGGCGTTGTTGACGACCAGCAGCCCACCGGCCCAGCCTTCGGGTGCCGACTCGAAGCCGATCGAGACCGCCGTGCTCTTGCCGAAGAGCTTGCGGTACTGCTTGTAGGCGACGACGCCGTCGTAGTGCTCGTAGCGGGCGTCGTACGACATCACGTTGACCACGTTGAACATCTTCGCGACGTCCGGATAGTCGCGCGCCAGCAGGCGCTCGCGGCCGGCGTTGCCACCCCAGTACGACAGCTTCCCGGCGCAGTCGGCCATATTGGTCGTGGCCGCGGTGCAGTCGGCACCGGTCGACCAGCCGGCCACCGTCAGGATGCGGCCGCCCCCGGCCTGGTCCACAGCCTTGCGCATGGCCTTGGTGACGTTCGCATAACGTGCCACGTCACCGTCCGTCTCGTAATCGACATCCAGGCCGTCGAAGCCAATGTCGGTCATGATCTTGGCCAGCGCGGTGATGCGGGTACCCGAGCCAGCCTGGCCTTCGGCGGCGAGCCCGGCCCAATCGTTGAAACTGGCACCGCCGACCGCCAGGATGACCTTCATCTTGCGCAGGTGCAGCACGTCGATCGCGGCCTTCATGTCCTTCGGCATCGCGGTGAATTCCAGGCCGGTGCCCGACCAGGAGTTGGCCGCCAGGCCGCCCCACGAGAAGTTCGGATTCGCGAACGAGGCCACCACATGGGTGTAGGTGGCGGGCACGCGGGCGAACTTGCTGACGGCGTAGACCTGGCCGGGCGTCTTGCCGGTCGCGTCGAACCAGTTGTCGCTCCAGCTCGGGTAGTAGCCGGTGTAGTAGCGCCCGTCGGGGTTGGTGTTCAGCGCCTCGGGCGGCAGGTCAGAGGCCAGTGCCGGCACGCTGGCCAGGGCGGCCGTCAAGGCGATCAGCGCGTGCCCGCAAAAGGCACGCGCGCGGGTGTTCATGGACATGGATTGCTCCTGTTCGATGCGAGGGGAAAGAGGCGGCTCGAGGGTCCGAGCCGGATTCGCCAATCGCCCTCCGCGGCAAGCCATGTGGTTGTCTGGTGGGATGCCTTCTGCTGCCCACGGCGTCCGCCTGCGATTGGCGGACTGGAATCTAACCAATCAACTACCGGTATTCAATTGGTATTTGCGGTTCAGCACACTGGTAGCAATACCGGTTACCCGCACTCACAAGGATTCAGCAGGCGTTCAGATCGGAGGTTCAGCCGCGCGCGACAGCCGAAGGCCTGCGCACGAACAGCTGGCGTCCGCCCATCAATGCAGCGAGCAGCAAGCCGCTCAACAGCATCGACAGGCTGGCCGGCTCGGGCACCGGCGTGACATTGACCAGTTGCTCGGTCGTCGTGGTGCCGACCGGGAAATCATCCGGCGACTTGAAGACGCCGCCGCTGGCCGAGGTTTCGTACGAGAAGCCGGCGGTGTGGGTGCCGCCGATGCCCGCGGCAACGAACTCGCCGGGATCGTCGCCCAGGATGTTGTCGTCGAGCTTGAAGAGAAAACCGCCGCCTTCGAACATCTGGTCGACCGGCACGGCGAGCGATTCGAAGTACGAGCCGTCGAAGGCGTAGAAAGAGAACTGGAAGTCGGTGAGCTCGGTGGTGCTCAGGTAGCCGTCGCTGTTCTGGTCGGTGCCCGAGAACCAGCCGCTGAGCTCACCCTTGTCGTAACCCGTCTGGGTGAAGGTGAAATCCGGCGCGGGAGTGGCCCACGCGCTGCTCGCCACGCCGCAGGCCACCGCCAACGTCAACCCGGTCTTGCGCAAGTTCATGATGACCCCCGTCGGGCCGTGGCCCGCGTCACCGCCACACGATCGTGCCGAAGCACGTCCAACCAGGACACTAGCAGTCCTGGCGGCGCCGTAAATCACTCGAATTAGGCGGGAGTACAAACCCGCGCCGCACGGCGTTCGATCACCAGTGCGGCGGCCGTTTCTCGTTGAAGGCCTGCACGCCTTCCAGCGCCGCCTCGTCCATCATGTTGCAGGCCATCGTGTGGCCAGCGTCGATGTAGGCGGCTTCCACGCCGGCTTCGAGCTGGCGGTAGAACAACTCCTTGCCCAGCGCCACTGCGGCGCGTGGCTTGGCGACGATGCTGTTGGCCAGCTGCACTACCTCGGCGTCCAGCGCGGCGGCATCGTCGGCCACGCGGTTGACGAGGCCACGGCGCTGCGCTTCGTCGGCGCTGATGAAGTCACCCGTCACCAGCATTTCGAAGGCCTGCTTGCGTGCGACGTTGCGGCTCAGGTGCACGGCCGGTGACGAGCAGAACAAGCCCAGGTTGACGCCGCTGACCGCGAATCGCGCGCTCCGCAGCGCCACCGCCAGGTCGCAAGCGGCCACCAGCTGGCAGCCGGCGGCTGTGGCGACGCCCTGCACCTTCGCGATCACCGGGATCGGCAACTGCTGGATCTGCATCATGACCTTGGCGCAGCGGGCGAACAGGACGCGGTAATAGTCCAGCGCCGGCTCGGCCCGCATCTCCTTCAGGTCGTGCCCGGCACAAAACGCCTTGCCGGACGCGGCCAGCACCAGCACGCGGGCCTGCGGGTCTTTCGCGAGGGCGTCGAGCTCGGTCTTCAGTGCGGCCAGCATCGCCTCGGACAAGGCGTTGAAGGCCTGCGGGCGGTTCAGCGTCACGGTCACCACGCCACGCGGGTCGTCGTGGCGCAGCAGCAGCGGGTCTTGTTCGGTCAGCATCGGCGGTTCCTTGCGATCGGGCTTGTCAGTCAATGTAGCGTTCAGCGGGTGCTCGCAGGGTCTGCGCGGCGCGCCACGAACTCCACCGGCTCGTGCGTCGTGCTGCCGCCTTCGGTCTGCAGCACGAAGCGGATCTCGTCGCCCACCAGGCGGCCGCGGTAGTGGTGCACCTGGTCGGGGCTGCCCATCTCGCCGCTGTGGGTATCGAAGCGCAGGGTGTCTCCGTCGACGCGGCCTTCCAGCACCCCGCGCGGCAGGCCCAGGAATGTTGCGCTGCCGTTCAGCTCATGGTCTTCGCCGCTGAACGCAAAACGCTCGACGCGTGGCCCATCAGCCCAGGCGTAGTGCAGCTCGGCCTGCCACTCGCCGTTGACGGCGGGACGGGCCGCATGAACCGCCCACCAGGTGCTGGCGGCCACAACCAGCAGCAGGCCCGCGCCGAGCCAAGCCCAGCGGCGCCGGCTCGGTCGAGCGGGCTCACCCAGGGTGGCGGTCAAGGCACCGACCAGACGCTCGACGTCGGCCGGGAAACGCGTGTTGCCGATCTCCAATGCCTGCAATCCCGCCAGTGCCTGGATGTCGGCCGGCAGCTCGGCCGGTGTGGGCATCGTGGCGCAGTCCAGCAGCACCGGGATCACCCGCAGCCCGAGCCGCAGGCCGGCGGCGATTTCGAGCCGCACAAAGTCACCGGCGTCATGCAACCGTGCCCCACCGCCCTCGCGCTCGCCGCGCCAGCGCCGGCCGATCAGCACCAGCAACACGCTGGCGCTGCCGACCGCGCGCTGGATGACTTCGGCAAAGCCCTGTCCGGCGGCAATGTCGTCCACATCCATGAACACCCGCCCCGCGCCAAAGCGCTTGGCCAACTCGGCGCCGATCGCGCGGGCGTAGCCGGCGCCATCGTCACGGCGGTAGCTGATGAAGACCTGGGCAACGGGCATCGGTAAAGCTGCGTGGAGCCAACAGCGGCGCCGCAGCATAGCGCCCTCGGGTACACTGCGCGCTTGCCAGGAGAGAGCCCCATCAGGGGCCGCCGAAGGCGCAGAGGTCGTACAGGCCTCGAACGCTCAGGCAAAAGGACTGGCAAGCGCTTCGCGTCAAGATGCGGGGCGTTCCTCACTGGAGAGAGATGGGTCTTGGAGCCCATCCACCGAAGGGGCAAGCGGTGCCCGGCCACACGCCGACACCGTCAATCTCTCAGGTAAAGCGGACAGCGAGGGCATTTCCGACCGTTACTGGTTACTTGGATTGCCCTCGACACAGGAACCGCGACCGATGTCCGCTCCCACCGCCGCCGAACTGCTGCAGACCCCGCTGCACGCCCTCCACCTCGAACTCGGCGCCCGCATGGTGCCCTTTGCCGGCTACGCGATGCCGGTGCAATACCCTGCCGGCCTGATGGCCGAGCACAAGCAGTGCCGCGAAGCCGCCGCGCTGTTCGACGTCTCCCACATGGGCCAGTTGCGCCTGATCGGCGCCGACGCCGCCGCCGCGCTGGAAACCCTGGTGCCTGTCGACGTGGTCGATCTCGCCCCTGGCAAACAGCGTTACGCCTTCTTCACCAATGAACAAGGCGGCCTGCTCGACGACCTGATGATCACCCGCCCGCCGGTGGATGCGCTGGCGAACTTCGGCGACCTCTTCGTCGTCGTCAACGCCGGCTGCAAGGACGCGGACATCGCGCACCTGCAAAAACACATCGGCAACCGCTGCGAAGTGCTCCCGCTGCCCGATCGCGCGCTGCTGGCGCTGCAGGGCCCGCTGGCCGCCCAGGCGCTGGCCCGGCTGAACCCGGGCGTGGCCGCCCTCACCTTCATGACCGGCGGCGTGTTCACGCTGGCCGGCGCCGAATGCTTCGTCACCCGCTCGGGCTACACCGGCGAAGACGGCTTTGAAATTTCCGTGCCCGGCGACCAGGCGATCAAGCTGGCCCGCGAGCTGCTGGCCCAACCCGAAGTCAAGGCCGCCGGCCTGGGCGCACGCGACACGCTGCGCCTGGAAGGCGGCATGTGCCTGTACGGCCACGACATCGACACCAACACCACGCCGGTCGAAGCCGCGCTGACCTGGGCGATCCAGAAGGTGCGCCGCGCCGGTGGCGCCCGTGCCGGCGGCTACCCGGGTGCCAAGGTCATCGACGCCCAGCTGGCCGAAGGCGCCAAGCGCAAGCGCGTCGGCCTGGTCGGCCTGGAGCGCGCCCCGGTGCGCGAAGGCACCAAGCTGGTCGCCGCCGACGGCACCGAGCTGGGCACCGTCACCAGCGGCACGCTGGGCCCGACCGTGAACCAGCCGGTCGCGATGGGCTACCTGCCCGCCTCGCATACCGCAGTCGGCACCGAGGTGTTTGCCGAAGTGCGCGGCAAGCGGCTGCCGATGAAGGTGGCCGCGACGCCTTTTGCCCCCCACCGTTACTACCGCGGCTAAGAGCCAGGCAGCAGCTCGAACGGCCGGTCCAGGTTCTTCAGACTTGACCGCCGGCCGGCCCTGAATCAACCTTCGCTTCCCAGCACACATTCCCCAAGAGGAGCACTGCCCATGACGACCATGTTCACCACCGACCACGAGTGGATCAACATCGAAGATCACGAAGCCGCTGTGGTCGGTATCACGTTGCACGCGCAAGACGCGCTGGGCGACGTGGTGTTCGTCGACCTG
>Ga0307516_10003389_pt1 | contig 20543 bp, 16 predicted proteins | sample 19_EM_MG_FD_203310 | JGI IMG/M metagenome (GOLD analysis project Ga0307516, IMG submission 203310) | Populus trichocarpa ectomycorrhiza microbial communities from riparian zone in the Pacific Northwest, United States - 19_EM | ecosystem: Host-associated > Plants > Roots > Unclassified | place...
TGCAGCACCTGTTGCAAATCGGTCTGGGCTTTGTCAATCTCCGCAATTAGCGTGTCGTAGGCATCATGGAGATCCCGAAGCTTGGTGCGTACGTCATCCGGCGTCCCTGCGGCCCGCCGGGCGCGTATGAAAGTTGACAAATCGGCTGTCAGTCGGTCCGCGATATCGAGCCCCAGTAAGCGCCGAATAGCGTCACTGATAACTTCATCAGCATCGTCACGTGCGAGGTCAGCAATTTGTTCGCCATCAAAGAAAAAAAATTGTGATATGCCAAACGGAATAAGCTGAGAAAGGAACCCCTGCGCCTGCTCGCCGATAAGCCACGGCTCATCTTCTTGATTTCTAAACAGCCGCAGAGACTCCTGAACTGAGCCGACCTTTTTCACCCATGAACGCTGCACTCGATATCTGATAGATTCGCCCAGCCGCGCATAACTGAAGACCAGCTCTACGGCTGCGCTCTCTGCGGCGACTAGTTGCGTCGGCGAAGCATGAATTAACTGAGAAAGAATCGTGGAGTATTCCTTCTCCGTAAGAGGCGTGTCAAAACCCTGTCGTCCGTACAGCGTCAGCCGAACGGCTTTCAATAACGTCGTCTTCCCCGCACCGTTGAGCCCGCCGAAAAGGACGATGGTTCGCTTAGAACCGTATTTGGTTCTGGGAGAAAGATCGAATGAATGACTGCCTTTGTAGGTACCAAAATCCGTGAGTAATAAACGCTCAATCAGCATTGCCCATCACCTTGCCAATGTCAGCGTAACGCTTCTGAAGTTCTGCCTCCTGCGCGTCGTAGCTGGTGACGCGATTTACCCATTCCGACTGCGAGGCAACGGCTTGCTTGTCGTCTGCCCAATCGCGCGAGAGAAGTTCCTGGATCTCTTTCTGCAAGCCCGATCTCTTGGCATGGCCCTGATATGAAACTTCGAGTTCCAGGAGCTTCATCAACAGCTCTTTCGGCAGCCGCCTCTCTGCGCATAGTTCCGCCACAACTGTTGCATCATTCCCATCAAATACGAAGTCATCATCAGTCTTCCACGAAATATCAGTCGGGAAAACTTCTCGGTATATTGCAGGTACAGAATCCTCCCAGTCGGGTTCATTCGGATCCGAGCGCCACTCGATTCGGATTTGTTCTAGCTCTCCGAGAGTGATGAGTTCCTGCGCGTCTTTTGGATTTGTTTCGTAAATCTCTTTTTGCGACTTCAGCAGCTCCTTTAGCAGGTGTTTTCGATACTCAAGCCGATACGGCCCAAGTACGTGCTTCTCTTGGATCGTGTCGCCCTGATCATTCTTTTTGATCGCTACCGTCACGGATCCATCCCGCCGTCGAGCGCTGCGAAATTCGTGTTTACGTGCAGGGTCGGTCGTGCTGTAAAGCTCATTCCGGAAGTCGCGCAATGGCGTCAACCAGGTATTCCCCGTTTCGATCAGACCGTCCATGGCGCGGTCTTTTGTCACGACGGTACACACCCAGCACCCAAACCGTGAGTTCCCGCACGAAGGTGTCGTGGTGTCGATAACAAGAGGGCACTCGCCGCCGTTGGATCCTTTGTACAGGTCGAAAAGCGCTTGGTGGTCTCCGCCCCATGGAGCGGGGCCGGAGAAGAGAAATTCCCATACGTCGTCCGCGCTCCATTGATCGATAGGCGTGAAGACCAACGCATGGGGCAAGCTTGTATGCCGGCCCAACCTGGATCCGTCGATCCGATGCTTGCGCATTACTTGCGCTCGTGAGGTGCTCTCTTGAATCCGCGAGCCAAGGACCACGACCACTTCGCCAAATGCGGCAACTTTTTCGCGTATAAATTCGCTCGTCGGGTCTATCTTCATTCGCTCCGTGCACCATCGGAATTGCCTCGTCGGCGCAGGGTAGCCCTTGCCGATAAGATTGACCCAAAAGGTTTGCTCAATGTGCGGAGTGACCGGTTCGGCGACCTCGATCGGCAATCCTAGTTCCAACGCGGCGTGACGCATCTTATCCAATGCCTCACGAATAAGGTTGACTACCAAAGGGGTCTCAACCAAAGTGTCAGACGACACAATGAAAACCGGTTTTGTGCGTTCAGCAAGCGGTAGTTGTAGCAGCGCCTCAAACACTAGCCTGCAAACGGCAGTGGAGTCCTTTCCGCCGCTGAAGCCGATCACCCATGGGCGATCATCTGCTTTGTAAATGGTAAGGATGTCTTCCTTACTTGTAATGACGCATTCCATGGCTTTACCTCGTTGAATGGATCCGCTTTTTTTGCGGAAGTAGAGCTTCGAGCTCTAAGTCGGTTGCCGAAAGGGGCAATCCGAGATGAGATTTGACGTAGTTCGCCGCTAAATGAACGTTTGTCGCCGCCTTGCTGATTCGACCGTGAACCATGGCGCGTCCTTCCCAAACATCAGTGTTGGCTCTGGACCAATCGATCTTACGCACATGGCGCAGATCTGCTTTCCATTGCTTGGGACGCTGGGACAAAAGCTCTGCGCCAGCAAGAGCCAACGCTTGCAGCGCCACACCGTGAGCGTGAACATACTCCTGACGCAATTCTGCTGTGGCTACATCTTTAGTTCGAGCCCTTTGCCAGTCGGGAATCTGATCACTGACGACGTCCCAGTATTCCTTAGCGATCATCTTCTCAGCGGGAGAAAACTCGTCCTTCGGGTGTTTTCGAAGCAGCGCGCGACTCGCGTGCTTAATGCTGCTCAAAGTGAAAAGCTTTACCGATCGATTGGAGATTGTCGACTTTTCCATCTCGGTCAGGCCTCGGAATGCTCGACATTCGGTAGCAAGATACCTCGCAAGCTCAGAACTCGGGTCGCGGTGGTCGTACAGCGTAGACAGCGAATAGCTCGGTCTAACAGCGTATTTATTCAGGTCAGCGAACATTTGCTGGCTTCGCAACAGTCCGTCGTCACCAAAAAACAATACAGGAACGTTATCTTGACCGAGCGCGGGACTTTCCCTCAGGGCTTCCTCTATTGCTGCGCGCCGGTGCTGCCCGTCATTTATCAAAATCCGCGCATCCATTGGGATTTCAAGCATCCCGATGGATGAGTTGCGTTCAATATCCAACGGAGCGAAGCGAACCTGCCCATCCACTGAGGCCGTTAAGGCTGACAAAATGTAGGATTGAGGATTTGCGACCAGGTACTGCGCGATAGCGGGGATGCGGTTTTTATTTAGAGATCTTTGCGCACGGAGCTCAGCAGGCACCTCCTCCTCATCGAACATAAAAAGCTTTGGGATCATACGAAGAGGACACATCGCGATAAAGAAAGGCCTGCCTCCCTGAAACCCCTGCACCGCCGGGAAGCTATGAAAATACCCTTGATCGTCCATATTTATTTGCTCGCAAATGGAAGTCAAATTATAACTTCCACATAATCATACTGGAAGTTATCCATGATCTCCTTGCAGCCTTTCCCAACAGCGCTTTAACAGCGGACTGAACGCCAAGCAGCACCAAAATTTCCATCGCTTAAGCCCTCGTTGAACACGCTCCGCAACCAACGAAGATGTGGCAGGAATCGACACAATCGAAGACATTAGTTACATTCTTTGAGGGAGGGGAGCCCATGCCGTCCGCTGTTCAAATGACGATCGTAGAAGCAATAAAAACCGTGATGCTCGCTAAAGGGGCGCCGATGACTGCGAACGAGGCATATGCCGCGATCGTCAACCAACATCTCTATGATTTCCACGCTGACGACCCTGCAGCCATCGTTCGATCACAGATTCGACGTCATTGCGAAGGACTCGACTTCACAACGGCATCCGGGACCAAGCATTTCAGAACCGTAGCGGACGGCCGATATGAACCCCTTTCCGAGGTCGTGCGTGGGCCACGCAAGACAAGAAAGCTCAGCGCCCCAAAGCAACCAAAGCGGGCGCCAGCAAGCTCAAAAGCATCACTTCCGCAGTTGCTTATTCTTCACCAAAAGTATGTGCTGGAGCTAAAGCACAGAATGCTTCGTGAGTTGAAAAATTTATCACCAAAAGCATTCGAAGAATTCGCAAAACGTCTGCTCGATGTTTATGGATTTCACGCCACCGCAGTAACCCAACTGTCAGGCGATGGAGGGATTGACGGATATGGAAAACTAAAAGTCGGACTTGCGAACTTGAATGTCGCGTTCCAATGTAAGCGATGGACCAAAGGCAACATTCAAAGGCCAGAGATAGACAAATTTAGAGGCGCATCGCAAGGTGATTATGAACAAGGTCTTTTCTTCACCACAGCCTCTTTCTCCGAGGGCGCCATTGGGGCCTCGATCAAACGAGGGGCCGTTCCCATCATTCTTGTGGATGGTCCAGCAATTGTCGACATGATGATTGAAAAGGGTTTCGGCGTTCAGATCGAAACTCTGTCTATTCCTAGCTACGCACTTGATTTAGCTTTGAATCCCGATAGCTCTATATCATCAAGCAAGTCACCAGGTCAAAAGCAATCGTCAGCAAGACGCCGCACGTGAAGCCGAAATAGTTTGATGCAGGGAGCAAGTTGAAATGCCCGCGTGGAAGATTGACTTGCGCGATACAGATCGTCTGCGGCGGACGCGCCAGACCTCCGCAGTACCTTTGAAGTGGGCACACGATGCGAAGACCGGCGAACCGCGTTACATCCATGATCCGGAGATTCGAAGTGTGCAGGCCAGCTCCAACTTAGGCGAACGCTAGCGTCAAAGTCGTTGTAGATCACAGAAATACGCTCCGACACGGTGTGCTGCGCCCGAGTGGGTATGCGTGGCCCCTATTGAGACGCATCCTCTTGAAATCGTTTGAGAAGGATTCGCCATGTTTCTCCACAAACCCTTGCCCAAGCCATCAACGTCCAAGGCCCCACCAGCTTTTTACCGCCTGCACGACGTAATGCGCATTGCGGCCCTCAGTCGCTCTACTATTTATCGACGTGTCGCGGAAGGGCGCTTTCCATCGCCGGTCCATCTGGGCGGCCGAGCATCGGCATGGCCGAGCGCAGCCCTGCAGGAATGGATCGACGATCCTGAAGGCTACAGAGTAGCTATGCCTCAAGCCTAAGCTCCCGTACGACAATGCCCTCTGGTCGGCGGTGGGATGGTTTGGCTGGAGCGGGCTGCCGCAAGTCGTCGAGCAAGTCGGCCCTCGCAAGCAACGGATAGAAACTCGGCTATAACCGCTCGGGCAACCTCACCTTGGCCACGTTGATGCCCAAGACCACGCTATACCTATTTTTAAGCTCGGCCTCATCAACGACAAGGCCCGCCATGTAGCGCACAAGATTGTGAGCCAAAACTTTCTCCCGCCCCACCTTATGTCGCTCGGGATCCCAGATAACGTGGAGATACGGCGCCTTTGCCAAGTCAGTTGGCAACCCTCTCAACCTCATCACTGCTTCGACTAGCCCTATGTCGTAAGTCTCGGCAATCTCAACGACGGTCTTAGTGACAATGTCTAAGCCGATCGGGCGAAATAACAGATGTCCGCCTTGGGCGCCTCGGTTTTTTCCGGCCACCAAAGTTGGGTTCTTCGCAGCGAACAGGCTGCCGACGGGTTTGAAAACCTTTCCAAGCGCAGAGAAGTATGAAGTTGCTATATCGTGGAACTCGTCCAAACGTGCGTCGGATGGCCGATTGAATCTGAGCGTGCGATCCGAACGCTTCTCGTTACGCTGCTTAACTTCATACGTAAACAAGACTTTGAGCGTGTCATACAAACTCGAAATTGTGGTGAGGCACGTCCGATTCGCCACTGGAATGTTTTGACTTGAGATAACTGCGATTTTAGGGTCGCGAAACGCAGGATTTGTTTCGACCAACCGGCGCGTGATGATTGCCATCACATCATCCTCATCCAACGCAATGATGTCCCGTTTGACAACAGGCACCGCCGTTTTGTTCAAAGTAGTGAATAAGCGGCGGGTCCGCTGAAGGCCAGCCACAGTTTTTTTATGTCCGACGAGAAGTACAGGCAACTGCTCATTGGTGACATCACCTCCCTCACTTATGACCCGCTTAATGCCTGCAAGGCGGTGTTGACCATCCACGGCGAATATCTTCTCGGCGCCGGTCAAGCTAAGAAAACCCAGGGAGTCTGCTGCCCCCTCAGGGATGAGCTTCACAATTGACGCACTCGTGGTCGATCTGAAATTGCCCACCTCAAGCCAGTCTGGGTTTCCTCCGTACGTGGCCAAGACGAGCGAGTTGAAAAACCGCTCTTTAGTTTGAGTCAGGTAGTCGGCGATATGGCGCGATCTGGATCCCTCAAGACTGCGCTGGATTAGGTTCGACAAGGCCTTGTCATGGTGTATTTCCTCGGCGAAGTTGACTCGTTTTCCAATCTCCACCATGGACATAAGGCAAGCGTAGTAGACCCAATCTCCGACAGATCCGCGGAGTGCAGGCAGAACCAGTGGTGCGTGTTTCATCAGAATTTCGCCGCTCTAACAGATGTGATTGAAGCGTCCATATCTTTTTTATTCACCGGTGGCGCCACTGCGTTAAGCAATGCTTTTTCCAGCTTGGCCAGATCCACCTTTTTGTCTGGCAAAGGGACAAAGTTGAAGAACAGATCCCCATTCCAGTTATCGAGCATGTAAAAGATGGCGGGACGACCATCTTCGTTCTTCAAGTGGAGAAGATATTGAGCGTATCGCTTGTACAGATTTGCGTTCGAATCGTCGCCCGTAATCCCAATATAGAGAATATATCCGTGCGCCGGAAGCAGCGAAGGGGCGAGTTCAAGCGTAAAGGCGTAAATGCCGCGCTGTTTAGGTATGGATGGTTGAGTCGCCTTGTCAAAGCGCAGCTTCTGCCAAGCAAGTTTGTAGGAGGTCTTGAAGGTTCGCCAGCTCTTCATGTCCAAGAAGAAATCATGCGAGTCGCCCTTGTACTTCTTGGTGAAGTTCACCAGGTCGTGATGTTTTCCAGCCACCCCTTCCCCTTCCGAAACTGCCGCAGCTTATGTACCGCTATGTAAGCCAGCATACTCGATCACACCGTATTCCAAAAGATGTCGCGGACAGCGCGCCGCGTTAGCTACGCATGAACAGCTCTTTTACCCGTCCTTACTGGACGTTGCATCTCGCCGGGCAAATGCTGACGGTCCCATGGCTAAGCTCGACGTATCCCAGCCACCGGTGTCACGAGCTTATCAGCGGCTAGTTGATCGAGCAGATTAGCCCAAAGCTGAATCATCTTGCCACGTTGGTCCAAAAAGGTGGCTCGGTCGTAGCTCCCACCCAATTCCTCATCAGAAACGTGCGCGAGATGTCGCTCGATGATCTCGCGGTCCCAACCGAGCAGCTCTCGAATCAGCGTCCGGGCGGTGGCGCGGAAGCCGTGCCCGGTGATGTCTTCCCTGGTGTCATAGCCGAGTGTGCGTAGCGCGCTGTTGATCGTGTTGTCACTCATGTAACGCGTCTTTTCTGATCGCTTCGCCATGCTGCGGAAGATCGGCCCGCTGGGGCCGGTCAACGGAAGAAGGTCGCGCAGGATGTCGACAGCTTGCGTTGGCAGTGGCACAAAATGCGCCGGCGTTCGAATGTCCCGCTTTTTCCATTCGCGAAGCTTCATTTTCTCGGGAGGGCACCGCCAGAGGGTTCGCTCGAAGTCGATATCCTCCCAATGCGCAAGCCGCAGCTGCCCCGGGCGTTGGAACAACATCGGCGAGAGTTGCAAGGCCGCGCGCGTGATGACGTTGCCGTTGTAGGCCCTGATGTCACGCAATAGCTGCCCGAGCTTTTGCGGGTCGGTGATCGCCGCATAGTGGCGAGCTCGTGGCGACGGCAGGCCTCCAGTCCGGCTATTCACGAAGTTCTTGGCCGGCTCCAGCGCGCCCACGTCAACAGCGTGTTGGAAGACGTGCTGAACGGCCTCCCGGACGCGCTGTGCCGTTTCCAGGTGGCCGCGTTCCTTGATGCGATGCAGGCAACGCACAAGCTCGGTGGGCCTGATCGCCTCCATGGTCAGAGAGCCGATCCACGGGAAGATGTGCAATTCCAGGTGCCGCATTACCTTTTCGGCGTAGCCAGCGGACCATTGACGATCCTTTTGCGCTTGGGCATGCCAAGCCCGGGCCATCAGCTCGAATGTATTGAGCCGAGCCACCCTATCGCGCTCTGCCTGCTCCCGGCGGGCATCCTTGGGGTCAATGCCGCCGGCGCGCTTTTCGGCCTCATCCCGGGCCTTCCTGCGCGCCACGGCCAGGGACACGGTGGGATAAGAGCCAAAGCTCAGTTTGGCCTGCCTGCCCGCCTGCTTGTAGCGGTAGATCCAGACCTTGCCGTTTGGCCTGACGCGAAGGTATAGACCCTGCCCGTCCGATAGCATGTATTCCTTGTCGCGCGGCTGCGCCGCCTTGATCTGTAGCTCGTTGAGCTGACCCATGGTGTACCCCCAGAGAGACTGAACTTAAAAAGCAGTCTGGGGTACACCTAGGGGTACACGCAAGAATGGGACGTTGTGGGATTCAACGATACCGCTTGAGCCGCCTTTTGAAGGCTAAGTCCTTGATTTGCAAGGACTCTGGGCTGACTTGGGAACGTCTGAGAAAAGGGAGTGGTGGCCTGGGGCGGAATCGAACCACCGACACAAGGATTTTCAATCCTCTGCTCTACCGACTGAGCTACCGGGCCTGAGCCTCAGATTATATATCAGGCGGCGCGCTTGCCCCGGGTCAGGTCCACGCCCAGTTGCTTGAGCTTGCGATACAGGTGGGTGCGTTCAAGACCAGTTTTCTCGGCCACGCGCGTCATGGAGCCGCCTTCCTTGGCCAGGTGAAATTCGAAATACGCTTTCTCGAATTCATCGCGCGCGTCGCGCAGCGGTTTCTCGAGCAGGAAGCTCTGTGTGGCTTGCGGGCCCAGCTCCACCGCGACAGGCGCCACACCCCCTGTCATGGCGGCTTCCACGGTCAGGTCGACCGCATGCAGCAGCGTGGCGGGCGCAGCCAGGGGTTTACGGCCTGCGGACTTGGCCAGGCCCTGCTCCACCGCCTTGAGCAGCTTTTGCAGGGTGATCGGCTTTTCGAGGAAGGCCATGGCGCCGATTTTGGTGGCTTCTACCGCCGTGTCGATGGTGGCGTGCCCGCTCATCATGATCACCGGCATGGTCAGCAGCCCGCTGGAAGACCATTCCTTGAGCAGCGTGACGCCATCGGTGTCTGGCATCCAGATATCCAGCAGCACCAGATCAGGGCGAGCCCGTCCTCGTGCGGCCCGGGCCTGCGCCGCATTTTCTGCAAGCTCGACCTGGTGGCCCTCGTCGTTGAGGATTTCCGAAAGCAGGTCGCGTATGCCCAGCTCGTCGTCAACTACCAGAATGTTTGCCATGATGAATCGCTATCCCTAACCAGCAGTTATCAATCCCGCGGCAGCTTTCTGCTGCACTCGCAAGTGTTGTTAAGTCACAACCGCGAATGATAACGATACTTGGGCGCCCTGCACGACGCCATCGAGCACGCGATTTGAAATATCGACGCGGGCGCCATGTTCATCGGCGATCTTTTTGACCACAGCCAGGCCCAGCCCGGTGCCCTTGACCTTGGTGGTGACATAGGGCTCAAAAGCGCGTTTCAGGATGTGTTCGGGGAAGCCGCTGCCGTTATCGCGTACCGTCAGGCGCACGCGACGCGAGCTGGGCGAGTACTCGGTTTTCAGCGTGACCGGTGCCTGCCGGTCTGCGGCCAGCCCTTCCTGGGCGTCCTGGGCGTTTTGCAACAAGTTGTGAATAACCTGCCGAATCTGTTGTGAATCGGCTTTTATCTCGGGGCAGAGGGGGTCGAGCTCCGTTTGCACCGGCACCACGGCATTCTCGCTGGCGTACAGCTGGATCACGTCGTTGACCAGCGCGTTGAGGTCTACCGGCTTGAGTTCGGCCGCCGGCAACCGGGCATAGTCACGGAACTCGTTGACCAGCCGCTTCATGGCATCCACCTGGTCGACGATGGTCTTGACGGATTTTGTCAGCAGCACCTGCTCGGGTTCGCCCACTTTTCCGGTGAGCTTCATTTCCAGCCGCTCCGCAGACAGTTGAATCGGCGTGAGGGGGTTCTTGATTTCATGCGCCAGGCGCCTTGCGACTTCACCCCAGGCCTGGGCACGCTGGGCCGACACCATCTCGGACACATCGTCAAACACCAGCAGGCACGCATTCCCCGGCATCTTCGCGCCGCGCGCTATGAGCGTGATCGCATTGTCAGGCGTGCCAGGTTGCGCGGCATTGAGCTCGAACGACTGCTGCCAGTGCTCAATGCCGTGCATCAGGTTTTCGCCGAAATAGGTGTCGAATTGCGCCTGCACGCCCAGCGCAAAATCCGCCAGCCCAGGGACTTCGCCAAGCGTCCGGCCCTGGTATGCGGCCAGGGGCGCACGCAAAATACGCGTGGCGCCGGGATTGCTGGTCAGGATGCGCCCCTGCAGGTCCAGCACCATCACACCGGCCGTCAGGTTGTCCAGGATGGTTTGCAGGTTGGCGCGTGCCGCGTCCACCTGGTCCATGCTTTTTTGCACGGCGCCGCGCGCGTCGGCCAGTTGCTGGGTCATGTCGGCAAAGGAACGGGTCAGTCCCCCGAGTTCGTCCTTGCCCTGCAGGGCGGCCTTGGGTGTGAGGTCGCCCTGCGCGACCTGCTTCACGCCTTCTGCGAGCACCAGCAGGGGCCGGGCCAGCTGGTTGCCCAGCACCACGGCGAGCAGCACCGCCCCGAACACCGCGAGAAACAGGCTCAGCGTGAGTGTGCCGATGTACATCTTGCGCAGCCCCCCCCTGGCGAGCGCGCGCTCCTGGTACTCGCGGTTGGCTTCCTGTACGGCGATGGCGTTGGCGACCAGGCTGGCGGGCAGCAGCTCGGTCACCTGCAGGAAACGGTTTTCCCCAAACAGTCCGACCCCCGGGCTGCTGACCAGCGCCAGGGCCTTGATCCGGGGCGCGGTGTTCGCCGTGCCGCCCGCAGCCGTCGCCGCGGGAGCTGCACCCGCTTCGGCGGCGGGCAGGGCGACTTCGTCCAGGCCCTCAATTTGTGTGGCCACGCGCTGGGTTCGCGCGTTGCGCAGCAGTTGCCCGGGCGGTCGCTCGGGCTTGATCGAGTAACGTGAGTCGCCGGCGCTGGCAATCATCTGGCCGGAGGCCGTCCACAACACCACATCGCTGACAGCGAGCTGGTCACGCAGGCGTTCCAGCGCCAGGCCTGCCGTGGCGTCAGGTGTCTGCGTGAGCTGCGTGGCAGCCAGCCGGGTCTTGTTGGCCAGCTCGGAGGCCAGCGTATCGAGCGTGACACGGCCCAGGTTCAGGCCGGCATCCAGTGCGCCTTCGACTTTCACGTCAAACCAGCTTTCAATGGACCGCGATACAAACTGATAAGACACGACGTAAATCATCATGCCCGGCATCAGGCCCACCAGGGCAAAAATGGCCGCCAGCTTGACCAGCAGGCGGCTGCCGAACTTTCCCTTGCGCAACCGCAACACCAAGCGGACGGCAATCCAGCCGATCACCAGCAGCAACAGGGCGGCCACCGCCACGTTCAAGCCGAACAGCAGAACGTAGTTGCGTTCGTACAGCTCCCGGTTGCCGGTGGCCTGGGTCAGCAGGAACATCAGCACCAGCCCCAGCGCGGCCATCACGCCGACGCCAACGCCCACTGTCCAGCGAAAGGCCGGGCTGCTTTTCAGAGAAGAAGCCGCCGGGCTTTTGGGGCTCACTTGCCCGCCTCTTTGGCCACTTCCCTGGCCATCTCGGGCGTCGGGTCCTTCGACAGTTCGCGAAGCGGCTCTGCGACCAGCTGCCGGCGCTCTTCCACCACGATCGTCCACTCCCTTTGGCCCGCGACGCCAATCTGGAATGGCCTGGGGAGCTGCGACAAGTCCAGCCGGAAACGGAACTCGATGTCGTGACTGCTACCGGGCTCGATTTCAGCAGCGTCGGCAATGCGCCATCGCGAAATACGCTGGATCGAGGCCAGGGCATCCGCCAGGCTGTCATGGTTCTGGCTCAGGGAGGCGCGCAGGCCAGTCACGCTGATGGCGCCCGGCAGCACATTGAGCCGCCAGCGCCGGGTCAGTGGCTGATAGGCCAGGCGCATGGTGCGGGTGGCGGTGGTGACACGTTTGTCGTACCAGTACCAGCGGTCGCGGTAGATGTCGGCTTCGGCCACAAAAAACAGGGGAATGCCTTTCAACAGGGCCTCCTCGACGACTGGCGGCAAGTCGAACCTGACAACGGCCGACAGGTAGACCGACTCTTCGGAACGCTCCATCCTGAACTGGCTGACCTCCGCCGACCGCACGGCCGGGGGGGCCAGGACCCACAGCGCGCAGACACAGGCCGCCAGCAAGCGCCGCAAACCTTGTTTAAAGGCCGCGTTTTTCAAAAATTGCGTAATAAAAGCCGTCGTTGTCACCTTTCAAATTGTCCGGGAAGACGGTCTCGGAGACGCCACTTTGGGGCAGCAAATGGCCAGGCGATGGCATTAAAAGGGCGTCTTTGTGGTGCGTAACAAACGTTTGCGCCTGCTGTTCGCCTTCGGCGCGAAAAACCGAGCAGGTGCAATACAGCAGCCGACCGCCGGGCCTGAGCAACGGCCACAACGCGTCGAACAGCCGGACCTGCAAAGCCGCGAGTTGCGCGATATCGGTGGGGCGGCGCAGCCAGCGCACGTCCGGGTGGCGGCGCACGATGCCAGAGGCGGTGCATGGCGCATCCAGCAGGATGCCGTCATAAAGGCGGCCATCCCACCAGGCCTCGGGGCGCGCGGCATCGCCAACGCGGATGTCGGCCTGCAGGCCAAGGCGTTGCAGGTTCTGGACAATCCGCTCGCAACGTCGCGCGTCGATGTCCAGCGCGGTGACCTCGGCATCGGCGAGCTCCAGCAAGTGAGCGGTTTTGCCGCCTGGCGCGGCGCAGGCATCCAGCAACCGCAAGCGGCCCCCGTCCGCAGGCCTGAGCCCTTCCAGCAGCAAAGGCGCGGCCATTTGCGCTGCGGCGTCCTGCACTGAAAAATGCCCTTGTGCATAAGCCGGCAAGGTCGGAACCGCCTGGGCCTGGTGCAGGACAAGTCCATGCCTGCCGACCGGGGTCGCTATCATATTGATAGCTGTCAGCTCTTGCAAATAGAGGGCTGGGGTCGTTTTTCTTTCATTGATCCGGAGAACCAGCGGCGCGCGGGCGTTGTTGGCCTTCAGGATGGCCTGCCATTGGCCCGGGTGATCCTTGCGCACACGGTCTATCCACCACTGCGGATGGTTCCAGACGGCCTGCGGGTGTTTTTCGGTTTGCGCCAGCAAGGCCTCGCGTTCACGCAGGAAGCGGCGCAGGCACCCGTTGATAAAGCTGGCCTGGTGGCGTGTGTCCTCGCTGCGTTTGGCCGCTTCCACCGCCTGATCCACCAGGGTGTGCGGGGTGTACGGCGCGTTTTCCTCGGACCAGGCCAGCGCCAGCGCCACACACAGCAGGGCATCGGCCTCTGGCGGCGGCGGCCGGCTGGCCAGTTGCTGGCGCAGGGCCTCTGCGCGGCCCAGCTGGCGCAAGGCATGAAAACCCAGCGCCTGCACGCCGGGGCGGATGGCTGCGTCAACGTCTTCCAGCGCAGCCGTCATCGAACGCCCCGCGCGCACCGCCATCAATAAAAAAGCCGCCCCCTGGAGTTGGCGCCACAGGGGGATTTGGGAATAGTTGTCTTGCATGAGCTTGGGGATACCGCCCGAACTGGACGGCTACCCGTATTAGACCAGTAGCAAGTCCCCGCTGCGCCTCCCCGAATTGCAAGCAGGGGCCGCGGGACCGGCTTTGCCGGACCGCAGGCGCAGCGGCCCCTCGGGGGCAGGAAGTTACGCGAAGCGAACGACCGTGGGGCTATATCAGCGTGTCCGCCCAGATGTTGCTGGCCCAGTTGAGCGCATAAACACCTTCGAGCTCGGTGGGGCCGGGGCTGACGCCGCCAGAACCGGCCACGGTCTTGTAGGTTTTCTCTGCAGCCACGTACTCGTGAACACTGGCAACGTGGATGACGTTTTTGTTGTCCACGAAGCTGTAGCAGGTGTTGGTCAGCATGGGCGCAGGGTTGATCTCCCAGCCCGACAACTGCGCCACGATGGCCGCTGCCGCCACCTTGCCATGGTTGTTGGCCATGTGTCCGCTCTTGGGCATGGCCGGCGCGACCTGGATGGAATCGCCAAGCACAAACACGTCCCTGGCCACGGTGGACTCGAAGGTCTGGTAGTTCACGCCGCACCAGCGGTTGTTGGCCACATTGTTCAGCCCCGTCTGCACAGCGATGCCGCCGGCGCGCATGGACGGCAGGACATTGAGCACATTGGCTTTCACATCCTCCTGCACATCGAACTTGACGACACCGGCTTTTGCATCCACCGCCGTTGCCTTGTGCTGGCCGCGGTACTCGACGATGCCCTTGTATTGCTCGGCCCACACCTTTTTGAACAGCGGACCTTTGGACGTCACGTCCGGGTTGGCGTCAAGAATCAGCACCTTGCTGCGCGGTTTGACCGCCTTGAAATAGCCGGCGATCACCGAGGCGCGTTCGTAGGGCCCGGGCGGGCAGCGGTAAGGCGCTTCGGGAATCGTGATGGCGTAAACGCCGCCGTCGGGCATGGCCTCGAGCTGTTTGCGCAGGGCCAGGGTTTCCGGCCCGGCTTTCCAGGCCTGCAGGATCTGCCCGGCGGCCTGCGCCTGCTGCAGGCCTTCGATGCTGCCGTACATCAGGTCGACGCCCGGCGAGACCACCAGCTTGTCGTAGGCAATGCTGGCGCCGCCGGCGAGCGTGACGGTTTTTCTGGCGGTGTCTATGGCGCTGGCGGTGTCCCTGACGACCGTCACCCCATGGTTTTTGCTCAGGCCGGTATAGGCCGTGGTGATGTCGCCGATCTGCTTGCTGCCACCGAGCACCAGGTTGGAGATGGGGCAGGAGATAAAGGCGGCCTGCGGTTCGATCAGCACCACATCGATCTTGTGGTCGGACAGGAGGCGCACATATTTGGCCGCCGTGGCACCGCCGTAGCCGCCGCCGATGACGACCACTTTGGCCTTCGAAGGGACAGAAGTGGTGGCGCATGCACCCAGGCCGATCAGGCTCAGCGCGGCAGAGGACTGGAGGAAGGAGCGTCTTTGCATGATGGTTCTTCCTTATTTTTTCTGTGCGGCAAAGTAGCCGGCCAGGGTATCGATCTGCGCGTCGCTGTAACCCTTGCTGATCTGGTGCATCACGGTCGCGGGCCGCGCGCCGGACTTGAAGGCCTTCATCTGTTCAACAAAGTAGTTCCTGTCCAGGCCGGCCAGCGGCAACACGCTGGAGCCGGCGACCGCCCTGCCGTCGGTGCCATGGCAATTGGCGCAGGTGGCGGCCAGGCTGCGGTTGTACAGCGCCTGGGCCGGTGCAGTCTGCGCATGGCCGAGGGAGGTCGCCGCGAGCGCACAAAGCGCCAGCGCCGTGGTTGAAAGATGGATCTTCATGGGGGTTCCTCGCAGTTTTCTACAGGATTCAATTTAGCGCGCCGCACCTTGCGGACCATAGGGAGTATCCAGTACCCGGCGCGATCACGGGCCCCCGGCGGTTCGAATCTTTTGTGATGTGCTTATTCGCCCGAGGGTCACAACAGCGCGCCGGGTTGCGTCGGCGCCAGTGCATCGTGCGCAGGTGTGACTTCGGGGGACAAGGCCGGCATGGCCCGGCCATAAATGCGCCGGATGCGCTCGGCCAGAGGCGGGTGCGAGTCCAGCCAGTGGGCCTTCGCCGGCCCAACCAGCAGCATGTGCTGGATGGCGGAATGAAAGCCGCGCGGCGCCCCCGCGTCCTGCCGGCCGGCCACCCTGCGCAACACGCCGCCCAATCCCTCCTTGCTGCGCGTGAACTGGACCGCGCGTGCGTCGGCCAGAAACTCGCGCTGGCGCGACACGGCGGCCTTCAGGGCGCGGCCCGCGACCCAGCCGAGAAAACCGGCCGCCATGATGGCCAGCCCGGGCAGGGCCAGCACTGAGCGCCGCCCATCCTCATCACGCTCACACATGCGCGCGCCGAGATTGAAGATCATCTCCAGCCCGAACACCATGCCGGCCAGCCGCATATTGAGACGGGTGTCGCCCTCGCGGATATGGCTCAGTTCATGCGCCACCAGCCCCTGCAGTTCGTCGCGGCTCAAACCATCGAGCGCGCCGCGTGTCACCGCGATCACCGCGTCGTCCTCATTCCAGCCGGCGGCAAAGGCATTGATGCTTGCTTCCCGCTCCAGCACCATGACCTGCGGCACGCGCATGCTCGCGGCAATCGCCAGTTCGGCGGCGATGTTGCAGAGTTTTTGCTCGTCAAAACGGCTGGACGGCCAGGCTTCGCGTGCGCCGACGCGCCGCGCCAGCTTTGCACCGCCGCCTTCGAGGCTGGACGTTTCCAGCCACCAGCCGCCCAGCACAAAGACCAGCGTCATGACCGTGTTGACGGTAAAAAAATAAGCCGGATAGCCGCTGAAGCCGGGCGTGACCAGCCGCCAGCTCAGCGCCAGCGTAGCATTGATGGCCAGCACCAGCAGCAAGACGGCCAGCGCAAACAGCAGCACCAATTTGCGGGTCTGGGCGCGCGCCTGGTCCTGCTGCTCAAAAAAACGCATGTTAAAAAACCGATCAGGCTCGCCGGCCGCAGTCTGCAAAAACCTCGCGCAGCCAAATGCCAGGCGGGAGCCCGTCTTTACCAGCCGGGGCCGCGGATCCGGCTTCGCCGGTCCGCAGGCGCAGCGCCCCCTCGGGGGGCAGCGAAGCACACGCAGTGGCGAGCGTGGGGGCCATAGTCACATCTGGATGCGCACGGCCTGGCGTTCTGCAGCACTTTCGGTGGCCTGCAACATCGCAGCAGACGCGAAACCGAACAGCCGGGCAACCAGCAGCGCGGGAAATTGCGCCTGCGCATCGTTGTAGTCGAGTACGCAGTCGTTGTAGGCCTGGCGCGCAAAAGCGACCTTGTTTTCGGTGCTGGTGAGCTCTTCGCTCAGTTCCCGTATGGTCTCGTCTGCCTTGAGCTCGGGATAGGCCTCGGTCAGCGCGAACAACCGGTCCAGGCTGCCACCCAGGGCCTGCTCGGCTACCGCCAGCGCCATGACTTCGGGCGCGTGGGTGGGCCGGTTGCGCGCTGCGTCGCTGGCGGCGCGCGCCTGATTCCGCGCCGAGATCACGGCTTCCAGCGTCTCGCGCTCATGCAAGAGGTATTTTTTGGCAGCTTCCACGAGGTTGGGAATCAGGTCATAACGCCGCTTGAGCTGCGCATCGATTTGCCCAAACGCGTTGGCGATCAGGTTTTTCAGGCGCACCAGGCGGTTGTAGGCGCCGACGGCCCAAAACAGCAGCAAGGCAAACAAGGCGATCAGGACCAGGGACTGGGTGGACATGAGGCGTTCTTCCTTTCGCAGCGAGCGGCAAATTGCCCGGAATCGCGACTTTAGCCGACAAGGCCGGCCTCCGGTGCGTTTTCCGCACCGGCCACGATACGAATCACCCGCCGGCTTTGGAAAATGCAATGAAAAACGCCCCGAGCCCTTGTTGAAGGGGCGCGAGGCGCTACGCTTTTTATAGCGTCAGAAAGCAGCAGTTATTCGCTGGCTGCGCCTTCGCTGGTTTGCTCAGGCATGGCTTCCAGCTCGGCCGCTTCGGCTTCGGCAATGGCGCGGCGCTCGGCGTCGTCCATCTGGTCCTTGGCTTTGCGTGCCTCGTGGTAGGCCATGCCGGTACCGGCGGGAATCAGGCGACCCACAATCACGTTCTCTTTCAGGCCACGCAGCTCGTCGCGCTTGCCCATGATGGCAGCCTCGGTGAGCACCCGGGTGGTTTCCTGGAAGGACGCCGCAGAGATGAACGAATCGGTCGACAGCGATGCCTTGGTGATACCCAGCAGCAGGTTGCTGAAGGTCGCCGGGATCTTGGCGTCGGCGCGCAGGGCGTCGTTGGCATCGAGGATGACCGAACGCTCGACCTGTTCACCGGCAATGTAGCTGGAGTCGCCCACGCTTTCGACAACCACGCGGCGCAGCATCTGGCGAACAATCACTTCGATGTGCTTGTCGTTGATCTTCACGCCCTGCAGGCGGTAAACGTCCTGCACTTCGTCGACGATGTAGCGTGCCAGCTCTTCCATGCCCAGCAGGCGCAGGATGTCCTGCGGATCGGCCGGGCCGTCCACGATGGACTCGCCCTTGTTCACGACCTGGCCTTCGTGCACCAGGATGTTCTTCTCCTTCGGAACCAGGTCTTCCCAGACCTTGCCTTCGGGGTCCGTGATCTGCAGGCGGATCTTGCCCTTGGTTTCCTTGCCGAAGGACACGGTGCCGGTCATTTCTGCCAGCGTGCCCTTGTCTTTCGGCGTACGGGCTTCAAACAGCTCGGCCACGCGCGGCAAACCGCCGGTGATGTCACGGGTTTTCTGGCCTTCGACCGGAATACGCGCCAGCACCTCGCCTGGACCCACGTCCTGGCCATCACGCACCTGCACCAGCGCGCCAATCTGGAAGCCGATGGTCACCGAGTGGTCGGTGCCGGGGATCTTGACTTCGTTGCCTGTCGCGTCGATGAGCTTGACCTGCGGGCGAACCACCTTGGTCACGCCACGGCGCTTGGGATCGATCACCACCAGGGTGGACAGACCGGTCACTTCGTCGAGCTGCTTGGCCACCGTCACGCCTTCTTCCACATTCTCGAAGAGCACCTTGCCGGCGAACTCGGTGATGATGGGGCGGGTCAGCGGGTCCCAGTTCGCCAGGATGGCGCCAGCCTTGATGGTCTGGTCGGCCTTGACGTTGAGGATACCGCCGTAAGGCACCTTGTGGCGCTCACGTTCACGGCCATGCTCGTCATGAATGACGATCTCGCCAGAACGCGCAATCACGACCAGCTCGCCCTTGCTGTTGGTCACATAACGCATCGGGGCGTTGAAACCGATCACGCCGTTCGACTTGGCTTCCACGCTGGAAGCAATGGCCGCACGGGATGCCGCGCCACCGATGTGGAAGGTGCGCATGGTCAGCTGGGTGCCGGGCTCGCCGATCGACTGGGCGGCGATGATGCCGACCGCTTCGCCGATGTTGATCAGGCCGCCACGGCCCAGATCGCGGCCGTAACATTTGGCACACAGGCCGAAGCGGGTTTCGCAGGTCAGCGCCGTGCGCACCTTGACCTCGTCCACGCCCGCGGCTTCGAGATCCTCGATCAGGTCCTCGTCCAGCATGACGCCGGCCTTGGCCAGCACCGCGCGGTTCTCGGGGTGCACCACGTCTTCAACCGCGGTGCGGCCGAGGATACGGTCGCGCAGCGATTCAATCACTTCACCACCCTCGACGATGGCGCGCATCACGGAGCCGTCCTGCGTGCCGCAGTCCTCTTCCGTCACCACCAGATCCTGCACCACGTCGCAGAGGCGGCGGGTGAGGTAACCGGAGTTGGCGGTTTTCAGCGCCGTATCGGCCAGGCCTTTACGCGCACCGTGCGTGGAGATGAAGTACTCCAGCACGTTCAGGCCTTCGCGGAAGTTGGCGGTGATCGGCGTCTCGATAATGGAGCCGTCGGGCTTGGCCATCAGGCCACGCATGCCGGCGACCTGGCGAATCTGCGCCGCGGAGCCGCGGGCGCCGGAGTCGGCCATCATGTAGATGGAGTTGAAGGACTCCTGCTCGACTTCCTTGCCATTGCGGTCCAGGACGCGTTCTTTCGAGAGCTGGGCCATCATGACCTTGGAGACTTCGTCGCCGGACTTGCCCCAGATATCCACCACCTTGTTGTAGCGCTCGCCGGAGGTCACCAGGCCCGAGACATACTGCTGCTCGATCTCTTTGACTTCCTTCTGGGCGCGCGCAATGATGGCGCCTTTTTCCTTGGGCACAAGCATGTCGTCGATACAGATCGAGATACCGGCCTTGGTCGCCAGCCGGAAGCCCGACTGCAGGAGCTTGTCGGCAAACACCACGGTGTCTTTCAAGCCGCACTTGCGGAACGACACGTTGATCAGCTTGGAGATTTCCTTTTTCTTCAACGCCTTGTTGATGTTGGAGAAAGGCAAACCCTTGGGCAGGATCTCGGACAGCAATGCACGCCCGCCCGTGGTTTCCCACAGCTTGGTGGACGGCAGGAACTCGCCGGTCGCCTTGTCCTTGGTGTACTCGGTCAGGCGCACGCTGATGCGCGCGTTCAGGTCGAGCTCGCCCGCGTCAAACGCGCGACGCACTTCGCCGGTGTCAGAGAACACCAGGCCTTCGCCCTTGCCGTTGGTACGCTCGCGGGTGGTGTAGTACAGGCCCAGCACCACGTCTTGCGACGGAACGATGGAAGGCTCGCCGTTGGCAGGGAACAGGATGTTGTTCGAAGCCAGCATCAGGGTGCGGGCTTCCATCTGCGCTTCCACCGACAGCGGCACGTGGACAGCCATCTGGTCACCGTCGAAGTCGGCGTTGAAGGCCGAGCAGACGAGCGGATGCAACTGGATGGCCTTGCCTTCGATCAGGATGGGCTCAAAGGCCTGGATACCCAGACGGTGCAGCGTGGGCGCACGGTTGAGCATCACGGGGTGCTCTTTGATGACCTCTTCCAGGATGTCCCACACCACC
>Ga0307516_10003390_pt1 | contig 20531 bp, 18 predicted proteins | sample 19_EM_MG_FD_203310 | JGI IMG/M metagenome (GOLD analysis project Ga0307516, IMG submission 203310) | Populus trichocarpa ectomycorrhiza microbial communities from riparian zone in the Pacific Northwest, United States - 19_EM | ecosystem: Host-associated > Plants > Roots > Unclassified | place...
GACCCTCATAGTTAGTCGGCCACGTGACGAAGATTCCTAGAACATTCCCCGTACTCAATCCAGGGAAACATGAATCCAGAGATTGGCATACCGGCACCCTGGTCAAAGGTCAGGTTCTTCGGGAGGGGCGAAAGCTTTCCGGGCTCGACGAGTGCTCTCTCTGCAAACGCTCCCTGAGTATATCCAAACACTCTGTCCCCCGGTCTGAACGAACAACCAGGAGGGATAGGCGAGTCCTGCGAGATGATACCAGCGAACTCTGAACCCAACACAAACGGGAGTTCAGGTCGACTCTGGTGCGTTCCTTGAGCCTGCAGGATCTGGAAAAAGAGACGTCGTCGATCACAGATTCGTTACGACGGGGTGTAGGCACAAGCGCTTACTCACGTCAAAGAAATTCAACCCTGCGCTGTAAACGTCTACCAGAACCTTGTCAGGGACTGGTTTAGGTTCCGGCGCATCCTCCGTGAGTGCAATTTTGGATGGGTGGTTGAGCTGGTTGACTACGAAGGCACGCATGGCGAGGGCAAAGGAAGGACAGAGGGATTCGTGGTTAAACGGTATCACCATCAGGAAAATCCGAGTCTCAGACTTTATGCGATTGTGTGCAGCCGAATGCGCTTCCATCACCTACAGTCCCCTCCACGGCGCCGGGCTTCCAAGCAATTCCGAGCAATTCACTATGGAAGCGCACCGATACCTTCTTTTGAAGTTCTGTGTAATGTACAAGAACGAATTACTGCTTGTTCCAAGAACGAGCGTCGTCCGCCATATCTAAAATCCGGTGGACGTAGGGAACGCCGGCGAGAGAAAGTGTCCGGTTGCAGTCCCGCGCGCTTCCACACGCTTGGGGCTGACCGTGAATACTGAGAGCGCTTCGAAACGCTTGCATGGAGTTCCCACCGTTCCGAGCACTTTCAATTCGTGGAAGGTGACTCGGATGAAAACGGTTCTCGTCCTAATCAGAATGAACATGTATCATATGCTTGTGCTGAAGCACTGATCATGATTGGCGGGGAAGCGCTACCCGGGTGCCGGACTCGTGGGGTTCTGGTGGCAAAATGTTGAGTATTTAGACTACGCCAGTCCAGCAGCTGCTCTGTGCGCCCCAACGAAACCCCCGTATACCCAGAACCCCCTTAACCACGAAGTCACCTTGACCGTTGCGGCGTGCCAGTCCATAACGCGCTCCGCAATCCCCAGCTCCAAGTAGAACACCCTGAACCGCCTGAAAGAGTAGCATTAGGAAGGAATGTACGCGAAAACGGTAGTCCACCCACCACCACGACGATAGAAGCTCACCCCACCCCCGAAGTGACAAATAGTGTTGTTCTCCCAGCCGCCTGACGAGCTCGTCCTTCTCGTCAAGCCACACGGCACGAACGCAGCACTTGGCCGTCACGAGGAAGATACGGACATGCGAGTGTGTGGTGCAAAGGGTGAGATCCAGGTGCCTTTGTATTGCTGAGTGCACCAGATCAATAGTCGAGGATGGCCACTCAGCTTACCTCGTCAATTCGTTCAGTTTGAGGACCATTAGAACCCGACGGGGGACACGACGCAACACATCGAAGACGGAAACCAGCAATCCTTCCTTGTTGATAACGGCACTCCTAATAGCCTCGATCTCTGCGTGGGTTTGAGGTGATAGCTCCACAAGGCTCCCGCGTCGCTCGAATCCCAAATCAGGGGGGTCCTCTAACCCATCATCCAGAATTGCGCGGCCTGATTTCACGTCAATTAAAAACAAACGGGCGGATGGTGGGAGCGTACCAGTGACAGCGGCTTCGAAAACGGGATATAGGTCATCACCCACGTTACCAACGAGCTTGGCATACTTTCTCCGTTCTGCTTTTGTGGCAGCAGAGTTCGGGGACATTAGCGCGAGCATCAATTTGCTGTAGTTTATCCGCAGCTGGTCATCCAAATCAAAATAAAGTCCATGATCGAGGAGAACGATTTCGAAATTATAAGGGGACTGCGACAAACGGGGTGCTGGTCGGATCAGCAAGTTTCCTGGGGGGGGGGTTACTAGGGGGGTCAAATCGCCTCGAGATACACCCTCACCTGGGTGAGGATCCGCGTGGAACCAGCCACTAAGGTGCACCATACGCGAGAATATTTTCGACAATTCAATGGCAACTCTGTTCCGGTCTATGGCGTGAGCGTCGAGGTACTCCAGATCGTCCACTCGTCCGCCCTGTATATACTCCATCACCAGCACACGCTTGCTGGAGAAGAGGACCTCAGGAATGTATAATGACGTGCGAACCCCTTTGAAGTCTTCAGCAGCCCTTTCCGCGTTCCTGGCTTCGTGTGCGAAATCCATCTCTTTTGGCAGATTTTCCCGCATCTCTTCACCGAGCCAGGTAAACTCGAATTCCGGGAACCAATGTTTCACCCAACCTGGGATACACAAGGTGAGTGTTTGCGCGAATACGGTAGTAAGGTGCACAAACCCATGGCAACCTCTACCGTCTCCATATCGATTTCAGAAAATTCCGCAAGATGAGGATGTTGTAACTGAACGCCCGACGGAGTAAGAACGAGTGGTGCAAGAAAGATACATTGACCGACCTTGACCGCAACAAGCTGACCCGTGTTCTTATATCTCCCGACGTGAACTTGCGCCAAGCTAGCCACTCCAATTGGATTGGGGTCGAAATCGTCGAAGATCTCATCTATGTCGTGGCCCATGTCGGTGATGAAGAGCCGTTCCAAGTCTTCGTACCGGGTTGGGTCACACCGGTCTTGCAGAACTCGCATGACGTCGGTCCACTCCTTTGGTAGCATGGCCCTACACAAGTAAGTATTGGATACAGGTGGCGGAGGACGAAGGCATCCTACAAAGAAGCCATAGTTTGCCCCATTTTGATGTATATCCCTTCCGCACTTTGTTCAGCAAAAAGAGAGAAGGAAGAGAATCGGACCGAGTAGAACTCACCCCCATTTGCCAACATAGCCCTCAAAACCCTATTTGCGCTTCGCGTGTGGCACTCCGACAGTGCAACCTGTCGCGACGCTTCCGAATCAAAGTCTTTCCAGAGTGTCCGTTTGTAATCGATGGCCGAAGGAACGACTGCTTCCGCGACGCGCGAACACCTCCTTATAGCATGAAACGTATGTGCGACCTGCTGTGGGGGATCGTACGAGACCAGCCCGACGCCTGAAAGCAGGAAGGCTGAGGCTATCCATGGCCCCCGTTGAAATTTCCGGGGACTCGGAGCGGTGCGGGATGCGAATGTTCGCTTGAGGAGTGCGTCGTTGCGTTGGAATGGGAGCCTTGGGGTCGAGTGTCGAAACGAGAGTTGCCATCCGAGGTGAAAGGTCATCGCGACCTCGGGGTTCGGAGTCGGACTCGCCCGAAGCGACGGCAGTGGACAGCTGTCAACTGTGGCCCGCCTACGGTGAACTTTGGGCCTTTGCCGGAGTGTTGCGTCGACTCAAACGCCAAAACGGACAACGGACGGGACGAACGTGGAGAAGAAGGTATATTCCAAACGATCTGGCACTGTGCTGTTGGCTTTGACAAGTGCGGCCCCGCTATAGATCTCACACGCTTCCACACCAACGGTTACTCCTGATGACCAGAATCCACGTCCCGGCACCCTTCGCTGAGCTGGCTAAAGTGCCCGACACCGAAGGAAACGATACCAAGCTTGGTTCGTCCATTCAAAGATAAGATTCTGCGAACCGGTTTTGTTTGCTCATCAGACTCAGACTCGGGCAAGGGTGGGCCTGAGGCCGAAGAAGACATTTCCGGACACACTCTCGAAACGCTCTCTCTTGATGACGAACTTACACCTGCGTTGAGTAATGCCTCGCTGCGGTCTGGATCGGTGTCGACTCCCTCAGTTACTCCCTTGGGCGAATTACTCACCCCATCCACGGCGACATCCCAGCCAGCGGAGGAAGAAGAAAGAGCGGATGATCGTGTACGGGACTCAACAACCGAAACCGACCTGGGTGATATCGACGAAGCGAGGTTCTCCACCGTTGCGTTGAACATTCTAAGTAGCAAACGATCGTCGACGACTTCACACGTCGACTCCGGGGACCGAAGGAGCTCAACCGCGTCATTCTTGCTCGCGAAAGCACAGGATACCCAATTTCGTCACAGCCTCGACGGGCATCGGGAACTACAAGATGAGTTTGAAAAAGCCCATGCAAACGAGGACGACGCAGATGCAGCCGCAAAGGGTGTTGACTGGGGTATGTTTTATGTCTTCTCTCCCTATACGCGTATTCTTGACCTGCAACTCGTAGAATTTTGGGGGGCTGTCATGTCTGATTACCAAACGTACGCGACGGAAAACCCGGAAGAGCTTGCCAGAGCAATCGAGAATGGGATACCACACACACTACGGGGAATGGTGTGGCAGATGATGGCAGCTTCGAAGGATCCCGCTGTGGAGAAGTTATACCTTACATTGATTAAGGAAACCAGCCCTCACGAAAAGGCTATTACAAGGGATCTCGGAAGGACGTTCCCCCAGCACGCTTTCTTCAGGGCTGAAGGGCTTGGCCAAGAGAACCTATTCAATGTCCTCAAGGCATACTCATTGTGGGTGATCAACTACCATCGACGCACGTCCTTCATTTGACGGCTTAAAAAGATATGACCCGCAGGTTGGATACTGTCAAGGGCTCCCGTTCGTCGTGGCCATACTCCTCTTAAACGTAAGCACATAATATCGGTGGCATGGGTGTTATCTCAGCCGAAGCAGATGCCAGACGAAGAAGCGTTCTGCTTGCTTGTGCGGCTAATGCACTCCTACGATCTCCGGGGGCACTTCTTGCCCGACATGCCCAGGCTACATCTGCGGTTGGTGAGTGAGCACCATCTTAAAATGCCACCCTGCTAATGCCTGCATCAGTACCAGGTAAAAAGATCTCTTCGTTTTCCGGGTTGCAGCAGACAGATAAAATGACCCCCAACAGTTCGAGAGATTGATCGAGGAACGCCTCCCGGTACTGCACATCCATTTCCTTCGGCAAGGTGTCAAATCGAGCATGTTTTCTTCGCAATGGTTCCTCACCATGTTTAGTTACCGGTGCGAGGGCTTCCTCGTTCTGCACGGTGTTTCCTAATCTTGCGTTCTAGCTTCCCTCATGATATGGTCTTCCGAATATTTGACAACATTCTGGCGACCGGCGTCGAGGCTTTGCTTGGCTTTAGCTTGGTTATACTTCAGAAGAACGAGGAAAAGCTGCTCGCAATGGAGTTCGACGAGATGGCTGCATACCTGAACAACAAGATCTTCGATACATTCCGGGTATGAGTTACTCCCCCTCCGTACCTTGAACACTCATCCACTCGTATTCTAGAGGGAGGACGGCACGTACGACGTTGATTCGTTCGTCCAGGACGCCGTAAATCTGAGGGTCACCCCACTCATGCTGGATGCCATCGCCGCCGAGTATCGAGAAGCAATACGCATCAAACAAGCGCACGCCCTGGAGGTGGATGCGCTACGGAGTAGCAACAGGAACCTTTCCACACAAGTGTAAGCACTTTTGCCTGGGAGGGGTTTCCGTTATAACTGTTTTCGAAGGCAAAACATGGAGGCAAGCCTGCGGCAATTGAACGAAGAGCACCGGGAATTACTGGTAGGCACCAGCGAAATGTCTTTTTGACACCGATTGCTTACGGTGTCTCAGAACCAGCTTGTGGCGGCTGGGACGAGGAATGAGGAGCTGGAGGTTGAGCTCGTGAGGTACAAGCTCCTGTGAGTGTTACACCCCTGTTGCGACACTCCCCGCTCACGGACATCAGGTATGCGGAGGCCATGCACCAAAGCGAGGACGCAAGGTCTTCACACAGAATCTCGCTATTATCATCCAAGCGAGGCAGCGCCGGTAGCTGATTTATCATCCAAGGGTGGGCTAGGTGTGATACGTAGGGAGGTTTATCCCGTTAATCTTTAGTTTTAATGCCGGACAAGATTCCGTCGATAGCGTCTGCATTTTGCTTGAGCGCTTGCCACTGTGAACCAATCGTCAACTTTTACCATAGGAACAGTATAGTATTTGTTTACCTCCTCAGCCTTGAGGGAGATCCCCTTCTTGCCCGGTTTCTGGTCCTCTCCAGAGGTGAAATACTCGCGGATGTCAATGAGCGGGATGCCTGGGTAATGATCCCCGTCACTTCTGCTTTGCCGAACCGCGTCTGGGTATAATTACGTGCCTTTGAAGACCCGAACCGTTGCTCGTCGGTTGCGCCCAAGGTCAATATATTGCTCCCCCTCTTCGTTAGTCTTGACGCCGTCATCGGCCGTAGTAGCTTCCTCCCCCTTCTTTTGTTTCTTTGTTGGTTGTGCCTGGGGACAACGGTCAGGACTGCGGTTGGTCGATAGGAGTCACGCGCATCCAAATGGCCGCAACTCGCCTTTGGTTTTTCAGATTTTGCGCTAGGTTTCTTTGGTTTCTTCACGACTTCCTCCTCAGACGCGCTCTTGTGCGCATTGTCGCTAGCCTCATCTTCCTCGTCACTCGGTACACGTCGTTTCGGCATTAGTGCAGCAGAGACCAGAGGAGTAGTAGATCAGACCCGTGGGAATATTGCGCGTCGACGAGGTTCCCAGATCTCACAAACCCTTTCACCACACACGGCGACCACCAATCGACACCCATCGCGTCAGTCTCTGGTCGCCAGCGCCCCACTTCAACGTCTAGGTCCGAGTTTTTCCACTCGCCAGTGGAAGAATGAAGATTCAACACAAATCAAAGAAGGTTCTGCCACCCGTAAGATGCTCGACTCTTCCCTCCAGGCGAGGGATCTGACAGGAACACAGCTGCCACAGGTCGTGGAACTAATAGAAAAGCTAGTGGCAACTCCCAATGATGACCTCGTCCATGTTCTCGGCGATATCTCCGTCTGGAAGTGGCCCCGATCCGACTTAAACGCCTGGATAAAGGTGTTGAACAAGTTCGATGCTATCCTGGAAGAAGTTATACGTGACTACGAAGTAGACAAGCTTCAGGTCAATGACTTTGCGCCTTTGACCAAACGGACCGTCTGCGAAATCCTTCGATTCGAGCGGATGCTCTTGGAGAACTCCACGAACAGAAAGACATTCAACTCGTATGATGTGCGTGGCAACTCGTTTGGTACCCACTTCCGTTACCGACCTTTCCTTGTAGCGATTGAACAGCCTCATGTTGACCTCGGATCTCGACGTCTTGGTATTAACATTGACTCTCATCCTTCGGCCCTCCCAGCAATATTCTGCTCAACCAGCCGTTGCGCAGGCCCTGAACATCTCTACCCATCGTCTCCAGTGTCTCACCCGTCGGTGGAACAACATTCGCGAGGCTGGTGTCACGCTCGTTGACCTTGTCACTGAAAAAGGCTGCCCGAAGATCGACACCCTTCCCCCAGATGCCCGCGATGTCCACTTTACCTTCTATCGAAAGGGGAACATAGAAGAGAAGCCACAAGAGAAGTCCACGGAACCCGTTACCGACGTCACACCCCACACCACACCCCACGCCACACCCCGGAAGCCAACCTCCACAGGTCCAGCCCAACCACAGGCTCTAACCCAGACAGGGGCTGTCAGTATCTTCATAGACAGGCACACCCTCCAGAGCAAGACCGTCATGAGCATCCTGTCGGACGCCATCGAAACGTACAATATCCCCGACGACGCTAAATTCGAGTTGATGTGCAGGATTCGAGTCGCTCAAGCGCTATGCCATGGGAACGACAGCGATAGAGAGAAGCTGGTAGTCGTGCGAACCTTAGCTATTGCCATCTTCTGCCATACACACAATGAGGCTCAAGCGCTGTCCACCCTTTTCCTCCCAGAACCGGACTTGACGACACACCTAGCCGAACTTCTTCAATTAGACCGTGGGGTTCCCATCCCGGTTCAAACAGCGGCCATCGCAGCTCTTGATGGTGCCGCCAGGTACCGAGGGAAGATCCAAGAGGTTCTCGCAGCAGTAAATGCTGGGGTAAACCACGGAACCTTGATGTCTCTTCTCCGCAAGACTGTAAACGATGTTGCGGATCCGGAAGCCACAGTTCCCCACTCTTTCGTCGAAGCGCTGTTGGCTCTTGTAACATTCTTGGCATCTCACGCCGCTGGTGGGAACATGGTCGTCGCGGCCGGGTTAATTCCACTCCTAATTCAGATAATCGATAACCGCTTACCTCAGAGGTTAATGATGGTCTCGAAGACGATGCAGTTGGTAGACAATGTGTTATACGGGTTCACCAACGCATTCCAGTTGTTCTGCAATAACCGTGGAGTGGAGACCCTAGTGGATAGGATCGAGGTGAGCGCGCACGCAACTGGAAGGATGTTTCGCTGAAAACCTTTTTAGCATGAGGTTGACTCGAACATCGTGGAGTTTGGCGGTGACCAACCCGCACACGAGATTCCAGTTTCATATGGTGAGGAAGTTTCATGCTTTTATCTGGTAAAATTCCGACCCTCTCGTAGGAAAGTTGCCCGTTGCACGCGCAGCTGTTCTCAAGCACATCCTCCGGTCAATGCATCGGATGATGCAAACCTCTGGGACTTCCGAAGGGCTTCGTGGTCTTATCGATTCTTCACTGCTCAAGTCTGTCAAGAAGATCATTGGGTGCCGAAGCTTGTTCGGTCCAAGTATCCTGCCCTTCGGTATTTCATACATCTCCTATTTGTTATCTTTTGATGCCACCTCACGGGATCTCTCGTCTAGCTATCAACATAATGGCAACTTTTGTCCACAATGAACCCACTTCCCTCACTATAATCCAAGAGATCGGGCTACCTGAAGCATTTTACAAGGTGGTGGAGTCAGGGGTCGAACCATCGTTTGAGGTAATCCAAGCTGTTCCAAATGCGCTCGGAGCGCTCTGTTTGAACCAAACTGGGCAAGACCAACTTGCCGCTCGTCCAAGTATCATCCCGGGACTTCTCTCGATCTTCACTTCCGAGCGGCATCTACGAGTCCTCCAAGACAAGGAGAACGCCGTTATGATTGGCACTTCCATCGACGAACTTATTCGACACCATCCGTTCCTGAAGACAGCTGTCTTCGAAGGCGTGAGATCGATCCTTGGACAGATCGAGGACCTCGGCAAAGCGTTCACTGTCCCGGAAGATATCCGGCACTTTTACCAACTTGTCCCCGATCCTGAGGTTCCGCCGCAAGCACAAAACGAGGCTGGCGTTGCGATGGATGTCGATCAGCCACCAGGTTCAGCCCACGTCACCTCTTCGGAGGATCCCAGTCCCCAGAATGAAGAACCAGAGAAGGAAGGCACACCCCAAAAGAACCCTGACAACCACGACAACCAAATTGTTGCATTTATTGATGTCATTGGAAGGGTACTGTTTTCTTTCGTCGCTTAAAAACTGCATTCTCATCCACCTCAGTTTTTGGAAGGGCTGTTCCAGCACCCGGTACACTGTAAGGATTTCGTCGTGAACACGGATGGTCTCGAACGCATTGGTCGCCTCACTGGGTTGCCTTGTCTACCATACGACTTCGCGAATAGCATCGCATCGGACTCTCTCGTCCAAGTTATTCGCACCATGGTCGAGGCGGCAACAAACGAAACTCTGGCTTTCCTCGTGAAGTTGGTGAGGGAGTCGCTGGTTGAGACGGAAGAATTTTGGAAGTTCGGGGAATCCACCTCAACCTTCTTGCCCCTGCTGGAGACCAAGGGTAAGATTGCATGCGGAGCGCGACGAACCAAACCAACACATTTTACAGAGAATCTAGAGGAAGTTAACCAGCGTTGGAGGAGCATCATAGCCCTCAACATTCGCGTCACGATGCTCTCCGATCTCTACTCCACTGCGGGCTATTCCCATAGCAGGGGCTCGGCAAGTCTCCTCCAGGCGCTAATCGGTCGAGGCACCCCCGACGTCATCACAGGACTTGGCGATTTGCATCGTGCGTGCGTTTGGGAGAGCATCGTATTCAAGAATGGCGTGGGGGTGAAGGATTCGGATCCGTCGATGCCCTCGTTCTTGAGATTGCCGCCAGATGGCCACGCTGACGACAACCCTCTTGTACAATCACCGTTTGGCCTTTCTGCGACCGAGAATTCCACGCCAGACACTAACACGGTGGAGAGAGCACTAGGCAATTCGTCGCCCCCCAAGACTGGAAAGGAGAAGGATTTGCCGAGGTCGTTGAACATCAGGGCCCTCAGCCACGCTCTTAACCAAATTCCGAGTTCCTTGACCCCGTTGTTCCAATGTGCGATCTCTGTGCACTGTATTAGACGTTATTTGGAACGCTTACAATATGCTTTAGCCATCGTCAAGCTCTTCTTCACGCGTCGTACTCCAGATGCAAGCACCAAGCAAAGGATCCTCGATACTTCGGCCCTTGTTGCCGGTGTTGTCGACAAACACCTCTCCCCGAAAGTTTACGGTCCGTCCTTGCCCCCTACCTTACCAGCCAGCACTAATAGAAAACGCAGACGACGACGTTTCGCTGTTTACCTATTACACAGTGATGTTGGGTTTGGCGAGTATCCTCCTTGTCGATGGTTGGTGTAAAGAATTCCGCCAAAGGACTTTACTAACTTGGTTATAGAACGGACCACGCAGCACACACTGCACACTGTCTTGCTCGTTTCCCTAAACCGCATTGGGGGAATCAAATCCATCTTCGACATCAGTCGGAGCTTCATGTGTTCCATCGAGAAGACGCTCGGGATCAAAGAAGAGGACCGCACTGAGGTCCAAAAGGAGGAATTGGTCCACGCGTATGGTGGCTTGAAGGTCGCTCTCCACCTAATCCACCCCCTGATTTCATCGAAGCCCCTTTTTGAAGCTGGTCAGACCTCATTCCTCAACATCAAGGAGCGAGGCAAGAACGACGACTTCGACCCCCATGACCTTCTGGTGACTCTCCGATTAGCCGCTTTCCCTCTCCTCCGCGATTTGTGGAGTTCCACGTGGTTGGTTCTCACTCCTCTCAGCGTTTGCAAGTCTGTTGTCCAAACAGTCCTGGAGCTGCTGAGCAGTGATGGGGAAGAGCCTTCCCCATCTGACTCTAGCAATGGAGACGCGCCACCGGCGAGACAAGGCCCGGATGAGAACCGCATCCGTCAGTTAACCGATATGGGTTTCCCACGAGCATCTGTCGAACGCGCGTTGCTGCGAGCCCACAACAACGTCGCGGCCGCCACAGATCTCCTACTTTCCCAACCGTTCTTGTTGATGGGTGAACCAGAACCAGCAGAACAGACCCCCGACACAGATTCTCTCGGAGACCAAGATTCCGACGATACGGAGCCAGGACCATGGGAACGCGCTGCCCAGGATATAGCGAGTACCTCGAGCGACGGTCCGACGGTTACACCTGAGGCGCGTCGGAAGGAACTGGTCGCAGCCCGCGAGGAGTTCGCAGCAAGTATGCCCCAACAAGCATTGCGATTGCTCGACGACCACTCCTCCTTGATGTTCGACGTCCGCAGTGTATTCACTATCTCTGGCGAAGGGACTCAGGAGCGTTCCATCAACCTTCTCATCGACGACATCACCTCATTTTCTCCCGCCGCTTATGATGTACAGGAGCAACCTCTTGCTGTTCGTTGTCGGCTTCTTGCTGTGATTTTCGGGGAGGTTCAGCCCTTCGTCGTCCGGAAGGCAGCAATTGAAGGAAAGAAGCTGATGGACACCCTTCTCGCTCTCCTCCTTTCTGGACCGTCCAGCTCAGAAGAAGGCTATACAACCCCCAGCTGGCTCGCCGCCCACCTGCTTCTCACGGAGGCTTTGCTCATTCTTGGAGAAGAACCAAGGAAAATCTCACTCCCCAAGTCCGACGAAAACTTGGAGCCCGACGGCGTGCCCAAGGAGGAGTTGCTCGCCGGACCTCCCTTCATCGACGCGCGAAACATCCTTTTCGATTTCTGTTACCGCTTGCTTTCTTTGGGTACGATATCAAGAGACGAACAGCTGTCTTGCCTCCGACTCCTTGTGGTCCTTACAAGAGATCACAACTTTGCCACCGATCTGGTAAAGCGTGGCGGCATCGACCTCCTCCTCAAGTGTTTGCGAGCGAAGGCAGATCCGTTCACCTTTGCAGGACCTCACTCATACATTACCACCATTCTTCGACATATCATTGAGGACAAGAACACGCTTGAGCACATCATGCAGCGCGAGATCAAACGCTTCATTTCTCATCCCCGGACACGCCCTGTGGACCCTCTGGCCTTCGTTCGCAGCTGCAGTGCAATGGCGCTCCGTGACCCCGCTGTCTTCATTGACGTCACCAACAAGGTATCCACTCTCTTCAATCCCCTAACTTCCATCCAGAACATCGCGGTCAAGAAGGATAACCAAGAAGACAAGTCAGGCGCTCAGAAGAGTACCGAGACCCCTAAGGACGCTGAGATGCAGGTCGACGAACAACCGGCCACAAACACAGAGTTTTCAGAGTCCTTGGAATCTGTGGTCCATTTCCTCATCGCTGAACTGATGCGAATGGCTAAGCAAGGCTCGGACCAGCTGATTGCGGTCCCCCCAATCTCTCCCCCGAGCCCCACAGATACCCTAGCAACCGCACTTCAAGCCGCCCACACTTCCCCCGCGACGGTTGAGGGAGCTGAGAATAGTGCGGTGACCAAAGGCGAAGGGGTGAACAATTACACATACACCTGCTTCCTTATGCAAGCCTTGACAGAACTCCTCTTCTCGTACGAGTCTTGCAAGCTAGCCTTCCTCTCCTATTCGCCAAAGAAACGTTCCCAGCCACCAAAGGACGCAAAGTTCAGGACCACTGCGCTTCACTTCTTCCTCTCCGACCTAGTCTCTTTTGGAACCCTCGATCCTCAACCGACCCCCGAGGCGAGACGACGCATTATCCTCTGCAACTGGGCCATGTCTGTCTTGGTCGCCCTTTGCGTTGACCCAGCCGGCGGTCACGATCTCAAAGATGTGCCAGCGGATCTAGTCTCTGTCCGGAAGTTTGTGATCGAGGCGATCAGCAGGTCGATCAAGGACCTCCCACTCACCGCAAGCGTCGAAACCCGTTACGCTCGCCTGCTGGCCGTCACCGACTTGTGCTACCGACTACTGACCGTCAGGTTCGGACCCGGAATCCGAAAGTCCCCCGATGAAATTCCCACACACATCGCCAAGGTCATGCTTGAGAAGAACTTCGTCGCCAGTCTGACCACTGCATTGGGGGACACCGACCTGAACTACCCAAACATTCGCACGGTAGTTACTTCCGTCCTGAAGCCGATGGAGTACTTGTAAGCCATCGCCGTCCCCCCCCCGCTCCGAGTTCTAGTGACACAGATATTTCACAGGACAAAGGTTGCGATCAAGATGAGTCGGGCCTCCGGAAAGACCAAAGATCTACCCGACGAGGATGTTGCTGATTCTGACATGGATTCGGATGTCGAGGGTGTGGCAAGCAACGAGGCTCGTGAAGAGACCCCGGACCTTTATAGGAACTCATCTCTCGGAATGTACGTGTCACCCTATACCCTCCACGGAGGATAACTAACGGTACTGTGTTGATGATTAGGTTCGGTGGAGTAAGCTAACACGACTGAAGAAGCCATTCGCGGTACTAAATTTTGCACTAGGAAATGGATGACGTGAGCTATGGCCCCGACGAAAGCATGGATGGCGATGACATCGGCGAAGACGAAGACGCTGAGATGGACTTTGGAGAGGAGACGGGAAGCGAGGACACCTCGCGCACTGACGACGACGGTATGGACGAGGAAGATGACGAGGTTGACGTAGACGATGAAACGGGTGAGTCAGAGGGTGCTTGGCAAGACGAAGAGGAAGACGAGGCAGACCTTGTCGAGAACGGTGAAGAAGGCGAAGGGGACGAAGATGGCGACGAAGATGACGAAGATGAAGAAGCAGACGATGGAGTCATCTGGACAGAGGTGTGTTTCTCCGCGTGCATCTGTCCTTCACGAAAGCCCATTTTCGCACAGGGAGCCGACCAGGTTCCGGGAGAAACGGATGAGGGTGACGACGAAGAAGGTATTGGAGGTACCTTCCGATCCTGTTGTTGTTTTCTTACCATGCTGAATCGATCGGCGCAGGAGTCCCCGTGATCCTTGGAGAGGAGGAGGAGGAAGATGAAGATGAAGAATGGACCTCCCCTCAAGACGGGTATGTTGATGGTCCTAAACCCCCTCCCCTCGTTCTGACACTCGTACTTCAGAGAACTGGGCATACTAGAAGCACAGGACACCGCGCCTGGACAGTTCCCTTCGATATTTGGCATCGGTAACCCATTTGCAGACGCCGATGGGGGTGGGAGAAACGGCCCCCAGCTCGTCTGGACGGGTGGCAGGCGAGGTATTATTTGTAGCCAATTTACAACATTAGCCCCGCTGATATATGCATTCCAGTCGTCGACGAAACAACAGACATCTTCGGCCGTCCCCCAGGTGCTGGCTCCGCCCCAGAAGCGACAACGCATCCTTTACTACTCGATACTTCTGGCATACAACGAGCTGCAAACCAACAATCGCGGGTGACCCGGCGCCTTAACCGAACCCTGATCTCCGATCTTCAGCCCCACAACCTCCTTGCAACGCTGGAAAGCCTTATCGGGGGCTCGAGCACGATCCAAGTATTGAACCAGCTCTTACATCAAACTCGACCCGGTGGCCCGGAATCTCTTCAACTGGACGTCCCCGCTGGTGCCCTACTGCATATGGAATCGCATCTCATAGCCCAACGCGGGACTCGTGGGCACCTATCAGCCGTTCGCGTAGAAAGGGCTCGCGGTAACGACCCCCGGCGGGAGGAACGGGATTTTAACCCCTTGGGAACGATTCAAAGGTGGTCAGAAGAAGGGAGAACCTTGTGCGGCAAACACGCATCAGATCGCCTTTCGAAACTCGCGGACCATGTGGTGTTGAAGCTGCTGCCAACCTCCCTCCAGGTCGCCAAAGAAGCGAGGGAGGCTAGGGAGAAGGACGAAGCGAAACTCGCGGAAGCCGAGGCAGAGGCAGAGGCCAAGGCTCAAGCTGCTAAGAAGGAGGAGGAAGAAGCGGCACCCGTGGCCGTTCCGGTTACCGAGACGCTTCCACCGGCTCCGGAGCCACCCGTCCACATTGACACAGATGAGGAAATGGCTGACGAGCCCACCACGACCGAACCTGCGATCGAACCCACGATCGAACCCACCACGACCGAACCCACGACCGAGCCCACTACCGAACCCACGATCGAACCCACGACCGAATCCCAGCAAACCGCAAACGAGACCACAGACACCACACCCGACGCCCCGAACGAAGAACCCTCCGCTAGTGCATCGACCGCTCTTCCTGACGCGTCAGCTTCCGTCCCTACCCCTGCACGTGTGACCGTTATGATCCACGGCAGCCCTGTCGATATCACGGAGACGGGAATCGATCCGACCTTCCTCGAAGCGCTTCCTGATGATATGCGCGAGGAGGTCATTAACCAACACGTCCGAGATCAACGGGCTGCACGCGTAGAGCGTCCGGCAGACTCACAGATCAGCACCGAATTCCTCGAGGCACTCCCCGCAGATATCCGAGCAGAGATTCTCCAGCAGGAGCGCCTCGAACAAGCACGAAGGCGAACCGAGGAAACAGCCAACGAGGCGGTGGCAGTTCCCGTCGCTCCTGCAGAACTGGACAATGCCGATTTTCTCGCGAGCCTCGACCCACATTTACGCGAGGTCGTTCTCCTTGACCAGGATGAAGGTTTCCTCCGCACGCTACCACCTCACATTCTCGCTGAAGCCCAGGGTTACCGAGAAGGTGCGCACCGTCAACACCGACGCGCGATGCCAACTGTCGCCGTTCGTGGTGGACCTCCTGCTTCCCGCCCCCCTCCGCCTCCCCGGGATGCCATCCAGCTGCTCGAAAAGAGTAACGTCGCTACCTTGGTCCGACTCTTGTTTTTCCCTCAGGTTTTGAAGAAAAACACCTTGTTCAAAGTTCTTCTCAACCTCTGCGAGAACACCAAAACGAGGACCGAGTTGTTCAATCTCTTGCTCTCTGTCCTACAAGAGGGCAGCGGCGACGTTGCGGCCATGGACAAAAGTTTTGCACACATGTCTGTTCGGAACTCGAAACCCCCCAGTACCAAGGCACTTGGAAAGCAAAGGGCGATGTCGGACACATTCAACCCCCTCAACCTCCCCAGTGATGTCGTTCCTGAGCTCCGCGCGCGCCGCTGTCTTGAGGCCCTGACTTTCATCGTCGATTCCAATGAATCTTCTTCTTTGTTCTTCTTGACGGAGCATGAGCTTCCCGCTGCACTTCGGAAATCCTCGAAGAAGGGGAAAGGAAAAGAGCGCCAAACTCACTATCCGATCGTGTCGCTCTTATCGCTGCTCGAGAGGGAGTCACTTCTCAAGGCATCCTCAATCACAGAATCCATTGTTGGTCTCCTTGCGTCCGTCACCCGCCCCTTGACCTCCTTGAAAGGAGAAAAGCCGGAAGACTCCTCTACGCCATCGAGTTCTCAGCCCCAGCCACCGTCAAGCCAACAATCGACACAAGAGCCACAACCACCAAGTACCGGTGAGCTAATTTCTTTCCAATACGCCCATACCTCCCCTGATCAATCTGGGCAACCAGGCGAGCCTACACCAACTGGAGCCGAAAGCTCAGAACAACCTAAACCAGGCGCGGCGGAACAGGATAAGGCATTGCTGACGACTCCCCCACAAATCCCCCCTCCCCTGTTGCGATCGATCGTTAACGTCCTTACGATTGGAGAATGCACTGGCCGAACGTTCCAACAGACTCTAGCCCTCATCCAGCACGTGGCCCACGTCCCAGATGCTCAAGACACGATCGCTCAGGAGCTGAAGCTCAGGGCTCAGGAGTTCGGGAAGTCGTTGTCCTCCGATCTGGACGAACTTTCGAAGGCGCTGCAAAGCTCGGAGGCGGAGGCTGTGGCAGGATCTGTTGCATCCCGTTTTGCCTCATCGTCCTCCGACCAAGCCAAGCTCCTGCGAATTCTCAAAACCATCGACTACATGTACACTGCGAAGTCACCAACTCCCTCTCCTGCGGAAGGTTCCCAGCAAATCCAGAAAATTTACGAAACCTTCAAATTTTCGTCCTTGTGGAGGAAGTTGGGCGACTGCTTGACGCTCATCGATAAACCGGAATTGGATCACATCGCCGCCATACTACTTCCTTTGATAGAGTGCCTCATGGTCGTATGCAAGTACGTTGGGTCCAAAAACTCGCCGACCAGCCGGCTTGTTCGTAGTGCTTCCCTCCCCCAATCCCCTGTTCTTGGATCCTCAGAATCCATGGAAGATCTCTTTGTTGCCTTCACGGACAATCACCGCAAGCTTCTGAACATTATGGTCCGCAACAACCCGTCGCTGATGAGCGGTTCCTTCTCCCTCCTCGTCCATAATCCCCGAGTTCTGGATTTCGACAATAAGCGCAACTATTTCAACCAACAATTGCACCGAAGGCCACACGGAAGGGAGCACCATAGCGCTCTACAACTCAACGTCAGGAGAGCTCGAGTGTTCGAAGACAGCTACCAGTACCTGCAGCGCAAGACGGGCGAACAGATCAAACATGGGAAGCTGAGTGTGAGGTTCTACGATGAGGAGGGTGTCGATGCGGGTGGGGTCACGCGTGAATGGTTCCAAATTCTTGCGAGGCAGATGTTCAACCCCAACTACGCCCTCTTCCAACCGTGTGCTGCCGACAGGCTAACGTATCAGCCAAACCGGGCCTCTGCTGTTAACCCCGAGCACCTCTCATTCTTCAAGTTCGTCGGGAGGGTTATCGGGAAGGCTATATTCGACGGACGACTGTTGGACGCGTACTTCGCTCGAAGTTTGCATCGACAGCTCCTCGGGAAACCAGTTGATTACCGAGACGTCGAGTGGGTCGATCCTGAATATTACAAGTCCCTTTGTTGGATTTTGGAGAATGACCCTAGCCCCCTGGACCTGACATTCAGTGCCGAGGCGGATGAGGTAAATGGTTTCTTTACCCTATTTTACGTCTACTGACCACTCGACCTTAGTTCGGTGTCACCAAGATTGTTTCCCTGAAGGAGAACGGAGATAAGGTCCCCGTTACTCTGGAGAACCGCAAAGAGTTTGTCCAGCTGTCAGCTCAGTATCGACTGTACTCTTCGATCAAGGACCAGATCGAGGCGCTGTTGGGTGGATTTTATGAGATCATCCCGAAAGAGCTCATCTCAATCGTAAGTCCCCTCCGCATGGTCAACACCCTCAGCCTCACTGGATTCATCTAGTTCAACGAACAAGAGGTGGAACTGCTTATCTCTGGAACACCGGACATTGATGTGGATGAATGGCGAGCTGCAACCGAGTACAATGGATACGCGAGTTCTGACCCTGTCATCGTCTGGTGGTGGCGAGCTTTGAAGTCGTTCAATCGGGAGGAGAGGGCCAAGGTTTTGAGTTTCGCAACAGGAACCTCGCGTGTACCACTGGGAGGGTTCGTCGACTTGCAGGGGGTGCAAGGAGTTCAGAGGTTTTCGATTCACCGCGCGTACGGTGACCCATCTCGACTGCCCCAGGCGCATACTTGTGCGTACAAACCCACCTTTATCGATGCTCTCTGCTTACCTTAAAACCCTATCCACACACAGGCTTCAACCAAATCGACTTGCCCCAATATACGACGTATGAAATGCTCCGTCAGCAGCTGTTACTCGCGATCAACGAGGGAGGAGAAGGCTTTGGGTTTGCGTAATCGTTTTCTTGGAGGAGAGGGATGTCAACCTTCATCTGTAAACTGTAAGTACGATAGAGGCCACCTAACAATTTGTAATCACCCGAACTGTATCGACTATTTTTCCCATCCTTCCGGTCGCTGAGATCTCAGATCGGGAGTCGATCTAACCTTGGCCAATTCCGGTTACGAATCTGCAACCCTCCGCGCGCGTCAGATAGGTGGACTGCTCCGGCCGCTCTTCGCCAAGAGGGATGGCGGAGGATGTCCTCCATTGATAAAAGCCGGGCAAGCATGGATCGCATATAGCCGCGCTCGTACATACCCTCCCTCCCACCTCCGCGTCCCCCTGGCGACCCATGTCGTACTCATGGCCCACGACCACCCCGCGTCTTAGCCCGACGACGTCGATAGAGAGTACCGACTCTCTCGTGACGCCCAGCCACAGCGCAACCCCCACCTTCGCTGATGACTGTGCCGTGAGCGAGGACGTACTCGACCCCCACGGTTTGCCCTTCAAAAACACCTCGGAGGTGTGGGAGGAGTCCGTTGGCTGCGACCCGCTCGGGATTCCGGTTGCTGACGCCGGTATCCCAGCATCCCCCTCCTCGTCACTACTTTCGGGGATAGACCTGTTGGGGGATACGGCGCCGCCTCCTCTCCCTGAGGCTCCCGCCGCCCCGACCCGGTTGGAATCCAAAATGGCCAGTCCGCGCCGCATCTCCCTATTCGATTTCCCATCCCCTCCTATCCCCGTTCCGAACCGAAGGATGACCCTGCAGGGGGTACCCGCGATCAACGGAAGTCCGCTGATGGCTAGCCTCCCCGGCGCGTTCCACGAGTGCCCCCCTCAGCCAATCAGCCGTTCCCCATCAAGCGTTCTGCGGCGCTGGAGCACCCTCCCACCCGCTGCATCTCACGCGGATAAACGTAGAGAATCAAAAGAGCTTGTAACCAGCAAATCCACAGACTCGTTCCAGACCAGGGCAGCCAAGCGCGCAGTCACGGACCTCCCCATGGTACCGAGTCTCCCATTCGTTGCCATTTCGTCTTTCATCCCCGGAGATTCGTGGTGTGACGCGCCGTCGCCCGTCCGTCACTCAAGGCGGCAAGAACCATCCGACACATTTACGTCCTTCATGGACATGTCCGTTAACGAATCTACCCTCTCCAAGTCCCGGGTATATAATTTCTTTTCAAAGATTTCTGGTAGGCTTAAATTGCGTCGCAAACACCACTAATCGGTTCCCTTCCCTTCTTCTTGGGACGCTTTTCCTGCCTTCGCATGCGCTCTGTTCTTGTGTATCTCTACCCCTTACTCGTTGTTGTTAACTATTTGTATGAAGTACCGTACTCACGCTTCCCATGTTCATTTACTCGTACCAGTCCGCCAATCTAATCATTCTCATGTTGGTCATGATCCGTACGTCTTGATGTGGTTAACGCTCTCCTTCCCTTTCACGCTCGACCATGGCGGCAGCCAGGAACAAGCTTAAAGCGGCCCGGACCGCGATAGGGAAGGGTGATTTTTCTGCTGCCCGGGAAGCCAGCCTCGAAGTTCTGGAAGAGGACCCTTCAAACTACAACGCGTTCGTTCGTTCTCCAATCTATCCAGGCACGATCACTCACTTCGGTATTCAAGTAACGTCTTCCTCGGTCTCGCCTCCCTCGAACTTGGACAGCAGGACAAGAGCGAACAGGTTTTTGGGTCGTCGTCTCCCAGATCCACCTCGACTGAGATTCGCATAGGCGTATCGGAAAGCGATCCAGATAGATGCGACGTCTCCTTTGGCATGGCAGGCAGGTCGCTTACCGGCAGACTTGTCTATATCGACTCATCTCCGGTCCCACAGGGCATATCCAAGCTTTATGC
>Ga0307516_10003391_pt1 | contig 20531 bp, 19 predicted proteins | sample 19_EM_MG_FD_203310 | JGI IMG/M metagenome (GOLD analysis project Ga0307516, IMG submission 203310) | Populus trichocarpa ectomycorrhiza microbial communities from riparian zone in the Pacific Northwest, United States - 19_EM | ecosystem: Host-associated > Plants > Roots > Unclassified | place...
TCAATGTCGCCACGTCTATCACTCCTAAATTCCCCTGCTTTTAAAACAAGCAGGGTAGTGCCTACGTGGGTCAGTTTTGGATGGAAATTACTGCGCTAAGTGGATCAGATTTCGACGGAATTCAACAAAAGGGCGAAGTAATGACCAGATATCGTCCTGAAGCAGGTCTTCCCAAGGTTGCCGGTCTTTTTTAGATATAAAGCTTCCAAGAACGTCCTCAAAATCGCCGATCCTGTCTCTTTCCACAAGAGTCCAACCCTCGGCCGTCTCCGAAGTGTTCTGCGCTTTAAGTCGATCCTCCAACTTCCTAAACTCTGCAAACTCATTCTGGTCGGATAACAGACTTCCGGCATTCTCGTCAGCCCGCCGTATCTGCCATTCGCCGTCATTTAGCTCCGTATGAACAACACCGAACTTGATCATCTCGCCCGTACGCCTCAGCAAAACTGCTCTTCCAATCAGGTGAAGCAATTGCATCGCGTCGTGGCGACTTTCAATCGTGGACGCACGCATCGGCATTGCACCAAAGACATCTAATGGCGCCAGAAGCTTAGGTGCTAGCAAGCCCCAACCCCATCGCATCAATTCGAAGTCCCAAGCGGACAACCTCTTTTCAGCAGGAAGGAGCTCTTGGAACAGCGTCCAATAGTCGAGAACCCTCAACGTCTCTATAAGAAGGCCTAGCCTCTTCGCCGTTCCCCTGGGGAGCGATTCCCAAACCTTCTCCAACTCGCTTGTCGTAAGCGCCGACAATTCCTGTTCCGATAGAAGGTCCAAACTACCCCTCACAACTTCATATACCGAACAGACGAGCCTAACTAAACGTCAATATTCGCAGCCCGCAGCGCATTCGTCTCAATAAACTCCCGGCGCGGCTCGACGTCGTCGCCCATCAGCATAGTGAACACGTGATCGGCTTCGATTGCGTCGTCGATCTGTACGCGCAGCAGGCGGCGCACGGTCGGGTCCATGGTGGTTTCCCACAGCTGGGCCGGGTTCATCTCGCCCAGGCCCTTGTAGCGCTGGCGTGCGGTGGCGCCTTCGGCCTGGACGATCAACCAGGCCATGGCGTCGCGGAAGGTGTCGACTTTTTCTTCCTTCTGGCGCTCGCCCTCACCACGCAGCACCTTGGCGCCTTCGCTCATCAGGCCCTTGAAGGTCACGGCGGCTTCGACCAGCGCGGCGTAATCGGCGCCGTGCACGAAGTCCTGGGTCAGCACGCTGCTCTTGACGTTGCCATGGTGGCGGCGGCTGATGCGCAGGATGGGTTTGTCGTTGCGGCTGTCGAACTCGCCGGCGACTTCGGCCGTCGGCAACTGGGCCTGCAGCGCAGCGGCTGAACGCTCGGCGTCTTCCACAGTGTCCAGGTTCAGCGCCACGCCGTCGGCAATGGCTTTCAGCGCTTCGGCGTCCATGTAGCCGCGCAGGCGGGCAATCACGGACTCGGCCAGCTGGTGCTTGCGGGCCAGTTCGGCCAGCGTGTCGCCGGTCAACAGCGTGCCTTTGCCGTTGGCGGGGTCGGCGCCGGTCAGTACCGACGCGTCTTTGAGCGCGATCTTCAGCAGGAAGCTGTCCAGGGCCGGGCCGTCCTTGAGGTACTGCTCTTCCTTGCCCGACTTGACCTTGTACAGCGGCGGCTGCGCAATGTAGATGTGGCCACGCTCGACCAGCTCGGGCATCTGGCGGTAGAAGAAGGTCAGCAGCAGCGTGCGGATGTGCGCGCCGTCCACGTCGGCGTCGGTCATGATGATGATCCGGTGGTAACGGAGCTTGGCGACGTTGAAGTCGTCGTTGCCGGTGGTGCCGCCGGCCTTGCCGATGCCGGTGCCCAGGGCGGTGATCAGCGTCAGGATTTCGTTGCTGGTCAGCAGCTTTTCATACCGCGCTTTTTCGACGTTCAAAATCTTGCCGCGCAGCGGCAGGATCGCCTGGAACTTGCGGTCACGGCCCTGCTTGGCAGAGCCGCCGGCGGAGTCGCCCTCGACGATGTAGATTTCGCACAGCGCGGGGTCTTTCTCCTGGCAGTCGGCCAGCTTGCCGGGCAGGCCCATGCCGTCCAGCACACCCTTGCGGCGTGTCATGTCGCGGGCCTTGCGGGCTGCTTCACGCGCACGCGCGGCTTCGATGATCTTGCCGACGATGATCTTGGCGTCGTTGGGGCGTTCCTGCAGGTAGTCGGCCAGCAGCTTGCTGACGATGTCTTCGACCGGGCCGCGCACCTCGGAGCTGACCAGCTTGTCCTTCGTCTGGCTGGAGAACTTGGGCTCGGGCACCTTGACTGAGAGAACACAGGTCAGGCCTTCGCGCATGTCGTCGCCGGTGACCTCGACCTTGGCCTTCTTTGCCAGCTCGCTGTCATCGATGTACTTGTTGATCACCCGGGTCATCGCGGCGCGCAGGCCGGTCAGGTGGGTGCCGCCGTCACGCTGCGGAATGTTGTTGGTGAAACACAGCACCTGCTCGTTGTAGCCGCTGTTCCACTGCATGGCCACCTCGACACCGATGTTGGTGTTCTGGTCGCTCTGGCGGTCGCCCATGGCGTGGAAAACGTTGGGGTGCAGGACGGTCTTGCCCTTGTTGATGAAGTTGACAAACCCCGTCACGCCGCCGGCGCCGGCAAAGTCGTCTTCCTTGCCGCTGCGCTCGTCCTTCAGGCGGATCTTCACGCCATTGTTCAGGAAGCTCAGCTCGCGCAGGCGCTTGCTCAGGATTTCGTAATGGAAGTCGTTGTTCTGCTGGAAGATGTCGGTGTCGGGCAGGAAGTGGACCTCGGTGCCGCGCTTGTCGGTGTCGCCCAGGATCTGCATGGGCGAAACATCGACGCCGCCGACCTGCTCGATGATGCGGTTCTGCACAAAGCCCTTGGAGAACTCCATGACGTGGACCTTGCCTTCGCGGCGGATGGTCAGGCGCAGCATTTTTGACAGCGCATTCACGCAGCTCACCCCCACGCCGTGCAGGCCGCCGGACACCTTGTAGCTGTTCTGGTTGAACTTGCCGCCGGCATGCAGCTCGGTCAGGGCGATCTCGGCCGCCGAACGCTTGGGCTCGTGTTTGTCGTCCATCTTGATGCCGGTCGGGATGCCGCGGCCGTTGTCCACCACGCTGATGGAGTTGTCCAGGTGGATGGTGACCATGATGTCGTCGCAATGGCCGGCCAGGGACTCGTCGATGGAGTTGTCGACCACCTCGAACACCAGGTGGTGCAGGCCGGTGCCGTCGGACGTGTCGCCGATGTACATGCCGGGGCGCTTGCGCACGGCTTCCAGGCCTTCCAGGATCTGGATGGAGCCTTCGCCATACCCTTCGGACGCGCCGGCCTGGTTGGTGTCGATCTTGGGCTGGTAGTTGGAGCTTCCCTCGCCGCCTTCACCGGAATGAACGCCTTCAATGGCATGGCCTGCTTCTTGTGGAGCGGCTTCGCTGGACTTGTTTTCTTCGGTCATAACTGGCTTTTACCTTCGGTGAAACGACGATTTCTCAATCTCTTGAATGACCAAACCCGCTTTGGTTAGCGGGTTCGGCTGGGTGGCGTTTTGCTTTTTTCGCTGCTGCTGGCGCTTAAATCCGCATCGGCATCACGACGTATTTGAAGGCCGCGTTGTCGGGAATGGTCAGCAGCGCCGAGCTGTTGGAGTCGGCCAGTTCGATCTTCACCATGTCCTGGTCCATATTGGCCAGGGCGTCGATCAGGTAGGTCACGTTGAAGCCGATCTCGATGGCGTCACCGCCGTAGTCGATGTCGAGCTCGTCGACGGCTTCTTCCTGCTCGGCGTTGTTGGACGCCACACGCAGGGTGCCGGGCTCGATGTTCAGGCGCACGCCCTTGAACTTCTCGCTGGTCAGGATGGCGGTGCGCTGCAGCGATGCCAGCAGCGGCACACGGCCCAGGGTGATGATGTTTTTGTGGTTCTTCGGGATCACACGGTTGTAGTCGGGGAACTTACCCTCGACCAGCTTGGTGACGAACTCCATGCCTTCGAAGGAGAACTTGGCCTGGTTGCCGGCGAACTGCATCTCGATCGCGCCTTCCTTGTCGCTGAGCAGGCGCTGCATCTCCAGCACGGTCTTGCGCGGCAGGATCACTTCCTGGCGCGGCACCTCGACGTCCAGCATGGCCGACGAAAACGCCAGGCGGTGGCCGTCGGTGGCGACCAGGCTGAGCTGCTTGCCTTCAGCGACGAACAGGATGCCGTTGAGGTAGTAACGGATATCGTGCACGGCCATCGCGAACGACACCTGGTTCAGCAACTCTTTCAACACCTTTTGCGGCACCGAAAAGCTCGGGCCGAAGTTGGCGGCTTCCTGCACCAGGGGAAAGTCTTCGGCCGGCAGGGTCTGCAGCGTGAAGCGGCTCTTGCCACCCTTGAGGATCAGCTTGTTCTGGGCCGACTCCAGCGACACGGTCTGGTCGCTGGGCATGGAACGCAGGATGTCGATGAGCTTGCGGGCACCCACCGTGGTGGTGAAGTTGCCGCTGTCGCCGTCGAGGTCGGCCGTGGTGCGGATCTGGATCTCGAGGTCACTGGTCGTCAGCTGCAACTGCGAACCGGTTTTACGGATCAACACGTTGGCCAGGATTGGCAGCGTGTGCCTGCGCTCCACGATGCCCGCGACCGATTGCAAAACGGACAAAACTTTATCCTGGGTGGCTTTGAGAACAATCACTGTCTTAACCTCTTATTTCTTTAATTCAAATTAGTAGTAGTAGATAAGGGAAGCACTTTTCTGTGGACAGCCCTATTTTCTTCTTTTTGATCAACTACTTGGCGCTTGTTTAACCTTGTGGTCAGACGCCCCCTGAACCCTGCTGCCGAATATGAACAACTTCCAAAAATCCCCCTCTCCTGTGGATAAGTGGTCAGTTGTTCAAAATCTATCCACAAAGTTGTCAGGCGGGCCTGAAACGATGGAAAAGAGGCTGAAAAAGTATTCATTTTCAGCCTTTCAGGGTTTGTTCCAGCACATGCAGCTGCTGGTTGAGTTCAGTCATTTGCTGGCGCTCGGCCGACATCTTGCGCACGGCATGCAGCACGGTGGTGTGGTCGCGACCGCCGAACAGCTCGCCGATCTCGGGCAGGCTCTTCTGGGTGAGTTCCTTGGCCAGGTACATGGCGATCTGGCGCGGCCTGGCGATGCTGGCCGGGCGCTTCTTTGAATACATGTCGGCGACTTTAATCTTGTAATAGTCGGCCACGGTTTTCTGGATGTTTTCGACCGATATCTGGCGATTCTGGATGGACAACAGGTCGCGCAGCGCCTCCCGGGCCAGCTGGATCGAGATTTCCTTGAGGTTGAAGCGTGAATACGCCAGGATCTTGCGCAATGCGCCTTCGAGCTCGCGCACATTGGAGCGCACGTTTTTGGCGACAAAAAACGCGACCTCTTCGGGCATGACCGTGCCTTCGGCCTCGGCCTTGCGGATCAGGATGGCGACGCGCATCTCAAGTTCGGGGGGCTCGATGGCCACCGTCAGGCCGGAATCAAAACGCGAGACCAGGCGCTCATGGATGTCGGCCAGACCCTTGGGGTAGGTGTCGCTGGTCAGCACGATGTGCGACTTTTTGGTTAACAGGGCTTCAAAAGCGTTGAAAAACTCTTCCTGGGTCCGGTCCTTGTTGGCGAAGAACTGGACGTCGTCGATCAGCAGCAGGTCCAGCGAGTGGTACCGCTCCTTGAACTCGTCAAAAGTCTTGCGCTGGTAGGCTTTAACCACATCTGAAACAAATTGTTCAGCATGGATGTAGAGAACTTTGGCAGCGGGGTTGTCGGCCAGCAACTTGTTGCCGATGGCGTGCACCAAGTGGGTCTTGCCCAAACCGACGCCGCCGTAGATAAAAAGCGGGTTGTAAAGCTGGCCCAGGCTGCTGGAAACATGCATGGCGGCGGCGCGGCCCATGCGGTTGGCCGTGCCTTCGATCAGGGTGTCGAAGGTCAGCGCGGTGTTGAGGCGGTTCTTAAAGGGGGCGCCGGCGACTTCTTCGGGCGCGCCCAGGCCCACGGGCTCGGAGACCCCATTGCCTTCGAAGCTTCGGGTCAATGGAGTAGATCTGGCGCTGGGCTCACGCTGAGCGAGCGCTAACTCAAGAGGAATGTTGTGGCCGGAAATTTTCTCCAGCAGGGCGGAAATGCGGCCGGCGTACTGCGCGCGCACCCAGTCCAGCTTGAAGCGGTTGCCCACCTGGATGGTCACTTTGGACAGGTCGGCGGCGACCTCTGCAACCAGTGGGCGGATCCAGGTGTTGAACTGTTGTTCGGGCAACTCCTGCGCCAGATGGTCGACGCAGCTTTGCCATAAATCCTGGCTGGAACTGAGAACGGATCCCTCACGCATACGGTGTTTTGGCTCTAGCGCCCCAGTGGCCAGCAGGCTTCTGCTTGTGGATATTATTAATTTTTAGCACCCGTTATTGTAGTCGGGCGGGCTAGTTATCCACAAAAAGATTGCTGCGGGTTTTAACCTAGTCCTAGCCCTGGCGCGGCATGGTCCGATCTCAGCCTTTACCGCCAAAGAGGGGCCTAACTTGTTGCCAGGGCTGGGAAATCTGCGATAATCGTGGGTTCCCTGATTCGTCGCGGGTTTGCAGGTCGTGCCGCAGCTGGTTATTAGCCGCTGAACCACGCATTGCGGATTTTGCAAAGGGAGCTTTGTAGCCTGTAGGACCCATCATGAAACGCACATACCAACCTTCCAAAATCAAACGCGCACGTACGCACGGTTTCCTGACACGCATGAAAACGCGTGGTGGCCGCGCAGTGATTGCTGCACGTCGCGCCAAAGGCCGCAAGCGCCTGGCTGTATAAACACGCCCCGCAGGCCGCTTGCTTCAAGCGCGGACGCTAGCGTTCGGGTCTAATGCAGCGGCTTCAAACCCGACCCCAGTTCCAGGCAGTCCTTGCCGGTGCCATTGTTGCAAGAACAACGCATTTCGCATTGCACCGCAATGCGCTCGATGCCATGAACGCGCAAACCGTGCCCGCCAAAACCCACGACACGCCGGACCTGTTTCCGGTGCAGGACAGCTGGGTCGGTGCGATGGTGCCCAAGCGCTGGGCCAAGCGCGCCGTGACGCGCAACGCCATCAAACGACAGATTTACACCGTGAGTGCCGATTTTCTGCCCCGTTATCCCCAGGCTGCCTGGGTGGTTCGTCTGCGCCGTGATTTTTCCCGCCAGGAGTTTCCCAGTGCCAGTTCGGACGCGCTCAAGCAGGCGGTTCGCACCGAGGTGCTGGCGTTGATGCAAGCCGGAGCACCTGCCGCATGACGACTTCGCCCAGGCGCTTGCCGCTTCGCAAAGCGGCCGGTTTTGTTTTTCGCCTTCCGCAAAAAATCCTGGTGACCCTGGTCAAGGGCTACCGCTTGTTGCTCAGCCCGTGGCTGGGATCGTCATGCCGTTTTGAGCCGACCTGTTCGGCCTACTCGCTGCAGGCGCTCCAGCAGCATGGCGCCGCCAAAGGCGCGGGCCTGACCCTGTACCGGCTGGCGCGTTGCCACCCCTGGTGCAATGGCGGCTTTGATCCTGTTCCTTCGTCGACGCCCCGCAGCACCGGCGGCCGCACGTCCCGCTTTCCCCTTTTCACCCGCCTGGTCACGCCCGTGGCCGGGACATCCTCTAAAAAGAATCCGTCATGAACGACATACGCCGCACCATCCTGTGGGTGATTTTTGGTTTCTCCATGATCTTGTTGTGGGACCAGTGGCAGGTTTTCAACGGCAACAAGGCGACCTTCTTTCCGTCACCTACGCCCGCGGCCACCAGCCCCGCAGCCGCAAACAAACCCGCGTCTACCGCCAGTGTGCCGACAGGCGCGCCGGGCAGCGCTGCGGTGCCGGCACCGATCCCGTCCGCCGGGACGGCTGCCGCCACGCCGGGCGCATTGCCTGCAACCACGCCGTCGGCAACCCGGCAGCGCCTGGTGGTGAACACCGACGTGTTGTCCCTGACCTTTGACACGGAAGGCGGCACGCTGGTCGGCTCGGCCTTCCCGCGCCTGAAAGACGCGGACGGCAAGGACGCCGGTTTTGTGCTGCTCGACGAAAGCGCAGCGCGCGTGTACGTGGCCCAGTCCGGCCTGATTGCCGGAAGCGGCGGCGGCAGCTTCCCCACCCACAAAACCCTGATGAGCGCCGTGCCTGGCGACCGCCAGCTCAAGGACGGCCAGGACAGCCTGGAAGTGAAGTTCGAATCCGCAGAGGTGGGCGGCGTCAAGCTGGTCAAGACCTACACGCTCAAACGCGGCGCCTATGACATCGCGGTGCGCCACGACGCCATCAACACCAGCGCCAACCCGGTGACCCCCCAGCTGTACATGCAACTGGTGCGCGATGGCAACAAGCTGCCCGGCGAGTCGGCGTTTTATTCGACGTTCACCGGCCCTGCGCTGTACACCGAGGCAAAAAAATACCAGAAGGTCGAGTTCAGCGACATCGAGAAGAACAAGGTCGAGGTCGAGAAACACGCCAGCAACGGTTATGTCGCCATGGTCCAGCATTACTTTGCGTCGGCGTGGATTCTGCCGGACGGCATCGCGCGCGACATCTTCCTGCGCAAGGTGGATACCAATCTGTACGCCGTCGGCATGATCACCCCGCTGGACACGCTTGCGCCGGGTGCGACAAAGTCGACCAATGCCACCCTGTTTGTCGGTCCCCAGGAAGAAAAGCAGCTCGAGGCCATCGCGCCAGGGCTGGAGCTGGTCAAGGATTACGGCTGGCTGACCATTCTGGCCAAGCCCCTGTACTGGCTGCTCGACAAGCTGCACGGCTTCCTGCAGAACTGGGGCTGGTCCATCGTTGCGCTGGTGGTGCTGCTGAAGATCGCGTTTTACTGGCTCAACGCCAAGGCCTACGCCAGCATGGCCAAGATGAAGGCCGTCAATCCCAAGATCATGGAAATGCGTGAGCGCCTGAAGGACAAGCCGCAGGAAATGCAGGTTGCCATGATGAAGATCTACAAGGAAGAAAAGGTCAACCCCATGGGTGGCTGCTTCCCCATCATGATCCAGATCCCGGTGTTCATCGCCTTGTACTGGGTGTTGCTCAGCTCCGTCGAGATGCGCAATGCCCCATGGATTTTGTGGATCAAGGATTTGTCCTCGCCCGACCCCTTCTACATCCTGCCGCTGCTGATGACGGCCACCACCATGCTGCAGACCGCGCTGAACCCGACGCCGCCGGACCCGATGCAGGCCAAGCTGATGTGGTTCATGCCGCTGATCTTCAGCGTGATGTTCTTCTTCTTCCCGGCTGGTCTGGTGCTGTACTGGATCACCAACAACATCCTGTCCATCGCGCAGCAGTGGGTGATCAACACCCGCATGGGTGTGCCGCCGCAGTTCAACCTGCCGAAGTTCAGATAAGCAGAAAAAAAGGGCCGCTTCGCGGCCCTTTAACATGGTGCCTCCATGCTGACCCGCCACCACGACCCCATCGCAGCCATCGCCACCGCGCCCGGCCGCGGGGCGGTGGGCATTGTGCGGGTCTCGGGTAAAAACATGGCCGGGCTGGTCACCGCGATATGTGGCCGCGCCCTGGCCGCCAGGCAGGCGACTTTCCTGCCGTTTCGCGACGCTGCCCACCAGCCGATTGACCAGGGCCTGGCGATTTACTTTCCGGCGCCACATTCCTACACGGGCGAGGACGTTCTGGAGCTGCAGGCCCACGGCGGGCCCGTGGTGTTGCAGCTGCTGCTGGCGCGCTGTCTGGAGGCCGCGGCCGAGCTGGATGCCGCGTCGGGCCAGCCGCGGCTGGCCGGTCTGCGGCTGGCCCGGCCCGGCGAGTTCACCGAACGGGCCTTCCTGAATGACAAGATCGATCTGGCCCAGGCGGAAGCCATTGCCGACCTGATAGACGCCAGCACCGAGAGTGCCGCCCGCTCGGCAGCGCGCTCACTGTCCGGGGAGTTCTCCCGGGAGGTTCACGTCCTGCTGGACCGGCTGGTGCATTTGCGCATGCTGGTCGAAGCCACGCTGGACTTTCCCGAGGAAGACATTGACTTCCTGCAGAAGGCGGATGCGCAGGGCCAGCTCACGCGCCTGCAGCAAACGCTGGCGGGGGTGATGCAACGCGCGCAACAGGGCGCCATCTTGCGCGAAGGGATCAAGGTCGTGATCGCCGGCCAGCCCAACGCCGGTAAAAGCTCGCTGCTCAACGCCCTGGCCGGCGCCGAACTCGCCATCGTGACGCCGGTGGCCGGCACCACACGCGACAAGGTGACCCAGCTGATCCAGATCGATGGCGTGCCGCTGCATGTGGTGGACACCGCGGGCTTGCGTGACAGCCTGCTGCCAGAGATCGACGAGGTGGAAAAAATCGGCATCGCGCGGGCCTGGGACGAAATCGACACCGCGGATGCCGTGCTGTTCCTGCATGACCTGACGCGCCAGCAAACACCTGCGGACCTGCGGATCGCGCAGAACTACCGGGCCGCCGACGCAGCAATTGCGCAAGTCATCGCCGAGCGCCTGCCCGGCCATATTCCGGTCATCGACGTGTGGAACAAGTCGGATACCGCTGATGCCGGGGTGTTGGCGGGTATTTCTTCGGGGGTGGTGATTTCCGCCAAAACCGGCGCGGGCCTGCAGCAGCTGCGCCAGCAATTGCTGCAGGTGGTGGGGTGGCAGGCTGCCCCTGAAGGCGTGTTCATGGCCCGGGAGCGCCATGTGCGCGCCCTGCGCGAAGTGGATGCGCAACTGGCGCGTGCGGCAGGCCAGCTGCAAGCGAAAACACCGGCGCTGGACCTGCTGGCCGAAGACCTGCGCCAGGGGCAAAATGCCTTGAGCGGCATCACCGGCGCGTTCACGCCGGACGATCTGCTGGGTGAAATTTTCTCGAAATTCTGCATTGGAAAATAAGCGGCAAACGCGAGGCCAAAGCTCGCTCGGGCGGCCGTTACAGCCCTGCGGTTGATGTATCAGCTGTAAGTGGGCGTTAACGCCCCTTGCTGCATGGGTGTCCGGGAGCGTATCTTCCGTCCACCATGAACGCACCATTACCCACCACCCTTCGCTTTGACATCCAGGGCCTGGCCAATGCGATGGGGCACAGCCATGCGATGGATGCCTTGCGTTGCCAGTTCACGCAGCAGCAGTGGGAAATTCTGGCGAGCTACATGCAGCCCTTTGCCATGCAGCCGGGCCAGGTGCTGATTGAGCAGGGCTCGACAGACCAGACCTTGTACTTCATTGAAAGTGGCACGCTGAGCGTTCACTATGAAGACGACAAAGGCCGGATCCGGCTGGCGCTGGTGGCGGCAGGCACGGTGGTCGGTGAAGGGTCATTTTTTTCGCGCATGCCGCGCAACGCCACGGTCCAGGCGTCCAACGCGAGCAAGGTCTGGTGCCTCACCGCCCTGCGCTTCAAGGAACTGGCCAACCGGCACAGTCCGATTGCCCTGGAGATGAGTCTTGCCATGGGCAGTGTGCTCGCCAAACGTTTGTACAACCGCCCCAAACGCGTGGCGGTCACCTGAGCGGCTTTTGCAGAAGACGTGATTTGGGTGGTGTGCTAACGGTTCAAGCGTGATTTATTACAGGCATCTGCGCGGCACGTATGCTGGTGATGCCAACAAGTCGGTTTGTGCAGGCGACAAGCCCCAAAGGACTCAGTAAACTCAAACGAGCAGACTGTCCAGTCTATGCAAGCAACCCAGATGGCCACATGCCTGGCCGTCGTTTTTCAGGTGGGAGCCCATGTCTTTTTTCAATTGGTTTTCTGGCAAGTCCGGCGCAGGCGGGACGGTGTCAGGCAAGGCGCCACTGGACAGCGACAGTTCTGGCCTGTCGCGCGACGATCACTCCCGGCAGGCCGGAAGCGCACGTGACAAGGCCTTGTCGGGGCCGCTGAAAAACGCGAACCCCGAGACACGCAGCGGCGCGCACAAATCCCAGCGCCATGCCAAGCGGGAGTTGCTCTATACCGCCGTGCGGGAGGCGATGATTCGCGCCGGCGTTTTGTCGGGCAGCTATAAATTCAAGGTGTTGTCGCTGGACCCGCGCGGTGAACAGTTCATGGTGATGATGGATCTGGCGCAGGAGTTTGGCGGGCAGACCGACCGGCTGGCGGAGATAGAAGTGATGATTGCCCAAAGCGCCAAGTCACGCTACAACATCCGGGTGACCGCGGTGTACTGGCGCATGAACGAGCTGGTCTCGGTTGCCCGGCCGGCCACCACCACCACAGCCGGTCACAGCCGTCCGGCCCCGCTGCAGCATGCGGAGGCCGCGCTCGCCGCGGCGGCCATCGCCGAGCCAGTGGCCGCTGTATTGAAGCCGGCCGCGTCGCGTTACGAGCCTATCCAGGCGGACGAAGTAGCGGCCTTCAAGCAGGCGCTTGCCGCCGCTTCGGCACAGGGCATCCCGGTGGCCGAAAGCAGCCCTGTCAGCCGCGGCGGACCCAGGTCGTACACCCTTTTGACCGGGTTTGAAGACACCGAGATGCCGGATTCGCCGGCGCTGGTGCCTGCGTTGAGCGCGACCCAGTACGGCGACCTTCATTAGCAAGGAAAACCGGCTTCAGCCCCTGGCCTGCCTGAGTATTTAGCTATTAATTTTATAGCTGAAGATGCTGCTCAGTGGCCGGAAAAATCCAGCAGGGTGAACAGCGGCAGGCCGGCAGCCTTCAGTTTGGCGGAGCCACCCAGCTCGGGCAGGTCGACAATGGCCGCGCCTTCCGTCACCGACGCGCCCAGCTGTTCCAGCAGCCGTTTGCCGGCCATCATGGTGCCGCCGGTGGCGATCAGGTCGTCGATCAGCAACACCCTGTCGCCTGCCTTGACCGCATCGGTGTGCAACTCGACGGTGGCGCTGCCGTATTCGAGTTCGTAGGTTTCCTGCACGGTGGTGAAAGGCAGCTTGCCCTTTTTCCGGATAGGCACAAAACCAACGTTGAGTTCATACGCCACCACGGCGCCAAGAATGAACCCGCGCGCATCCAGTCCGGCCACCACGTCGGGGCGCAGGCCCTTGTCCATGTAGCGATGCACAAAAGCATCGATCAGCACACGAAACACCTTGGGGTCCTGGAGCAGCGGCGTGATGTCGCGAAACTGCACGCCTGGCGCGGGCCAGTCCGGCACGGTGCGGATGTGGCTTTTCAGGTATTGGTTGACTGTCTGGTGGCTGAGGTCGTCGGATGGATGGGGCATCATGGGCAGGTGATGGTGTTTGGAGCACGTCCGGTCACGGGCTGTTCACTTCTCGGCATTCCGAAGCGGCAGGTCTGCTGCCGCACCTGGCGGGCGATGCTGAGCGCGCCCGCTCAGCAACCGCGCTTCCGCAAGGGCCAGGGCTTCGGGTTTGCCTGAGAGCACCAGCGAGTCGCCCCCTTCCAGCCGTGTTTCGTCGCCCGGCGCCATCGGCTTGCCGTTGCTGCGCCGCAGGCTGACCACCCGAACACCGGCCATGTTCAGGGCGGACTCGCTCAGCGTCTGCCCGGCAGCATGGGAGCCCAGCGGCAGCGTGATCGTGGACAGGCGCTCCTGGTCGATTTCGTTGACGGTGTTGTCGTCGGCCCCATGGAAATAACCGCGCAGCAGGTTGTAGCGCGCATCGCGCTGCTCCTGCACCACACGAATCACCCGGCGCATCGGCACCCCCACCAGCGCCAGCGCATGGCTGGCAAGCATCAGGCTGCCTTCAATGGCTTCGGGAACCACTTCGGTGGCGCCGGCGGCCTGGAGCTTTTCAAGGTCGTGGTCGTCCACCGTGCGAACAATCACCGGCACGGTGGGCGCATGCGCCTGGATGTTGGCCAGCACCTTCACCGCGCTGGGGGTGTCCAGGTAAGTCACCACCACGGCGCTGGCGCGGGCCAGGCCCGCCGCCATCAGGGCCTGCAGCCGCACGGCATCGCCAAACACCACCGAGTCGCCTGCCGCCGCCGCCTGGCGCACCCGGTCCGGGTCCAGATCCAGCGCCATGTAGGGGATGCCTTCGCCGTCCAGCATCCGCCCCAGGTTTTGCCCGCAGCGGCCATAGCCGCAGATGATCACGTGTTTGTCGACGTTGATGGACTTCCGGGCGATCGTGGTCATCTGTAATGACTGTTGCAGCCACTCGCTGCTGACCAGCCGCATCACGATGCGGTTGCTGTACATGATGATGAAGGGGGTGGCGAGCATGGACAGCACCATGCTCGCCAGGATGGGATTGAGCAGGGCCGGCGGGATCAGGCTGCTGTCCTGGGCCAGCGACAGCAGCACAAAACCGAACTCGCCGGCCTGAGCCAGGTACAGTCCGGTGCGCAGCGACACCCCGGCGGTGGCGCCCAGGCCGCGCGCCAGCACCGTGACCAGGACCAGCTTGAACAGCACCGGCACCGTCAGCAGCAGCAACACGAGCGGCCAGCGTTCGAGCACCAGCCGCCAGTCCAGCATCATGCCGATGCTGATAAAAAACAGGCCGAGCAGAACATCATGGAAAGGCCGGATGTCGGTTTCCACCTGATGCTTGAACTCAGTCTCCGAGATCAGCATGCCGGCGATAAAAGCGCCCAGCGCCAGGCTCAAACCCGCCAGTTCGGTCAGCCAGGCCAGCGCCAGCGTGACCAGCAACAGGTTCAATACAAACAACTCTTCGCTTTTGCGTCTGGCGACCAGTGTGAGCCACCAGCGCATGACCCGCTGGCCGCCGGTCAGCAGCAGCCCGACCAGCACGGCAGCCTTCAGGCCGGCGATCGCCAGCGCCATGAACAGCTTGTCGGGTGAGGAGCCGAGAGCGGGAATCAGCACCAGCAGCGGCACCACGGCCAAATCCTGGAAAAGCAGCACGCCCATGACGCGTTTGCCGTGTTCGGACTCCATCTCCAGCCGCTCGGACAGCAGTTTGACCACCACCGCCGTGCTGCTCATGGCGATGGCGCCCGACAGCGCCAGCGCAGTCTGCCAGGACATCTTCCACAGCGAGGGGGCCAGCACCGCCAGGAACAGTGAGCCCAGGGTGGCCAGCACCACCGTCATCAGCACCTGCAACAAGCCCAAGCCAAAAACATGGCGGCGCATGGAGCGCAGCTTGGGCAGGTTGAACTCGAGGCCGATGACGAACATCAGGAACACGACGCCGAATTCCCCGAGGTGGCGCACGCCCGCGGCGTCCTGTGACAGCGCCAGCGCGTTCGGGCCGATCACTACACCCACGGCCAGGTAACCAAGCATGGGCGGCAGCTTCAGCGAGCGGCAGGCGACCACGCCGAGCACGGCGGCCAGCAAATACAGCAAGGTCAGTTCGAGCGCGGTCATGCGCCGATGGTAGCTGATGGCCAGTGCGCGCGGCCTCTCGCGGGCGGGGCTCGGGGGCGGCTCTATAGAATGCGGGCATGAGCTTTGATCCGATGAAATTCGACGCCGCACAAGCCCTGGCGCTGGCCCACAAAACCTTCGAAATAGAAGCGGCCGCGGTCCTTGGCCTGAAAAGCCGGGTCGGTCCTGAATTTGCACGGGCTGTGCAGCTGGTGCTCAACTGCAAGGGCCGCGTGGTGGTGATGGGCATGGGCAAAAGTGGTCACATCGGCCGCAAGATCGCCGCGACGCTGGCATCCACCGGCACACCCGCCATGTTTGTGCATCCCGCCGAAGCGAGCCACGGCGATCTGGGCATGATCACCGGCGCGGACGTGTTGTTTGCGATCTCCAACAGCGGAGAGGTGCAGGAGCTCGTCTCCATTCTGCCCGTGGTCAAGCGTCTGGGCGTTCCCTTGCTGGCCATGACGGGCGGCCTGCGGTCCACGCTGGCGCTGCACGCCGACGTCCTGCTCGACAGCAGCGTCGAGATGGAGGCCTGCCCGCTGAACCTCGCGCCGACGGCCAGCACCACGGCGCAACTGGCGCTGGGCGATGCCCTGGCCGTGGCCTTGCTGGACGCGCGCGGGTTCAGGGAAGAGGATTTTGCGCGCTCGCATCCTGGCGGCGCCCTGGGCCGCAAGCTGCTGACCCATGTCAGCGATGTGATGCGCACCGGCGACGCCGTGCCCGCCGTGAGCCGCCAGACCAGCTTCACGGAATTGATGCGCGAAATGAGCATCAAGGGCCTGGGCGCGGCCGCGGTCGTCGACGATGAACGCCGGGTGCTGGGCATTTTCACGGACGGTGACTTGCGCCGGCTGGTTGAAAAAGGCACGGACCTGCGGGCCAGCACCGCAGAAAGCGTCATGCACGCCGGGCCGCGGACCTTGCGCAGCGATGCCCTGGCCGTGGACGCGGTGGCCCTGATGGAGCAATACCGCATCACCAGCGTGCTGGTGGTGGATGACCGTGATGTCCTGTGTGGCGCCCTCAACAGCAATGACCTGCTGCGCGCCAAGGTGATCTGACATGCCCGCGACGGTTCACTTGCCGGCCCTGAGTTTTTTACCCGAGTTGCTGTTGCGGGCGCAGAGCGTCAAGGTGGCATTTTTCGACATCGATGGTGTGCTGACCGACGGCGGGCTGTATTTCGGCGAGTACCCGGAAGGTGACGCGCGCGCCACTCAGCAAAAGGGCTTCACCACCGGCGGGGAGACGCTCAAGCGTTTCAACACCCTGGACGGCCACGGCCTGAAACTTCTGCAGAGGGCCGGCATCACGCCGGCCGTCATCACCGGGCGCGACAGCGCCGTGGTGCGCTCGCGCCTGTTCGCGCTGGGCGTGGTCCACGCCCATTTCGGAACCGAAGACAAACGACCTGCGGCCGAGATCACCTTGAAAGAGCTGGGGCTGGACTGGACCCAGGCGGCGTTCATGGGCGATGACTGGCCGGACCTTCCCGTGATGCGCCGCGTGGCCTTCAGTTGCGCGCCGGCCAATGCACATGCCGAGGTCCGGGCCGCGGCCGACTACGTGACGCAGGCGCGCGGCGGTGACGGCGCCGTGCGTGAACTGTGCGACCTGCTGATGGTGGCCAGCGGGCGTTATGCCGGGCTGCTGCAGGAGTACACGCGCTGATGGCCGCCAGCAACCTGCTGCCTGCCATAGGCGTGACGCCGAACTGGCGCAAGCTGCTGGACCGCCTGTCGCGTGTGTGGGAACGTAGCGCCATCTATATCCCGGTGCTGCTCATGGGCCTGCTGGCCCTGGGCACGTACTGGCTGGTCCGAAATACACCCGAAGCGCTGCCGGCCGAGGGCCAGCGGGCCGTCGGCTCGGAGCCCGACTACTACATGCGCAACTTTGGCATCAAGACCTTTGATGAAGCCGGCCAGCTCAAAAGCGACGTAGCGGGCAGCGAAGTGCGCCACTACCCGGAGACCGACACCCTGGAGATCGACAAGGCGCGCATACGAAGCTACAGCATCGAAGGCCGCCTCACGACATCGACCGGCGATCGCGCCCTCAGCAACGGCGACGGTTCCGAAGTCCAGCTGATCGGCAACGCGCGGGTGGTGCGGGATGCGTCCGTGGGCCCCGATGGCAGGGAAGTGCCGCGGCTTGTGTTCCGTGGGGAGTTCCTGCACGTGTTCGTCAATGAAGAGCGTGTCCAGTCGCATTTGCCGGTCGTGATCACGCGTGGCAACGACGAGTTCGAAGGCGACACCTTTGCCTACGACAACCTGGATCGGGTGGCCGATCTCAAAGGCCGCGTCAGAGGTGTGCTGGTGCCGCGAAAAGCGGCTGGCAGCGCGCCTTGACACCACGATCGTCCGTCCACGCAACGCAGGCCTTGCCCATGTCCAGACTCGTTTTTATCACCGGGGCGTCCAGCGGGATTGGCCAGGCGCTGGCGCTGCGCTTTTCCCGTGCAGGTTACCGTCTGGCGCTGGTGGCGCGCCGCACGGCAGAGGTCGAGTCGTGGGCGGTGGCCCATCAGATCGCTGCCGGGAGCTACCAGATCTATAACGCCGATGTGTCCCGGGTCGAGAGCATTGTGGCGGCAGGGCAGGCCTGCATCGCGGCCCAGGGGCTTCCTGACGTGGTGATTGCCAACGCCGGCATCAGCATTGGCATGGACACCGCCGTGCGCGAGGACCTCGAGGTCATGACGCAGACGCTGGCGACCAACAACATTGGCCTGGCCGCCACCTTCCATCCGTTTGTCGAGGCGATGGTGCAACGCGGCGCGGGCGCGCTGGTCGGCATTGGCAGCGTGGCCGGCATCCGGGGCTTGCCCGGGCATGGCGCGTACTGCGCCAGCAAGGCGGCGGTGATTGCCTATTGCGAAAGCCTGCGTGGCGAACTGCGGCCTGCAGGCGTGAAGGTGGTGACGCTTTGTCCGGGCTACATCGACACCCCGCTCACGCAGAAAAACCGCTACGCCATGCCGTTCCTGATGCAGCCAGAAGCGTTTGCCGACCAGGCGTTCCGTGCCATTGAAGCCGGTGCCAGCTACCGCGTGATCCCTTGGCAGATGGGCGTGGTGGCCAAGTTGCTGCGTTTGCTGCCCAACGCGCTGTTCGACAGGGCCCTGGCCGGCCGGCCGCGCAAGCACCGTCAGAGCGGTGGCCCGCCGGCGCTATAAAAACAATAGCTGTCTGTCCAGAGTGAACGGGGGCCAGAAAGCAAAAAGGCTTCAAAACCGAAGTCTTGAAGCCTTTTTAACGCAATCTTCAACCAGGGGCTGAAGGGGCTGTTGGGAAGGGCTTAGTAGCCGCCGCGTCCACCGCCGCCACCACCGCCGCCAGAACGGCCTCCGCCGCCACCGCCGCCGTAAGGGCTACGGAAACCACCGTCGCTGCCGCCGCCACCGGAGCGACCGCCGCCGCCGCCGCCGTAGCCGCCACCGCCGGAGCGATCGCCACCACCGCCACCGCCGCCGTAACCACCACCACCGCCGCCACCGAAGCCGCCGCTACGTGGGGGGCGGGCTTCCATTGGACGGGCTTCGTTGACGACAACACTGCGGCCGCCCAGAGGCTGGCCGTTCATGCCGGCAATTGCTGCCTGCGCTTCGGCATCGCTGCCCATTTCCACAAAGCCAAAGCCCTTGGAGCGACCGGTGTCGCGTTCCATCATGACTTTAGCGCTGGTGACAGCGCCGAACTGGCCGAAAGATTGTTGCAAGTCTTCGTCGCGAACCGAGTACGGCAGATTGCCGACGTAAAGTTTGTTGCCCATGAAGGGACTCCTCTAAAACACAATAACAAAAGCGATGGGGTCCCGAAAGCACAACAAATCTTGAAACGTACCGCTGTAGCGCGCGAAACTGACCGATCACCTGACCTGTGTGGACTGTTATCCACACGCTTATATTATGCGTCAGCCCTGTATAAGACAAGCAAGCCTCGTTTCTACCTAGCGTTGTCAAACCCGCGCCCACCTTGCCTGCAGGACCTGTTTTGCCTTCGCAGCCCTTGCCTGGCGCGGCATCCGCCTTTTTTCGCCTTTTGGTCCCGTTGGACCGGTGGGCTACAAGCCAGACTTTGAAGGGCAGATCACAAAAGTTTGCGCACACTTGCAAAGGGCAGTGCCGTGCCGGTTTTTACCCTCCGCAACGTGGCGGACGAGGCCAATAATTTACGTTTATACACAAAGTAATTTCATCGTGAGGCCACCCGCGCAGCATGGGTGGCAGTGCAGGAGACGGGGCCAGGCTCAGTCACTTCCGCCGCGCGTTTGCACGGGCGGATGGGCCGCTGCATCAGAAGGCTGGCGCCACTGGGCCATGGCCTGCCGCACGATGAGCAGCTGGTTTTCAAACTGGGGACAGGCCTGGCATGCCATGAGGTGCAGCCGCAGCGCGACACTGTCGGGCAGGCTCAGGGGCCGGTCTTCCCGGGTGACCAGCAAGGCGGCGGCTTCTTTGCAGGTGCGTCTGAACAGTGTGAATTTCATGCCGGGGAGTCAGGGAGCGTGCTGGCCGAACCAGTGGATGGCCAGGCATTCGCGCAGGCGCAGGCGCGCACGGTGAAGTTGAACATAGAGGTTGGTCGGTGTCAGGGCCAGTTCCTTACAGACTTCGTCGCAGGACAACTCCAGCCACTCGCGCATCAGGAACAGGCGGCCCAGCCCCGGCGGCAGGCGTTCCACGCAGGCGTCCAGCACCTGGAAAAACTGGCGCTGCTGCAGGGTCTGCTGTGGATCGCCCCAGTCACCGGGCGGGCTGGCAAAGTGGCCGTCGGCCCGGAAGGCGAGCTTGTCCAGCTCGTCGGCATCGTCGTCCGTCCCATGGTCAGGCAGGGACATCTCGCGGGCGTTGCTGCGGATCAGGTCGATGACCTTGTGCTTGAGAATGCCGACCAGCCAGGTCTTGAGTTGCGAGCGGTTTCCGAAGGACTGCGGCTTCGACAAGGCGGCCAGCAGGGTTTCAGAGACAGCGTCTTCAGCCCAGGCGTCATTGCGCAGCTGCAAGCGCGCAAAACGCAGGAGGTAGGCGCGGTGTTCAACCAGCTGCTCTTCAAAGGTGGCCATGGACGGCAAGTCTAGTCCCAGTCACACGGGCGCCCGGGGGCGGACAAAAAAGCGGGCAGGTGCGCAAGCCGGCTGAGCGGTGAGCCATCCGCTGGCGCCCGGCGCGCGCGCATCCCCGCTTCAGCATTGATCAAAATGGGCTGTAGCCCTCGTCAGACGAGGGGTAACAGCTATCAATTCAGGAGCATTTCGGCGGTGGCGACAATTTCCCGTC
>Ga0307516_10003392_pt1 | contig 20529 bp, 26 predicted proteins | sample 19_EM_MG_FD_203310 | JGI IMG/M metagenome (GOLD analysis project Ga0307516, IMG submission 203310) | Populus trichocarpa ectomycorrhiza microbial communities from riparian zone in the Pacific Northwest, United States - 19_EM | ecosystem: Host-associated > Plants > Roots > Unclassified | place...
CGGCAACTAGTAGCTTTTAGTATGGGTGTCGCGGAGGATAACCTTGACACCTCCCAGGGATGTGACCAGACCCCCGTCTGAGGCTGCCACTCATCCCCTTTCCCTTTGGTAACCTTGAGTTACCACCAGGCTGCTGTTGGGTCGGTAATACTCCTCTCTTTCAGAGCTCGCTCCAGCCTGTGACTTTCACTCATGAAATCTCACTCGGCCTCAATCCTCAGATTGAGTCCGGCTAGTCATACTAATTGCATGTCTTGGGGTGTCACCAGCGCGCTGGGTGTAACACCGGACCCGCCGAGGGACTATCAGCTCACTGACCCCCAGGCGGGAAGTCCATAAAAGGGTCCGTCCAAGTACGAGCGATAGTAGAGATAAAGGGGCTGGAGGACTTAATCTCACAAACGATGCGACAAAAACTTTCGGAATAAGGACCTGAAGGCTTGGGACCACTCGGCAGTGCACCCCGTCCCCGAAAGCACAGTTACTCCTCAGCACATCCTCCTGCCACTCGACAGTGTAGATAGGAGGATCCCTACCCGGATACTAGTCGTAGCCGGAAGGACACCATAAGCTCTCGCGATCTGAGGAAGACCCCGAAGCTGTCCCCGGAACCCGAAATCTGAAGAGTATGGGGGTGATGAGACCCGCTTCTCAGGCACGCCACGAAAGACGACAGACACTGCCAACCGGGTGCCGGACAAAGACTCCCGATCCAACCCCTGAGGTTGTCAGGAAAGGCGTTCAGAACAGATGTCTGGCACCTCTCGACGCAGGCCCCTACGACAGGATGACACATTTGGGAGGAACGGAAAGACAGCCTCGAAGGTGCGGCCACTGCCTAGCATACTGATGGCTTCTTGCTGTGTAGTCCTGATTACCTGCCGAGCATGCCGGTGACAAGCCTGAGGCCAACCGACTCCTGAAAACCTGGTCCTTGACGCGTAGGCCTCCAGCGAGATGTGGCACGGCACCAAGTTCGGAACTTCATACGACAGTAAGAGTATGCACCGGCCTACTCTGAGGGCCCAGTCGTTCCAACGGACTACAGGAGCTTCCAAGGGAGGAAGAACTGGTCCGGCGACTGGGAAGCTTGTAGGGGAGGAGGACTACAGTCGGTGGCACATCTATCTTCACGAAACACCTACATACACAGAAAGAGGTACACTACTTAGATAGAAATAATTAGCTCTCGGGACGAGGCTAAGGAGAGGGGAGATAGCATTACACATGAATGTTTATTACGAGTACGTAGATAGATAGAGAAAGATCCTGTGGCTGAGGACGAAGGGAGCTCAGGCCGTGGCCAAGGAAATCAGAGAGTCTAGGTGGAAGATAACGAAATGGAGTCTAGCCCTCGGTCGAGACACCGGCCGTAAGAGATAGAACTCTGGAGGTGAGGGGAACAATTTGTGCAAACGAGCAGCTGCATCCTCATGCAGTTCTTGAAGAGGCCCCGCTACCTCAGAGAGGGAAAGCCACGTCACCTCAGGGTGAACAGAAGACGTGGACCGGAGACCCCGCTCGACCGCATGGCCCCCATGCAGGTCATATCACCTCAGGGTGAGCAAGGAGCTCTCGGGCTGGAGTCCCCACTTGGCCGCATCACACATGCAGCGACACAAATGAAACTTCATCTGCCTTATCTACACCCCAACCATGACCAATGGATCCTCCCACATTCCCCCGAAGTGCAGACACCCCAGAGGAATCCAAGTCTGTACCACCCGTATCTCTTGGAAGGTACGCCACTACCTCAAGAGAAAGTATGGTCCGGATCACCACTTCTCACTCGCTCGCTCACCACTAAAAAAAGAGGATCTCTCACCCCAACAAAGAGAAATCAGCATGAACCTCAGCACCAACACTAGCACCCAACCCACACACAAGACCTAAGATTATTCCATTGTGAATTATCGAAAGTAGCCTGATTACCTTTTGATTCTCCGAATATTCCGGTTACGAGATAACCCTATTGTCACACCCCTCAATAGTTTGTTAGGGTGATCTTCAATCTGAGCAGAAAGAGCCTTCAAATCCTGATTGAAAAGTAGATCCGTCTTGCCATCGATCTGGAACTTCTTGTACAGAATGATGCAAGCCCACAAAATCATCTACTCTGTGGTAGCAGCAATGATGTCTGCGATCTCGAGTCCAGCTTTAGATACGAATCAGTTCTTTTCAGGGGAGATGGATGTTCAGAAGAACTTCCCGGTGGGAAGGGTACGGGCAGTCCGCTCATGGAGTAGTATCAGCAGGAGTCTACTACCAATGCCACCTGTACCCAATTGACTGGTCATGGCAAGTCGCAAATTGAGTCTTCCCAAAGGGTCGTTTATAAGGGTTGTCTGCTTCCAGCAGTAGAGTTGTTGCAAAAAATTGTAGGATCCAGAGAAAGAAAGTAAGCTGAGGGGGGTGGTGAAGGTATGGGGAGAGGTAGTAAGAAAAGGAAAATTGAGCGTAGAGGATAGAAGGGAAGAAGGGAAGAGAAGTGAGGGAAGGTTTCTCTTTATATGTGGTTCCTGCACTAGTGAGGAAGAACTCATGGCAATGTAAGACCCTTCCAAACTTCGACCTCCTCAAACTTTTTTTTTTTTTGACCCTTCTTAGATTTGACCAATGCAGCTGGCTCTCTGCCATGGTCACCAGTGTAAAACCCCCAAAATAGGGAGCAGGGCGCTGCTGGTCAAATCAGTAAACAAATGTGAGTAAGTGTGGATCAGGTACACGTTTGGAGTTTGTTCAGTATGTGTTCAGTATTCGTTTGGGTTCTGTCGGCTCCCTGTGGAGAGTACCAAGGATGTTCGGTGGTCGTTCGGACAGCACGTAGTGGTCCCAATGGTCAGCTCACTGCTCGTTTGGTCAGGATATCTTCCCACTTACCTAGTGGCGGAACAAAGATCATGTGTAGTACGGAAACGGTTGAGTAACAAATTTCAATTGTGTTGATTTTCTCCGGAGACTATGTCTGAAGAAAAGAAAGAAGAGAACAAACTATCTACCACCTCCTTTTTATACCTGGCCTGCAACACTAGTGCCGTTTCCAGTATCACCTCTGTTTTCCGTTCATTCTCCTTCGCTCTATTTCGACACATTTGCCCGTTTCCACCCCTCTATTACAATTGGTGCGTAACACCAGGAATCAGTTAGATCTGGAGATGTGTTGATCAATATTGCCAGAAGGGCCTGAGGCACTCATCAAAGGATCACACATGGCGAAAACCCTGATCAGCAAGAAGCTGCTATGACAGAAAAGAACAAAGGGGAAATCTTAAAAAGGTCTGGACAATGTCTGATCTGAGAATAAAGGAAAACCTTGACTCAGACAAAGGAATTGACGGAAGACAAAGGAAGAACCACTTTCAGTCGCAAGCTAGTTCTCATTGCTGAAACCAACAAAGCAATCGAGTGATGTGCAGAGAGTGCTGAGAGCTGGAGGCTACAGTGAGAAAAAGTCCTTCAAGGGAGTGCTGTGCTGTAAGAAGAACAGGATATCAGCAGCAAACCGGACATCGAACAGAACCAATTATCGAACCGAACCACTTAAGATTATTCTGCTGTAAATACCACCTTCAACTGCATGCAAACCATATAGTGGAAAACCTGACTTACTAGATATTACCACGACTCCGGTGTTACCGAATGTCCCAGTCTCACAAAGGGTCAGTGTTCTACATAGACCAGTCCGGAATAGTTTTTGGCAAGGTCAGGACTGGTTGGGATATATCCCGACCAATAAATTGTAGATCAGGAGGGGTCGGGGTATATCACTGCCGATGAATCTCAGGTCGGGACTGGTCGGGATATACTGTATTATCTCATGCAAGGCGTATGGTTTTTTTGGCAGTAAGCGCCGTCTTGGCGCTGAATAAGCGCGTACTAGTGCGCTTATGGCTAGCGCGCTGTGAATTTTTTGACGTCATGGAACTCAACTTTTGGCCAAGTGAACGCATCTCTCGATCAATAGAATCCACCACACAACATGATAACCACCAATTTGTGACATTTGATACAGGACATGTTATGGACGATATGGGAATACAACACTGATAGGAAAGCTGATGGTACCAGGCCAGCATCCACGATCATGGCTTCTTGCCGCCAGGGCGCCCCCACTGTCGACTTCCCACCATCACATACACCCTGTGTTCACCACACCTCCGTTCTCGACTCCCGTAGCGCCTGTACCCGTCCACAAACTCTCAAAGATATTCTCTGCCATCAACTTACAGTCCACCGCTGAGGATGAGTCAGCTAGCAAGCTGCATCTCCGTTCCCCTCTGAAGTTCAGGCTGCAGCCAGGCCCTTGTAAAAAGGAAGTCGCTGAAGCTCAACGATGGATTCCACGTCCCGCAGTGACACCTTCCCTAGCAAAGTGCTTGCGCACAGTTGAATTCAAGCTGGGAGTCCTTGCATGGGCTCAACACCCACGGGTGACATCCAAAGCAGGTAAACAAAGGGCACCAATGAGGGAGAAGACTAGACATAAGTTCGGATTGAATAGTGTGGATCAGATATTGCAATGGAAGAAAGTAGGCAACTCTAGTCCATGCAGTACCAACATCTGATAGGAACATTTAATGACTTGTGACCCTTGCAATTTAGGTGGAGGCAGATCTACTGCAGGCTGTCAGTAAAGCTCGACGGATTTGTCGGAGTTCCCTTCGATGGTAGCTATGGAAAAGGCATTGGTCATTGCCTTTGCTGAGTGTCGAATCATGGGCTGAGTGGTATGCTGCAAATGGTTCGAATGAACAGCAAATCAGTTACACCATGAACTCTATCCTGATACCCAACTGCAGCTTCACTCACCATTGGCAACTCATATGCAGCTGTGTGTATCAGTGACCTGGCCTCGACGAGCATAGGCTCAGTGTATACGGCCTCAGCTCTCATTGACAGTTGACCCACCGGACCCTCAGTCTTGGTGCCAAATCCGCAAGCTAAGAAAGGAAGGGGAAGGGGAAAACCTAAGAAAGGAAGGGGGAGTGGAAAAGCTGCTAGTTCTGGTACAAGAAGAAGTACAAGGTTGACCGCAAAACCTGCTCAGACAGATGTATTGCAGCTCCCACAAATCACGGACACAGAGGAATCTGACGAGGATGATGGTGTTCAGTATGACTTTCATTGGCAGGGTGGAGATCTTTAGTAGAATGTTCCTCCGGCCAAGGGATGGCCCTCTTTGGTACGTAGATAGATTGATAGGTCTAGAAATTCGAAAAATTGAACTTGGCATGATTTTGATATTGCGCTAGTCCCGAAGCGCGCTAGTACGCGTTAGTGAGCGCTTACCGCCAAAAAAACCATGTGTCTTGCATGAGATAATACGGTATACAGATCGACCAAGTGTAGGTCATGTCGGGGTCTTTGCAGACCGACTCAGACTGGTCTGCTGATGCATCTGGTCTTTGTAGGACACTGGTAAGGATGTCCCTCGGCGTAGCCCCTCAGTACTGGCAAGTCGTTGTGCTCCCAGTCTTCTCTGCTACCATTGGGGGTCATACTCTATTCCTCGTCTACTGCCACCTGGTGGTCTTGCATAGCAGGGTTACGTTCTCTTGTTGTTCTGCAGCAGTCTTGTATCGCTGCTCATGTCCCGGTGTCATTCACCACAATTGATACCAGACCACTTGCCACGCTTGCCCTCACGTGGCCCTGAGGGGTCCCGGGTTGCTACTCGTATCTCGGTGTCGTATAGTGCAAGTGATTCAAGATCACTTGTCATGCTCATTCCATCGGTCGTCTGAGTTGTGTATCCGTGGTCTTCATGCCTTGCGTGGTATCCATGGTCTTCCTCATGCCTAGCATGGTATCCATGGTCTTCACGCCTTGTGTGGTATCCATGGTCTTCACGCCTTGCATGGTATCTTTGTCAATCTCATGCCTTACATGGTATCGTTGTCTTCTTCCACTCCTGACGTGGCCTTCGATATGTCTGGCAGTCTTGTGGTCTGCCCGGTGTGGTCTATCTGGCGATCTTCCGTTCTGCCTGACGCGGCCTTCAGTATGTGCAGCAGTTCTCCATCCTGCCTAGCATGGCTGTCGATGTGCGCAGCAGACTTCCTTTATACGCGGCGGTCCTCCGATTTGCACGGTATGTCCACCGGTATCTGCAGCTGTCGTGGCTGACGGGGCTTTCTGTGTGAGCGGCTTTCTTTTGCCGTACCCTGCGAGGTGTTGTGGGTTCGTTTTAGGTGATCCCGGATTACTTCGTCTTGCTGCCGGATGACCCGGTGGTCATCAGCACAAGTGATCCAAGATCCCGGCATTGGTCTCGTCACCCTACTCAGAGATGTGTGAAGGTAGGTCTAGGTATTTAGATATTATATTGCATGTAGAAGAATCACCAGACTAGCTACTACGTCCTCCTCTTATACCCATTCCTCCCTTTCCTAACTCATCAAGGCCTGCCCGTAATCCTGACATGACTGCTTCTGCTGACCGCTTCACATCCACTGCGAAACCCAAGATCGCACTCGCACATCACCTAACAACACTCAACCCAAAACTTGTATGCAATCATGACAAAGGGAAGAAGGACGTGCAAACAAAATAATGCAGAGACAGCATACGTAACGACAAAGGAGAAAGGACGCACAATCGCAATACAAGGGAAACACAGGCCGGGGTGGTAGTTGGGTTGAGGCCCTTCCAGATGTTGACTACCAGAGTGGTATGGGACTGGACTATGGCCGCTAGTCCTGGCAGTCTAAAGACAGCCGTCCCGTAGACATTTTCCAGTGAGGACTGGGCAGACTGCCGGGTACGGCCAGGCCCGGCCCCCATGCCCACTCCGGCACCCAGTCTTGGTGCACGTGTGATGTCGATTCAGTTGTATCTGCGGGGAGCCATACCGTAGCACAACTACTGTCAGAACAATGGGTGTCCGAAGATGGCGGACTGGAGGTGACAGCTGTCTGAATCTCCGAGCACTGGCTCGTGAGCTATTCTTCTGCCCATCCCCCATGGCGAATCCCCGAGGCCCGTTGTAAATTGAGAGAATGGTTTGCCTTCGACTATGTATTAGTCACTCAATTCTCTATCGTCATCTCTTGCTATCCTTATATTCCAACAACTATATAGTATGGATATAAAGTCGACGACCAGCTACTGAGGACACAAAGGGGGTGAAAAAGTTGTAATTGTCATGGTGATAGGATAAGATATGGTAGAGAGGAGAAATCATGCGCTCATTTTCTGTGATCCTTGTGGTTTAATATATCGCTCACATTATCCCCACCTGCCTTGATCTCCTCCACTGCTTTGTCAATTCACTCGGCATCTGCTCAGTTATGGCAGCCTCACAGCTGCTGATGTGTGTCGTCTCTTCGAATGTCCATGACTCACTGACGTGCATTGGTGGGGAGAGTAATTCGGGATCGACAAGGAGCTGTCGCTGGGAAGCCGAATCCTCTGGGTGAACGACTATAATCGAGGAATTTGTCTTTGACATTGGCATCGCTACTGACATCGCTGTTATATGTCCTGAGTGGTGGAGGTGGTGCCAGTGGGCTGGATGTCTGGTGTGTTAGGTCGAGACGGTGGTAGGAAGATATATTGGTTGGTGACTGGGGTCTTGCATACTCCGCTGGAGTAGAGAAAGTTCTTACCCTAAACCGAAATCCTTTACACTAGTGCAGTGCTGGGCTGGGCCCTGGCGGGCCCGGCAGTCTTTGGCAGTCCGTCCAAATTCTATACCAGGACAGACTAGGGTAGTGGGGACCCTGCCTGAGATACGACCGTCATAAAAGACTGCCGGACCCGGCTGGGCACAACAGACTATTGCGGGGCCTGTGTCTATAACTTCAGGCACTGAATTGCCTGTATAATCTTATCGCCAAGATTAGCTCGCTGTGACAAGATTGTATAGTGGCCACTACATGAAGTTAGCAGTGGGTAGTGTGACAGAGATGCAAGAGAAGAGAACTGTACCTTGAGAATACTCATTCTTGCTCACTGGACATAGCTGGGATAGTCGCCATCTCAAGTCCCATTCTTACCAACCCTTTATCTCTGCCATTCTGGCAGGCAACCTCGTGCCAATAAGAGATCACATCAATAGTTGAGGTAGTTGCACGTGGTGTCTGTTGAAATCGCTCGAGTGGATCCAGTGTATCCTGCGCCAATATGGCTATCTTGCGCCGTTTCCAAATGGGAACCTCAAGATCTATACCTCTAGTGTCAGTAAGGAACCATTAAAAGGAAAAAGGCATTGGAGAAGATACCTGGGATGTCAAAGTCCGTTGTTCCTGGTGGTACTCCAGCTTCTGGATGGAGACCATCACCTTTGTAGTCTCTTTCCCACAATTCTGTCGTTTCGGATTTTGCCTTGGCAATCCGGTCAGACTTGTTGTACCATTCGTTTTCGAAATATTCAAATCACATCTCATGATGATGGGTGAAAGCTGCAAAATACAGTGGGCTATCATCCAACAGTGAGTAATTCCTGCAGGAGAGTTAGCACAGTACGAAGAAATTTTATGGGGAAGGATGTCGAACTTATGCTGCTTCGACCAACCATTGTTGAGTGAGCTGACGATAAATAGTGCGGGGCTCTGAAGGCTATTGTGATATTTTCGCAGTTCTTTGAGAAGGGATAGGAGTTCATCAAATGCAGGAATAACTTCAAACAAGCTTGCCATTCTTTTACCCTGAAGCATCATCGTCCACTTTTTGAAAGGCTGTAGAATTTCATGAATGGAGCGAACATCACTCCAGTCATCTGTGGTAAGTGCATCCTCAACAAGGGACAGGTCGTCAGCAGTACGTCCATTGGAGTTATGTAACTGAAAGACAATGGAGTCTTGAATGGCTCCTCAGAGTTCTAGCACTCAACATATAGCAGCAAGATCTCCATTCCAGTGAGTATCATTAGCTATTATTAGACTCAATGGGGAATGATCAGAGGTGTACAGCCTTCAGCGGTCTGCAAATCTGTTGTGCTGTTGGGGGGTCTTGAGGATGTGTCGTATACAGTTGTATAACTTCCCCAAGGGGCCCTGTTTTTGCCACTTCCGAAGCTGTTGAATTTCCCCCTCTGGTGTAGCACTGCCAACTGGGAACTCCAATGATGTACGGTTCGCTCCAAAATGGAAAGATTTCACCACCAAGTTGATGATGTGGCCGAGACAGCGGATCCAATGTTTTTTGGAATCGACAGGTATACCGAGGTTTGCGAGTCGATCAGCAATAGCTTCCAACATGGTATCGTTAGTGGATGTGTTGTTGAGTGTAAAGTACCCCAGCTAGCGGGTGATTCCCATCTCCACAGCCAGTTCCCAAAAGAGTGTGGCTTGATTCTGTTCTGAGTGACTCCAAATGAGATGTCAGAACCCCAATAATAGCGTCTTCATTTCATACCAATCAGAAGATGCCCAACTACTGCCAGAAAGCTCCGATGATTGGGACTCGTCCACAGGTCCAAGCTGATTTGTACTGCACAGTCGGTCCAATTGATCATATTCCAAATGTTTGTTTGCAACTTCTTGTATCTGTCAAGAATCCACGATCGAATTGTGTTGCTGGAGGAGAGTAAATGACGCTGAATAGCAGTGTAGGAGGCAGTCTGCACTCTGAGCAAGTATACATATGATAGGAAAGAATAACAGGAACGTACACATACGGCAAGGTCACAACCAGCCAGTAAATGGAAGCTGGTATTCTCCACCATATTGAAAGGAATATTGTATATAGTCATCCTGCATAAAAGAAGGGCCTTAAACACTTCCGGATTGAATGCAACTCGTGGTGTAATGTTGCTGAATGCCTCCCAAAGGCTTTGCTGGTGGATGGCTACCGGTGGCAATTCTCCATCTGGGCCAAGTCTGTGAACGCGCCAAAGCTGAGAAATGGCGTTTTTGGTCGAGGCAACTGAGTACGTTTGTGCTGTACGTGTACTGGAGCCTAAGCAAGTGTTAGTAACCAGCAAATTGTAGATGGTGATAACATACATCTTTGGTATCTCCATCGAAGTTTTCCATCAACACCAGTGTACTCTTCTCTGTTTTCGGCTTGCCACCCCCAACTTGTCCATTTTTGTAAGAATCCCGCAGACACAGTAGAAAAAGAAGATGTGACAACTGATGAAACATTTGGCATTGCACTGCCACCCATCAGTGGGGAGAGTAATTCAGGATTGACAAGGAGTTGTCACTGAGAAGCTGAATCCACAGGGCGAACAACGATATTATCGAGTGCTTCGTCTTCGGCATAGACATCGGTACTGAGATCGCTGTTAGGCATCTGACCCAGTGGGCAGGATGGCCTGGGTGGTGCCAATGGATCGATGTCTGGCGAGCCAGATGGAGACAGCGGTAGGTATACACTGGGGTTGGTGTCAGAATAAAGGCATCCACAGATGACAGACCAGATGTCACGGCGCAGGTCCCGGTGCTCGATTTGGGTTTGGTTGTTTGATTTGGTTGTTGATGCCAGCACCTCGCTCCGGATGTCTTGATCTTGGAAAGAGTGTCGTCACCTCGCTCCTGATGTCTCGATCTTCGAAAGAGTGTCGTCACCTCGCTCCGGATGTCTCGATCTTGGAAAGGGTGTTGGTTACGGGCCCCGGTTGCATAAGAAAAGGTTGTATGAGTTGCGTGGTTATGAGCACATATATGAGTATGAGTACATATGTGAGTTGCGCGAGTATGAGTAGAGGGACATATGGGAGTTGCGAGAACTGTGTATATAAGGAGGGCCTCTCCCGTGTTTTGTCTAATTCTTCTCTTCATGCAACCTCTTGTATTCTATTCGGAATATCAACCTTGCTTCCGTTTCCTCCGTTTCCTCTGATTCCTTCATTTCGTCGACGCTCGTCTAGCGCCACCCGTCTCTGTCTGACACGTCCGTCCAACGCTATCCGTCACTCTGTTCGACATGTCCGTCTGACGCTGTCCGTCTCTCTGTTCGATACATCCATCTGACGCTGTCCGTCTCCCTGTTCGACACATCCATCTGATGCCATACGTTTCCCTGTCTGACACGTCCATATGATGCTGTCCGTCTCTGTCGACACGTCCGTTTGACTCTGTCCGTTCCTATTCCTGTTGCCGTTGGAAAGGTCCATTGACGTTCCCATTCCTGTTCCCATTCCTGTTCCCGTTCCCATTCCCATTCCCGCCCCACTACCGCTCCCGCTCTCATGGCGTCAGTCAAACTCACTCGACTACCTTGGAGAACCGCCGCTATTATACCGGAGACAGCATCCAGTAATGACAGACCGGAAGCACACACCCGGAGATCACAGCTGCCACGAGTCTCCGAGCACTGGCTCGTGAGACAGTCTTCCATCATTTACCCCTGGCGAGCCCCTCAGGCCCGTTGTATATAGAGAGAATGTTCCCCTTTCGATGTTCTATCAATCAACCAATTCACTATGTTCATCTCTATCAATCCATATATTCGAACAGGTTATGGGCCTGGATTGAATGCTGTGCCACTCCGCTACCCATCGATAATTGCACCTGCCGTATCTACACCTCGTGCCTCACTACTCCATCTCATCCCTGCACTCTCGTTTTTAAGCCTCTACCCCCTTTTAGCCTCGTTGCCAAGCTTTAGTTATCCTGCAAGATCCGAACCTCACAACATGGAATCCACGAGGTTCACCTGCAAGCCCAGCTCAACGGAGATACTCAACAATCGTGTGAGACTGGGGTGCTAACGCGTCACCTGAGTTACGGTAGAATCAACCTTTTACTCAGGTTTTCAATAATTCACAGCAGAATAGTCTAAGGTGTCGTTACAGGTTCTCTCTCGGTCCTCCCCCTCTTTTTCACAGCACGCTGAAAGTCTATAAGAGCAGAATCATCATACGCTGTTGTGGTCCTCTATCCTTTGACCTTGTATTTAGGAATAGAGAGATGCGTAAGCGCATGTCGATCTGCACTCTTTGTCCTCGCCGCGCCACACATCCAGTCCATACTCTTTTCCTCAGCTCACCAGCGCATACCAATCCATGCCCTTTTCCTCAGTGCGCAAGCACATACCAATCCATGCTCTTTTCCTCAGTACGCAAGCACCTGTCGGGCCGTCCTCTTTGTTCGCGTGCAAGCACATATCGATCTGTATCCTTTGCCCTTGGCGTGCGAGTGCATACCGATCTGTATCCTTTGTCCTTGGCACGTGAGTGCATACTGATCCATATCCTTTGTTCTCTGTCAAAGATATTCGAGTGATAGCGTATGTAGGAATTCTGTTGCTTGATTTTTCACCATAGCGAGAGGACCACTCTCTATATAAACATGCAGAAACAAGCCCATTACCCTTCACCGACTCGTCCAGATACCCTGGGTGGCAACTTGCCACCTCCGGTCTGGATGTCGCCGGTGGCGACTTGCCGTGTCACTAGTGGCGAATTGCCACCTCCGCCACCTGATGACTTCCAGACGCAACTGAGTGCCGAAGCCTCGTCAGGCCTAGGCTGGCCCTCGACCCATACATCTGACACTTCACCTCGTACGGAAGAGCAGCAGAAAGTAACTGTGAAAATCCAAAGTGCAACAAGCAGCAGCAGATAGAAAAAATAACAGTGAAACTCCAAGTCCTCGGATGCCTCATTAAAACTCGTAACCGTGTAAAAAACCCGCACAGGGAAAACCACGGATATAGGAGAAAGAGTGCATCCTCCAAAGAAAAAGAGGTGAAAGAAAGAGAGGTGTACATGGGAGAAACTCATTTGAACTGCTTCCGCCGCTTCCCCCCACCCGCCTCTGTCTCGCTGGAGGCTTCCCCTGCGTCTCGGCATACAAGTCCTAGACCGTGTGCCTGCTTCCAGTGTATTTCCCTAGGGAGGTTCTTTCTCATGATGTCGGCGAGCATCAGGAAAAAAAAATATGCGTTGCAACGCGGCGTCGCGTTAGCAACGTTGGAAGCGTTGAAACGTATTGCAGAAAGCAATTTACCGTTAAAACGCATTCAACGCATCATTGTAGTTTGTACGCAAAATTTCCTTTCAAACGCTACATCTTGCGTGTCGTCCACTATCCACGCAAAGTACCCTCGCAACTTCCATTTGAATGCTACATCCGGCATGGCATCTACTACCCACGCAAAGTAGCTTCCCAACTTCCGTTCGGACGATACTTCAGGCATGGCGTCCCTATCCACGTGAAGTATCTTCGCATCTTCTGTTCGGACGATACGTCAGGCATGGCGCCCCTATCCACGCACAGCATCTTCGCAACTTCCGTTTGGACGATACCTCTAGCGCAGTATCGACTATCCACGCAGAGTACTTTCGCAACTTCCATTCGAACGCTACGTCTAGCGGGGTGTCTTCTATCCACGCAGAGTAGGTTTGTTACTTCCGTCGCAACGTAGAAAAGAGCAAATAATATCTTCTCCACGCAGCAGGTCCGTTCGAACGCTATGTCTGGCAGGGCGTCTACTATCCACACAGAGAATCTTCGCAACTTCCGTTCGAACGCTACGTCTGGCAGGTCATCTACTATCCACACAGAGAATCTTCGCAACATCCGTTCGAACGCTACGTTTGGCAGGGCGTCTACTATCCACGCAGACAATCTTCGCAACTTCCGTTCGAACGCTACATTTGGCAGGGCATCTACTATCCACGCAGAGAATCTTCGCAACTTCCGTTCGAATGGAACGTCTGGCGGGGCTCCTACTATCCACGCAGAGAATTTTCGCAACTTCCGTTCGAACGCTACGTCCGGAGGGGCGCCTACTATCCACGCAAAGTACCTTCGCAACTTCCGTTCGAACGCTACATCTGGCATGGCGTCTACTATCCACGCAAAGTACCCTTGCAACTTCTGTACGGACACTATGTCTGGCACCGCATCTACTATTCACGAAGTCTGAAGTTCACCATAGAGTGTGAAATATATCTGTTTACACAATTCAGGAATAATAAACTTGATGCACAAAACAACATAACATCAACTGACAGCATTCAAAGAATACATTTGAAATTTGCATCAAGCGAGAAATGAATTGTAAGGAAAGACAGTATTCGGCGATACGATCCAGTACGAAACTCCACCAAGAGAACCCAGTAAGCGAATCCAGCAAAAGCATTGGCGAGAGAATCGGCGAGAGAATCAGTGAGAGAATCAGTCAGAGAATCCAGCGAGCGAAAGCAGCGACGAATCTGCAAGAGAATCGGCGAGAGAATCAGTGAGAGAATCAGCGAGAGAATCAGCGAGCGAATCAGCGAGCGAATCGAGCAAGAGAATCGGCGAGAGAATCAGTGAGAGAATCAGTGAGAGAATCAGCGAGAGAATCAGCGAGCGAATCGAGCAAGAGAATCGGCGAGAGAATCAGTGAGAGAATCACGGAGAGAATCCAGCGAGCAAAAGCAGCGAGCGAATCTGCAGGAGAATCGGCGAGACAATCAGTGAGAGAATCAGCGAGAGAATCAGCGAGCGAATCAGCGAGCGAATCAGCAAGCGAATCGAGCAAGAGAATCGGCGAGAGAATCAGTGAGAGAATCAGCGAGAGAATCAGCAAGAGAGTCAGCGAGAGAATCAGCAAGAGAACCGGCGAGAGAATCAGCGAGAGAATCAGCAAGAGAACCGGCGAGAGAATCGGTGAGAGAATCAGCGAGAGAATCAGCAAGAGAATCAGCGAGAGAATCAGTGAGAGAATCGGCGAGAGAATCGGCGAGAGAATCTGCGAGAGAATCTAGTAAGAGAATCCGCGAGATAATCCAGCGAGAGAATCAGCGAGAGAATCGGCGAGAGAATCGGTCAGAGAATCCAGCGAGAGAATCGGCGAGAGAATCACCGAGAGAACCAGCGAGAGAATCGGCGAGAGAATCGGCGAGAGAATCTAGTAAGAGAGTCAGCGAGATATTCCAGCGAGAGAATCGGCGAGAGAACCGGCGAGAGAATGGGTGAGAGAATCACCGAGAGAACCAGCAAGAGAATCGGCGACAGAATCAGCAAGAGAACCAGCGAGAGAATCAGCAAAAGAATCTAGTAAGAGAATCAGCGAGATAATCCAGCGAGAGAATCCAGCGAGCCGAGAGTGAATCTAGCAAGAGAATCAGCAAGAGAATAGAGCGAGCGAATCTAGCAAGTGAATCAGCAAGAGAATCTCCAAGTGAATCGCGCAAAAGATGGGTGTGGACTCAATACCTGCCGTAGCAATGCCCACCTGCATCGGCTCCGTTACTGTGAGGAGAATTGGATGAGCCATTAGCTGGTAGGGTTGGACAGTGTGTTAACTACGTAGCGCCCCCTCTTCTTCCATTTCTTCTTCTTTCTTCTTTACACAACAATGTATCCATATTGCCGAGGAATACCAACAATCACCATCACCTTTTGCCACTTGCCTGACCTCGCATCCGGTCAACCCTCTTGTTGGATTCACTCACTCTCGGTCCACTGGATTTTCTCGCTGATTCTCTTACTAGATTCTCTTGCAGATTCGCTCGCCGATTCTCTCGCCGATTCTCTCACCGGTTCTCTTGCTGATTCTCTTGCCGATTCTCTCGCCAATTCTCTTGCTGATTCTCTCGCCTGTTCTCTCGCTGATTCTCTCGCTGGATTATCTCGCGGATTCTCTTACTATATTCTCTTGCAGATTCTCTCACTGCATTCGCTCCCCTGATTCTCCGGATTCTCTTGCTGGATTCGCTTGCCGGATTCACTCGCTGATTCACTCGCTGGATTCACTCGCTGATTCTCTCGTCGATTCTCTTGCTGGATTCTCTCGCTGATTCTCTCCCTGATTCTCGCGATGGATTCTCTCGCTGGATTCTCGCTGGATTCGCTCGCTGGATTCGCTCGTTGGATTCTCTCTCCGCATTCTCTTACCGATACTCTCTCTGATTCTCTCTCTGATTATCTCTTTGATTCTCTCTTAAGTTCTCTCGCTGATTCTCTTGCTCGATTCGCTCACTGGATTCGCTCACTGGATTCGCTCGCTGATTCTCTCGCGAATTCTCTCGCCGCTTCTCTCTCTGCTTCGCACGCTGGATTCTCTTGCCGATTCTCCTGCTCGATTCGCTCGCTGATTCTCTCTCGATTCTCTCTCTGATTCTCTCTCTGATTCTCTCGTTGATTCTCTCGCTGCATTCGCTCGCTGCATTCACTTGCTGGATTCACTTGCTGATTCACTTGCTCGATTCGCCCACTGGATTGTCTTGCTGATTCTCCTGCTCGATTCGCTCGCTGGTTCTCTTGCTGATTCTCCTGCTCGATTTGCTCGCTGATTCTCTCTCTGATTCTCTCTCTGACTCTCTCTTTGATTCTGTCTTAGGTTCTCTTGCTGATTCTCTTGCTCGATTCGCTCGCTGGATTCGCTCACTGGATTCGCTCGCTGATTCTCTCACGAATTCTCTCGCCCCTGACTACATGTAGTCAATATCGTCGACACCCAGAGCGTATTGTCTACACGCAGCGAGTATCGTCTACACGCAGCGAGTATCGTCTACAGGCAGCGAGTGCGTACGCAGTACGGGGTTTTCGTTAATGAACGTGACCTGCGTAGGTATCGGAGACGGCAGGAGTCGCCATTGCCACGCAGAGAGTATCGTCTACACGATAGGATCCCGTTCGTAATATGGGTTTTCGTTAATGAATGCGACCTGCATTGGTATCGGAGACGGCAGGAGTCGCCATCACCATGCAGAGAGTATCCTCTACACGATGGGATCCCGTTCGTAATACGGGGTTTTCGTTAATGAACGCGACCTGTGTTGGTAACGGAAATGGTTGATGTCTACGTTGTTACGAATATTTTTCGTTGCAACGCTGATTTGTGTGAATCCCCGCATACGCAAGAGGGGGTTTTCGGTGAAAGCGTTACAAGCGCTGGGAGCGTGTACACGCTCCCAGCGCGAAATATTTTTTTCCCGATGCACATGTTGGATGTTGGTAGGTATGTTGTCTTGATGGTCTTTCTCTCGCAGGCATCACGGATAAAGTGGAACCGGACACTGATGTGCTTGGTGAGTTCGTGAAACTTCGGGTTTTTTGCCAGTTGAATCGCGCCTTGGTTGTCAATGAAAATTTCTTGACGCTCTATGGTTGGAGAGATGCCAGAGTCGACCAAGCACAAGCAGTGTGGGCAGTGGTCCGTATGCTTGTATAGTGTCTGGCCATATAGGACTCGGGAGTATAGGGATTGGATCCAGATTGCTTCCTTTGCGGCATCAGATGCACCAATATACTCGGCTTCCACAGTGGAGAAGGCCACCAGAGGCTGCTTCTGGGCGCGCCACAAAACCGCTCCACCAGCAAGCATGAAGACATAGCCGGATGTCGACTTTCGGTTGTCAGGATCCCCAGCAAAGTCTGAATCGGTGTAGCCAATAGACATATCCGAGTTTTGCGCATTGTACTGGATACCGAGATTTGCTGTATTGCGTAGATATCGCAGTGTATAGGTGGCCACAGCCAAGTGCTCTGTAGTGGGTGCATTGTTGAACTTGCTGAGCATAGAGACAGTAAATACGAGATCCGGTCGTGTGCACAGCCTAAGCCACATCAGAATTCCGACTATTGACTGATATCGACGTTTGCCATCCGAATCGAGTGGATTTCCGGTCGTGGTGGGGCAACCAGCTTCGGGGAAAGTTGTCTCTGATTCTGCGTCTGGATCCAATCTCTGGAGTTTGCTTCCCATTGGCTGTGGGGTCCAGTGCCCATTACATTGTGAAAACCCTAAGGTCGCTAGCAACTTCTGGACAGCTCACTGTTGGTGGATCTGTAGGGTCCGTTTTTGCCGATCGCTTTCAATCTCAATACCGAGAAAATATTGAACTGGTCCGAGATCCGTCATCTTGTACTTTGCGCGGAGAAGATTTTTGAGCACGGTGACTCGGACGGTCAATGGAGAGAAGAGCAGCATGTCATCGACGTAGAACAGCAGAATTATTGGAGTATCAGCTGACTTCTTGGATTTCCAAATGGCTAACAGAGCATCGGATCGATTGGCTAGGATGATACTTGCTGGGAGATAGACGTTCAGATTGTATTTGCATCGTTTGAGACCGAGAGATCTGAGAAACTGATCAATGTGCTTGTACCAGAGACGGGGGGCCTGCTTAAGTCCATAAAGTGACTTTCTCAGCTTGCATACTAGAGGACCGCCAGACTGAATACCCTGCGGCAGTGCCATATAAACATCGCCGTCGATTTTGGGAATTGGGAAGGCAGTGACGACATCCATTTGATCGATTTCCCAGTCATGGATAGCAGTGAGGGCTAGCATCATCCGTAAACTCTGCAACTTGGCTACTGGAGCAAAAGTCTCATCAAAGTCGACTCCCGGCTGTTGTCAAATCCTCGGATGACAAGCCTAGCCTTATACCGAATGCCACCTCCAGGCAATTTCTTGGTCTTAAAGACTGACTTGGAGCCAATAGGTATAATGCTGGCTGGAACGTCTTCCAGCCTAACGTAGTCCCAGGTTGAGTTTTCAGCCAAAGATCTGAGTTCCTCACCAATGGCATCTGACCATTGCTGGCCAAGTCTCAGATGCTCAATACCCTCTCGGTCGGACACTGGATCTACAGAATCTATTGGTTCCTCTTCCACTGGGATCTAGTGGCCGACCACTCTGGGTCTTTTCCAAAGATCATACCGGCTAGGAGTTTCTGCTGGGAGGAGTCCATGTCCGTTATGATCGGAGAGCCCATTCGGGACGAGTCCACGTCCGTTCGGATCTACGAGTCTGCTTGGGGGGACGAATCCAAGTCCACCCTCAATATTGCCAAGAACATCTGGGATAACGAGTCCACATCCGTCTGGGGCCACAAGTCCACATCCACCCTCTGTATTGCCAAGACTGTCTGGGATATCGAGTCCACGTCCGTCTGGGGTGACGAGTCCACGTCCACCCTCTGTATTGCCAGGACTGTCTGGGATGACGACTCCACGTCCACCTGGAGCGACGAGTCCGTGTCCACCCTCTGTATTGCCAGGACTTTCACCAAGTCCATCTGGGATGAGAAGTCCATGTTCGCCCTCTGTATCGCGACATTTGAGTTCCTTGATGGATTCGACAAAGGTGACGTTAGATGCCTGGATTACCTGCCACCGGCGAGGATCCCAGAAGCGCCAGATAGTTGTACTATTATGCACATAGCCAAGCATGAATAGGGTATCTGCTCGTGTGCCGAACTTGCTTCGGTGGGCGGCTGGAAGTGTTTTGTAGACTTTGTATCCGAAATGTCACAGGTGGTCAACTTCTGGTTTTCTTCCGAAGAGTTTCTTGTACGGAGTCATGCTTTTATTCGATGAGGTTGGACTTCGAGTGTGCAAGTAGTTGGCCATGGAGATGGCTTCTGCTGTTACACCTGAATTATCTAGAGTACGTAGTTAGCTAGAGAAGTACGTACCAAGGATGACGGAGCGGTTCAGAGAGTCTAGGCTGGAGTTAGGAGAACGGGGTTTAGCTTACAGCCGACAGCCGGCTGTAAGAATTTAACTCCGGGGTGAGGATTTGATTGCAAACGAACGGGAACTTAACAGACTTGGGCCGACTTCCCCGAAAGGAAGAAGGCTACGGCAGCTCCGCTGCACGGAAGAGAGTCTGGGTCTAGTACCCCGCTCAGCTGCATGAAACCTCATCTCTCTTATCTACGACCCTGCTATGACTAATGAATCACCCACAGAGCCAACGCACCTCGTGGGAATCCAAGTCCGAGTCACCACTTCTCACGCTAGTCTCTCTCAGATAAAAGAAAGAGATTTCTCGCCCCGACGGAGAGAAATCAGCACAAACCTCAAAAGCACCAACACTACCACCAAACCCACACACAAGATCTAAGATTATTCCGTTGTGAATTATCAAAAGTAGCCTGATTACCTTTTGATTCTCCACACCCTCTGGTTCCAAGACAACCCCAGTGTCACACTATAATCTTGATCTCAAATCACCCTACTCTCACAACAAATGCCCTCGTTCGAGCAAGATCACTTCTCTTTACTCGAACTTTCAAATATCCTTGAAGCTCAGTCAAGCAACCGCTTTGACTACACATTCTCCTCAATCAATTCACTTCTCAAGCAAGATACTGGGGATCTCGCACTCGACGGACCAATCCCGAAAGCGGAAATCGACTGCACCCCGGAAAACTGGTCCACACTGTAACGGCGGCGGTTCTCCAAGGTACTCGAGTGAGTTCTGGTGACTCCAGCGAGAGCGGGAGCGGAAGCGGGGGGGGGAACGGGAACGGGAACGCGAATGGAATGGGAACGGGAACGGGAACGGGAACGGGAACGGGAACGGGAGACAGAGACCGACAGCGTCAGACGGACGTGTCCCACAGAGAGACGGACAGCGTCAGACGGACGTGTCGGACAAGAACGGACAACGTCAGACGGACGTGTCGGACAGGGAGACGGACGGCGTCGGACGGACGTGTCGGACAGAGAGACGGACAGCGTCGGACGGACGTGTCGGACAGGGACGGGCGGCGCTAGACGAGCGTCGCCGATACGGAGATACGGTGGAAACGGAGGAAACGGAGGAAACGGAGACGAGGTTGATATTCCGAATAGAATACAAGAGGTTGCATGAAGAGAAGAAGAAGACAAAACACGGGAGACAGCCCTC
>Ga0307516_10003393_pt1 | contig 20520 bp, 27 predicted proteins | sample 19_EM_MG_FD_203310 | JGI IMG/M metagenome (GOLD analysis project Ga0307516, IMG submission 203310) | Populus trichocarpa ectomycorrhiza microbial communities from riparian zone in the Pacific Northwest, United States - 19_EM | ecosystem: Host-associated > Plants > Roots > Unclassified | place...
CGCCGAGACTTTGTTCTATTCGTTGGATCGGACCACTTCCGTATGTACTCCTTGCTTGCTCTTCGGCACCCATCCAGGTCGCCAGGGGTCAGGCCGGCAACGGAGGTCCGACGTCGCTGCTAAAGTTCTTGCGAACAAGAAGCCAGCCGTCGCCCGATCTAGGCCATGCAAGGGACAATCAACGCCGAATCGCGTGGGATGGCAGTGGCACACGTATCACTTGTGTCCTGAGGGTATACTGGCCAGGCAGGTGCGGGAGTATCTTCTCCAGGATTTCGGTGGGGACTCAGTGGTGAAGCGGAATACCGAGACAAGCTAAGGGCGAGACTGGCGGGTGCTGGGCTTCGGAGGCCGCATCCCCTTCCTAGAGACGACGCCCTCCATTCCTCTCCTCTCCTCCGAATTGATGCTGGAATCAAGCTTAGGTGCGGTAGGTCACGTCGTGGCGGCGTGAAGAGATCCCATCGGTCGCGATCGACTCGGTTCAATTGTCCGTCCCCCCTTGATCCGAACGCGTACATCGTTCCTGACCGGGACCCATTACGGCAAAAAGAGGGATAGGCCGGTTAAAACCTTGTACCCTCTGGCCTAGGGCTCCTGCTTCGAAAACAATCACGGCTATCTGCATGCGGATCAGGTTCGTATTCGCACTTGGAGTTCGCCCCTAAAAAAGTGTTGACGTCCATTTCTCCGTTCTTCTTGTGTCTGCGTGGCGGTTTGGATCATCATCGCTGAATCCCACAGAACAATTGGGCATGAAGGACGTCAAAGTCGGATTGCGCGGGTCCGGTGAATACGCCGCGCAAAGATCCGTACGGCATCAGGCCAAACAGAAAGATACGATCCCCTACCACAATACGAGCTAGAAGACGCGAGCGGTGGCGGTGGGGTGCGCCTGCGCCCACCACTAGGTGGTCCAACCTGAGCTGCTCCTTCCACTGGAGACGTTCGGAGACAAAACATCTCACGAGTGTACGACACGGCGAAAGGTCCATTTCCCAATATCGTCCCGATCCTCACCTTGTCCACAGCCCTCGAACGCATGCACAGGACGGGGACCCTTCACCACATCGTCAGTGTTCCGAGCATTATGACCGACGCGGGGGCAATGGACGATTGGTCAACTCTGATTGGGTGCAAGGTAGAAGCGCAGCAGTCCATGGCCACGGCGAGGTTCCGACCTTCCTCTTTGTGCCCTGAACCAATTGCTGGCGGTTATCTTCCAGGTCAAATGGTGGCTGATCCCGACCGCGCAACTCCTCAACCCCGATAAAATATGCGAGATCCCAGACGAACTCGAACCCTTCTTTTTCTTCATCCCCTACGAAGACCTCCATTGGATAGCTCACAACAAACCTACAAGACTGAATACGAGGAGTACTCTCGGTAAAATGGGAGCCTGCATCACTGGCGGCGGAATAGGCAAGTTTTGCATGTACGCTGTGCATGGGCGTTCGGACGTTATACTCTACCACCTCCGCTTGAAAGATCCCACCGTTTGGTGATCTCATCAGGGAGCTCTTCCACCCCTTTGCGTCCCTCACCTTTGTCAACCAAGGCGACGACCAGGATGGCGCGGGATCAAAATCTTTCGAACGTCAAGAAGTTGAATGATTGTAGAACAGTTGTCTGGCTGATGAAGAACGCATTGGAGAGGGTAGGTTGGCCGAAAGAGTACGATAAGCCCCGAGTGACAAATATCCATGCGATGAGGATACTTGGTACGAAAAATCGAGTTTTCTGGTTCCCTTGTTATTATCATTGTTACTAGTTGAAAGGAATGTGCGGCTACGCCCATCGTCGTTCTATGCTGCATTGACATCTGTTTCATTGCCCTTCCGACTGTATACTAGACAAATTTCCAGGGTGGCCCGCTCTAACTGTCCTTCCGGGATTCACGCTATGATTTATCCGGGTCTCCACTATGGAAACAATTGCTCTGCAGTGTCTTGCTGCGTGAAGCCTTGGAAACATTCGTGTGGTTCTGGGGATGGTTCAAAAGAGGAGCCTACTTGGCTTCCCTCCTGCCCAACGATCTGAACCTTCTCGACCTCTTCAGTTTTTCATCTTCCGATATCTTTTCGTTTACCAACCAATCCCGATCCGTTCGTCCCTCCACCAGCCGAGAACACGACGCTCGCCCGTCCCTGGGGGGGGTTCGTTTTTTTATCCCCAGGCTCAACCGTCTAGTAGGGATGCAATAGTCCAGGAGATATTCGTGACCGCCGCAGAGATTGAGGGTGATAAGTGAATTTCAACTCTGAACCGTTAAACGTGTCCTCAACCTTGACCTCTTCCTCAACAGTCGCGTCGACCTCTGGAAACGACGCACCGATGAACTTGCAAGGGAATCACATGGGGGCCAGAAAACTCGGTCCGCGTACCAAATATCCTCTTCGCGAGGACGGTGGATCGTTCCGAGTCCCGATCACCACAAGGTTCGTCCCCTTCTGCAGAGATGCGCGGATTGACTCCATTGAGACCCAAGGTGGAGAGAGATGAAATTATGTCCCATATTCACCAAGGGGTATGGGCACAGCCCGGTGACCCAGCATCGGGGCACGCTTCCATTCCAATACTACCCTTTTGCCCCTTTCTCTCTTCTGAATACATGATCCAGCCGAACCGTGCGAAACGAAGCGAAGATGGGGCAAGAATGCAGAGGGACGCGAAGTTGGGGTCGGCGCGGCGTGGAATACCCTAGAGGTATTTGGGTGGAACAATTTGAGAAAGGACAGTCAAGAGTGTGCGTACATGTCTCGAAACCCTACAAGGGTTATCTCCCTTTGAAGTCGAAGCTGGATTCCAACCCAACAAGGGTCTAGTTTGGTCCTAGAGCACCACCTCTGGATGTCCTTGCTGTCATAGGACCCGAGGGCGGAAAGCCTGTGAAGCCAATACCAGACAGAAGTGAAAGCGTATGATGCCGAGGTGTTTACTTCAAAAATATCGATAGAGAGTTGGGTAAAACGGGAGACATGATTGTGGTTCGGAGCTTTGCGATAGACGCCGCTCCGGAGCCGATTTGGATAAGACCGACCACCACGTTTCCTCCCACCATGGGCGTCACGCCTGGTGGTGGTACAGCCGGGGTGACCACGAGGGACGCCTTGTCTCCAACCGCCCTCACGCTGCCCCTGGAACCCCGGAGGCTGGCCCGCCTATCATGTCGGCATCTCAAGTCTTGGACCACCTCTACTCGCTCGACACATCCTCTCCCGACTTCCTACGCGTCCTTTACGGCTTGATTCGACACGACGAAGACGAACAATATTCATCAAGCCTTCAAGGGCCGGAGTTGGCCCGGCTGGTTGATTTCCTCGACGATGTGCGTCATCTCCCTTCACACCCTTCCGCCCCGTTCTAAAACAGACTCCGCAGGCCCTCAGCGCAATCCCCACAACAGATGACGTTTTCCGCCAATGTTTACGCAAACTACGAGCCATCTGCGGCTGCCACACCACCCTCCCGTCCTCACATGTTGTAACCGGCGATCTCGTCAAAATTGGTAGTCACCCGATGGCTTTCGGTGGCTTCGCCGACGTATGGGAAGGGACTCTCGGCGGCAGGAAAGTCTGTATCAAGGTATTGAGGGTTTCCCTGAATGACGACCAGTCCCTCACCAAGGTTCGTTCGGCGGCGTCGGGGTGTCACATCCCCGCCTACTGATGATCGCCGATGGGCGTTATAGTCATTCTTCAAAGAGGCGGTCGTGTGGAAGCGGTTAAGACACCCGAACGTTGTCCCTTTCCTTGGTGTTACGAGCGCCCCATTACAATTTGTGTCCGAGTGGATGGTAAACGGGACTTTAACACATTACGTGAAGGCAAATCAGGATGCGAACCGTATCAGCCTGGTGAGTCCTTTATTCACGATATGTCTCCCCAGTCTCGTCACCTTCCTAAGTTACTAGATGTGGCAGAAGGCCTCAACTACCTCCACACTAGCCACACGATACACGGGGACCTGAAAGGGGCAGGTGCTTCTCTAGGTCGTGCTAACCGACCCCGCTAACTCCCGAATAGCCCAACATTCTCGTCGACCGCAACGGTCGCGCTTGCTTAACGGATTTTGGGCTTGCCTCGATCGTTCGTGGGGTCAACTCCGATCTCGTATCCCAAGCGCAGGGATATACTGCAAGGTGGACTGCGCCAGAGGTCCTCAAGGGGGGTGGTATAGTCACGCGGGAGGCAGACATATTTTCTTTTGGTATGGTTGTAATAGAGGTGCGTTCTCGTACCTCACCGCGCATATCGTTGGGGGTTGACGGGAGGCATTTCATCTGACATCCAAATTCTATCACAGGTCTTTACCGGGAAACACCCATTCAATGGCTTGAATTCTCCGTCCGTTATATTCAAGATAATGGATGGCGAACGTCCGACTCGCCCATGGGAGGTGCAAGAACTTGGTCTGGTGGACTCCGTGTGGACTATGACACTCACTTGTTGGCAAGGAAACCCTGCTGACCGACCGGCGACGGCGGAAGTCGTCGGATTCCTGCGCGAATGGTCGGTGGTTTCTCTTTTCCATAGAACAGAAACGTTGATGCGCTTCCTGCAGCTACACGCTACGCGCTGCGAACCTGCCTTTACCTGCTTCGGCCCCATGGCAACCAGCGGAAAACTTCAATGTTACGGTAAACCACGCGCACATCTCCCCGATACACACAAATGGGAAACCCACTCCGACCCAATCTCCGGGAACCTCGCAGCATTCCGGTCAACCGAACTTACAAGCTTACGAGACCTCTAGAAATCTCACCTCGACGTCCGACATCCCTTACCCTGGCCTTTTCCACACGATACGTGGTTCACCTCATGAACCGTTGGTTGAAGAGTCCCGCGTCCCCTTTAACCCAGGTAATTCTGACGGTGATCGTCGGTTTACAATTGCTCAAACCATGCATGCAGCCACCCAGGCCGATCCTGGCCTTGATAGGTTATTCCTGAACGTAGGAAAGCCAGACCGAAACCCGCGGTCTTGGAACGGTGTGTCAGGTGGTCGTTTGCATTTTTTAGGAGACCGGCTAATAGGCTCTCGTCACGACGTTCATAGACCAGACCTTCACACCGAGAGATACAATTGGTCACAGACCGCCGTTGCGGTCGTCTACGTTTGGTAATTCAGCACAACTACTGGGGTACATCATATATTGACGGTTCGTTTCTTTGTTCAATCTTGGGTCCGGTTCAAGACGACGCGAAATCCTCCCAATCCAATCATCCAGTATTCCGGACTTCGAGTTTGCCCACACAGAAGGACCCGCTTCCAGTCCAACCCGCCGGACCGGGTTCTAATAATAAGACAGGGGTCGTCACTTCCAGACCGTCGTCCGCGAGGAAGGAGAAACGTCCGCAGAAAACCGGAAAAGCGTTGTGGAAAGGTGTCGCGGCCGCCGTCAGGTTTATGGTTTTCGCAAAACGCGCACCGGCGGGAGATCACGGGGGATAGGTTTCTTTCTTTCTCGCTGATACTTATATAATCGCACTTTACCCGCGTAGAATATTTATTTGTATCAACATATGTATGGTTAGGTTTTACTCACTCGCTCATCAATTAATGCGAGTTCATTGCTTATTATCTTCTACGAAGCTCTTGTAGAACACTAGAGCGTCCACGTACTCCTCCCCTCCTCCCTCTTTCTTGAGCCGCCCAGCATTCGGAATCAGCCCTGCCTTCGTGAACCCTAGAGCTTCCCACAACCTGAGGGGGAGATGGTAAGGTGGGCGGTGGTGCGAGAGGACACGGGCGCAGCGGGTGTGGTGTAATTCACGAACCTAATACTCGCGACGTTGTTCACATAGACGAGGTTGAACACGCTCCCTCGGTACCCGAGCTTCGGAGCATAGTGCAGGTACGACCTCGCGAGAACGCTACCGTAACCTTTGTTCCAATGTTTTGGGGGGACGATAAACCCCGCGTTGCAAATCTAAGAGAAGGTAACACTTTAGGACCAAACCACGTAAAGGAAGGCAGTGGGGTGGCGTACGTGCGAGGATCTGCCTGGGTAGTTGGGTTTGATCTTTGAACACCGTCGGAATCAGTTGTCTTTGTCCGGGTGGAGGACTGGAGGAAATGCTCACGTAGTAGAACCCAACGATTACATCCTCCCATACGAGTGGCTGACCGTCTTTCGACGAGCCCGATGGACCGAACGGGTAATCTGTCCCAGGGACAATCTCATCTCCATCCTGGCAGCTGTCACTCGGGCCGTCACCGCCCTGCCCTCCAGCAAGCACACCAATGACCACATCCGCGGCAAAGAAATAGCTCTCAAAAGCCTGCCTAGTATACTCTTCCCCTTCGGCTACTTCCATCGGGTAAGTCCTCCCATCTTCCACAACCCGCGCGAATACGGAATGGAGGTATTCCACCAACCCCGGACTCTTCAAAGCCGTCTCGAGGGTGAGGTGGTATAGATCTATCGGGATCGGCGACCCGGTAACCTTGTCTCGTGTGGTCCAACGGGTAGTAGGGAGAAGCGATCTACGTCCATCTGCCTTCAAGATCGCTCCGTACGCGGACATGTTATAATCGGTATTTTGCCGCGTGAGCGGGAGGGGGGCTACTATCATACACGGACCACGTCCTTCAGTACATCGGATGTGAGAAAGGGCTCGGCTTACCGAATCTAGGGTAATACTGGGGCACGGAATCCCCACAGGCGGCTAGCGCTCGAGGGAAGCTGCCCGGACCGATCGACACCAACCGCCAAGCCGAGTGGGTGAGAAAAGTGATCGGCCTGCAGCCCCGTGAGGATGAGAGTATGGCACCACGAAAGGCTTGTAGGATTCTCATGCGGGTACAAAGTGAGCACCTCAATCACACGGACTGCAGGAGCTAAATATGATGGGCTGTTGAAGCGACCGTTGCTCCCGTGGGACGGTTGGGGTGGGTATCAATACTATCCGGAGGTAGACCCGTAGTGCGACCATAGACTCGCACATACAAATACATAGTTTGTGTATGAAGATGGGGGGAATACAAGGGTATCAAGCACTCGCCAGGGAAAAAAAACAAAGTACAATAGTCGGTGGGAAGGAGAGGAAGGAGAATGCGGCGGGAGGAAGTACGCGAGTAACTCGTGTGCATCTATACTTGGGCCAGAGCCAGTCATTCAAGGTACAGATAACGCAACTCCCAGCTCCGCTCCTCCGCATCAGGCACGTGCTCAAACTTCACCAAACCCTTTAACGAAACAAGTGGTAGGTGACTCGCAACAAGCGAACGAACTTCGTCGAAAGTGGACCGGCCACCATCGGGGGACCGGAGGAAAACTGACTTGAACACAACCCTGAAATCAGGATTACCTTCAGCCAGGGCACTCAACAACTCGTCCACGACGTTCCAACCGTTGATGTTCTTCGGATTCCACAGATCCCATCCATACAGGCCCTTAATCACGAATTCGTTGAACACGGGGGAGGTGATCGTTCGGAGCAACCGGCAGATCCATTCGAAGACATCCGAGAGATTGGAGAGCGCGATGTTCAGTTGGAATCTTTCGAGCACCACGGTTCGGCTGAGGTCCAACGCGAGTACTAACATCCTCAACTGGTTACATCACAGTATACACCTGAATGGAGGGACTCGACTCACCTCCGTCGGCTTGTGAATGCCAGAAGTAGGAGACCGATGCCGCAGTGTGACCACACGCCGCCAAGATGGCCCGCGTGTTCATGTTCCCACATCGGAACAGTTCCAGTGAATGGAAGTTGAGTCCACCAGGGAAAGCCATGAGGCCATCGGAGAGCTCCTTCGAAACTGGCCGCGCCAAAATGAGTTTACCCCGAAGTGGCGGCGACTGTGTGACCACTGGAGCGGGGTGCTTCTCGGCGCGTTCCCACCGTGAATACCCGATGCTCAGGTCTTCCAACAGTGGGAACTGGCATACGATGTACAAGAGCTGCTGTTCCGTGCCGTAGGCTCTTCGTATGTCGAGGTGTCGTAAAGTGTTGGTGAACACGCCAAAATATTCGTCGAAAACCGGGATAAACTGGGGGAGATAGAAAGAGTCGAGGGTGAGAGTATGCAACTTGGTGATCGACCGAAGGTATGGAGAGTATTCTTGCAGGTCGCTCGGAGTAAAACGGGGGTCAGAGTAGTGGTATTTCGGCTGGAAAATGAGATGTTGGGTATAAGGTAGAATGCCTGAGCGATCTGCGTCGATCAACCGGTCGAAGACTCCGGGATCTTTCTTGCGGCAGCTGAACAGAGACACCTTCGGTTTGGGATGGTCCGATCTTGAGTCAAAACATGCGAGCCGTTGGTGGATGAGCGGCCGCGTTGCACCCAACAGGCGCTTGCACGTCAGGGAGCAGGCCTTCAGCGCGCCCAAATCGCCCAGGAGATAACTTAGAATCTCGTCCACGAGTTCCTGGGGCAGGTCCTTCCATGCGGCATCGGGGGGTTGTTTTGGGGTGTCACCTACCCTATGTTGTATACGTATCTCGTCCAGTATCCGCTTTATCAAACAAGAGGAGGACCCTGTGGGAATACCACCACCACCATTAACGAAATGGGTGGGAGCTTGGGCTTGTCACTCACCAGAACCGCGGACGATCTTCATGCTCGGGTTCAAGGCGGTTTTCAGGGTAACAACTGTTGGATTTGACCTTGGCTCGTCCACTATGTACGTGAAAGGAGGGACGATCAAATGAGGAAGATGCCGCTTGATGCCGTCCCTGCGGGGGAACAGCGGCACGTGCATTTTAATTTTTATACAACGGCGTCATCGGCGAAGGGATTTTGTTCTACGTAACCGTCCAGGATATCTTCAGGGTAAGGCAGGTGCGCCGGGACGGCTGGGATGCGAACTCGTGTCGGACCAACCAGGCCTTTGCGGATTCATCCGATCTCCACATCGCCGACGTTCCTGGAGCTTGGAGTACCGACCGGGGCTCCTTTCTGCCCCCTCCTTTGAAAACCGTTTCTTCTCATGTGGCATAGAGGGGCGAAGGCGGGGCAAGGAATACGTGGGGGAGCCCATGATTGATTTTCCTACCCCACTCTCAATGTTTTGGAGTTCTGGAGGGTTAGGCCCGGGAGTGATGCATAGAGGAACGTTTCCCGTATTGTATTTACTTTCCCGAACGAGTTCAGCTACTCCAAGTCACGGGTGGTATGCAGCTAAATTTCAAAAACGAGAATAATGTGGGTTTGGAAGTTATGAGTGGTGCACAGTACTGGGTAAGATGCGGTGCCAAACTCAAAGAAGGCACGTGTCTTTGACACCGGCGTTAGAGAGCCCTTCGAGAGCGCTTGTCAAGTTGTTCTGCCTGGCCTCCCGCGGGTGCGCCGAGGCGGCGGAGGTGTGAACATTCAACCAGGCGGTAGCATCGTGTCAGGCCACCCAGGCCTTCAAGTCTGCGGATCCGATCTTTACTACCTCATTCTTGGGTCTTATGTAGGATACCGACTTAAGTTCTATGCCGCCGCCTCGGTTGGGGGCCATCCCTTCTCATGCAATCTGGAGGGGCGGATGCGGATCAAGGGGTGTGTGGATCCATGGAAGGACCTAGGCAGTGTCGCGATCACCTCCCGGGCCACGAGACTTTCGCTGGAGGAAGCTGGTTTTTGTATTTCGGAGCCTCCGTGGCCGCTGGCCATTTGTCCTCACCTGCGTATTCCGCACCACTGCGGGTCCGCCGGGGAGGGGGAGCTGCGTGGACGGTTGGTCCTATGACCCTGTCCTCAGCGCCGAGCCGACGAACCCGAACCCTCCCGCGTAGTGCGGTAGACGTAGATGGTCCCTCAATGACACGAATTCGAAACTCTAGCCAGGAGTGTCTGTCCTGGAAAAGCCTGATCGCATTCTTCGGGTAATTCTGGAGTATGGCGCCTAGCATATTTGTGTGGAGATGCAACTGCGAAAAAAAAGGGTTTTGGGACACTGGGAGGTAGAAGAGGCCTGAAGCGTGATATGTTGGCCCTGGCTACTTTATTTCCTGCGACGGAAACCACACCAACCAAAAAACTATTCTTCCCCCGTGCCTCTTAAGTCAAGAGGTCGCGACAGACACAACCCGTGACGGGTGAGGCACCTTGCGTACTTACGGCCTCGCCCACCACCTAGGTGGGGGACAACCATACCTCCACCACGCACGAGCGCTGATGAACGCGGGGGGCAACCAATACCGCCGGCTATCGACGTTCTCAATCTAGTTGCTCTCGTGCCGTTGTAGATAACCTGCAGGCGGGATGAATGTGATGATCTATTTCGAAGAATGGGACCCCCAATGTGGGTAAAATTTGGTACTTAACCAACATCCGACGACTGCGAAAATGGGATGATTAGGGTAAAAAAACAGCTGGGCTGGGTCAACAGTAATCAAAACCCGTAAAATCCTTGTAAAACCCTGCTCTTCCCCACTTCCACCGGAAAATGAGATGATTGACGCGATCTAATTTTTCCTAGCGTCGACAGTGTTCTCGTCAGTTAACTGCATGAAACCACGAGTGCATTTGGTAGACAAAAAACACGGATGATGGTAAGGAACGGAAGGAAGGGCGAAGAGATAAAGCAGATAAAGCACTTACGTCGACCGACATCCGCTTCAGTGTGATCTCCAGCTTGTCCACCACGAGTAGTCGGTGGGGTGCCCATTTCGGGTAACCCCATCGTCGTGGTCAGGAAGCTCGCGCCGGGTATAGTATCATCGGGCCGTACGTTTCCCTTGCCATTTGTGTGCGCAAAGTCTCTAGCTGGGTGTGCGGGGGTGTCCGAATAGTTGCGAAGAGGAGTGATTGAATATCCTATACCCGGTCGGCTGTCGGGATTTTGTCGACCAGCCCCACGAGCGAAAGGAGAACGGTATATCAAATCCACGGGTCCGGGTGTACCACCAGAGAAGGGAGAATCATTTTGACTTGGTTGATGAGGCGATGACGACAGTGATGCCGTACGAGATGATGTCGTGTTGGGGGTCCACGCTGAGGAAGCAGGGTTTAGCCCGGCGGTCATAGCGTAAGGAGACTGGCGCCAGGGTTCAGCCACCGTCCATCCGCTCTGGCCAAGTACAGGTCCAAATCCAAGTTCACCACGGGAAATCGACGGAGAGGAGTGGTCGGTTGGTGAAATACTAAGCGGATGCCAGTTCCCGGATGGATTCGAGGGGACGCTCAAATGGCGCAAAGCGGAGCCCCTGATATAATCGGGCCAGGACGCGGCCGGGAGTGCGTCTGTAGAACCCCAGCCGCCATCCGTAGAACCCCAGCCGCCGTCCGTAGTACCCCTGCTGCCGTGCGGAGTACCCCGGCTGCTGTGCGGAGCATCCCAGCTGCCGCGTGGAGTACCCCAGCCAGTGTTCGTAGAACCCCAACCAGGATTGGCTGAGCCCCAGCCAGTGGCCGGAGTGGCGTTTCGGTTCAGGGGGGAGTAGTTTTTGAGCGTGGATAGCCCTCGAGGGCGAGGGTCATTGTTTACATAGTCCCCCGCGCTCACGCTTTGTGAGGATCTGGGCTTCGTGGAACCACAGGATACCCCCCCGTGGTGGCTCGACCTGGGTCGGGAGTAACCAAATTTGGAATGGGATGTCGGGGGAGCAACTTCGTTGTAATCCTCGTTCTGACCCAAACTACCAGGGACCACCTCGGTTGACTCCAACTTCGGGATCGGGGATTGAGACGCGGTTGAGAGTGGATGGTCGGAAGAACCGGTTTCTGAATCCTGTTCGTCGCTGCCCCCATCCACCCCTTCATCTGCACCGGGAGAAGGTGGCTCTGGCAAATTTGTAGCCATCTCCAGACAGTAAAGAACATCTTCAACGCTTGGACGGTTGTTCGGTTCAGGCTCCCAACACCTTTCCAGCACATCCCACAGACTCTCAGTGAACCTGCCCCCTCGAGTAGGACGTACACCTTCCACTACCTTCATCAGGACGACTAGATCTGCGTGTTTGTGGAACGGCAGGTTCCCGCTGACAGTTTCGTATATGACCATTCCGAGAGCGTAACAATCGGAAGGCTTTGTCGGGCGGCCGTCCTTGAACCCGAACCGCTGTGGAGCGATACGCTCTGGGCCCATCCATCGTGCCGTGCCACCCTGCGTGTACGAGCTCGATGGCAGAAGGTTTGTAGGATCCGAGGCGACCGTGAGTAGACCAAAGTCTGCTAGGCAGGCGTGGCCAGTTTGGTTGATCAGTACGTTGGCCTTGATAAGTAAACTTAGTAAGATATAGGATCAACCCCAGACATAAAAAGAACCTACCCCTTTGAGATCCCCGTGGATCATTCCCTGGTCATGGATGTAAATCAATCCCCTGGCAGCGCCTCCCAGCTGGGCAATCCATTTAACAACGAACAAACTTGAAGTGCGGACAGTGGGACTTTGTATGAAAAACCTACCAGCTCCAACCGGTTTGCATCCGGGTGCGCCTTCACAAATTCGTTGATATTCCCATTCACCATCCAGTCCGATACCATTGCGAACTTGGTCTCGGACATTGTCACTCCGATCAGCGGAAGGATGTTCGGATGCCGGAGGCTTTTCCATGTCACAACCTCCTTGCAGAATTTCTACACAGGCACTCTCAGTTCACGGCACGTAGAAGATGAACACGATCGGCAACTCACCCCAATTACCTTCTGTAAGTCCGCATTTGAGTAAGTCCTTATGACTTTTACAGCAACGTCCCGATCACAATGTTTCCCCTTCCACACGTCTGCAAACCCACCCCTGTACAACGCATCGCTGGTTGGGTCGTAGGAAACCGGAACCTTCAAGGATGTTGGAAGGAGGGCGTGACGGCCGCATGCCCTGTACAAAGACTTGAGACAGTTCTTTCGGGTCCGTGGCGGTAAATCTGGTCCGTCCAGCACCTGGTCAACAGGGAACATTAATGTCAGTTTTAATCAACACGTGCCCGCAGTGACGAGCGGACGCAGAACATGCCTCATCCATCACATCGATGAAGGCCTGCGCGTCGTCCCCAAGGAGGCGACGGATCGTGTTACTCTCATCCTGACTCGAGAATATCACATCGATCAGGGTGGGGAGTTCACGCAGAGCGAACGCGCGTCTGGACAAACGCCCACAGGCTGGAATATTGAGGTTTGGAAAGCAGGAGCAGTCAGTACTCCACGCGGGACCAGGGAAGGTGGGGCTGAAGGCGCACCGCTATCGGATGTAGAGGTCGTGGCGGCGTGATGAGGATCAACGGGGAGGGATCCATCGAGGTGCGCGCTCGGTGCGTGTATAGCGTCGAGGATCTCTCGGATCTTGAGCTTCTGCCCCTCAACCTTATCTTTGCTGTGTTTGGTGCGTGGCATACTCGCCCCCCTCCTGAGGGTCCGTTCAATTTCTTCTATGACCCTGGAGTTGTTTGGTAAGGGAGTGGATAGAACGAGATTAATCAACGCACCTTTTCAAATCCTCGAGAGCCACTCTCACGGGTTCGTTGAGACTGTCCGCATTCCTTCCCTGGACGACGGTCTTTAATACTTCACATACGTTGAAACAGTATTCAGACAGTTGGACGGAATCTTTGTCGTCAATCAGCTTGTCCTGGTTAGGTCATTAAGAAGGATCCACAGATGGACGCAGAATGGCGACACTAACCCGAACCAGAGTGAGGATAGTCCCGACGGTTTCGAAGACCTGCTTTGCGGAGGAGGCTTCGATTGCGCCCCTGTTTAGAATATCGATTCTGTAGTCCAGGAGTGACATCTTGGCCTTGCGTGCGCGCGTTGCCATTTTCGCTGGCTTGGTATGAGGCGTGCGAATAGTAGGGTGGTGGTGGTTGAGTTCAAGCGGTGCAAGTCTTGGTGGGGGATCACATCCGGAGTACAAGCGCTTACACTCAACAATCGTAGATTCACAACTGATTCTGCGAAGGTTCACCCGGCGGCGAACGTTCGGATAACGACTTCGCGGCGAACATACTGCTGGGTCTCGTCGCCAGGGATAACGACGGCAACGGCCAGGAGCGGCGATCATGGTTCATCGTCGTGGTTTCCGGATTCAAAGATGACGAAGTTGTCGGGGCTCCTGACTGCTTCCCCCAGTTATCCCTTCCACTGTTTCCGGAGGAAGTGCAGAACGCCAACGACGATATCGGCAGCGGGGAACCAGCTTCCAATGGCCTATCTGGAAGATTCCGATGGGTAGTAGGGAAGGGAGATCCACCTCCATCTGCCTTCCGAGATATCGTGCCGTTCGTGGGAGTCACGATGTGATTTTTCCAACGATGTTTATAATAACACCCCAACAAGATTGGCACATTGCAAGAACAAAAATCACGTCGTTCAATGTATCGAATGTAAGAACGGGCTCAGAATACCGAATTCGGGGGCGGGGGACGCAGCCCACAAATTGGTAGCGTTCGAGGGAGGGTGGTCGATACCGACCACCAAGTGGCGCGGGTGGGAAGAACGGTTGTAGGGTTTTGTCTGGAGTAGCCTTGGGGACGAGTACGGTGTTATTTAAGGAAGGCTTGCAGGTTGGTGGTACATCGATATCAAGTGCGATCATGTCATACAGGTACATAATCCGTGTGTGAAAAGGTAATACGGGATCCGAAGCATTTGCTATCAAAAAAGGCCCCAGGGTGACTGGTGAAAAATCGGAAGGTCCATGCTTCCGAGTGGCGGAGCTTGCGAAGAGCAGGGAAGAAGGGAGGAGGGCGCAGCGAGAGAGGAGGGAGGTGGGGGAGAAGAAAGGGGGATGGAATGGCGGAAGTACGTGGATTTGTCCACACCCGGCTGAAATGTTGAAAGCGTAGGGACAAACAGTACCGTGCGTGTTTCGGCTCAATGACCCTCGCCATTAAACGGACAGCGTATGGTTTGAATCGGAATTGGTCACCCAGGATTTCCGCTATCCCGGAGAAGTTGAACGAATCGTCGATGGAAAATGTCAGCCAGAGAACAACTCGACAAGAAGGGATTGGGAAACACACCCTCTGAACCACATAACCATCAAAGTCTCCATCTGACGCGCGCGTTCTCGTTCTCCAAAGCAACTCGTGTTGATGTCAGACCCAAACATACTTTGCACGTTCGATGATTGAGACGTCGCCGCCGTATCGAATGCACTCTGCGGTGTTGCGATAAGAGTCTGCTCTGGGACTGCAGAAGTCTGCCGTTCGCGAGCTTGCATGGTAAGCAAGCATTGTCCCCGAAGTTCTTGAGGGAGGGTAAGGATCTCATCCCTCCTCCACTGCGAAACTGACTCCCCCGCGCCGAAGGAAGTAGAAGGTTCAGGGTCTAAACACGGCTTAATCAGCGCGTCGCCCATGGGCTCGCAGAGTCGACGTACCGCCAGCGGGAAATGGGACCGGTGCTTGACGCCTGCATGTCTGTTGGGGAATGGATTGCGAGTTCCGTCGAGAGCTGGTCTGGCTTGAACTTGAGCTTGAGCGACCGCTGTCCCCTACGCCACACCCAAAGGTCAGCTTCAATAATACATCATGAATCGTGTTCGATGACCGGGATGACTCACGGCGAGTGCGCTTCAGGAATTTCTCCATGGTGGAGGAGTTGAGCGAGGTCGATGGGCTGACAACCGGTTTGTTGCTGTCAAAGCGCCAAGTGTGGTCATGACGTCATCTTGGGCGGCTTTACCGGGCCGAGGGGCGGGAGCAACTTTGCTTCCTTCTACATCGCGTCCGAATCAAGTCGACGTCCGAATTAACCCCCCTTCGCTCAACCGAGAGTGTCCCCATGTCGTCACATCTACATCTTGAAGATTCACCCATTTCCCCCTCATCCCATCATGGTCGAATCCAACCTTCCGTGTAATCAGATGCGGATAACGATAAGGGAGGTGATTAGAAATAAATCGTAAAAGCCAACAGCTGGAAAGGATGAAAAGCCATAGCATTTACAGACTACTCAACCCCCGGAGCCGGTCCTCTACGTGGGGTACGTACTCGTAGTTTACGAAATCCTTCAACGAAACAACTGGCATGTAACTCTCGAAAAACGAACCAGGCCCATCGTAGTCAGACCAGGGACCATAGATGAACGGTGGGAATTCCCCCCTCACCACAACCCTGAAATCAGGATTGCGTGCGGCGAGGGTATCTAATGATAACCCAGCATCCATCCAGCCGTGGGTGCTCACCTGATGCGACGGATATACCCCTTTCAAAACACAAATCACGAATTCGCAGAACGTGGGAGAGGTTATTGTTCGGAGCGTCCGGTGGACCCATTCGTGGACCAACGGGAGGTTGGTCAACGAGACGTTTAACTCGAGCCTTTCTAGCGCCACGTTCCGACTCAGGTCCAGCGGGATTGCTATAGTCCCCATGGTTACGACGCGATATGCATCCGAATAGGAGAATTTGACTCACTTTCATCACTATCTGCAGGCCACAAGCACAAGTACGATATCGATGTCACAGTGTGGCTACATGCTGTGACAATGACGCCCGGGTCCCCACACCGGAACAGTTCCAGTGAGCGGAAGTTGAGTCCTCCAGGGGCCCCAGCGAGGGTATGAAGGAGCTCCCTCGAAATTGCCTGCACCAAAACGAGTTTGCCCCGGAGCGGCGGTAACTGCGTGGTCGTTGGAACGGGATGGCCAGGGCGTGGGCCGACCCTCTTGACTGGGGACACGATGGTCAGGTCTTCCAGCAGAGGAAACTGGCAGATGATATGCAAGAGCTCTCGGTGCGCGCACAAGAAATTTTGTACATCGAGGTGTCGTAGAGTGTGGGTAAACATGCCGAAATATTCGTTGAAGACTGGGACAAACGGGTGGAGATGGAAAGATTTGAGGGTGAGAGTATGCAACCTGGCGATCGATTGAAGATGTGGAAGGTATTCTTTCAGGTCCCCCGGACCAAAGCGGGGATGATATGCGAAGGGTTTCGACGTGAGGGCGAGGTGTCGAGTGTAAGGCAGAACGCCCAAGCGGTCTGCGTCGATCAACCGCTCGAAGGCTCCTGGACCTCGACTGGACAGAAATCTTCTCAGTGTGGGGCGGCCCGGTTTTGTCTCGGAACACACGAGTCGTTGGTGGATGAGGGGCCGCGTTGCACCAAACAGGAGCTTGCAGGTCAGGGAGCAGGATCTTAGGGCGTCCGGATCATCCAGGAGGTAACACAGTATCGCATCCACGAGCTCCTGAGGCAAATTCTTCCATCCGGCACCAGTGAACCGTTTAGGTATATCATCGATCTTCCGCTGTATACTGCCCGGCCTGAGTAGCATCCACAGGCGGGAGGCATATCATGTGAGAATGTCAGCATCGTCGATAGAATGTACTGGAGTCCGTGCGTGGTACTCACGGGCGGTCTTCATGCTTGGGTTCAAGGTAGTGGTTTGGGAATAATCGATGAGGCCTTAAGGTCCGCTGGACCCCGGCCCGTCCACGGTATATACGGAGAGAGACAAACGAGGTGGACGATCGGACGATCGGAGACAGGGTCGTGGAACGTGTTTGATTTCGTACCCCGCGAATCCCGTGACCGTGGTTCCAGGTGGTTCCACGGGTTCGTGTGAACACTAAAGAGAAAAGACACTCTACTCATGCGAGCGTTTCAGTGTTCAGTACGTTCAGTGGTCGCTCGGAAACATTACACCCTTCTCTCGACCATGATCTCTGGTCAGCATCCCCTTCTAAGAGGGAACACCGACGAAATCCGGATCGTCCCTAGGTCGTACTTCGACCTCCCTTCATTCTGCGGATTCTACGACATCCCTCAAGAAGTCCAGAGTATTCCATCCCATCTGTCATCACCGTGCCCCGGTGCTCGATTCCTGGTCGTTGTGGCCGGAGCCATCCGACAGGTTTGAGTCCGGTACAAGACGCTATGATCATCCTCTGATAAAGTCCATACCAACGATACACACGGCGATTCAATACAGGTTTTGGAATACGATTGGAGGTTTGGGTGCTTGCCACTGTCACTCCACAACAGAGTGATGGTTCTGGGCGGCGTCGTCACTGATTGAAAGTTGGTAAAAACTCAATCGTGCCGCAGATCGACCGGGGCAAGCTCACCCCCAGTTGAGTGGCGGCGAGTAATACGAAAAGGCTCAAATAGCACCCTCAAACCAACTCCCAAACGTGGAGGGCTAGGTCCTGGCCAGGCCACCCACCCGGCGTCCCCTTACTACAGGGTCAGTCTACGGCCTCACTTCCAACAGATTGGGAGAGACAACTCACCAGAAAATACAAACTCCCATCACTTAATGATGTCAGCGTATCCCATGAACTCATACCGTAGGCCGGCTCAAACTTGATACAGCCCCCACCTGGTCCACCATCCCCTCCGCACCAATGTGGCAGGGAACTGCGCCCTCGCTGACTAAAGTCGAGTGTGTAGACCTCATAGCAGTATTCTTCCAGCCAATCCCGGTAAGTAACGCGCGTCCACACCACCATCACCCGGGCGCCGTGAACGAAGGTGGCTGGTTGGTCGTCAAACATCGGGGCCTGCATAATCACAGCGTCTGCCCCCCACTCTCCCCATGGTACATGAGAGCCCACCCGCGTTGAACATGGTTGTTCGATCAGAGCCTGCATCCTTATGGCGAGGGAGGTGGGGGGATCCCGACCTCTCATGATCTCCACAACGAGGACCGCCTGAGCCGGGTCAGTAACGAGCGGCTCGTCTATATTCGGTGGCCCCAACGGCCGGTCGTGGTCGATGTGTACCGTAGCATTCCAAGAGTAGAATTGCTGCGGCGCCCCCAGCCGCAATAGATTCCCGGGGTGATCCTGTGGGATGAGTGTGTTGAGCACGGTCAACTCTGTAAAAGGTGACTTGTCCGGTAAAATGGCCAGTCGAAATTCGTCGAGGAAGATGACCCGGCCTTTCGGCTGACTCCTGTCAGGGAATAAAAGGTTGAGGACCTAAGGGAGTGGAGTGAGCGCGGAATGGCGCGTAAAGTTGAAACAACCAAACCAAATCCCCGGTTTTCCAGTCCCACACAGCTATGTTCCATGTTGTCCTATATCCTGGGAGACAAATCATGACTCTTGAGGCAGTGATGGCCATCCCGTCGTTTACTGCTGGGTGGACCCTAGGCGGGAGTTCCCACGTTATGGTGTTGGAAGAAAGTGAACGATGAGGAGAACCGTCCCGAAGATTGAGGAGGTATATATGGACAATGCTGTGAGGGATCACCTGCTGAGCGCCGAGGCTTTGAATAATACTTTGGGGACATCAGCTACTCACTTTTCCCCTTGCTCAGCTACAGCGAGAACGTTCTCGGGTGGGTACGCAGCGTAACCAAGAATCTCAAAAGTGAGCGGGGGGATGCTCCAGTCCTCAACCGGTTTCCCACTTGCGACTGGCGGAATGCGGAGGAAAGTGAGGCCGTTTCCGTGCGCGGAATCGGTGGCAAGGTGTCCATCCCCGAGATATCTGGCGTCGCCCCAGCATGTAAACTGTCCGGGAGGTAATTTCAGGGGGGTCTTTACCACCCTCGCCCCAGGTTTTCCATTGGACCACTTGTGTGCATACCATTCACGTAATCTTCGACGTTCGGCGAAATCGCAAGGACAATGGGGATTATCAATCAGGCCGGTGGCGAAGAGCTCCCGTCGGTGATGAAGGGTAGGAGAATTACGGATGAGGTCTTGTAGGTATCGGTTGACCTAGATCGTACGCGCAAAGTCAATAAAAGTTCATCTGACGTTCGCGGTGGCCCTCCGCACCGCTTCCATCTTTACGATATCCTGACCGGGCAAGCGGATGAGTACTCGTTCCAGTACCTCAACTGGGAGCTCGGCCAGGTTGGATAATGGTGCCGACATGGTCTTGTAATTTGCAGAGCCCCCGGGATGGTCGTGGTCAGTGGGCAACGAGCAGGCGCCCACTGATCCCCAAGCGATTACAAACGGAAATCCCGTTCACCTTGCTGTCCACGAAAAACAAAACGGAACCCGTCGCACAAACATAACCAGGCTCGTGGGGGAGATTGTGAACGCATTGTGCCACGAGTCAGAGCGCTAATAGTACAAGATAATCGTGGACTTGCTGCGCAAACCCGGTTCCAGCTATCCTAGCTTGTACAATAGAACCACTCAAATCAGTTCCCAGACATGCAACACGCCCCCCGAACCAAAAGAACCACTCTTTCCATAGCGTTAATCTGCCACCACTTTTCCAAAACCGGAAACAACTCACCAGATACATGAACCTGCCGTCACCCAGTGAGTCAAAACCCCATTCGATCATCCCCTCTTCCCCCTGAAGCGAGAATTGCCGCTCATCTTCAAATGAAATCCTCCGCTCGGTCCCAACACCTCCGTCTCGGTGAGGTAAGACACTACGACCCCGCCAACTGAGGTCGAAGGTGTGGAGAATGGGATGGAGGCAAGACCCGGTATTGTCCATCCCTACCAAGATCACGTGGACTCCTTGAACCAGCGGGTATAGACCGCCGTGGGCAATGCTGCGTATCGGGACCCCCATAACAAGAGTATCCTTCCTCCACACATCCCAGGGCACACAAGTGTCTGTACTCGTCGAACGCGCGTGATCGATCAAAGTTTGTATCCGCATGATGAGCAGAAAAGGTGGTCCATTGCGGCTGACCTGCTTCACGACGAAGACTGCC
>Ga0307516_10003394_pt1 | contig 20516 bp, 18 predicted proteins | sample 19_EM_MG_FD_203310 | JGI IMG/M metagenome (GOLD analysis project Ga0307516, IMG submission 203310) | Populus trichocarpa ectomycorrhiza microbial communities from riparian zone in the Pacific Northwest, United States - 19_EM | ecosystem: Host-associated > Plants > Roots > Unclassified | place...
CGCATCACCTGCTGCAGCAGGCTCTGCGCCGAGATCACGCCGAGCACGTCGTCCAGCCCGTTGCGGCACACCGCGTAGCGCGAGTGTTCGTCGTCGCCGACGACCTTCAGCACATCGGCCGGTGTGGCCGACACTTCGAGCCAGACGATCTCGGCGCGCGGAATCATCATCGAGCCGACGTTGCGGTCATCGAGCCGGAACACGTTGCGCACCATCTGGTGTTCCTGCGCTTCGATCACACCGGCGTCGAGCCCTTCCTCCAGGCTGGCGGCGATCTCTTCTTCCGTCACGCTGCGGTCGGGGCTGCCGGTCACGCCGAACAACGCCAGGGTGCCGTTGGTGGACCACGACAGCAGCTTCACGAACGGCCGCGTGATCAGCGAAAGCCACTCCATCGGCCGCGCCACGCGCCGCGCCACGGCTTCGGGGTACATCAGGCCAAAACGCTTGGGCACGAGTTCACCGAAGATGATGGTCACGAAAGTGATGCTGACCACGACCATCGCGGTGGCGGTGATGTCGGCGGCCCGGTCGTGGATGCCGAAGGTGAGTTGCAGCCACTTCGCGAACGGCGCCGAAAACGCGGCGTCACCGACGATGCCGTTCAGCACACCGATCGAGGTGATGCCGATCTGCACCACGGAAAGAAACTTGGTCGGGTTGTCGTGCAGGTCCATCGCCGCCTGCGCGCCGGGGTCGCCGGCTTCGATCATGACCTGCAGCCGCGCCTTGCGGCTGGCCGTGAGCGCCATCTCCGACATCGCGAACAGCGCGTTGAGCAGAACCAGGAAGATCAGAAGGGCAACGTCCATGCGGCCTGCGCGGCGATTCGAAGCGGGCAGATTAGCAGAATCGGCCGAGGCCACCCGCAGCGGCCGGCTTAGCATCGCAACATGAACTACCTGATCGGCGATGTGCAAGGCTGCTGCGACGCGCTCGAGCGCCTGCTCGCGAAGATCGATTTTTCACCGTCGCGCGACTGTCTGTGGGTGCTCGGCGACCTGATCAACCGCGGCCCGGAGTCGCTGGCCACGCTGCGCCGCCTGCACGGCCTGGGCAACGCCGCCACCTGTCTGCTCGGCAATCACGACCTGAACCTGCTCGCGGTGGCACACGGCGTGCGGCTGCCTCACGCGAGCGACACGCTGACGGAGATCCTCGACGCGCCCGACCGTTCGCGCTGGCTCGACTGGCTGCGCCACCAACGATTGGCGGTGTACGAACACGGTTGGCTGATGGTGCACGCCGGCGTGGCACCGCAGTGGGACCTGCCGACCACGCTGGCGCTCGCGGCCGAGGTCGAGCAGGTGTTGCAGGGCGCGGAAGTGGGAGCCTTCCTGTCTGCGATGTACGGCGACCAGCCGGCGCGCTGGGACGATGCGCTGCGGGGCATGGAGCGGCTGCGTTTCATCGTCAACGTGTTGACGCGGGCACGCTTCGTGTCGGCCGACGGCACGCTCGACCTCCTCACCAAGGAAGGCGCCGGCGCCACACCGGCCGGCCACTTCGCCTGGTTCGAAGCCCCCGGGCGGCGCACGCAGGGCGTGCCGATCGCCTTCGGGCACTGGGCTTCGCTCGGCCTGATCAACCGGCCCGACCTGCTGGCACTGGACACCGGCTGCGTGTGGGGGCGGCAGCTCACGGCCGTGCGCATCGAAGGCAACACGCGCGAGGTGATCCAGGTCGAGTGCGCATGAGGCAGCCCGATACAATCGGCCCTTGCTGTTTTTCGGGGAGACGTGGCCGAGTGGTTTAAGGCTGCAGTCTTGAAAACTGCCGACGGGGTAACTCGTCCGTGAGTTCGAATCTCACCGTCTCCGCCACGCACGATCGCCAAGCGCACGGCGCGCCGGCGCCGATCGTCAAGGCCTCGGCCCCTGGCACCAGCGCTCACCGTCCAGAAGACGTGCTCTTCGCAGGCACCGGAAGCTCCAACGTGAACGTGGCGCCGCAGCCAGTGCCGTCGCTGTGAACGGTCAGTGAACCACCCAATTCTGTGGCCGCCAGCGAGCCGCTGTGCAGACCGAAGCCGTGGCCGTCTTTTTTCGTGGTGAACCCGTGGTTGAAGATCCGCGTCAGGTTTTCAGGAGGAATGCCGATTCCGTTGTCATTCACGGAGACTCTGACCCTGTCGCCCGCATTCGTGATGCGAACTGTCAGACGTTTGTCGATTCGATCCGAATCCTGGCAGGCGTGTTTGGCGTTGCGGAGCAGGTTCACCAGAATTTGCAGAACCGGGTGTTTGTCCAGGTTGAGTGGCGGCACGTCGGCGAATTCTCGGACGATTTGCACGCCATGGTGACCCAGCGCGTCGATATTCATGCGCAGGCTGTCTTCCACGAGTTCGCGAATGGTGACGACTTCCTTGACGCCGGAAACATTCGCGTACCTCTGCTGCATCGACACAATCACCTTGATGTGCTCAATGTTGGCCCGCAGAGAATCCAGTTCCTCGATGGTCGCCTTCTGTTGGTCGATAAAGTGCCTGGAAAGTTGAGAAATATACCCAGGCAACTGTTTTCCACGAGGATCGGTGCTGAAAAATCCCCCGAGGTCATGCTCATGTTCGACCATCAATTCCACGACCTTGGCGAGACTGGAGACTTTGGACTTTCTCACGCTGTCGGTCACCAGATTGGCTGAAACGTTCACACTGTTCAATACATTACCGACGTTGTGCAATACGTTCGTGGCAATTTCCGCCATGCCTGCTTGCCGCGAGGTTTCTAGGAGTTTCTTGTGCGTCTCCACGATCTTGGCTTCGGCTTCCTTCAGGTCCGATACATCCCTTGAAGTACCGAAGGTGCCGACGATCACACCCTCTTTGTTGCGCCAGGGCACCTTTGTCGTCATATACCAGACGCTGCTCCCATCGGAGCGAATCGTATTTTCCATTCTGCCGATCATCGGCCGACCGGTGCGTATGATCTCCAGTTCGTCCTGACCAAAAATACTGGCGTTTTCGTTTCCGTAAAAGTCAGCGTCCGTCTTGCCGATGGCATATTTTCGGAACTGGTCGAGGCTCGTCAAGTGGGCAGGCAATTGGTCTTCGCTCTCACCGGGATGCGTGGCGCGATGCCGGGCCAAGTCGATCTTGAAAAGATTTTCGGCTTCATATCGACTCACATTCACCAGACGCGATTGCAGATCCTTGAAATAGATGGAGTCAGGCAAATTGTCGAGCAACGAACGAAGCAACTCGCGCTCATAGTCCAGTTCAGCCTCGGCCTCCTTGGAAGCCGTGATGTCAAAAAGCATTCCTTGCGTGCCTGTGATGTTGCCGCTGGAATCGTAAACCGGCGATCTGACCGCCCGCAAATACTGCATCTTGCCAGTCTCGTCGCGATACTCTTCCACCGATTCCGTCTTCTTTGCCGTCTGCACGATCAATTCGTGTTGAGCGGTGCTCATGTCTGCAAGCTCTGCTCGCCAGGTTGCTGCCGGATTGTGCATTTCACTGGCGGCTATCTCCGACGCGGTCCGGCCGATAATCTGATTCGCGCTCATTTTCTTGAGCTCACAGAACCAGGGATTCACAAAGACAAACTGCCCTTCCCGATTCTTGCGATACATCCCCGCGGGCATTTGATCCACCAGCGAGTGGTACAGCGCCTGCGATTCCCGCAACGCTGCTTCGGTTTGTGCGCGACCGGTGATGTCTTGAACCATCCCTACGATGAATGATTCGCCTTTCTCATCAGTGTGCAGCTTCCTTTTGGTGACGATGGTGTGGATGTCTCCGTTGGCTGCGGTGAACTCTTCTTCGCTGATATTCTCCGTGCCGGAATCGAAAACCGCCTCGTCTTTCGACCGGAACGCATCCGCCTCGTGCGCGGGAAAGTGGTCGTGATCCGAACTGCCGATCTCCTGCTCGCGCGTGCGGCCACTGAGTTGGCAATAAGCGTCATTCACCAACACTCTTCGATGTTGGCGGCTTTTCACAAAGATGGGCTCGCTGATCGAATTGATTATTGTTTCCAGAAGACCCGAGGCTTCGGACAGCTGGGTTTGTGTCTTATGCACCGCACCCTCCGATCAGGGATTCGACGATGAGCTCATTGCGGAAACTCGTCATTCTTGAAGTCGCCATGGTGATTTCCTGAAGCTGCTGCTTCGACCGATGGCTGGTTGTCGGCATCCTGGTGTCCACACTGAGCGTCGTTACCGTGACGTACGACCCCGCCACAGCCGGCACACGCGCCAACAAAGCCTGCGCGCCGCAGGATGCGCTCACTTCAGCACGTAGGTATCGAGGAACCGGTTGCAGAACTTTCCGCCGGGGTCGAACGAGCGCGCCAGGCCCTGAAAGTCGGCCAGGCGCGCGTAGCGGCTGCGCACCACGGCCGGTGGCATCGCGAACAACTTTCCCCAATGCGGGCGCGGCTCGAAAGGCGCCAGGGCCGCCTCCAGCTGCGCCAGCAGGCCCCGCACCGCGGCCACGCCGGGCTTCCAGGTGAAGTGGAAGGCGACGCTGTCTCGCCCACTGGCGGGGCTCATCCACAGCGTGTCTTCCGCGACCGTGCGGATCTCGTTGACCAGCACGAGACGGGCGATGTCGGGCTGTAGCGGCCGCAGTGCATTGAACGCGGCCTCTGCGTGCTGCCGGGGCAGCAGGTATTCCGTCTGCAGCTCGTCACCGTGGCTCGGCTGGAAATCCATCCGGAAGTGCGGCAGTCGTTCGTGCGCAGGCCCGGGCCGCGAACCTTGTACGGTGCAGTGGGCGGCGTCGAGCCCCGGGATCGGGTGCTGGTGGGTGGTGGCCGGAGGCGCTCCGAACAACGTTGACGGCCGGCCCTGCGGCGCCGGGCCTCCGACCCGGCGCTTGCACCACACGGTGTCGAACGCCATCTGTTGCCAGCCGCTGAACAGACTCACGCTGTAGGCGCTGTCCATGATCTCGTCGAAGTGGGCCAGAGCCGCATCGAACGGCAGGTTCAGGTAGACGTCTTGTCGAACCTCGAAGGCCGGCACCACATCGAGCGTCACCGACACGACCACGCCCAACGCTCCAAGCCCGACGACGACCCCATCGAAGATGTCGGGATCGGCGGCGCGCGCCAGCGTGACGAGCTGGCCATCGGCCGACACGAGCTCGAGCGCCGTGACCGACGCAGCGAGAACGCGGTTCGCCGTTCCCGATCCGTGGGTGCCCGTCGCAAAGGCACCGGCCAGCGAGATGTGAGGGAGCGACGCGAGATTGGGGATGGCGAAGCCGCGCTCGTGGAGAAATGCCCCGAGGGCCCCGAACGTGACGCCTGCTGCGGCGCGAACCGTGGAGGTTTCCGGGTCGAGGCTGATCTGCGCGGGCAAGCGGTCGAGCAGCACGATCGTGTGCTCGCTGTCGCCGATGTCGTTGAACGAATGCCGCGAGCCGAGCACCTTGACACGCTCACGGCCGCGCACCACCCGCTGCAGTTCGTCGACCGACGCCGGGCGCAGCACCTCGCGCGCAGAAAACGCAAGATTCCGGGCCCAGTTGGTCAAAGCTTCGGGCATCGGCCGCGTCCAGGGCGTGGCGATCAAGCGCTGGAGCCGGCCTGCTCGGTGACGCTGCGCACCGCCGCCAGCACGGCGGCAATGAAGTGCTCGTCGTTGATGTGCGCTGGTACGCGCAGCACGCGGCGGCGTGGCCCTTGTTCGGTGTGCCGTTCGATGGCGTCGAACAAGGCCGCATCGGCCTCGGGCCACCAGAACGACTGGCCCGGCGCGTCCAACGCCGAGACACCGCCTTCGGGGATGAGGAACCGCACCTGGCCTGGCATGCGGTTCAGGCGTTCGGCGATCCAGCGGCCTATGCGTTCGCCGTCTTGTGGCGTGGTGCGCACCAGGGTGACGTTGTCGTTGTGCTGGTGGATCGGCCGATCGGCCAAGTGCTCGGGCACGGTGGTGCGGGCCCAGAAGTTGATCATGTCCAGCGCACCGCAGGAGCCGACGTACGGCAGCTCGCTGCGCGTGGCCGCACCCATGCGGTCTTCCCCCGCGCTGAGCACGCCGCCGCACAGCAGGTCGGCGATCTCGGTGGTGGTGATATCGACCATGGCCGCCAGGTGGCCGTCGTCGCCGAGCTTTTCCAGGCTTTGCCCGCCGGTGCCGGTGGCGTGAAAGACCAGGCACTCGAACTCACCTTGCAGCGCCTGCACCACGCCTTGCACGCAGGGCGTGGTCACGCCGAACATCGACAAGCCCAGGCAGGGCAAGGCGTTCGCCTCGGGAGCCAGGCGCGCGTGCACCATGCCAGCCATCGCATGGGCCGCGTTGGCCAGCACCTGGCGCGAAATGCGGTTCAGGCCGGAGATGTCGACCACCGGGTAAAGCATGAAGATGTCGGAGCTGCCGACGAACGCGCGCACGTCGCCCGAGGCCAGCGTGCACACCAGCAGCTTCGGGCAACCCACCGGCAGGCTGCGCAGTGCCGGCGCCACCAGCGCCGCTGCGCCCGAGCCACCGGCGCCGATGACGCCACCGACATCTGAGCGCCCCCGCAACAACAGCACGAGAGCCTCTGCCATCGCACTGACGGCACTGCCGCGTTCGCCCGTGAACACCGCATCGGCACCGTCCGGATGGTGACTCGCCACCTCGCGCGCGGAGATCTGCGCGCCGCTGTGGGCCTGGCCGGAGGTGGACACGTCCACACTGACCACCGTCACGCCCTGCGCGCGCAGGCGCTCACACAGGTAGCCCAATTCCTCGCCCTTGGTGTCGAAAGTGCCGACCACCCACGCCGCGCCGCGAGTGTCGTTCATCGGTTGCCCACCTCGGGCTCAGAGCCGAGCGTCGACCCAGCGCCCGTCGGCCCGGCTGGACTCGACCACCGCTTCGATGAACTTCATGCCCAACGCTCCGTCTTCGACGGTGGGCACGCTGCACGCCAACGGGTTGGGCGCGCGTTGTTCCCAGCGGGCATGGATCTGCTCGGCCACGTCGTGGTAGAGCTGCGCAAACCCTTCGAGGTAGCCCTCGGGGTGCCCCGCCGGAATGCGGGTGGCGTGGCCCGCCGCCGGGCTTGTGCCGCTGCCGCCGCGCGTGATCAACCTGGGCGCTTGGCCCAGCGGCGTGAGCCACAACTCGTTCGGCTGCTCCTGCCGGAAGTCGAGGCCCGCCTTGGTGCCGTACACGCGCACCCGCAGCGCGTTTTCATTGCCCGGCGCCACCTGGCTGGCCCAGAGCAGACCGCGCGCACCGTTGCTGTACCGCAGCATGACGTGGGCGTTGTCGTCCAGATGTCGGCCTGCCACGAAGCTTTGAATGTCGGCGCTCACGGCCGACAACTGAAGCCCCGAGATGAACCGCCCGAGTTGCTCGGCGTGCGTGCCGATGTCGCCGAGCGCACCGCCGGCGCCGCTTTGTGCCGGGTCGCCCCGCCACAGCGCCTGTTTCTGGCCGGTGGCCGCCAGGTCGGTGGTCAGCCAGTCCTGCACGTATTCGGCGTGCACCAGGCGGATCTCGCCCAGTTCGCCTGCGGCGACCATCGCGCGCGCCTGCCGCACCATCGGGTAACCGGAGTAGTTGTGCGTCAGCGCGAACAGGCGGCCGCTGCTGCGCACCTTCTCGACCAGCGCCAGCGCGTCGCTCATGCTGGTGCAAAGCGGCTTGTCGCAGATGACGTCGATGCCGGCATCGAGGAACGCCATCGCGATCGGTGCGTGCAAATGGTTGGGCGTGACGATGGCCACCACGTCGATGCCGTCCGGGCGCGCGGCCTCGGCTTGGGCCATGGCGCGAAAGTCGGCGTAGGAGCGGTCCGGCGCGATGTGCAGTTCGGCCGCGCTGGCCGCGGACCGTTGCGGCTGCGACGACAGCGCACCCGCCACCAGTTCATAACAATCGTCGAGGCGCGCGGCGATGCGATGCACTGCGCCGATGAAAGCGCCCTGCCCGCCCCCCACCATGCCCAGCCGGATGCGGCGCGCAGTGACGCCGGCGTCGGTCGACCCTTCAATCGTCATGGCGGCCCCTCAGGCAATGCCCAGCATCTTGCGGTTCGCCGCTTGATCGGCGCCGCCGCCGGCAAAGTCGTCGAACGACCGCTCGGCCACCCGGATGATGTGCTCGGCAATGAAACTGGCGCCTTCGCGCGCGCCGTCTTCGGGGTGCTTGAGGCAACATTCCCATTCCAGCACCGCCCAGCCCGGGAAGTCGTACGCCGCCATCTTCGAGAAGATGGCCGAGAAGTCCACCTGGCCATCCCCCAGAGAACGGAACCGCCCGGCGCGGTTCAGCCATGACTGAAAGCCACCGTAAACGCCCTGCTTGCCGGTGGCATTGAACTCGGCATCCTTCACGTGGAAGATCTTGATGCGGTCGTGGTAGTGGTCGATGTAGTCCAGGTAGTTCAGCTGCTGCAGCACGAAGTGGCTGGGGTCGTACAGCAGGCAGGCTCGGGCGTGGTTGTTCAGGCGCTCCAGGAACATCTCGTAGGTCACGCCATCGTGCAGGTCTTCGCCGGGGTGAATCTCGTAGCAGACGTCAACACCTTCGTTGTCGAACGCGTCGAGGATCGGCCGCCAGCGTTTGGCGAGTTCGTCGAAGGCGCTCTCGATCAGGCCGGGCGGCCGCGGCGGCCACGAGTACAGGTAGGGCCAGGCCAGCGCACCCGAGAAGGTGGCGTGCGCCGTCAGCCCCAGGTTGCTCGACGCCTTGGCCGCCAGCATCATCTGCTCGACGGCCCACTTCTGGCGCGCCGCCGGGTTGCCGCGCACCTCGGGAGCGGCAAAGCCGTCGAAGCCGGCGTCGTAAGCCGGGTGCACCGCCACCAGTTGGCCTTGCAGGTGGGTCGACAGCTCGGTGATCTCGAGGCCGTGCTGCGACAGCAGGCCCTTCACCTCGTCGCAATAAGTCTTGCTGGTGGCGGCGTTTTTCAGGTCGAACAGGCGCCCGTCCCAGCTTGGGATCTGCACCCCTTTGTAGCCCAGGCCGGCGGCCCATTTGGCGATCGACGCCAACGAATTGAACGGTTCGGCATCACCCGCGAACTGGGCGAGAAAGATGGCCGGTCCCTTGATGGTCTTCATGTGTCACTCCTGTCGTGGAAGCCTGCACCGCAGGGCGCCGATGATGCTCGCGCAGAAAAGCGATGTCAATTCTGGTCTGACCAGTTGACGACCCTGTTTGCTTGCCGTACTCTCCGCTGGTCTGACCAGATTCAGATCGCCCGACAACACGGGGCACCGCCCTTTTGACGGAGACAAAGGAGACACGATGATCAAGGCACTTTCAAGAATCGCTGCTGCGGCGGCGTTGTTCGGTTTTGCGCAGGTGGCCGCCGCGCAAGGCCAGCTCACGATCCTGTGGGCGCAGTGGGACCCGGCCAATTACCTTCAGGAGTTGGTCAAAGACTACGAAAAGCAAACCGGTACCAAGGTGGTCGTCGAGACCACGCCCTGGCCCGACTTCCAGAACAAGGCGTTCAAGGAGTTCACGGCCAAGGGCTCGGCCTACGACATGGTGGTCGGCGACTCGCAATGGCTCGGCGCTGGTTCCACCGGCGGTCACTATGTGGAGCTGACCGACTTCTTCAAGAAGCACAAGGTCGCCGAGGCCATGGCACCGGCGACCGTGGCCGGTTATGCCGAATACCCCGGCAAGAGCGGCAAGTACTGGGCGATTCCGCTCGAGGGCGACGCCACCGGTTTCTCCTACCGCAAGGACTGGTTCGAAGACCCGAAGGAAAAGACCGCGTTCAAGGCCAAGTACGGTTATGAACTCGACGTGCCCAAGACCTGGAAGGAACTGGGCGACATCGCCGAGTTCTTCCATCGGCCGAAGGAAAAGCGCTACGGCATCTCGATCTACACCGACAACAGCTACGACGCGCTGGTGATGGGCGTCGAGAACGTCATGTTCAGCTACGGCGGCGACCTGGGTGACTATTCCACCCACAAGGTCGAGGGCATCGTCAACTCCAAGGAAAACATCGAGGCGCTCAAGTTCTACAAACGCCTGTACGGCTTCACGCCGCCCGATTGGGGCAAGACCTTCTTCCAGGAGGGCAACCAGGGCATCACCGAAGGCCTGGTGGCGATGAGCATGAACTTCTTTGCCTTCTTCCCGGCATTGGCCAACCCGACCACCAACAAGTACGCCAAGGTGACCGGCTACTTCGCGAGCCCCAAGGGCCCGAGCGGCAAGCAGTTCGCCGCGCTCGGCGGGCAGGGCGTCTCGATCGTCTCGTACTCGAAGAACAAGGAACAGTCGATGAAGTTCCTCGAGTGGTTCATCCGCGAGGACGTGCAGAAGAAGTGGGCCGACCTCGGTGGCTACACCTGCAACGCAGCGATCCTGAAGTCCGACGCCTTCCGCAAGGCCACGCCGTACAACGAGGCGTTCTATCAGTCGATGTTCATGGTGAAAGACTTCTGGGCCGTGCCCGAGTACGCAGAGCTGCTGACCGCGGCCAACAAGCGCTTCCACCCGTTCGTCGTCGGTGGCAAGGGCACGGCCGAAGAAGCTGCCAACGGGCTCGCTAAGGATTGGGCCGCCACGTTCAAGAAGTACGGGCGCACCAAGTAGTCGTTGTGCCTCAGGGCGTTCATTCAATCAAGATCTCATGTCGCAACCCGCCCTGACCAGCCCTGTCACGAATGCTGCCTCGGTGCCTTCGGGCGCCGGGCGCGGCATGAGTGACCTGGCCATTCGCAACTGGTTCATCATTCCGACGATCGTCTTCCTGATCGTCTTCAACATCTTTCCGCTGCTGTATTCGCTGGGCTATTCGTTCACAGACTACCGCGCGTCCATGAACGAGCCGGTCAAGTTTGTCGGCTTGCAGAATTACCGCGAACTGCTCGAAGACGAAAACGTCTGGGCCAACTTCACGCTCACCGCCAAGTACGTGATCATGTCGGTGCTGGGCCAGGTGGTGGTGGGCTTCGGTGCTGCATTGCTGCTCAACCGCGCCATCCCCGCCAAGGGGCTTCTGACCACGCTGCTGATGCTCCCGATGATGATGTGCATGGCGGTCGTGGGCCTCTTCTGGCAGCTGCTCTACAACCCGTCGTGGGGCATCGTGAACTACGTGTTCCTCACCGAAGGCAAGGTGTGGCTGTCGGACCCCAACGTGGCCCTGCTGGCCATCGCCATCACCGACATCTGGATGTGGGCGCCGTTCGTGATGCTGCTGTCTCTCGCGGGCTTGTCGGCCATTCCGCCGTCGCTGTACGAAGCCGCCGCGATCGACCGCGCGTCACGCTGGTTCGTGTTTCGCCGCATCACCTTGCCGCTGGTGTCGCCGCTGCTGCTGATCGCCATCATCTTCCGCACCATGGAGGCGTTCAAGACCTTCGACATCGCGTTCGTGATGGCGAGCATGGACGAGACCGAACTGGTGGCCATCAAGCTCTACAAGATGGCCTTTCAGGAATGGCAGACGGGACGCTCCTGCGCGCTGGCGTACATCGTGCTGCTGGCTGTGCTGGCCATCACCAACGTGTACGTCAAGTACCTGAACCGCCTCAAGGCCCGCTGACGCGGCCGCTCGGATCCTGACCATGGCCATCGTTCAATCCCGTCTCTCGCGCTGGTGGAATCGCGGCGCCATTGCGCTGGTGCTGATGCTGCTGGTGATCATGATGATTCCGCTGTACTGGATCGGCTCCACCGCCTTCAAGGCGCGCGCCGAGTCCACCACCGTGCCGCCGACCGTGTTCTTCAAGCCCGAGATCACCCCGTTCATCAAGCTGTTCACCTCGCGGGTGCAGCAGCGCGGCGAGTCGGACAAAGAAGCCTACGCGAAAGCACCCTGGTGGGAAAAGCAGGTGATGGACGGCGGTGACCGCTTCATCAAAGACAACCAGGGCAACATCGAGTCCTCGGGCTACGTGTCGCGCTTCGTCAACAGCATCATCGTCGCCGTCACCAGCACCTTTCTCGCGGTGGCGCTGGGCACCATCACGGCCTACGGCTTCTCGCGCTTCAAGATGCCCGGCGAGGACGACTGGCTGTTCTTCATTCTCTCCACACGCATGCTGCCGCCGGTGGTGGTGGCCATCCCGATGTTCCTGATGTACCGAGCCGTCGGGCTGGTGGATACGCACGTCGGCTTGATCATCCTGTACACCGCGTTCAACCTGTCGTTCTCGGTGTGGCTGATGAAGGGCTTCATCGACGAGATCCCCAAGGAATACGAAGAGGCCGCGCTGGTCGACGGCTACACGCGCATGGAGGCTTTCTTCAAGATCGTGCTGCCGCAGGCCACCACCGGCATTGCGGCCACGGCCGTGTTCTGCTTCATCACCGCGTGGAACGAATATGCCTTCGCGCTGATGATGACCAACAAGAACGCGCAGACCGCGCCGCCCTACATCCCGTCTCAGCTCGGCTCGGGCCTGACCGACTGGACGGTCATTGCCGCCGGCAGCCTGCTGTTCCTGATCCCGGTGGCGCTGTTCACCTTCTTCCTGCGCGACCACCTGCTGCGTGGCGTGACTTTCGGCGCAATTCGTCGTTGACGCCGCTGACACCATGTTCAAGCAACACGCCCGCCAATTCGAACTTTCCAGCATGGTGCTGATGGTGCTCGGCATCGTGGCACTGTGCCAGCCCTGGAGCCTCGTGATTCACCAGTACAGCGTGGCGATGATCATCGCCGGCCTCGTCGCCTTCAACGTCTTCTCGCGCATCAAATCACCAGACACCGCCGAGGCTGCCGAATCCCCCGGAACGGGTCACTGACATGGCCGACATCGAAATCATCGATGCCGAAAAGCGGTTCGGCAACAACCACGTCATCCGCAAGCTCAACCTGCACATCCGCGACGGCGAGTTCGTCGTGCTGCTGGGCCCCTCGGGTTGTGGCAAGACCACCACCCTGCGCGCGCTCGCAGGCCTGGAGAGCATCGACTCGGGCGAGATCCGCATCAAGGGCCGGCGTGTCGACCACTTGCCGCCGCAGCAGCGCGACACGGCGTTCGTGTTCCAGCTCTACTCGCTGTACCCGCACCTGACCAGCTACGACAACATCGCCTTTCCGCTGCGCGCCGCCGGCCGGCCCGAAGCGGAAGTGAAGAAGCAGGTGACCGACGTGGCCCGCGTGCTGCGCATCGAGCACATCCTCGACAAGCGCCCTTCCGCGCTCGCCGGTGGCGACCTGCAGCGTGTCACGATCGGGCGCGCACTGGTGCGGCGGCCCGAGGCGATGCTGATGGACGAGCCGATCGGCGCGCTCGATGCCAAGCTGCGCGAGGAGATGCGCGCCGAGCTGCGCCGCCTGCACGTGGAGAACGGTTCGACCACCGTCTACGTGACGCACGATCAGGTAGAGGCGATGTCCATGGCCGACAAAATCGGCATCATGTACGACGGCGTGCTGCAGCAATACGACAGCCCGACCACGGTCTACGACACGCCGGCCAACCTGTTCGTTGCGCAGTTCGTCGGCAGCCCGATCATGAATGTGGTCGATTGCCGATGCCAGGCCGGTGCCGCGGGCACCGAAGTGCGCCTGGCCGGCATGGTCGACCCGTTCGTGTTGCCCGCCTCGGCGGCGGCGGCGCTGGCCAACCACAGCGGCCAAGACGGCGAGAAAGCATTGGCGCTCGGCATCCGGCCGGAAGCGATCGGCGTGGCGCTGGGCGCAGCGGCCGGGCACGTGCAGGCCAAGGTGCATCTGATCGAGCCGCTCGGTGCCTACGACATCGTCGACATCGCCGTCGGCGACGCCACGCTGCGGGCCCGCACGCCGAGCCAGTTCGTTCGCGCCCAGGGCGACCCGGTGTGGATCAAGCTCGACCACGCGCGAACCCATTTCTTCGACAAGACAAGCGGCCTTCGGCTGCAGGCAGGAAGCTGACGCGCATGGCCCAGGTTTCTCTCAAGCAGGTCAGCAAGCGCTTTGGCGCCGTCAACGCCATTCGTGAGCTCTCGCTCGATATCCGCGACCGCGAATTCTTCGTTCTGCTCGGCCCCACCGGTGCCGGCAAGAGCACGACGCTGCGCTGCATCGCCGGGCTCGAGCAGCCCGAGGTCGGCGACGTCTGCATTGCCGAACAGCGCGTCAACGAATGGAGCGCCGCGCAGCGTGACGTGGCGCTGGTGTTCCAGCAGTACTCGCTCTACCCCAACTACACGGTGCGCCAGAACCTGGCGTTTCCGCTCAAATCCAAGTTGCGCAGCTTCACGTCGAAGCAGATCGAGGAGCGTGTGGCCAAGGCCGCTGCCACCGTGCGCATCACCCACCTGCTGGAGCGGCGCACCGACCGCCTGTCGGGGGGCGAAATGCAGCGGGTGTCGATCGGCCGCGCCATCGTGCGCGAGCCGCGTGTCTTCCTGATGGATGAGCCGCTCTCCAACCTGGACGCCAAGCTGCGCGAGTTGCTGCGCGCCGAGCTCAAGGGTCTGCAGCAGCGGCTGGCCACGACGCTGATCTTCGTCACGCACGACCAGGTGGAAGCCATGACCATGGGCGACCGCATCGGGCTGATGAACAAGGGCATGCTGGTTCAGGTCGGCACGCCGCATGAAATCTACAACCAGCCGAAGAACACTTTCGTCGCCTCCTTTGTCGGAACGCCGGCGATCAACATGTTCGACTTCCATGTCGATCTGGCCACTGGCCGCGCCACCGACGGCGCGCTGGCGTTCGACCTCAGCCCGGCCACACAGCACACGCTGTCGACGCTGGCGCTGCCCGCGGACGGCCGAGTGCGCATCGGCGTGCGGCCCGAAAACGTGCAGCTGGTCAGCAGCGGCGGCATGGCCGGCACGCTGTACGGCGCGGAACACCACGGCGCCGAGATCATCGCCATCCTGCAGTCGGGCAGCCACATGCTGCGCGCCACGATCCCGGCCGATTCCCACGTGGCCGTGAATCAGCCACTGCAGTTCTCGTTTGTGCAGGACAAGCTGCACTTCTTCCATCCGCTGACAGGTGAGAACCTGCGGCATTGACCCCTCGCCACATTTGCAGAAGGAGGCCGCCATGGCTCAGACGATTGCCACCCACAACTGGATGCGCCCCGAATCCATCCGCCGCACGATCGAGCGCATGCGTGAAACCGGCGTCGACGCGCTGGAGATCTCCGGCGAACCCGACCAGTTCAACACCAAGGAAGTGCGCGCGCTGCTGAAGGAGAACGGCCGCACCTGCTGGGGCTCGGTCACGCTGACGCTGGGCGAGCGCAACCTGGCCGCCAAGAGCCAGGTGCAACGCGAGAAGACCGTCGACTACATGAAACGCGTGGTGACCTTCGCGAAGGAACTCGACGGCCAGATCATCACCTTGGTGCCCGCCACCGTGGGCAAGGTGGTCGCCGACGGCACCGCGGCCGAAGAGTGGAAGTGGCTGGTCGAAGGCATCAAGGAGGTCTACGCGCATGCCGAAAAGGCGGGCATCCGCATCGCCATCGAGCCCTTGAACCGTTTCGAGACCTACCTCATCAACCGCGGCGACCAGGCGCTGGCACTGGCAGACGCCGTGGGGCCGAACTGCGGCGTGTGCCTGGACCTCTTCCACATGAACATCGAAGAGAACGACATCCACGAGGCCTTCCGCCGCTGCAAGGGCCGCATCTACGACGTGCACATCGCCGACAACAACCGCTTCGCGCCGGGCATGGGCACGCTCGATTTCCCGGCCATCGTCAAGACGATCCAGTCCACCGGCTACACCGGCGCGCTCACGCTGGAGTTCGTCGCCACGATCGACCGAACGCCCGCCAGCCCCTACGGCGAACAGGTCGAGACGAACCCGGTGGATGTGACGCCCGAGCAGATGAAATTCATCATCGACCACGGTTCCAACCTGTTGTCGGACACGTTCTACACGGGGCTCTTCACACAGTCCGTCAAGGTGCTCCGGCCGCTGGTCTGAGGCAGCGGGTTCGTGGCTTCAACGAGGAGAGCCAGATGCTTTTGGGCCAGCTGTTCCACACCGCCATCCGCACCGCGGACCTCGAAGCCACGGTGGGCTTCTACACCGAAGTGCTGGGCATGATCGTGGCCGACCGGCCACCGATCGGCTTCCCCGGCGCGTGGCTCAAGCCCGCGCAGCCGGGTGCCGACGCCATGATTCACATCTATGCGGGCGACGCCGCACGCGAGGCCGACGGCTCGGTGCAGATCGGCACCGGCGCGATCGACCACGTCTCGGTCGTGTGCCAGGGCTACGACGAATTCCGCGCCCGGTTCGAAACCTTCGGGCTGCCGTATCGCGAAAACCTGGTGCCTGCCACACCGCTGTGGCAGTTGTTCGTCTACGACCCGAACGGCGTTCAACTGGAGTTGACCTTTCATGCCGCGGCCGAAACCCGGACGGAGCCGCAGATTCCTCCGGCGCGCCTGTACAAGGCGCGCGAGCGCTGGTTCGACCCCGCGCCCTACCGGCAGTTCGCGCGCAACGCGCGCTAGGTCACGATGAAGATCACCCACGTCGAAGCCACCTGGCTGCAGGTTCCGATTCCGCAGGCGCAGCAGCACGCCAGCGACTTCGGCCTGGCGACCACGTTCGACACCGTGCTCGTGCGCGTGGACACCGACGCCGGACACACCGGCTGGGGCGAAGCCAAGGTCGCGGTCGGCAGCTCGGGTGACTACCACGGCGTGGTCGCCGTCATCAACCAGGAGTTCGGCCCCCGGCTGGTCGGCGAAGACCCACACGCCATCACACGCATCTGGGAAAGCCTTTACAACGGCACACGAGCGCACTACGCGCTGGCGCGTGGCCACGTGTTCCCGGCGATGTGCCGGCGCGGCGCGTCGATCTCGGCCATCTCGGGCATCGACATCGCGTTGTGGGACATCCTCGGCAAGGCGCTGAACGTGCCGGTGTGGCAACTGCTGGGCGGCCGCAAGGCCGAGCGCATGCCGGCTTACGCGTCGGGCGGCTGGGCACCGGCGGACCAGATCGGCGCTCAACTCAAGGGCTACCTGGCCAAGGGCGGTTTCGGTGCCGTCAAGATGCGCGTGGGTGTGTTCGACGGCTCGCCCGGCGCGTCGGCCGAGCGCGTGATCGCCGCGCGCGAGGCGCTCGGGCCGAAGATCGAGATCATGTGCGACGCGCACGGCAGCTTCACCGTGTCGGAGGCGCGCCAGTTCTGCCATCTGGTGCGCGATTGCGGCGTCGCATGGTTCGAAGAACCGGTGACCGCCGACGACAAGCGCGGCATGGCCGAAGTGCGCCAGGGCAGCGCCATTCCGATCGCCGCCGGCGAGAGCGAATCGACGCGGTTCGACTTTCGCGAACTGATCGAATTGCGCGCGGCCGACATCCTGCAGCCCGACCTGGCCATTTGCGGCGGGATCACCGAGGCCATGCGCATCTCGGCATTGGCGAGCGCGGCCAACCTGCGCCTGGCACCGCATCTGTGGGCCGGCGCGCCGGCGTTTGCTGCCGGTCTGCATGTGTCGGCGGCGTCGCCGGCGGCCTACATCCTCGAGTACTCGCTGGGTGCCAACCCGATGATCCACGACCTGGTGGAAGAAGACTTTCCGGTGCAGGGCGGCATGCTCGAGATTCCGTCGCGGCCGGGCCTGGGCATCACGATCCGCGACGACTTCGTCGAGCAATACCGCAAGAGCTAGCGGAACCAAGCGACTCAAACGATGGAAGGCCTAGAACAAACCGCCAAGCTGCTGCAGTTGATCCGCGAGCGCGGGTTTCACCCCGGCGACAAGCTGCCGTCCGAACGTGACCTGGCGGCCCTGTTCGGCATGAGCCGAAGTGCGGTGCGCGAGGCGCTGATCCGGCTGGACACCTTGCGCATCATCGAGAGCCGGCCCAAGTCGGGGGTTTACTTGCGGCCGTTCGCGGCCGAGCGCAGCATCGAGGCCATGGTGCTTTTCACCGAAACCGACACGCCGCTGTCGGAAGACGACGTGGTGCAGTCGGTCGAACTCCGAAGCGTGCTGGAAAGCGAGGCGATGCGGCTGGCCTGCTTGCGCCGCACGCCGGTCGACCTCGAGCGCCTGAGCCAGATCCTGCAGGCCAGCGCCCTGGCCGTCGAGCGGGGCGAAACGCTGGCCGACCTGGATGCCGAGTTCCACAAGGCCATCGTCGCCGCCACGCAGAACGATGTGCTGCTGCGCTTCATCAACGTGTTCTACCTGATATCGCGCAAACGGCGCGAGGTCTATTTCCAGGCCGACCATCAGAGCCAGCGTTCGCACGCGCAGCACCTTCAGCTCTACCGCGCGATCGTCGCGCAAGACGTGGAAGCTGGGCAGAAGATCCTGCGCCGCCACATCAAGGGCGTCGACGCCTACTTCCGCATGTTCTTCGCCGAAGCGCACGGCGCCACGAAAGGGTCTGCGCCGGCCAGCAAAGCCGAGCGGCCCGTTGCGCGGCCCGCACGCGCGGCGCCCGCCAAGGCCAAGGTCAAGGCGACCGCGAAAGCCGGGGCCAAGGGCTGACCTGCCTCGTTCACCGAAGCGATTCAAGACCATGGCGCGCATCCTGCTGACGCAGGCGATTCACCCGGCCGTCCAGGCGCGCCTGGCCGAGCTCGGCGAGCTGCGCGTGGCGGCCGACACATCGCCCGACACCCTGCGGCGGGAAGCCTCGGGCTGCAGTGTGGTGGTGGTGCGGGCCCCTCTGCCGGATGACATCTTCGATGCTGCCCCCAGCCTTGTCGGGGCAGTGCGGCACGGTGCCGGCGTCGACATGATTCCGGTCGAGGCGGCCACGGCGCGCGGTGTGCTCGTGGCCAATGTGCCGGGCGCCAATGCCCACACCGTCGCCGAGCATGTGCTGCTCAGCCTGCTCCACCTGGCGCGCCGCCGCTCTGCCATGGCGGCGCGGCTGCAGTCCGGCCCGGTGGGCTGGGCGGCAGCTCGCGCGGTGGCCGACAGCGGCTTCGAGCTGCCAGGGCGCACCTTGGGCCTGATCGGCTATGGCCATGTCGGCCAGGCCATCGCGCGCATCTGCGGCACTGGGCTGGCGATGCGGGTGCTGGTGCATTCGCGCTCGCGGCCACGCTCGGGGGCGCCTGCAGCGGAGCATGTTCCGCTGGCCACCCTGCTCTCGAGCAGCGACTTCGTCGTGCTGGCCTGCCCGCTGACCGCCGAGACGCGCGGTCTGATCGGCCCGGCCGAACTCGCCGCGATGCGCCCAGGAGCGTGCCTCGTCAACGTGGCGCGCGGCCCGGTCGTGCAGGAAGCGGCGCTTGTCGACGCCCTGCGCAGCGGCCGGCTGGCGGGTGCGGCGCTCGACGTGTTCGACGTGCAGCCTTTGCCCGAAGACCACCCGTACCGGCAGATGGAGCAAGTGCTGATCACGCCTCATGTGGCCGGCATCACCGAGGACAGCATGCTGCGCATGGGCGCGGGCGTCGTGCTCGCGGTGGACCACCTGCTGCGCGGCGTTCTGCCGCCCCACTGCATCAACCCGCAGGCCGAGGCGGCGTTCCTTCGGCGCGCGACAGCGCACCGAAGTCCCCAACTGTGAAGACCCATTCCGGGAACAAAGGAGAGACCATGGACCGCAAGATCTTGATCGTCACTGGCGACGGAGGCGAAAGTTATGAGGTGCTCTACGCCGTTCATCGTCTGATGGAGGCCGGCCTCGTTCCGGTGCTGGCCGCACCGTCGAAGCGCTTGCTCAACCTCGTGATGCACGACTTCGAACCCGGTTGGGACACTTACGTGGAGCGCCCCGGGTACAAGCGCGAAGCCGACATCGCTATCGCCGACGCCAGGTGTGGCGACTACGAAGCCATTCTGCTCGCAGGGGGTCGCGCGCCCGAGTACCTGCGCAACGATGCGAGCCTGCTGAAGCTCGTGCGCGAGTTTCAGACGCAGGGCAAATGGATCTTCTCCATCTGCCACGGCGTTCAAATCATCACCGGAGCCGGCCTCGCCCAGGGCCGCAAGCTCACCTGCTACGAGCATGTGCGTTGCGAGGTCGAGGCCTGCGGTGGCATCTTTGTCGCCGAGAATTGCGTGCGCGACGGCAACATCGTCAGTGCCCAGACTTGGCAGGATCACCCCTGGTTCTACCGGGAAGTGATCAAGTGCCTCGGCGAGCGCCGCTGACTGATCACGGCGCCCGAGTCCGTTGCAGCGCGTCAAGCAGCGTTGCTGCCTGATGCAGACACTGTTGAAGCTTCGGCCTTGGAGGCGTGAAGCGCAAGCAGCACCGGTGCCAGCACGACCCGGACGTGATCCAGCTGCGTTGTGATCTCCCGATCCGGCGCATCCCGCGCGCAGACGGCCTCGAGCTTGGCCGCTGCCGCGCTCAGCGCGCGTGCGCCCAGCATGGCGGCCTCGGACTTGAGGTCGTGGGCCAGGCGCGTCGCCGTGACCCGGTCGCCGGCCGCAGCTTCGAACTGCGCGCAGAACTGGTTGCTGCGCTCGGCAAACATCGCCAGCAGCCGACCATGGAGCGCACTGCCAGGTTCCACCCCGCCTTCGCGCAAGGCGGATTCGTCGAACGGCCCGCTGCGACGTGCCGCATCGGCGGAGCCCACCCAACGGGCCAGCGTGCCGAACAGCTGAGCGAGCTTGATCGGCTTGGCGACATGGTCGTTCATTCCTGCCGCCAGGGCCTTGTCGCGGTCACCGACCATCGCATTGGCTGTCATCGC
>Ga0307516_10003395_pt1 | contig 20512 bp, 14 predicted proteins | sample 19_EM_MG_FD_203310 | JGI IMG/M metagenome (GOLD analysis project Ga0307516, IMG submission 203310) | Populus trichocarpa ectomycorrhiza microbial communities from riparian zone in the Pacific Northwest, United States - 19_EM | ecosystem: Host-associated > Plants > Roots > Unclassified | place...
GGGCGCCGTACCCCAGCAGTTTGTCGATCGACAGCAGTTCGCCGACCTTCTGCCGGCCGTCGCCGTCCCGCGCGGTGGCGGACTCGGGCGTCTTCGCGCCGGTCTCCTCGGGCTCAGCCGACTCGGACGCGGATGCCCGAGGCTTCGCCGCCCGGGCGTCGGCGGCGGCCGGGCTGCTGAGCATGGGCCCGGCGGTGCCGCCCGTCGCGGCCGCGGGCTGCTCCGCAGCGACGGGGGTACGGGTTGAGCCGCCCGCCTCCTGCCAGGAGCCGACCGTGCGACCCGCGTCCGCCGAGTACTTCCAGGCCGCCCCGCCGGCCGTACCGGCCAGCGCCAGGGCAGCACTCGCCCCGACGACGATGCTCACCGCGCGTCGCAAATTCACTCCCGCCCCTCGAGTCACATCGCCGGCCAGAACCACTCCGGCGATCTCGCTTCTGTGTAACGAGCCACGTGCGGCAGCGACGCGCGCCCCGGAACGTGCACACTGGGCTCGTGCGAATCACGTCCGCCCTAGTCGACCCGGCGCTGCTGGACCTGCCGTGGAGCGTGCCGCTCGAGGAGTGGCCGTCCTCCCACCTGGTCGCGTTGCCGCAGGGCATCTCGCGGCACATCGTCCGGTTCGTCAAGCTCAACGAAACCGTCTACGCCCTCAAGGAGACCCGGGAGCGCATCGCCGAGAAGGAATACGACCTGCTCCGGGCCCTGGAGCGGATCGACTTCCCGGCGGTGGAGGCGGTGGCCATCGTCAACGACCGCCAGGACGACGACGGCGAGCCGCTGGAGTCGGTGCTGATCACCCGGCACCTGCAGTTCTCGCTGCCGTACCGGGCGCTCTTCTCCCACATGTTGCGACCCGAGACGATGAACAGGCTGCTCGACGCGCTCGCCGCGCTGATCGTGCGAATGCACCTCACCGGCTTCTCCTGGGGTGACTGCTCGCTGTCCAACACGCTGTTCCGGCGGGACGCGGGCGCCTTCGCGGCGTACCTGGTCGACGCGGAGACCGGCAATCTGTATCCGAAGCTGTCCGAGGGCCAGCGCAGCGAGGACATCGAGATCCTGCGGCTGAACATCTTCGGCGAGTGCCTGGACCTGCAGGCCGCCGAGTTGCTGCACGAGGCGATCGACCCGGAGGCCGTGGTCGACGACATCGTGGCCCGCTACGAGCGGCTCTGGCACGAGGTCACCTACGAGCAGGAGGTGCCCCGCGACGCCCGGCACGACATCGAGGGCCGCATCCGCCGGCTCAACGAGCTGGGCTTCGACGTCGCCGAGGTGGACATGTCCACGGTGGACGGCGGCTACCGGGTCCGGCCGAAGGTCGTGGACGCGGGCTATCACACCCGCCGGCTGCTGCGCCTGACCGGCCTGGACGCCGAGGAAAATCAGGCCCGCCAGCTGCTCAACGACCTGGACGCCTACCGGGCGGAGTCGGATCTGATCGACGAGCAGCAGGCCGCGCACCGCTGGCTGACCGAGGTCTTCGAGCCGGTGGTCCGCGCGGTGCCGGCCAACCTGCGCCGCAAGCTGGAGCCGCAGGAGATCTTCTCGCAGATCATCCAGCACAAGTGGCTGCTGTCCGAGCGGGCCGGCCGCGACGTCGGCATGGCGCCGGCCGTGCAGTCCTATCTGACCGACGTGCTCGCCCACAAGCCCGACGAGCAGGCCGTCCTGGGCGTCGAGGTGGGCGCGCTCTAGCCGGTCACCTCCTCCGCCGCCGCGTCGTGCTCCGGCGGCGGGGTGGCCTGCTCGACCAGGGCGCGCAGGCCGGCCCGGCGGGCCACGAGCATGATGCGGTCGCCGGCCATGAGCACCCGGCGCGGGTCGGGCGCCCAGTCGATCCACTCGGAGCCGGCCGCCGCCAGGCCGATCACCCGGACGCTCAGCGGCCGGTCGGCCTGGCTCAGCGTCGCCCCGTCGAGCGGGGACCCGGCGTAGACCTGCACGCCGGCCACCAGCAGGGCGTGCCGGTCGACCGGGATCGTGGCGAGCACGTCGCGGTCCAGCATGGCCGCCGCGAACGCGGGCGCGGCCAGCCGGGACACGCTGCGGGAAATGTTGATGTTGAAGGCGGTCTGCACCCGCTGGGCGAAGTCGTCGTCGAAGAGCCGCAGCACCACGCGCAGGTCGGGGCGGACCACCCGCGCGTTGAGCGCCGCCTGCAGGTTGGTGACGTCGTCGGTGGAGACGACCACCAGCGCCTTGCTGGTGGCGATGGAGGCCGCCCGCAGCGTCTCCTCCAGCGCCGCGTCCCCGACGATGAACGGCACGCCCAGTTGCTCGGTGGCCTTGGCGCCGCGGGCGTCGGGGTCGCGGTCGATCGCCACCACCTGCAGGCCCAGGTCGACGAGTTGGCGCAGCACCCGGGTGCCGACGTTGCCCAGCCCGACCACCACGATGTGGTCCTCGTGCTGGGCCGCGGCCTTGCCGCTGGAGAGCGCCAGCCGGGCGTTCACCATGCCCTCGACCACCGCCGCCGTGATCAGCGGCAGCAGCGCCAGCCCGGCGATCGTGAGCACGAGCTGGGCGGCCTGCGCGACGCCGTTGCGGCCCATCTCCACATCGGACGAGCCGACCACCGTGAGCAGTGTCACGTAGATCGACTTCCAGAAGCCGTTCACCTTGTCGGCGTGCACCAACACCGCGCCCGACAGCACGGTGATGACCAGGGTGGCGAGCACGGCGATGCCGAGCTTGCGGCTCAGCGCCGCCCGGACCGCCCGTCCCATCACCCGCAGCGGGCGCCGGCGCCGGCGGGCGCGCACGAGACGCCGGGCGGCGACAGCCTGACCGGCGGGGCGACCGGTCGCCTCGGCCAGCACCAGGTCGGTGGGGCGCCGCGCCTCGGGGGCCGGCTCCGCGGGCAGCACATCGACGCGCCCGGCGCCGTCCGCGGCGGTCAGCGCGCAGACCACGTCCTCCTCGCGGACGTCGGCGCGGCGGGCGACGTACAGGGTGCGGCCGGGGAGCCGGACGTGGGTCGGTGCCACCTCGCCCAGCGAGGCGGCCACGAAGGCGGGTGCGGCCATCGCCGCGTCGGAGAGCACCGCGCAGTCGGCGAACAGGCGGCGGACCCCGTACCCCAGGCCGGTGTTGAACATCCGGATGACCAGCCGCAGGTCCGGCTCGACCGCCTGGGCGCAGAGCGCCGCATGCAGGTTGATCACGTCGTCGGGCATCACCAGCGCCAGCGCGGCCGCTCCGGCGAGCCCGGCCGAGCGGAAGGTGCGCTCGTCGAGGCGGTCCGCGCGGATCACCCGTACGCTGCGCAGAGTGGCCAGGTCGGGCACGTCCGCGCGCAGTTTCGCCGGGACGATGACCGTCAGGCGGATCCGGTGGCCGGCGTTGGCCAGTTCCTCGGCGACCGTGTAGACGAGCGCGTCGGCGCCGCAGATCACGAAGTGCGGACGAGCGTCCACGTTGCGCCGCAACCGCGAGACGAGCGATCGGCCGGGTGGTTCGCGGGCGGGTTCGACGGCCATGGCCGCATCGTATCCAGTGGATCACCGCCGCTTGACCCCGTTGCTCCCCGAACCCTCCATGCAGGCCACTCGTTGCCCTTTCCGAACGTTTAGTCCTAGTTCATGGTGGAGGGGTTTCGATGCGCAAGTGGTTCTACGCCGGGGCGGTGGCCGGCGGTTTCCTGCTGCTCGGCGCGGCACCCGCGCAGGCTGACGTGGTCCCGGCGCCGGGCGGCGGGCTGCTCGGCTCGCTGAGCGGCGGCCAGGGACTCGGCGACAGTCCGGGACTGGGCCTCGATCCGGCCGGCGGGCTGAACCTGGCGAGCCCGCTGGGCGGTTCGCCGCTCATGGACGTCAGGCCCGGGCAGAACTCCGCCGACTTCACCGGGCCGGCCTCGGGTGTCCTATCGAAGGACGACGCCCGTACCCGGGAGGCGGACGAACCTGGTGGACGCAAGCCGGCCCGCGGGTCGGCCCCGGCGGACCTGCCCGTGGGCGGCCTGACCGGCGGGTCGTCCGGCGCCGGCGGTGGGCTGCTCGGCGGTGGGCTGCTCGGCGGCGAATCGTCCGGCGACAGGTCGGGGCAGCCGGGGCAGCGGGGTGGCGGTCTGCGCAACCTGATCCCCGCCAACCTGCTCGGTGGCGGGCTGCTCGGTGGCGGGCTCACCCCGGACGGCCGGATGGCGTCGGCCGAGGCGCCCCGCGAGTCGGCGCTCTTCGACGGGGGCGTGCCGCTGCTCGGCGGCCTCGGCGGGTTGCTGCCGGCGAACGAGGTGCCGCGCACGCTGCCGGACACCGGCGACGACACTCCCACCGGCATGCCGGCCGGCGGCACGGCTGTCGACCCGGCCCTGGTGGATCCGGCTCCGGTGGATCCGGCAGACACCCAGGCCGGGAGCGGCAAGGACGGCAAGGGCCAGGCGAGCGACCCGGCTGCGGGCCGGCCGGTCGACGATCCCCGGCTGCACGAGGAGCCGATCGACGACGAGGCCGGCGGCAAGAAGCGGTCCTTCTCGGCCGGGGGCCGGCCGGTCGCCGGCGAGGACCAGGACTTCCGTTAAACCGGACTTCCGGTACGGCTGCGCAGGCCGTGAGCCCGTCCCCGCCCCCATTTCATCGCGGGGACGGGCTCACGGCGTGGTGTTAGTTGACCGCGCCGATCGAGACGGTGCCGCGGCCGACGACCGCGCCCTCGTCCGTGATCAGCGTCATCTCACCGAACAGGCTGCGGCCTGCCGCGGGCGCCGCCGTGGCGGTCACCGAGCCGGTGACCGGCGCCGTGGCACCGTTCGCGAGGGTCAGCACCGTCGCCGGCACCGTCATCGCGCCCAGCGCCGGGCTCAGGAAGACGTCCTGGTAGTCGTACTGCGTGCTGCCCGAGGGCACCGCGTAGCCGTCCACCACGACCCGGTAGGTGCCGGCCGCCGGGTTCGGGATCGACACCGCTTCCTCCGAGTCACCGTCCGCCGACTGCCCGACCTGGGTGGTGCCGAGGAAGACCGTCAGGTCCAGGTCCGCCGCCCCGTCGCTGACGTTGCCGATCGCCACGTCGAGCCGGGCCGCACCCGCGGGCACGTCCACCGTGTACTCCTGGCTCGCGCCGTCCTCGATCGTCGGCCGTGCGATCTTCGCACTGCCGAGCGGGCCGCCGGTGGCGGTGAGCCGCAGCGGACCGAAGTTGTTCTTGACGGTCCAGGTGACCGGCGTGGCCGTGCCAGCCGTGACGCTGGGCAGCTCAACCGTCGCCGGCTCCACCGTGACGCCCTGCACCTTGGCGGTCAGCTCGTACGGGTTACGCAGCGACGGCGACGTGCGCCGCGACTCGACCTCGAGCTCCCAGACACCCGGCATCGGGTTCTCGTACGCCCGCTCCTGCGGCTTGCAGGCGGCGGCGTCCGAGAAGTTGGTGTAGCAGGCCAGGCTGGACGTGCTCTCGACCGGCACACCCCACGGGTTGATCGCGATCCAGCGCGTCTGCGAGCCGGTCGCGATCCCGGAGAGGTCGACCTGCAGCGCGGTCGCGCCCTCCGGCACGGTGACGAAGTACGAGGTCGACGAGTTGCGCTCCACCGAGCCCGCGACGGCCAGCGAGTACGCCGGCTTCTTCGGCACGACGCTCGTGACGACCGTGTTGAGCACCTCGAAGTCGGTGACCGACGTCTTCGGGTCGTCCACCTTGAGGATCGCGCTGTTCAGGCCCTCCTTCGCCGTCACCCGCACGGCGATGTTGACGGCCTTGTTCAGCGGCAGCGAGAGGGACGACTGCGAGTGGAACGACCCCTTGTCGCCGACCCAGGACAGCCGGTGCGTGACCGGCTTCTTCGGACCCGACGTACGGGTGATCTTGACGGTGTAGGTCTTCGACTGACCCGCCTTGATGCCACCCGCCCCGACCGCGCAGCGGTTGTAGATGCCCTGGCCCTGGTTCGGCGTGGTGAAGCCGGCCGAGAACGGGGTGCAGACCGGCGCGGACGAGGTGTACGTGCGCGTCTCGACGTTCTTGGCCAGCAGCGACCAGGTGCCGGGCACGTCCATCATGCCGTTGCCCTGACCGGCGACCGACGTGTCCTTGATCGGGTCGGCGGCGGTGTAGAGCGCCCGGCGCAACTGGGCCGGGGTGACGTCGAGGTCGGTCGCCCTGGCGGCCGACAGCAGCAGCGCCGCGCCGCCGGCGGCCTGCGGGGAGGCCATCGACGTGCCGTTCTCCATGACGTAGCCGATCGGCAGGGTGTAGCCCGCCTCGGGCAGCCCGGGGTCGGTCAGCCAGGTGTTCATGGTGGAGATCGCCGAGCCCGGCGCGGTCAGGTTGGGCTTGAAGCCGCCGTCCTCGCGGGGGCCGCGGGAGGAGAAGTTGAACAGCGCGTTCTTCTTCTTCACCACGGAGCCGTAGTTGGCCAGCCAGGTGTCCTTGCTGACGCTGGCCGCCACGCTGACGACGTCGGTGGCCACCGACGGGTCGCCGATCGTGTTCACCCCGGGGCCGGAGTTGCCGGCCGAGATGAAGAACTGCACGCCGTAGTCCTTGATCAGCTTGTCGTACAGCTGGGCGCGCGCGTTGTTGCCGTCGTTGAGGGCGGGCAGGCCGCCGATCGACATGTTCACGACGTCGACGTGCCGGTTGACGACCAGGTCGACCATGCCGGTGGTGAGCGCCGCGGCGGTGCAGCCGCCGCCCCAGGAGCAGGCCCGCGAGGAGACGATCTTGGCGCCGGGCGCCTGGCCGTCGAAGTCACGGTTGCCGAGCATGTCGTTGGCGGCGGTGATGCCGGCGACGTGGGTGCCGTGCAGGTCCTCCGGGATGCCGATGTTGACGAAGTCGGTCAGGCCCGGCAAGCCGGCCGCCGACGCGTCGACGTCCTCGCGGTACTCGACCACGAACGGCATGCTCTCGACGACCGGGGTGGCCGGGTTGTCGGTGCCGAAGTGGCCGACGTCGAACTTCTCCTTGTACGGCCGCATCACGGCGTCGTCGGTGAAGTCGCGGTTCTGGTTTACGTCCACCCGGATGTCGTGGGTGTCGGCGTTGTAGAGGATGCCGAACACGTCGGTGGTGTCACCGTCACGGTTGACGTCACCCCCGGGGGCGCTGGCGGCGGTGATCGCCTCAGTGAAGCGGTTGATCTTCCAGGTGCCCGCGGGCGCCGTCCAGGTCGCGCCGAGGTAGGTGAACGACGGGCCGGTCACCTGGGTGGCCATGGCCCGCCAGGTGAGGTCGCCCTCGGTCACCGGGTCGGTCGCGGTCACCCAGTCGACGATCTTGCGCTCGCCGGTGGTGGTCGTCCGCAGCGCCGGGTGGTCCAGGTCGACCCCGGAGTCCATGATGCCGATCGTGACCCCGCGCCCGTCCCAGGTCGGGTGCTTCTTCTTGAACGCGACGGAGCCGATCTCATCGGTCGGCATGTACGGGTTCGCGGCCGGCGTCTTGGCGCCCGGCCCGGAGAGCGTCGCGCCCTGGGCGGAACCCTTGGCACCACCTGTCTTGTCGGGCTCGGGAAGCTGGATCTTCTCGTCGAGGTCCACAGCGGACACGCCGGCCAGCTTCGCGGCCTTGACCACCTTGGCGGTCGGGACCGAGGCCAGCACGTAGCCGACCTTGTCGTAGCGCTGGGAGACCGTGCCGCCGAGCTTCTTGACCTCGGCCGCGACGTCGGACGCCTGGCCCGCCTCGGTCGAGATGATCAGGGTGACGGCACGGGCGCCGCTGCTCTCCGCCTGGGCGAGCAGGTCGGCGTCGTGCGAGTCCAGTTCGTCGGTCGGTGCGTTCTTGGGAGTGGCCGGGTCCGCTACCGGAGCCGGGGCGGGGGCCTGGACAGGCGCCGCGTTGGCTGGCGCTGGGCCGCTCAGCGCAGCCGCACCGGCGACCATGCCCGAGGCGAGCAGCGCGGTCAGCGTGCGCCGGCCCCGAGAAGATTGTTGTCTCACGTACGGGTCCTCCGAGGAGATGGGCGCTCGGGGGTGCGAGCGCCTCTCCGCGGATCGTGGGGTTCACTCGCGTCGATGTCACTACGGGCGGACTCTTTGTAACGAGGACGTGATATTCAATGATGTGCATGGAATGCGGATATCGGCCGGAAAATCTCCCGACCGGGACCCATTGTGCCGCAAGACATCCCGCCTCAACCCGGACTACAGGGACGGATGATTCATTGTGGAGACAATCCCCTCACCTTGGCCCGGGCGAGCAGTTCATCGACGGACCACTGGTCATAGACATGACGACCGAATTTGTGGGCCACGATCCTGCCGTCCGGGGCGATGAGGAAGTCCGCCGGCAGACCGGTGCGGCCGCCGGCCGGGTTGACCGACGGGCTGCGCTCCCGGCGCCGCGCGACCGCCACCGAACTGCGCAGCACGGCCCGCATGATCGGCAGCCAGGCCCGCGGATCGAGCAATGCCCGCGGCGAGGCGCCGACGCCGAACTCGGCATAGAGCAGCTTCCACGGATCGGCGATCACCGGGAACGGGAAGTCCGCCGTGTGCTCCCGCAGCAGCGCGGCCGTCGAGTGGAAGACCAGCACCTCGCGGATGCCGGCCGCCTCGATCTCGGCGCGGCGCAGCATCAGGGAACGCACGTGCAGATTGCACACCGGGCAGCCGGCGAAGCGGCGGAACTGCAGATGGACCAGGTGATCGGGATCCGGAACGGGCACCGGCGAGCCGTCGACGGAAGTGAGGTCACGAACACTGACCGAGCGCATGGGGCCGACCCTTCGTAGGTGTACGGCATATACTTATCATCGTAGGTGTATGCCGTACGCTGTCAAGTGATGCCGCGTCCCCGATCCGTCAGCCCCGCCCGCCTCGCCGCGGCGGCCCTGGCCGTCATCGACCGCGACGGTCTCGCCGGCCTCTCCATGCGCGCGGTCGCCGCGGAACTGGGGCTGACCACGATGGCCGTCTATCGCTACGTCGCCGACCGCGACGAGCTCGAGGCCCTGGTCGTCGAGGAGGTGCTCCGCACGCTGGATTCCACCCCGCCGGCGGCACAGCCATGGGCCGAGCAGCTCAGGATCCTGGTGGAACGGGTCCGCGCCACGGTCGGCCGGCACCCGGGCGTGGTGCCGCTGCTGGTCAGCCACCGGCACCGGTCGGCCGGAGTGCTGCGCTGGTCAGAGACGGTCGTCGGCATCCTGCACGGGGCCGGCTTCGACGGCACCCGGCGGGTGATCGCCCTGCGCGGGCTGCTCAGCTACGTCATCGGCGCCCTCCAACTGGAGCACCTGGGCCCGCTCGCCGGCCCGGGCACGGCGACGATCGCCACGCTGGCCGGCTTCCCCCGGCTCGCGGAGACCGGACAGGAGGCCGGCGCCGTCGCCCCCGACGACGAGTTCGCCGGGGGCCTGGCCATCGTGCTGCGCGGGCTAGCCCGCTGAGGCGATCCGGTCCGGGACCCGGCGGCCGATCCCCACCGTGATCGCCACCAGCACCACCAGCAGGCCCGCGACCGCGTACACCGGCTCGGGGCTGAAGGGTGCCAGCAACGCCAGCACCGCCACCGCCGGGTAGGCCACCACCAGCGCTCCCTGCTGATGCGGGCGGATGTGCAGCAGCCAGACGAAGAACAGGTAGCACGCCACCGGGACGGCGAGCGCATAACCGGCCGTGACGCCGGAGATGTGCGCGTGGTGGGTGGCATAATCGACCGCCACCGCGAGGCCCACGCCGGCCGCCGCCGCCGAGGCGAAGATGAAGTAGTGGCCGTAGCCCCACAGAATTCCGGCCCGCAGCGAGGTCAGCAGGCCGTGCGCCGAACGGTCGAAGTAGAGCCACCACAGCGCGAAGACCACGACCAGCCCGGCGACCGCGATCGACACCAGGTCGGCGACGTACTCGCCGGAGTCCAGGCCGGTGCGGATGGCGATGGTCGCCGCCGACACCGACTCGCCGAGCATGATGATCGTGAAGAGGCCGTAGCGTTCGGCGATGTGGTGCGGGTGCCAGGTGGTCGGGCCGCCCGGTGCCCGTTCGGCGATGAGCGGCACCAGCAACTCGGCGACGACGAGCACCAGGAACGACGGCGTGCCCCAGCCCTCCGGCAGCGCCAGCCTGGCCAGCCAGAGGGCCTGCACGATGGTGATGCCGACGGCGTAGCGCAGCGCGGTGGCCCGGCGCTGCGGGTCGGCGCGGGCGGCCCGCAGCCACTGCACCACCATGGCCAGGCGCATGATCACGTAGCCGATCGTGATACCCAGGTAGTTGCCGTCGTCGAACGCCGTCGCGACGCCCGCGGCCAGCACCAGTGCCCCGGCGATCTGCACGAACGAGGTGATCCGGTAGACGTCGTCGTCGGTGTCGTAAGCCGAGGCGAACCAGGTGAAGTTCATCCACGCCCACCAGATGGCGAAGAAGATCATCAGATAGCTGGTGACGCCGTCCCAGACGTGATCTTCGGAGATGGCGTGGTGCAGCGGCACGGCGGCCTGCGCGACGGCGACCACGAAACACAGGTCGAAGAAGAGCTCGAGCGGGGTGGCGACCCGGTGGTTCTCGTCGGCCGCGCGGGCACGCATCGGGGTGAGCCAGCCCCGCCGGGATTCGGTGAACGTCATGACGGCTGATCCCCCCCGGTCAGATCCCAGTTGAGCAGCACGAACGGTGCCTCCTCGGTGGCGCCGGCCCGGCGGTAGGTGGCCTGCGCGGCCGCGTTGTCGACCTCCGTGCCGACCCACATGCCGTAACAGCCACGCTCGCGGGCGACGTCGGCCAGCGCCCGCACGAGCGCGGTGCCGACACCCTGCAACCGGGCCACGGGTGCGACGCCGAGTTCGTAGACGAACATCTCCGTACCCTTGTCGGGGTGGGTCATCTCCACCCCGGAGATCATGCCGACCGCGCGGTCGTCGGCATAGGCGAAAAGCAGATGATGGTCCGGCCGGGCGAGGAACCGCTCGGTCGCGGCCGCCAGCGGCGGCCCGTCGAAGAGATCAGCGGCAAGGTGTACGGCCGCAGCGTCCACGACCCGCTCGATGCGCATGGCGCCACCCTAGGGGCAACCGCGGGAATCGCTTTCCAGAGATGATGGAGCCCCCGGTCGGAATCGAACCGACGACATCCTGTTTACAAGACAGGTGCTCTAGCCAACTGAGCTACAGGGGCGCGGCCAACAGCATACCGGTTGGCCGTCTGACGGGCCGAAACGCCCTTAACCGGGCGCTGACCTTGGCAGTACGTGAAAAAAGCCTTACGGTGGCGGACGTGTGGTTCACCACACCAGTTCCTCCACTCGGATCGTCCGGCACGTTCCTGCCGGTGGAAAGGAAGTCGATTCACCATGGCTACGGTCACGTACGACAAGGCGTCCCGGATCTATCCCGGACAGGAGCGCCCCGCGGTCAACGAGCTCGACCTCGAGATCGGCGACGGCGAGTTCCTGGTCCTGGTCGGCCCCTCCGGTTGCGGTAAGTCCACCAGCCTGCGGATGCTCGCCGGCCTCGAGGACGTCGACCGCGGTCGCATCCTCATCCAGGGCAAGGACGTCACGAACCTGCCCCCGAAGTCCCGTGACATCGCGATGGTGTTCCAGAACTACGCCCTCTACCCGCACATGTCGGTGTACGAGAACATGGCGTTCGCCCTGAAGCTGCGCAAGACCCCGAAGACGGAGATCGACCGCCGGGTCAAGGAGGCCGCCGCGCTCCTGCAGCTCGACGAGTACCTCAGCCGCAAGCCGAAGGCGCTCTCCGGCGGTCAGCGCCAGCGCGTCGCCATGGGCCGCGCGATCGTGCGTGAGCCGCAGGTCTTCCTCATGGACGAGCCGCTGTCGAACCTCGACGCCAAGCTCCGCGTCCAGACCCGCTCGCAGATCGCGACGCTGCAGGCCAAGCTCGGCATCACCACCGTCTACGTGACCCACGACCAGGTCGAGGCCATGACGATGGGCCACCGGGTGGCGGTCATGCTCGACGGTGTGCTGCAGCAGTGCGACACCCCGCGTGAGCTCTACGACAAGCCGGGCAACGTCTTCGTCGCCGGCTTCATCGGCTCCCCGGCCATGAACATCAAGACCGTCGGGCTGATCGAGGGCGGCGCGAGCTTCGCCGAGCTGGCCGTGCCGCTGTCCCGCGAGACGGTCGCGGCGGCGCAGGGCAACGGCAAGGTGACCATCGGCTTCCGCCCCGAGGCGACCGACCTGGTCTCCCCGACCGAGGGTGGCCTGCCGATCGTCGTCGACCTGGTCGAGGACCTCGGCTCGGACGCCAACGTCTACGGCCACGCGGCCCTCGACGGCGGCCAGGAGCGGTTCGTCGTCCGCACCGACCGGCGCAACATGCCGACCATGGGCGAGACCGTGTTCATCAAGCCGCAGGCCGAGCAGGTGCACGTCTTCAACGCCACCTCGGGCGAGCGCATCTGAATCGAGTAGTCAGCGACGGGCGGCTCCCTTCGGGGGCCGCCCGTTCTGTTTCCCTGCTCCGCTTCGGGCCGGCCGGTCGGCTATTCGGCGAAGCGCTGGACCACGAAGTCCTCGTCGGCGACGCAGGCCAGGTGGGTGGTGTCCCACGCGCAGGTCGAGGAGCGGATGCCGACCAGCGGACCGAGCTGGACCGGATCATCGCCGAGATGCTCGCCGACCAGCGCCGGGTCGTCCGCCGAGGCCGACAGCCCCTTGGAGAACCGCAGCGTGTTGCCACCGTCCAGCCGGGCCGCGACGCCGCCACGGGTCCACGAGACGCGGCCGTCGGCATCGAGCAGGCTCACCTGCACGGGCGACGTGTTCTGGGTGGCCAGCACGGCCTGCCCGACCGGGACAATGTCGTCGACGTCCGCGACGGCACGCCGCCACACGACCCCGCCATCGGCCGCGTTGATCGCCACCACCTGCGCGGTCTTGGCGGCGTACCCGGTGGTCTCGACCAGGCAGATCCGGTCGGCGCCGCACGGAGTCAGGTGGTCCAGCTGGGTGTTCGCCGGCGGCGTGTAGAGCACCTTCGGTTCGAGCTTCTTCAGGTCGTACGCGAAGAGCCGGCGGGCGTCCGCGGACTCGGCCACGATCAGCCGGCCGTTGTGCGCGATGATCTTGTCGTCGGTGTCGGCCACGCTCTGCCGCGGACCGGCGACGACATCGCCGGTGTCCGCGTCGATGACCTGGGCCGACTCGTCGGCGCCGATCTGCACGAGCCGCTGATCGTCATCGAGCGGCTCGGCGAACGGAACGCCACCGGTCGTGGCCGGGCCGGCGAAGTCGTCCTCGGTCGTGACGGCGACGACCTGGGTGCTGGTCTGGCCGTACTCGTTCTTGGGATTCGGGGACTCCCAGAGGCCCTTGCCCTTGGCGCGCACGCCCAGCCCGACCAGCCGGCCCTCCTTGCGGTCGACCAGCACGATCTTGTCGCCCGCGAACAGCAGGTTGTCGTTGCCGTCGATCGTGCGCTCCCAGAGCTTCTTGCCGTCGCCGAGACCGAGCAGCACCATCCGCCGGGTGCCCAGGTCGGAGTCGGTGTCGGTGATCGCGACGACCGCGTCCGGCAGCGTGAAGAAGAACTCCCAGCGCTTCGCGACACCGGCCGCCGTGCTGCTCCAAACGGTCTCGCCGGTGTCGGCCGCCGCCGCGACAACCCCGAGCCTGTTGGTCTCGTCCACGCTGGCGAAATAGGCCCGGCCGTTGCGCAGCGCGCTGGCGTTGAAAGTGGAGGTGACCGGCACCGCGGGCTTGATCCGGTGCAGATCGGCGAGCGGCCGGTAGTCCAGCGCCGGATAGCCCGGCCAGAGCAGCTTGACCACGGTCGCGGCGGCCCCGAGCACGACGACCGTCGCGGCCGCGACAATCCAGACAAACTTCCGCTTGTACGCCGGAAGCCGCGCCCCCGCGTCCGCCTCTGGTGGCCCGGCCGGCTCGGGATCCGGATGCGTCGAGGCCAGCCACGGCTCGGCGCGGGGGCTGGGGCTGGCCGAGACAGGGCTCGCCGAAACCGGGGCGCCCGAGACGGGGTGCAGGATCGGGCCGCCGCTCGCGTTCCCGAAGGCGGCAGCCTCACCAGTGGCCCACGGATCGACCGGCTCGGCATACTGCGGCTCCGCGCCGCCTTGCGCGGCAGCGGCCGGCAAACCCGCAGCGTGCGACCCACCGGCCGGTGATCCAGCGGAAGCCGGCGACGGCGCGGCAGGCGACGGCCCGCCAGAATTCGCCGCGCTCGCCGACGGCGCAACGGAATTCGGGGCAGCCGCCGATGGCACGCCGGGATTCGACGCGGCGGCCGCCGGCACGACCGGATTCGGCGCGGCCATGTGGGCCGGCGGCGCGTCCACGTCCGGTTCGGGGGATGTCGCAGCGGCAGTTGGTTCGAGGGCTTCCGTCGCGAGGAGCCGCGGCGGCTGCGGGTCACGCCGCGCGGAGTCGGGACCGGCCTGCCGACCTGGCTCGGTACCGGCCTGACCAGGATGCCGGGCCAGGTCAACGGGGTGCGGACCCGCCTGATCACCGGAGGGGACCGTGCCACCTGCAGCCGGGTCGGCTCGGGCCGGCCGCGTCCACGGACCACCGGGCGGATCCACCCGGAGCCCGACTGCTTCGGCGGGGATTCCGGACCCGCCCCCAGGAACTCCAGATGAGGCTGCGACTCCTGATGGGGCCGCACTGTCCGCAGCCGGGTGGGTCATCGTGTCGCTCATCGGCGGTACCGCCGCAGGGCGCATCGGTTCGGCCGGGGTCGCTCCGCTGTCAGGAGCGCCCGAGGCCGCCGCACCGCCGGGAGCACCCAGGGACGCCGCGCTACCGGAAGCGCCCGACGCCGCCGCACCGCCGGAAACGCCCGGGCTGATGACGATGATCGCGCCCTCGGCCACCGGTAGCTCCGGCTGGTCCAGCACAGTCGGGGCGATGCCCAGCTCGTGGTGCAGCAGGCGGGCCACCAGCGGCACCCGTGACGAGCCGCCGACCAGGAACAATCCGGCCAGCTCGGTGGGCGCCACCCCGGCCGCGCGGATGACAGCGTCCGTTTCGGCCACCCCGCGGCGCAGTAACGGCCCCGCCGCCGCCTCGAATTCGTCCCGGGTCAGGTGCACCGCCTGCTCCACGCCCGGCACCGGCACCGGCGCCAGCGCGGTGCGGGACAGCATCTCCTTGGCGCCGCGGACGTCGTCCCAGAACTGCCGCCGCGCCCGCCACTGGGCCAGCGTGACCGGCTCGGTCAGCGCCGCCCACGCGGCCGGCTCGGTCTGCCGCACCCCGGCGCCGAGGTGCTCGACCAGCGCCGCGTCGAGATCGAGGCCGCCGAGGTCGTCGATGCCGCCGGAGGCCGCCACCGCGAACCGGGGCAGCCCCTCCGGGGTGACCCCCTCGTTGCGGACGACGGCCACGTCGAGCGTGCCGCCGCCGAAGTCGAAGACAGCCAGGGCGGACCCGACCGGGACCGGGCGGCGCAGCACGTCGGTGAAGTAACGTGCCGCCGCGACCGGCTCGGGCAGCAGCGCGGTGGTCGGCGGCCAGCCGGCCCGGGCCAGCGCCGTCGTGAGCACCGCGCGGCGCCGGGAGCCCCAGGCCGCCGGATAGGTCAGCACGGCCGGCGGCAGGAAGCCCGTTGCCGCGACGGCCTCCCGGGCCACCGCCCCGAGCAGGGCCGCCAACAGGTCGGCTGTCGGCACCTCGGCACCGCCGAGCAGCACTGTTTCCGCGTCGACGTGGCGCTTCGGGTTCGGCTCCAGCCGGCCCGGCTCGGCCTGACCGAGCCGGACCGCGTCCCGGCCGACGTGCAGCCGGCCGGTGGTGTCCAGGTAGACCGCGGAGGGCAGCAGCGGCTGGCCGTCGAAGAGCAGCGGCCTGGTGCGGCCGTCGGGCCGCCGCAGCATCGCCACCGTGTGCGAGGTGCCGAGATCGACGCCGAGCACGAAGCCGTCGGTCATGCCGTGCCCTCCTTAGGCATGCCCTTCTGGCCCTCGCCTGCGAGGCCTTCTTCCGGTCCGGCTGGGTGCCGCTCGGTGCAGGCGGTCATGCCGTGCCCTCCTTAGGCATGCCCTTCTGGCCCTCGCCTGCGAGGCCTTCTTCCGGTCCGGCTGGGTGCCGCTCGGTGCAGGCGGTCATGCCGTGCTCCTCCACGCCGCGGTGCACCCGGCCCGTCACGTTACAGGCCGGGCGCGACTACCCGTAGATGCGGCGGCGGGAGACCTCGGCGAGCGTGACCGCGGCGGCGACGCTGGCGTTCAGCGACTCCACCTCGGACATCATCGGGATGCTGACCCGCAGGTCGCAGGTCTCGCCGACCAGGCGGGACAGGCCGCGGCCCTCGGAGCCGACGACCACCAGCAACGGACCGACGGCGGCCTCAAGCTGGTAGAGGTCGGTCTCGCCGTCCGCGTCCAGGCCGATCGCCGTGAAGCCGGCCTGCTGGGCGGCCTTGATCGACCGGGTCAGGTTGACCACCTGGGACACCGGCACGCGCGCGGCCGCGCCGGCGCTGGTGCGCCACGCGGTCGCGGTGATGCCGGCCGCCCGGCGCTCGGTCATGAAGACGCCGTGCGCACCGAACGCGGCCACCGAGCGGATCACCGCGCCGAGGTTGCGCGGGTCGGTCACCCCGTCGAGGGCCACCAGCAGCGGCGCGGTCTGCTCCATCGCCGCTGCCACGAGGTCGTCGAAGTTCTCGTACGCGAACGGGGGAACCTGCAGGCCGACGCCCTGGTGCAGGACGCCACCGGTCATCCGGTCGAGCTCGAGCCGGCTGATCTCCAGGATCGGGATGCCCCGGTCGCCGGCCGTCCGGACGATCTCGGTGATCCGGTCGTCGATGTCGATGCCCTGCGCCACGTAGAGGGCCGTCGCCGGGATCGAGGCGCGCAGCGCCTCGGTCACCGGGTTGCGGCCGAGCAGCAGCTCGGGGCCTTCCCTGGTCGGGTTGGACCGGCGCCCGGGCGCGATCCGAGGGCCGCCGCGGCCCTGCACCCGCCCGCCGCGCTGCGGCTGCTGAGCCGGCCGGCCGGTGCCCCGGCCGCCGCCACGACCCCAGGTGGTGTCCTTGGTGCCCGGCATGCCGATCTTGGGCGCGCGACCCTCGGCCGCGGCGGCCCGCCGTTCCTTGTCCTGCTTACGGGCCGTCTTCTCGGGCAGCTTCTCGGTGCCGGAGTAGCCCTTGTGCCAGGGCCGTTCGTCGGCCGGCAGCGTCTTGCCGCGGCCCTTGAGGCCGGCCCTGTTCTTTCCGCCGGTGCCGGCGGATGCGCCCTTCTTGGAGGTGACGCGCTTGCTCACATTGAAAGAATTACCCGGCATCAGTGCTGCTCTCCTACCGTCCAGCGCGGCCCGGCCGGAGTGTCCTCCACCTGAACTCCCGCGTTCTTCAGCTGGTCGCGGACCGAGTCGGCCGCCGCCCAGTCCTTGCGTGTGCGCGCCTGCGCGCGCTGCTCCAGCGCGAGCGCCACCAGCGAGTCGACGATCGGCTTGAGGTCGCCGCCGCCGTCGCCGGTGCGCCACGCGTCGTCGAGCGGGTCCAGACCGAGCACCCCGAGCATGGCCCGGACCTCGGTCAGCGCCGCGCGGACTCCGGTCTCGTCGCTCGCGGCCAGCGCGGTGTTGCCCTCACGGATCGTGTCGTGCACGACGGCCAGCGCCGCCGAGGTGTTCAGGTCGTCGTTCATCGCCGCGGCGAAGGCGGGCGGCACGGCTTTCGGCCGGCCGGAACCGACGACCTCGACCGCTCGCTGCACGAAACCCTCGATCCGGCGGTACGCCGTGGCGGCCTCGCGCAGCGCATCGTCGGAGTAGTCGATGCGCGAGCGGTAATGCGGCACGCCCAGGTAGTAGCGCAGCTCCACCGGGCGGATGCCCATGGCGACGACCGCCTCCACGTCGATGACGTTGCCCAGCGACTTGCTCATCTTGGCCTCGCCGAGGTTGAGCAGCGCGTGGTGCACCCAGTAGCGGGCGAACGGCAGCCCGGCGGCGTGGGACTGGGCGATCTCGTTCTCGTGGTGCGGGAAGGTCAGGTCGAGGCCGCCGCCGTGGATGTCGAACTCGGCGCCGAGGTAGCGCTTGGCCATCGCGGAGCACTCGATGTGCCAGCCGGGCCGGCCGCGGCCCCACGGTGAGGACCAGGACGCGTCGCCCGGCTCGTCGTCCTTGACGCCCTTCCAGAGGGCGAAGTCGGCGGGATCCCGCTTGCCGCGCTCCGGGGCCTCGCCGGCGGAGAGCATGTCCTCGGGCTTCTGGCCGGACAACGCACCGTAGCCGTGGAAGCTGGGCACGTCGAAATACACGTCGCCGGTGCCCTCGGCCGAGACGTACGCGTGCCCGCGCTCGATCAGCTCGGCGATCAGCTCGTGCATCTCGGTGATGTGGCCGGTGGCGAGCGGCTCGTAGGTGGGCGGCAGCACGTTGAGGGAACGGTAGTCGGCGTCGAGGACGAGCTTGTTCGCGTACGCGATCGCCCAGAAGGGGCGGCCCGTCTCCTGCGACTTCACCAGGATCTTGTCGTCGACGTCGGTGATGTTGCGCACGAAGGTCACACCGAGGCCGAGGTGCAGCAGCCACCGGCGCAACACGTCGTAGTTGACCGCGGAGCGCAGGTGCCCGATGTGTGGCACCGACTGCACGGTGAGGCCGCACAGGTACACACCGACCTGACCGGGCGTCATCGGGACGAAGTCCCGGACGGATCGGGTCGCGGTGTCATGCAGGCGGAGCGTCACCGTACAAGGGTACCGACCTCCGCCAGCAAGTAGCGTCCCGCCCGAGGGACCTCCCGGCGGAGGTTATCCACACCCTCGTCCACAGGGACCTGAGGGGGCGCCCACCGCGCTGCGGCGGGCGCCCCGGGACAGATGATCAGCGGCCGCCGACCGCCGCATAGGCGTTGACGATGCCGTGTCCGTAGAAGCTGTTGAACTTCTTCGGGCCGGCGCAGTACGCGTCGAACGCCGTGGTGAAGCCCTCCTGGACGTAGCTGCGCAGCCGGGGCTCCGGGCAGGCGGTCTCCGTCGCGGTGCCGTACAGCCGCTGCTCGACCAGGTTGGGGTTCATCGTCAGGCCGCCGCGCCACCAGTCGCGGTGGCCGTACTTGCTGATGATCAGCGCCGCGACGCCGGCCACGTGCGGCGAGGCCATCGACGTGCCCGCCAGGTAGGTGTAGTAGCCACACGTGCCGCTGGAGCAGTCCTTGAAGACCGTGGGACGGGTCGGCTCGCCGTTCGCGTCGACCCCGCCGTTCTCCTGGAGCACCTTGAGCGGGTAGGTGGAGAGGATGTTGTTGGCCGCCGAGTTGTACTGCGGCGTGCCGAAGTAGTCCCGGGTGAAGCCACCCGGCGCAGCCAGCGAGATCTGCTCGAGGCCGTAGTTCGAGTAGTGGGACTTGGAGGTGGAGGGGCCGACGGCCGAGACGCCGATGACGTGCGGGCCCTCGGCGGGCAGGCTCAGGCAGTCGTCGTTGTCGATGTCGCGGAGGTACGGCGCGGGGCCGTAGTCCGGGCTGCTCGCGTCGTCGAGCGGGTCACCGAGGTTGTCGTGCTGGTTGCCCAGCGCGCCGACCAGCGTGACGCCGCGGGCGTGTGCGTAGTTCAGGGCCCGCTTCATGCCGGCGATGATCGCCCGCTGCTCGGCCCGGGCCTCCGGGCTGTCGGCGGCGTTCGACCGGCAGTTGTAGAGCCACGGGTCGACGTAGAACGACATGTTGACCACGTCCAGGCCGGCGTCGCCCGCGTAGGTGAGCGCGTTGACCACCGGGTCAAGGAAGAAGTAGCCCGAGTCCTGGCCGCCCTTGAGCTCGACGAGCGTCACCTTCGGGGCCACGCCGGTGACGCCGGAGCCGTTGGCCGCCGCGGCGATGGTGCCGGCGACGTGGGTGCCGTGGCCGCCGTCGTCGGTGCCGACCGGGTCGAGACAGCCGGCCACCTCGCAGGGCCCGTCGACGTCCACCAGGTCGGGGGCGAAGTTGCGGGAGAGCTTGCGGCTGAAGTTCGGCGCGAGGTCGGGATTGCTGGCGTCGAGGCCGGTGTCCAGGACACCGACAGTGACACCTCGGTCACCCGCCTCGACGGCGTGGGCCTTGTCGGCCCCGACCATCTTGAGGCCCCAGAGTTTGTCGTCCAGCGGGTCGGCGGCCACGCCCTTCGGCGGCTTGCCGTGGGTCGCGGTGGTGACCGGCTGCTCGATCGCCGGGGCGTTCTCGGGCGCGCGCCCGATCGGCTTGCGGACCGACGCCCCGATCAAGTCGGTCGACTGGGCGGCCTTGGACCTGAAATCCGCGGCGGAGGATGAAACGCGGTAGGTGCCGACCGCGGCGTTGCTGCTGACGACCGTCCCGCCGGCCGCGGTGATGGCGGCTACGGCGGCGGCAGCCGACACCCCGTCATCAGCGACGACGGTGTATTCGGTGATGGTGGCTGCGGCGGCAGGCGAGGTGGGCAGACCGACAAGCAGGGCCAGGCCCGTCGCGGTAGCGACGGCCCCGGCCGTCAGGCGTCTTCTCATTCCCGCATTCGATCGAAGATCCAGATCATCCACAAGGGTTGATCGGACAGCTCCGGGCCACTATTACGGACGGGTCATCCGCAGCACGTCGAGGGCCGTGTCCAGCTGTTCCTCGGTGAGCGTTCCGCTCGCGACGTGACCGCGCTCGATGACGACG
>Ga0307516_10003396_pt1 | contig 20512 bp, 19 predicted proteins | sample 19_EM_MG_FD_203310 | JGI IMG/M metagenome (GOLD analysis project Ga0307516, IMG submission 203310) | Populus trichocarpa ectomycorrhiza microbial communities from riparian zone in the Pacific Northwest, United States - 19_EM | ecosystem: Host-associated > Plants > Roots > Unclassified | place...
ACAAAAAATGTATGAGGGTCAAAAGGGCCGGGTGCCTTGCCAGAGGGTCAATACCTGGGCGACCGATTCTTCAATCGACAGCTCGGAGTTGTCCAGTAGCGCAGCGTCATCAGCGGGTTTCAAGGGAGCAGCCAGGCGTGACATGTCACGCGCATCGCGGGCTTCCAGATCCTGCTGAATCCCGGCGATTGTAGCCGAAATTCCCTTTGAAATCAACTGCTTATAGCGCCGTTCGGCGCGGTGCCGGGCGCTGGCCGTCAGGAAGATCTTGAGATCGGCATCCGGGAAAATCACCGTACCCATGTCCCGGCCGTCGGCCACTAGCCCCGGCAGCCGCCGGAAGCTGTGCTGCAGGTCCACCAGCGCCAGGCGAACCGAGGGCAGGGCGGACACCCGGGAAGCGTTCATGCCGGCTTCTTCCGTGCGGATGGCCTCGGTGACGTCCTGCGCGCCCAGGAACACCTTTCCCCCGGAAAAGCGGACGGGCAACTGGCGTGCCAGGGCCGCGATGGCCGCTTCCTGTTCTGCGGCGATGGCCAGCCCGGCCTGGATCGCGGCCAGCGCCGTGATCCGGTACATGGCGCCGGAGTCCAGGAAGTGGTAACCCAGCTTTTGGGCGACCACGGCGGCGACCGTGCCCTTGCCGGAAGCGGTCGGCCCGTCGATGCAGATCACGGGGACGAGGTTCTGGTCAGTTTCGGTCACGGAAAAAAGCGTTTCAAAGTAGTCAGGGAAGGTCTTGCCCACACAGCGCGGGTCAAGGATCCGGATAGGCAGCCTGGCCGGGTTGAAGGCTGCCAGCGAAAAACACATGGCGACGCGGTGGTCGTCGTAGGTGGGGATGGGGGCGGTGCCCCATGTCACCGGCGGCGTGATGCGCAGGTAATCCGGGCCTTCCTCGATGGTCGCGCCCAGCTTGCGCAGCTCGCAGGCCATGGCGGCGATGCGGTCGGTTTCCTTGACGCGCCAGCTGGCAATGTTGCGCAGCATGCTGGGGCCGTCGGCGTAGAGCGCCATCACGGCCAGGGTCATGGCCGCGTCGGGGATGTGGTTGCAGTCCAGGTCAATCGCCTTGAGCGGCCACGCGCCCCGGCGGATGCTCAGGCGGTTGGCGCTGGCGTCGATGTGCGCGCCCATTTGCCGGGCCGCCTCGACAAAGCGGATGTCCCCCTGGATGGAGGCTTCCCCCAAACCCTCAATTTCAATGCCATTTTGGCCTGTAGCCCCCGCCGCTATTGATCCAAGTGCTATGAAATAGCTAGCAGACGAGGCGTCTCCTTCGACGTGGATGGCGCCGGGAGATCGGTAGCGGCTGCCGGCCGGGATGGTGAAGCGCTGCCAGCCCTCGCGCTGGACCGTGATGCCGAAGCGGGCCAGCAGGTTCAGCGTGATCTCGACATAGGGTCGGGAGATCAGCTCGCCGACCACTTCGATGGTGATGTTCTGGCTGGCGACAAGGGGCAGCGCCAGCAGCAGGGCGGTCAGGAACTGGCTGGACACGTCGCCGCGCACGCGGATGGGGGCGTCCAGCACCAGCTGGCCGGTGCGGATGCGCAGTGGCGGAAATCCGTCGTTGTCCAGGTAGTCGATGGCGCAGCCAAGCTGGCGCAGGGCGTCGACCAGGTCGCCGATCGGCCGCTCGTGCATGCGCGGCACACCCGAGAGCTCGAAGTCGCCGCCCAGCAGCGCCAGCGCTGCGGTCAGGGGGCGCATCGCGGTGCCGGCATTGCCCAGGTAGAGTTTGGCCTGTTGTTGCGCCGGCCGGCCGCCCAGGCCGGTGATCACGGCGGTGCTGCCTTTTTCCTCAACGCCGCAACCCAGCTGGCGCAGCGCGGCCAGCATCACGGCGGTGTCGTCGGAAGCCAGGAGGTCGTGCACCGTGGTGCGGCCTTCGCTCAGCGCGGCCAGCAGCAGCACGCGGTTGGAGATGCTTTTGGAGCCGGGCAGGTGGACGGTGCCTCCGGCACCCGTCAGTGCTGGAATGTCCAGGAAGGCGGTGTCGAACATGGACCAGCCTTATTTGAGCGATTTCGGGGAGCTGATCCGCCAGTTGGCGCGTGTGTGGCTGGCGTGATCGATGCGCTCTTCCAGCGCATCGCCGTCTGCGGCGCCAATCAGTTTTTCCAGGTCACGCAGGGTGTTCTGGAAGATTTTGGATTGCTCCAGCAGCTCTTCCTTGTTGGCGATCAGGATGTCACGCCACATTTTGGGGTCGCTGGCTGCGATGCGGGTGAAGTCCCGGAAGCCCGGCCCGGCCAGCGACAGGTAGTCCTTGCCCTGGGCTTGGCCCGAAATGCCGTTGATCAGCGCGAAGGCGATGAGGTGCGGCAGATGGCTGACGGCGGCATACGCAGCGTCATGCGACTGCGGCGACATCTTCACCACGTTGCAGCCCAGCGCCGTCCAGACATTCACGGCTTTTTCAAGCTGGACCGTGAAGGTGCGCTCGATCGGCGTCAGGATGACCTGCTTGCCGAAATAAAGATCGACGTCGGCATTTTCGACGCCTGAGACTTCCTTGCCGGTGATCGGGTGCGCCGGCACAAAACAGCCCAGGTGGTCGCGCAAGACACGCCGCGCCGCATCGACCACGTCCCGTTTGGTGGAGCCGACGTCCATGATCAGCGTGTTGGGTCCGACCAGGTGGCGGATCGCCTTGAAACTGGCTTCGGTGGCCGAGACCGGCACCGCCAGCAGCACGATGTCGGCGCCTGAGACCGCCAGCAGGGCGGACGGGGCTTCCACGTCGATGACGCCCATCTGGCGCGCGCGTTCAGTGGTGGACGGGGACTTGCTGTAGCCGACCACACGTTTGACCAGGCCGGCGCGTTTGAGCGCCAGGGCGAACGAGCCGCCCATCAGGCCGCAGCCTATCAGTCCGAGTTGTTCAAACATGCAGGGACGCCGGGTTTGCTTGCAATTGCTTCATGGTGTCAGTCGCTTGCAGGATAGGTGCCAAGTACCTTGTAGAAGGCACAAAGCTGCTGCAGGTCTTTCAGGGCGGCGGCCACATGCGGCTGCGAGGGGTGGCCCTGAAGGTCAATATAGAAAAAATACTCCCACTGCCCGGAGCGGGCGGGCCGGGACTCGAAACGCGTCATCGACACGCCGTGGGTCTTCAGGGGCACCAGGATGTCATGCACGGCGCCCGGCTTGTTGGGCACGGACACGATCAGGCTGATGCAGTCCTTGCCCGAGGCCTCGGGGGCGGCCAGGACTTGCGGCAGGCAAATCACGGCAAAACGGGTGCGGTTGAACGCGTCGTCCTGGATGGCGTGGGCGCCGACGTGCAGGCCGAACTCGGCGCCTGCGCGTTCACTCGCAATCGCGGCCCAGGCCGGGTTGCCGGCGGCGAGCCTGGCGCCCTCCGCGTTGCTGGAGACTGCCCGCCGCTCCGCATCCGGCAAATGGGTGCCCAGCCAGCCCTGGCATTGCGCCAGCGCCTGCGCGTGGGCCAGCACCACGTCCACACCGTCCAGGGACGGCGACAGGCGCAGCAGGTTGTGGCGCACCAGCAGGCTGGTTTCGCCGATGACGTGCACCGGAGAGTTGAGGAACAGGTCCAGCGTGCGTGTGACCACGCCTTCGGTGTTGTTCTCCACCGGCACCACGCCGAACTGGGCCGTGCCCGAGGTCGCGGCGCGAAACACCTCGTCAAAACTGGCGCAGGGAACATGCTCGATGCTGGAGCCGAAAAACTGCACGGCGGCCTGCTCGCTGAAGGTTCCGGCCGGGCCCAGGTAGGCCACGCGCTGCGGCGCTTCCAGCGCGCGGCAGGCCGACATGACTTCACGCCAGATGTGCGCGATGCTGTCGCCCTTGAGCGGCCCGGCGCTGGCGGTCTGCAGGCCCTGGATCACCTGCGCTTCGCGTTCCGGGCGGAAAACCGGCGAACCCTCGTGGCGCTTGATGTCACCGACCTCGTTGGCCAGGGCCGCACGCTGGTTCAGTAGCGCCAGCAGTTGCTGGTCCACGGAATCAATTTGCTGGCGAAGTTGCTGCAGGGTCTGGGTCATGACTGAAAAATATCGGACAGGGGGCTTGCGCCCGGCGCGGGGACGGGGTCCGCCAGCCGGCTGGGCAAGCCGGGTAACGGGGTCATTTTTTCTGCGGTTTTGCAGCCGGTGCAGCCGGGGCGGGGGCAACACCCACGATTTTGACCACGGCCGCATCAAACAGCTTGGCGCGGGCCTGAACATCGGACTGCGTGCCGGCCACGAGTTTCTTCACAAACACGTCGACCAGCTCGGGGGTGGCGAGCTTGTATTTTTTGATCACAGGCGACTCAAAGAACGCGGCCAGTTGCTTGAGCTCGTCAAGGCTGAAACGCTCCATGTAGGCGGGCACCAGCGCTTCACTGTTGGCCTGGCCGACCTTGGCGGTGATGATTTTGTTGGTATCCGTTGCGAACTTTGAAAGCTCGGCGTTGAACTCCTCTGTCGCTTTGGCCTGTCGGGCTTTGGGAACCGCAGCGTCGAATCGGGGCGCCCAGCCGGCCACCAGATCCTGAGCGGCAGTCCCCACCAGCTGGCCGACCAGTGCATCCAGGTCGGCTTGTTGCAAGGCGACCACTTTGGTTGCCCATTCCAGTTTCGGATCAGTCGTTTGGGTCTGGCCAGTGGCCGAGAAAGCGCAGCCTGCAACAAGCAGGGCTGTCATGAGTTTTTTCATCAATTGGTTTCCGGGTTAGGTGTGTTTCCTGAATCGGCTTCGACCTCGTTGTCGTCCAGCGTGGCGTCATTTTCGACGATGCGCTGCAAGCCGCTGAGCTGGGAGCCCTCGTCCAGGCCGATCAGGGTGACCCCCTGGGTGGCGCGTCCCATTTCGCGTATTTCGCTGACACGGGTGCGTACCAGCACGCCCTTGTCCGTGATCAGCATGATCTCATCGTCCACGTGGACCAGCGTCGCCGCGACCACCTTGCCGTTGCGCTCGCTTTGCTGGATCGCGATCATGCCCTTGGTGCCGCGGCCGTGGCGCGTGTATTCCTGGATGGAGGTGCGTTTGCCGAAGCCGTTCTGGGTGGCGGTCAGCACGCTTTGCTGCTCGTCTTCGGCCACCAGCATGGCGATCACGCCCTGACCGTCATCGAGCATCATGCCGCGAACGCCGCGGGCATTGCGGCCCATGGGGCGCACGTCGTTTTCATCGAAACGCACAGCCTTGCCGCCATCGGAGAACAGCATCACGTCGTGTTTGCCGTCCGTCAGCGCGGCGCCAATCAGGTAGTCGCCATCGTCGAGGTCGACCGCGATGATGCCGGCCTTGCGCGGGTTGCTGAAGTCTTCCAGCGGTGTTTTCTTGACCGTGCCCATGCTGGTGGCCATGAACACGTACTGGTCCGCCGGGAAGCTGCGCTTTTCGCCCGTCAGCGGCAGCACAACGGTGATCTTCTCGCCTTCCTGCAGGGGAAACATGTTGACGATGGGGCGGCCCCGTGAACCGCGTGAGCCTGCCGGGACTTCCCAGACCTTGAGCCAGTAGAGCCGGCCCCGGTTGGAAAAACACAGGATGTAGTCGTGCGTGTTGGCGATGAAGAGCTGGTCGACCCAGTCGTCTTCCTTGGTGGCGGTGGCGAGCTTGCCGCGGCCGCCGCGTTTCTGTGCGCGGTATTCGGAAAGCGGCTGGCTCTTGATATAGCCGGTGTGCGACAGCGTGACCACCATGTCGGTGGGCGTGATCAGGTCTTCGGTGCTGAGGTCGAAAGAGCTGTGTTCGACCTGGCTGCGCCGGGCGCCCAGCTTGGTCTGCCCGAATTCCTGGCGTATGACCGCGAGTTCCTCGCCGATGATGGTCGAGACGCGTTCCGGACGTGCCAGGATGTCCAGCAGGTCGTCGATTTCCGCCATCACTTCCTTGTACTCGGCAACGATCTTGTCCTGCTCCAGGCCGGTCAGGCGCTGCAGGCGCATCTGCAGGATTTCCTGCGCCTGCGTGTCGGAAAGGCGGTACAGGCCGTCGCCGCCCATGCCGAACGCTTTTTCCAGGCCGTCAGGGCGGTAATCGTCCGCATTGACCACGCCGCCATCGGCGCGGGTGCGGGTCAGCATCTCGCGCACCAGGCTGCTGTCCCATGGCCTGAGCATCAGCTCGGCCTTGGCCACGGGCGGTGTAGGTGCGTTGCGGATGATGGCGATGAAATCGTCGATGTTGGCCAGGGCCACGGCCAGGCCTTCGAGCACGTGGCCGCGCTCGCGCGCCTTGCGCAGCGTGAAAACCGTGCGGCGAGTGACAACTTCGCGGCGGTGCGACAGGAAAACCTGGATCAGGTCCTTCAGGTTGCACAGCTTGGGCTGGCCGTTGACCAGCGCCACCATGTTGATGCCGAAGGTGTCCTGCAGCTGCGTCTGCTTGTAGAGGTTGTTGAGGACTACCTCGGGCACCTCGCCGCGCTTGAGCTCGATGACCAGGCGCATGCCCGACTTGTCGGACTCGTCCTGGATGTGGCTGATGCCTTCGATTTTTTTCTCGTGGACCAGCTCGGCCATGCGCTCCTGGAGCGTCTTCTTGTTGACCTGGTAGGGCAGCTCGTCAACGATGATGGATTGGCGCTGGCCCTTGTCGATGTCTTCAAAATGGCAGCGCGCGCGCATGACCACCTTGCCGCGGCCGGTGCGGTAACCGTCCTTGACGCCGTTGATGCCATAAATGATGCCGCCGGTGGGGAAATCGGGGGACGGGATGATTTCCATCAGCTCGTCAATGCTCGCCTGCGGGTTCTTCAGCAGGTGCAGGCAGGCGTCGACCACCTCATTGATGTTGTGCGGCGGAATGTTGGTGGCCATGCCCACGGCAATGCCGCCGGAGCCGTTGATCAACAGGTTGGGGATGCGCGAGGGCAGGACCAGCGGCTCCTTCTCGCTGCCGTCATAGTTGGGACCGAAGTCGACGGTTTCCTTGTCGATGTCGGCCAGCATTTCCTGTGCAATTTTCGACAGGCGCACTTCCGTGTAGCGCATGGCCGCGGCGCTGTCGCCATCGACCGAACCGAAGTTGCCCTGGCCGTCCACCAGCATGTGGCGCATGGAAAAATCCTGGGCCATGCGCACGATCGCGTCGTACACCGACTGGTCGCCGTGCGGGTGATACTTGCCGATCACGTCGCCGACGATACGGGCCGACTTCTTGTAAGGCCGGTTCCAGTCATTGTTCAGTTCGTGCATCGCAAACAGCACGCGCCTGTGGACCGGTTTGAGGCCATCGCGGGCATCCGGCAAGGCACGACCGACGATCACGCTCATTGCGTAATCAAGGTAGCTGCGCCGCATCTCCTCTTCAAGACTGATGGGGAGGGTTTCTTTGGCAAACTGGGTCATGAAAGGCCTGAATTGGGATTTGGCGATGCGCTCGAGGAGCCAAGCCTGCTGATTTTAAGGCCTGAGTTTAGGTCAGCCGGTGTGTGGCACGCCCGCAACAGAAAACAAAGAATCTTGATTCTGTGTCGGACGAAGCCGATACCGGGCTTGAACCGCGAATGAGCTATGGCACAATAACTGTAACGCTTTGAGTGATGGTCACTCACGGCGTGTATTCAATCGCAGCCAGTCTGCGGCTTTTCTCTAGAGGAGAACCATGAAGAAACTCAACAAAGTGGCAATGTTGTTTGCTTCCGCAGCGCTTGCAACCGCCGCTGGTGCACAAACAATTGACAACTGGAAAAACGGCACGAACGAGCTGGTCTGGAAAAACGGCACCAACGAACTGTGCTGGCGCAATGGCTTCTGGACGCCGGCTACTGCCGCCCCAGGCTGCGATGGCGCTATTGTTCCCGCAGCACCGGCAGCAATGCCTGCTCCAGCTGCAGCAACACCGGCCCGTCCTGCGGCTCCTGCTGCGGTTGCTCCTCCTGCAGCTACCAAAGTCACTTACGCCGCTGATGCGTTCTTCGACTTCGACAAGTCTGTGCTGAAGCCAGAAGGCAAAGCCAAGCTTGACGACCTGGTCGGCAAGATCAAGGACATCAACCTCGAAGTCATCATTGCTGTTGGTCACACCGACGCAGTGGGTAGCGACTCCTACAACCAGAAGTTGTCGGTTCGCCGCTCCGAAGCCGTCAAGGCTTACCTGGTGTCCAAAGGCGTTGAGAAAAACCGCGTTTACACCGAAGGCAAAGGCGAGAAACAGCCAGTTGCCGACAACAAGACTGGCGAAGGCCGCGCGAAAAACCGTCGCGTGGAAATCGAAGTCGTTGGCACCCGCGCCAACAAGTAATCCTTCACGGATCGCTTAAAAAACCGCGCTACGGCGCGGTTTTTTTATGCCCGGGCGATAATCCTGCCATGCACACCACTGAAAACGCAGACCCGGCCGAACTGGCCAAATTTTCCGACCTGGCGCACCGCTGGTGGGACACCGAAAGCGAGTTCCGTCCACTGCACCGGATCAACCCCCTGCGGCTGGGCTGGATTGAAAGTCTGACGCCGCTCAAGGGCAAACGGGTTCTCGACATCGGTTGCGGCGGCGGCATTCTGGCGGACGCCATGGCCAGGCAGGGCGCGCAGGTGCTGGGCATTGACCTGTCCAGCAAGGCGCTGAAAGTGGCCCAGCTTCATTCGCTGGAAGCCGGAACGCAAGGCGTCGACTACCGCGAAATCAGCGCGGAAGCGCTGGCGCTGGAGCAACCCGGGGGTTTCGACGTGGTCACCTGCATGGAAATGCTCGAACATGTGCCTGATCCCTCTTCGGTGGTCCAGGCCTGCGCGATGCTCGTCAAGCCCGGTGGCCATGTGTTCTTTTCGACCATCAACCGCAATGCCAAAGCCTTCCTGTTTGCCATTGTGGGCGCGGAATACATGCTGAGCCTGCTGCCGCGTGGCACGCATGAGTACGCCAAATTCATCAAGCCCAGCGAACTGGCTGCCTATTGCCGCCGCGCCGGCCTGGATTTGCAGCAGAGTCGCGGCATGGAATACAACCCCTTAAGCCAGCACTACTGGCTCAGCGCGGACACCAGCGTGAACTACCTGCTGGCGACGCAGAAGCCCTGACCCCATGTTTACCCACATTGATGCCGTGCTTTTCGATCTGGACGGCACGCTGATCGACAGTGCCCCCGACCTCGGAGCAGCCGCCGACAAGATGCGCACCGACCGAGGCCTGGCCTCGCTGCCACTGGCGGACTACCGGCCCATGGCCGGCGCCGGCGCCCGCGGCATGATTGGTGTGGCCTTTGGCCTGACGCCTGACCATGCGGACTTCGTCGCCTTGAGAGAAGAGTTTTTCGTCAATTACGAAGCCTGCATGACCGAGCGCACCTATGCCTTCGAAGGCGTGGCCGAAATGATCGCGAAAATCAGCAGCGCCGGCCTCAAATGGGGGGTGGTGACCAACAAGTCGCAGCGCTTTACCTTGCCGTTGACCCGCCAGATGCCCCTGTTCGGCACGGCGCAAACCATTGTGAGCGGCGACACCACGCCACATGCCAAGCCGCACCCGGCGCCCCTGCTGGAAGCTGCCCGCCAGCTGGGGGTCGAGCCCGCGCGTTGTGTGTATGTGGGCGACGACGAGCGCGACATTGTTGCCGGTCGGGCGGCCGGCATGCCGACGGTGGCCGCAGCCTACGGCTACCTGGGCGCGACCGCCGATACCCTGGGCTGGAAGGCCGACGCCACGATTGTTTCGCCGGCTGCGCTCTTGAATTTATTGCGAATGGCGTAAACTAGGTGCTTGGGGCTGCATTGGTTTCGACGTGGGTTCGGACGCGGTGTGGTGCATGTCGAGCTGAGTGTGCTCGTAAAACTGATTCAAACAAACTAACTGCAAACGACGAACGTTTCGCACTCGCTGCTTAATTGCCAGTGAGCTTTACAACAGCAGGCCGATGGGCTGGGCAAGGGGTGTTTAGCGCAAGTTAAATGCTCCCGGCTGTAAAGATAATTTCATCGGCTGGCTCCGGGCTGGGTACCTTAACCCGGGGCGAGAAAATAGGGTGCTGGCGTCCTGTGTAGCGTGCGACTGCGCGACACAGGTGGCGAGACTCAAATCAGACCGCTAAACATGTAGATCTGCCCGAACAAGGCTTGCGGACGGGGGTTCAAATCCCCCCAGCTCCACCACCATAACGTTTAAAGCCGTTTACTGAAGTTCAGTAAGCGGCTTTTTTCATTGGCGGGTTGGATTTTTAATTGTGCGGGGAATCCAATCGAAATTGGCAACTGGTCGAATCCTGCTGAAGTCTCCCCCGAGTGCTCCATCAAATCTTGATCCTCACTCTTTGTGCGCAGAAGGTGCTCACGAGCACCGGCGATCCCGTGATTTTGTTGCCTCGATCACGGGGCTATCGCTCCTGAATTCTGCTTTCAAAACAGGCAGGGGCAGTATCCAGATCGGTCAGCCCGTGAGATGTTTGACGTAAAATTTCAAGCTATCCTGCATTCGAGAAATTACAAAATTTATGTTGTGGCATCTGCATGTGCAACCGCGGAGATTTACCAAGGGTTTCATGAGGCTTTGTCATACCCGTGGTTTCACGCTGCTGGAGCTGTTGGTTGTCATGGTGATCATTGGCCTGTTGGCTGCCTATGTGGGCCCACGCTATTTTGCTCAGCTGGGTAAGTCCGAGCAGGGAACGGCGAAAGCGCAGATTGAAGCTTTGGGTAAAGCGCTCGATACCTATCGCCTTGATACCGGGTACTACCCCACCACAGAAAAAGGTCTGACAGCATTGGTTGTCAAACCAAACGGTGAACTCAAGTGGCAAGGGCCGTATCTGCAGAAGGCGGTACCCCCTGACCCATGGGGGCGGGTCTATCTCTACCGTGCGCCTGGAACCGGTGGTGATTTCGATTTGTTGTCCTATGGAAAAGATGGACAACCGGGAGGGGATTCCGACAACGCCGATGTCTCATACCGATGAGCACTTCCCGCGTATTTTGGTTGCCCTGCGGGCAGCACAGCACTGCCTGACAAGGCTGGTCACAGTTTGTTTATCTCAACAAACCACAATCCGCGCATTGCTTGCGCAGTTGCAAACCCCATGGCGTTGTTGGCCGCGGCGCCACTCACGGTTTCCAGTTGCCAGGGGCGAGTGTCATAACCTGCGTTCAGCACCGCGGTGAGCGCTGCAGCTTTTGCCACAGAGTCGATCTCAAACTCCAATCGAAGGACGCCTGACGCACTGTCGAAATTGAGACTGCGCAACCGGGCGCCGGGCTCTTTGAGATTTTCGATGGTGGCAAATGCCTTGTTCAGATCTTGCTGAAGAAGCTTTGCCGCTTGTTCTGCGCTAGGTCTTTTGGGGTTCAGCGGCACTTCTTTCGGTGCGGTCAATAGCGCCAACCTTTCCCTGGCGACACTGATCAAAATTTCTGTGTCTCGTACCGCTTTACTGGATGTGTGCCATTGCCGGACATACATACCAGCAACACACGTGGCTGAGAGCAGCGCTAGCGCCCATACCCACCTCCAGCGCCGGTCTGAAATGAAATCAATCCGGATATTCCTCATACCTGATACCAATGGCCAGACCAGGGCAGAGGGCTGCCGGGCATGGCTACCCCAAGCGTTGCGCCAAATCCGATTTTCATGGCCTTGTCCTCCGCCAAGCCATGGCCGACCAACCAGCGTCGTGTGTGGGCAGTCAGCGTGGCTGTATCTATTTGGCCCGGCAAAGTTAACGCATCGAAAACGCCTTTGTCCCCGTAAGCAAGCATGGTCGCGGCGTCGGGCTCGAGGAGAATAAAGCTCTGGACAGTGCTGTGGCGAGCGGCAGGGCAGCGTGTTGCCGCTGACCAAAGTGGCTCCATTGAGACGATGCGTCCCCCTTGGCGGTGGGCACAGCGGCGCAGCTCTTCGAGACTGGCAATTGGCATTGCTGCGGCAATATCCGGGTGGACACTGTCCAGTTCACAATTGATTTCACTTGCATGGACCCCCTGGTTCTTCGCGGCTATGGCATGGGCGATTTGCTGCCGCTCTTGCCATCGCGTCACTTCTTTCGGTGCCGCAATGCTGAAAGCGGGACAAATGGCTCCGCTGAAATAAAGGCGAATACGCCGACCAACTGCAATATCTTTCGCGGCGGACTCGATGAGGGTCGAGAGCGCGCGATCCAGGGAAAAGGCCGCTGGAACGCGCAGAACTACTGCGTTACCCGAACCAGCTTTAAGCATGGCAAGGCCATGCCCGAGGTAGATATCCAGAGATTTAGACCAGACCGACCACACGTATGACTTCCTCCAAGGTGGTGGTGCCCCGCATAACCCGCTGCAGGGCCTGAATCAACAGACGAAGGTCCGAATCCCGATAGACAAGCTCCTTCAACTCCGTCATGGAGGGTTTGCGAACGATCAAGTCGCGAATGTGATCCGTCAATACATGGACCTCTGCGACTACAAAGCGGCCCCTGTAGCCGGTTTGGCGGCAATGTTCGCAACCGTGGGCCACGGGAAGGTTGTCGGGAACTGGCAAGCGCAATGTTGACAAACGTTCGCGCTCAACATCAGTGGATTCTCTCCAGGATGAGCAGTGCGGGCAGAGCTTGCGCAGCAAGCGCTGGACCACTACACCATTGAGAGCCGACGCCAGTGCGAAGGGGTCGATGCCAAAGTGTTGAAAGCGGCCGAGCACATCAAACAGGCTGTTGGCGTGTACGGTCGTAAATACCAAATGGCCAGTGAGGGAAGATTGAATGGCTATTTCGGCGGTTTCGGCGTCCCGAATTTCACCGACCAGAATCTTGTCCGGATCATGTCGCAGGATAGACCGCAGGCCGGTGGCGAAGGTCAGGCCCTTCTGCTCGTTCACCGGAATTTGCAGTACGCCAGGCAGTTCATACTCCACCGGATCTTCAATAGTCACGATTTTTTCCAGGCCATCATTGGCCTCGGAGAGCGCTGCGTACACAGTGGTCGTTTTGCCGCTGCCAGTTGGACCGGTGATCAAAAGCAAGCCATGCGGACGGATCGCCAATTCCCGGATAACCTTCGCCGCATCGGTGTCGAACCCCAGGACATCCAGCGACATACTTTGTTCGGTATGGCGCAACTGCGCTTTGTCCAGTAGACGCAGTACTGCGTCTTCGCCAAAAATGCTTGGCATGATTGAAACCCGCAGGTCGATGCTGGTGCCGTCCCGCTGCTGCCAGTGAATACGGCCGTCCTGCGGACGCCGGCGCTCCGTGATATCCAGTTGAGCCATCACTTTGATGCGGGAGATCACCTCTTCAGCGCGCGCATTGTCCAGCCGTTCCCCCGGAGCCATGACCCCGTCCAGCCTGTATTTGATGCCGACACCCTGGCGATCAGTTTCAAAGTGAATATCGCTGGCGCCTTCTTCATAAGCCCTGGCAATGGCCTGATCTACAAACTGGACGACGGGAAAAACGTCGTTTGCCGTCTTGCGAACGGCGGTGTCAGAGGGCTGTGGTTTCCCTTGTTTTTTGAGCAATGCCAGTTGTCCGGGTCGGGCCAGGGCAGGCCGCCGAGGCGCATGTCCCGGCCTGGCCAGCGCCAGGGCGGCATCGGTTGACCACGGGTCTTCACACACCAGGAATGACTCTCCTTCAAGTGTGACCCTGATGCAACTGGGAGAGGCAGCGTCTGGATCGTTCTCCAGCTTGATGTTTTTCCATTGCGCATCATCAATGGTCGCAATGCCATGCCCCTCCAACAGCGAGGTGGCCAAGTCGATCTCGTTGACCTGGAGTGTCTGGAGCAGTCCCCGCCACAGGCTTCCATCTGCTGCTGGAGACTGGCGTAGCGCCAGCAGCGCCCCGTCGAGCCGGCTTTGCGCCAGGGAGCCCTCTAACGTGGTTGTGTGCGTCGGTTCCATGTTCACTAGCGCAAGTTGGTAGCCATATCGAAAACAGGCAGGTACATCATCACCACGATGGTACCCACCATCAACGCCACTGCCAAAAGAAGCAGGGGCTCAGCGATGCGCGTGGTGCGCTCTATAAACAGCTCAAACCGTTCTCCGTGCAGACGTGACACGACGTCGGCTGCAAGGTAAAAGTCTCCATTGCGCTCGGCCGCTGCCATCAGGCGTCTGCCTACTTCATCGCACAATCTGGCTTCAGCCAGCGCTTGCGATACAAGCCCGCCGCGCTCTATTTGGCCCAAAGCCTGATCCAGCGCGTTCTTCAGGTGCAAGGACAGCGCGGACTGGCTGGCTACGGTCATGGCCTCGGTCATGGGGTAGCCTCCTTTGAGCAACAACGCCAGAGCCTGGTACATCATGGCAAGTTGAAAGTCCTCTATCCGCTGGCGAATCCACGGAATGGAGCGCCCCAGATCGGTCACAAAACGTTTGGCATGGCCGCCAGCAATCCATAGAGTCATCGCTACGGTGCTAACGGCCAGGCCGGTCAAAACAGCATTTCTGTTTTTTCCGATGAATTGGCTGATATGGATGGTCAGCGCCGTCGTGCCGCTGGAGGCGCCACGCAAATTCTCGTACATGCCGGCGAAATTGGGCATGACCACCAGGAGCAGAAAGAGGGAGATGGCCAGGCCCAAGCTTGTCACGAGCGCAGGGTAGATGGACGCACTGATGACCTTGGTGCGCAGTTGTTCCACCAGCTTGTTAAAACGAAGGTAGTCGTCCAGCGCTTCAATCAGGTTGCTGGTACGTTCGCCAGCGCTCACCGCAGCAATCAGAACTGCGGGTGTTCCCGGCAGATCGCTCAAGGCCTTGGACAAGGACTTGCCTTGTTGCAACTGCGCCAGCAGAGCTGCGGAGAGGCTGTCCCCACGCCCCTCGATGCGTTCACGCGCCGACAAGGTGTCCACTGCTTCCACAATGGTCATGCCTGCGTGAATCAGGGTTCTCACCTCGCGGCAAAACACAGGAAAACGATGGCGCGCCAGTGCTGGCTTGAACGAAAACCGGCTGGACGCCGGGCGGACGCTCAGCACCGTTTGCCCCTGTGTTTGCAGGAAAGTGCGCAGTGATTGTTCGTCACTGGATTCCATGAGCTGTTCACTGACGGCTGAATCACCCAGGCACAGGCTACGGACGCGATACTGCATTGGTCAGCGCCTCGGTGCTGGCAGTGCTGGTGCGGGTTGGTACACAAACTGCCAGTCCGCGTAACGGGTCGCAGGAGGAAGCGTCAATGTGCCGGCCTCGATGGCTGCACTGCGAAGGGGGCGCATGTCGCTCAGGCTGTGGATCCCGGAAATGCCACCGTCCGGAGAAAGTATCAGGCCCCAGCCGGAGGAGCGCCCCACCGGGTCGCTATAAATCTCCCGCAGGTGCCGTTTGATGCCTACAAACCGTTTGTCTTCAATGAGATCTTCCAGCACGCGCGGCCAGCGCTTGTTGTTTCCAGGTGAAGACTCGTAATACGCGCCAATGGCTTGAACGTAGGCCTGCCCGATGCGCAGCAGATCGGCCTCCCGTTCTCGTTGTGCTTGCTGCGACACGTAGGTCATCACACCTTGCGTCGCCAGCGCGAGCATGAACATGGCAGCCAGAACGGCAAGCAGTGTAAAACCCCGCTGCGCGCGTGATTCAGGCTTGCGTTTGAGCGCGGCGCTACCAGGCTGCATAGTCGCTTCCGTCTCTTGCGCGTTGGGTGGCGCCGCTTTTAACGTCGAATACTGCGGACGACGAGGCTTTGGGTGGAACCAGGATCCAGGAGTCCACTCGCTTGGTGATCGGATCCAGAGGTACCGCACGGATATAGCGCTGGGTGACCAGTTCGTCCAGCGTTTCGGGGTAGCGGGCTTTATCCCTGTAAAACTGGTCGATGGCTGTACGCAGGCCCACCAGATTTTGCCGGAGAACAGTCTCCTTGGCGTCGTCCACCCGGTCGAGGTATCTGGGCACGACGAGGCTGGCCAACACAGCCAGTACCGCCATGACCACCAGCAGCTCAATCAGCGTGAACCCGGCAGAAGAAGGGCGCCTTTTACTCACTGCCGGCTCACCATTTTGCGTACGGCGTGCCATCCAGGGCCAGGCCATCCGATGATGAATGCACGTCATAGACGTCAGAACCCGCCGCAGGCTTGCTGGCAGGCGATGCGTAGCTGCGCAGGCGCCACGTTTGCTCTGCGGGAAGGCGCGGATCGGCAAAGGGGTCGCGCGGAACTTGCCGCAGGAAATATTGGGGTTTGCCCCTGCCCTGCGGTCGCTGGTCGGGAGTGCCATCCACCAGCACTTTGAGGTTGGGCGGATAGCCGGCTTCACCGGAGGCCACAATGATCGAGCCCTGATCGACGGCCCGTTTGTAGTCGTCAATCGCGCCGCGAATTTCCCGTAAGGCCAGACGGAGCTCACGCTCCCTTTGCGCGACAAGCAGGGTTTCACCCAACGGCATGACGGCTGCTGCCAGGACGCCCAGCACCGCCATCACGACCAGCAGTTCGATGATGGTGAATCCGCCAACCCTGAGGCGGACGCAGTTGTTGAAAACCGGATTCATTTCACATCTAGACGCAGCACGGGCAGTTCACCTATTACCGGCTGACCCGTCAGAGCAATCGGTTTCAGGCTGGTGATTTTCAACTCGATGGGTCCGGGCGCTTTCGCTTTCAGGCGCATCTGCAGCACGCCGCCCTGACCGGCCACTCCATTGGCGTCGTTGGTAAGAATGCCTGCGCTGACGCGCCCGGCAGTGGCATTGATGGCGTGGGTAAAACTGGTAGCCGCACTTGACTGCTTAAAAAACGGTCCTTCGCTGACGTCCAGTACTTCCAGCGCCTGGGAGGGAAAGGCCACTTCCAGTGGTGCGCCTCTGAGCGGCGAGCCGGATGCCAGATGCAGCGTCACAACAAATTCCGCGCCGGCCTTCACCTCGGTGGGTGCTTGCCAGGTGACCTGTATCGGAGTCGCGGCAGTTGGCGCTGCCTGGGAGGCTGGCGTGTTTGACGGAGTGTTCAGTGTCACGATTGCTGAGGCGGGGGGGCTGCCTGCGCTTGCGGGAGGCGTACCTGCATTCGCCATGCGTGTGGGTGCGGCGCGCAAGCGGGTCGCCATTTCGCTACCTACCCACATTTCCGCCTGTGCCAGATCCGGTCTGGGGGTATTACGTAAAACCCTTGGGGTGATGGCGAGTACCAGTTCCGTCCGCTGAAAGTCGTCTCTCTGGCTGGAAAACAATCTGCCCAAAACCGGCAAGTCACCCAAGCCCGGTACACGGTTGGCGCTGGAACGGTCTTCATTGCTGATCAGGCCGGCCAGCAACTGGGTTTCTCCATCGCGCAACCGCAAGATGGTATTGGCATTGCGGGTACCAATTTGGTAAGCCAGCGAGCCACCTGCAGTCCGGATCTCTTTTGCCAGGCTGCTGACTTCCAGTCCCAGCTTGATGGAAACCTCATCGTCCGGCGAGACGGTAGGCTCCACCTCCAGCTTGATGCCAACGTCCAGATAGCTGATGCTTTCAGAGAGAAAACCCGTTGCTGTGGAGTTAGAGGTGATCACGGGGACCTTGTCACCAATCATGATGCGGGCCTTCTCACGGCTTTTGGCGCGGATGCGGGGATTGGCAAGGATATTGAAGTCTCCAACTTCCCTGCGCAAATTGACAAGCACCCCCGCGACCCCCACGCCTATCCTGTCGGAGTTGATGGACTTGAAGCTGCTCACCGTCAGGCCGGTTGCTCCGGCAGCGGGCAAGGGCGTGAGTGAAAAGCTGTTGGGAAAATTGATGCCCAGTTCGGTCAAACGGGTGGTTTTTATTTCCAGGATTTCAACTTCCAGCATGACTTCGGCCTCGCCCACATCATGCAGAGTCACCAGTCGGTCCGCCAGTGCAATGATTTCGGGCGTTTCCCTCAGCACAAGCAGGTTCGCGCGTTCATCGACAAAGATGTCCTTGATCCTCAGCATCATCCGGAGCATGGCGGCGGTGGTTTTGGCCTCTGCGCTCGTCAGATGGAACACGCGGACCACCTGCTCCTGGTGTTCCCGCTGCTTTTCCGGCGTGTTGGGATAAATCAGCACCGTTTGCGGGTCAATGATGCGCCGTGACAACTGGTGAGAGCCGGCTACCAGGTCAATCGCGTCATCCACTCGCGCCGAGCGCAGGTACAGCGTCACGCGACTGTCCTGTTTGACATCGCGGTCCAGAATGAAATTGACACCACTGCCCCGGGTGATGGCTTCGAGCACGGTAGACAAGGGCGCGCTTCTAAAATCGAGAGTGATGGGTCGGCCTTCTGCCAGACTGCGTCGTCCTCCCGGCTCGGATTCGAAGCGAACTTCAGCTTCCAGACGGCGTTGCAGTGCGAGGAGCTCGGGCTGGCGGGGAGAGTCTCGCAAGCCGGCCTCTACCACGCGAAGTGCCTGCTCTTTTTTCTTGCTGTTCAGCAGGGTCAGTGCTTCGTCCAGGCTCTTTTCAGCGCGCCGTTGCACCACCACGTCATTTTGCAAAGCCAGGATGCGTTCGTTGCGGGGGTCCAGTGCCAGGGCGCGCAGCAGCGTGTGGTCGGCGTCGTCAAATCGACCCACAGCCCGCTGCTGGGCGGCCTGCGCGACAAGGCGCGACACCGCTTCGGTTTGGGCAGACACCAGGCCCGCGCGCAAGGTCGCATTCTCCGGATACTTTGTCAGGCCTTCCTGCAAGCCCTGGATTGCGGTTTCATAGTCACCTTCCCGCAGCTTGGTGCTTGCATCGTCCCTGATCAGTTGTGCACACCCACTCAGAACGAGGGCAAGGACCAGGCCGCTGAGCGCAGGCGGGGAAGGGCAAAAATGTCTCATCTGATCTCGTGTCTTGGAGGCTCTGGCAGGTCGAAGCGGGTGCTGAAATTCAGGGGCAAATAATTGAGTTCTATTGAGCGGTCATTGATCGCGAGAACTTTATAACCGTTGGGAAGGATCTGGCCTGGCGACAGGGACATGGGTGTTTCGCCGAAGGCTACAAAGACAAGCTGGGTGCCGTCAGGTGCAGTCATCTTCCCTGTGAATTTCAAATTGAGTGCGGGTGCAGACGGGGCGGGGGGAGTCGTGGCTGTGATTTTTTTGGGTGCCGCAATAATTGGCAATGGGACCACTGTTGCAGCGAAAGGGTTGCGGTCTGCCGGCACCAGCAGGGGGCGTTCCAATTGAGCCGGCAAAGCAAGTCTCTGACTTGATGCCGCAGATGCCACGACGGTCGGGATGGCGCGGTTGTTTGTTCCGGTTGCGGCCGGCTCCGGCGCGGGTAAACCCAACAAGCCTATCAACACAATAGAGCCCACCAGGGCGTAAATAGGGGTTCGCTTCGTCACCTTAGTCCTTCACGAAGAGAACAAGGCTAAGCTGGGCCTCCTGGCGCAGGGGATCATTGGGTAAAGAGCGCATGGACAAGGATTGAATCCCCAATGAGGGGTATCGGCCCAATATTTCAGCAAGCCAAGCCTTGAGGCCCCGGTACTCGGCGCTTGCAGTCAAGTTCAATTGGACTTTACGGATGTCACTGGTGTTCGGTTCTGTCGCCGCGATGGTGAGTGATGCGATCTGCACCCCAAGTACCTGGGCTTGACGACTGAGTTCGTGCACAACGTCATCGGATCGCGAGAACAAGGGAAGACTTTGGGTGAAGTCGCCTGTTGGCGGACCCGGATTTCCCTCCCGTACGGCGACAAGCTGGGCCTGCAAAGACTGCAGCTGCGCATTCCGTGCGTCGGCCAGGGATGCAGTAGTGTGACTAAACCACCATCCGCCTGTCGCCAGAACGACCACAGCCATGCTTGCCATCAGGATGTGATGACGCAGCGGCCAGCGCTGAAACGGCGTACGGAGAAGCTGCATGAGGTGGAGCGCGGTTCCAGGGGGTGAAAGATGATGAGTGGCTTCTCTGCTGCAAATGGCGGTTGATTTTATGCGTGGAAACCTGCAGGGAGATTGCAAGTGTGGTGGAAATGAATCAGCCGGCACTTGTCGCGGCCGAGGTCTCATGGTGCTTGAATCGCCCGATCGGGGATGTGGCCGCCGTCTGTTTCCCTGAGTAGCGCGTATGTCAACCGAGTGATGCGTTGTGGTTCGATAACCGTCGCCTCCTACAAATAGAGGAGATGAATAAATTTCTTTTCTTTCTTACATCCTTTGAAATCCCTCTTCTCCTTGGTAGCATCGCGACAATTTAATTTCTCAGAACAAGAACAGGGCGTCATATGGGAGGACATGCAGGCAGAAGGATGCTGGGAATAGTCTTGTCCCATGCATTGGTGTTCGGTGGAGGAGGGTTGAGCACTGCCTCGGCCCAAACCACAGTCGCAGGCACGACCCCCGGCCAGTTCAGCGTCAACGAGTCCGGCGCAGCCACCTACTCCATCCCGGTTCAGGTTCCGCCCGGCGTGGCCGGCATGCAGCCAAAACTCTCACTCGAGTACAACAGCCAGGGCGGCAATGGTTTGCTGGGCATGGGCTGGAGCCTGAGCGGTCTTTCTGCGATTTCCCGCTGCCCAAGAACCATGGCCCTCGACAGTGTGCGCGGTGCGGTCAACTACGACATGAATGACCGCTTCTGCCTGGACGGCCAGCGCTTGATGCTGGTCAGCGGCACTTACGGTGTGGCCGGCAGCGAATACCGGACGGAGCGCGAGAGCTTCAGCAAGATCATCGCCAACGGCACGGCAGG
>Ga0307516_10003397_pt1 | contig 20497 bp, 14 predicted proteins | sample 19_EM_MG_FD_203310 | JGI IMG/M metagenome (GOLD analysis project Ga0307516, IMG submission 203310) | Populus trichocarpa ectomycorrhiza microbial communities from riparian zone in the Pacific Northwest, United States - 19_EM | ecosystem: Host-associated > Plants > Roots > Unclassified | place...
GGCGACGGTGGAGTTCGACGCGCGCCGGCGCGAGGCGATGTTCCGCCACGCCGTCAAGCTGGTGACCGACGACGTGGCGCACATCCCGCTGTTCCACTACCAGAACATCTGGGCCGCGAAGAAGGGCTTGAAGGTCGTGCCGCTGCTGAGCGACCGCACGACGGCGATGCAGGTGACACGCGTCGACAAGTGAGGCCGCGGCGATGCTGTCCGTCACGCCGGAAGACGCGCTGATCGACGTGCCGCGCCGCATCGCGGTGACGGCGCTGTCGCCCGGCGAAGAAGTCCGGCTGCACACCCGCACCGTGCGCGGGCCGGGCGTGGTCTGGCGCTCGGCGGCGAGCTTTCGTGCCGATGCGCGCGGCGAGATCGATCTCGAGCGCGACGCCCCGATCGACCGCAGCTACGCCGGCGTCTCGGCGATGGGGCTGATCTGGTCGCAGGCGCCCGAGCAGCCCGGCGCGCCGCGCGACGTGTTCGGGGCCGAACCTTCGGCGCCGCTGGATACCAGGCTCACCCTCGAGCGACGAGCATCGTCGCCCCTGCACGGGCGGCTCGTCCAGCGGCTGGCCGGCCCCGGCATCACGCGCCGCGAGCTGCGCGAAGACGGCCTCGTCGGCACCCTGTTTCTGCCGCCGGAACGCGCCGACGGGCGCGCGCACCCGGTCGTCCTGGTACTCAACGGTTCGGGCGGCGGCATCAACGAGCCGCGCGCCGCGCTGTATGCGTCACACGGCTACGCGGCGCTGGCGCTGGGCTACTTCAAGGTGCGGGGGCGGCCCGACTACATCTCGAACACGCCCCTGGAGTATTTCGAGACCGCGCTCACGTGGCTGCACCGCACGCTGCGACCCTGGCAGGGTTTCGTGGCAGTGAGTGGTCAATCGCGCGGCGGCGAGTTGGCGCTGCTGCTGGGGTCGACGTTCCCGCAGCTCGTGTCGGCGGTGATTGGCTACGTGCCCGCGGCGCTGGTGCACAGCGCGCAGAACGCCTGTGACCCGAAGACCGGCCGCGAAGGGCCGGCGTGGATCTTTCGCGGCCAAGCGCTGCCGCACCTGTGGCAAGGCAATCGCACCGCCACCTGGGCCCCGTGGGACGACGGCCCGCTGCCGCGCCGTCACGCCGACGCGCTGCTGACCGCGCTGCAAGACCTCGATGCCGTGGAACGCGCGCGTATCCGTGTCGAGAACATCCGCGGCCCCGTGCTGCTGCTGTCGGCCAGCGACGATGGCTCGTGGCCATCGAGCGTCTACAGCCGCATGGTCGCCGAGCGGCTCGCGCGCTTCGGGCATCCGCATGCCGTCGAGCACCTGGACTTCGACGGCGCGGGTCATTCGATCGTGTTCCCTTTCGTGCCGACCACGCAGCTCGTCTATGCCCACCCGGTGTCCGGCCGGCTCAGCACCACCGGCGGCACGCCGGCCGCGAACGCGCAGGCCGACGAGGCCTCGTGGGCAGGCGTGCTGCACTTTCTCGACCAAGCGCTCGATCAACCCACTTGAAAGCACCTGCCATGTCCGATGTCATCGATGCCCTCGTGCCGCTGCACGCCGCCAGCCCGCTGCATGCCATTCGACACCAGCGCGACAAGGTCGTCGCGGCGACGCAGGGCAGCTACGACACGATCTTCGACCCCGCATTGCCGGGTCTTCCTCTGGCCGAACGTTTGCTCGCGGCGCAGACGGTCGCGCGCCTGTCGAGCAGCACGGTGCTGGAGGGCCACTACCGTGATCGCCTCGATCGCCTGCCTGAGAAACCCCCGGGTGGTGAGCGCGTGCAGGCCATGCTCGCGTTTGCCGAGGTGCTCACCGAGCATCCCGTGGAAGGCGACCGCACCGCGTTGCTGAAGCTGCCTGCGGCCGGCTTCAGCACGCCCGAGGTCATCACGCTGGCGCAACTGATCGCGTTCGTCGCGTACCAGGTGCGCGTGGTCGCCGGCTTGCAAGCGATGGCGGCGATGGACACCACCGACGACGCAGTCGCGCAACCCCAGGCCGGCGAAACGGCGGCGCCGTTCGTTCACCCTGCCAACCTGCCACAGCCCGGCGAGCCGGTGCGCGTGAATGGCTACACCAGCGAAACCCTGGGTTGGAAGGCCTGGCTGCCGGTGGTAGACCTGGACGCCGCCACACCCGAGCAACTGGCCGTGTTGGAGAGCAGTCACCCGAAGGCCAAGACGTCCGACTACTACCGCGTGCTGGTGCACCAGCCGCGCATCCTGCATGAGCGATCGGTGGTCTTCAACGCCATCATGTATGCGCCCGGCGGGCTGTCGCGTGCCGAGCGCGAACTGGCCAGCGCGGCGGTCTCGCGCATCAACGGCTGCGTCTACTGTGCATCGGTGCACGCACAGCGCTTCGAGCAGCTGACCAAGCGCAACGACACGATCGTGCAGCTCTTCACCGAGCCGCAAGGCGCCGGCACCAACGCCCGCGAGCGCGCCGTGGTGCAAGTCGCGATCGACCTGACCCAGGCGCCGGCGCGCTTCGGCGCATCACGGCTGCAAGCCGCCCGCGCTGCGGGTCTGTCGCCGCTGGAGCTGCTGGATCTGGTGCATGCGGCGGCCATCTTCGCCTGGGCCAACCGCTTGATGCTGAATCTGGGGGAGCCGGTCCTTCCTGGATGACGTCCCCGGTCCGGGACGGTGCGCGGGGCCAGGTGTCTCGCAGAACTTCGCGGTCGTGGACATCTCGATCTCATGTCAGGCCGCCGTCTTGACGACCACGTGCGGTCGTTGATGAAGGAACGCACTCGCCTCTGCATGGGTTTCAAAAATGTGCGCCGCCGCATTGCGCGACGGCAGCGAGGCCCCCAGCTTCATCCGCATGAAGGCGCTGGTCGTGTACCGGGTTGCCGTGGTGTAGTGCTTCGCCTGAAGCTCGGCCACCATGTCGAAGTAGGCGTCGGTCAGTGCTTCGTCGAGCTGGAAGCCGTCGTAGTTGACGATCAATGCAAGCTTGCGCCCGACCTTGCTGCAGAGCGAGTCGAAGACCCGGCGCACGCTGTCAATGTCATCGGCGCTGCAGATCGCCATGCCTTCGAAGTTGGCGAACAGGATGTTGCGCTCGGCGTCGTAGCTCAGGCGATCAGTCAGCTGCAGGTCGAGCAACGCCGCTGCCAAACCCATGGGCCTGGTGCGATAGATCCGTGCATCCATCACCGCGACGTCACGGACGACCGGACGAAACCCCATGTGCGCCAGGATGTCGCGCTCGACGTCGATGCCCGGTGCCACCTCGGTGAGTTGCAGGCCGTTGGCGGTCAGCCTGAACACGCAGCGTTCGGTCACGTACTGGACGGACTGGCCCTTGGCCGCCGCCAACGACCCGCTGAAAGTCACTTGTTCCACAGCGCGGACGAACTTGCGTGTCTGCCCTTCCGTCGTGATGCGCAGCTTGCCGTCCTCGATGGCGACCTTCAGCCCCCCAGCCATGAAGGTTCCGGCGAATACGAGCCGCCGCGCGTTCTGGCTGATGTTGATGAAGCCCCCGGCGCCGGCCAGACGCGGACCGAAACGGCTGACGTTCACGTTCCCATCGCCATCGACTTCTGCCATGCCCAGGCAAGCCAGATCGAGGCCTCCCCCATCGTAGAAGTCGAACTGCTGGTTCTGATGGAGCAAAGCCTGCGTGTTGACGGCCGCGCCGAAGTTCAGTCCGCCCTGCGGCATGCCGCCGATCACGCCGGGCTCAGTCGTCAGCGTGAGGTGGTCCAGCACACGCTCTTCGGCGGCGACCGCGCCCAGCACCTCGGGGACGCCGATGCCGAGATTGATGACGCCGCCGAGCGGCAACTCGAACGCACATCGGCGCGCGATGATCTTTCGCTCGTCGAGGACGGCCGCTGCGATCTTGTCGACGGGCACTCGAATCTCTGCAGAGAATGCGGCGTTGTAGCTCGTGCCGTAGGTCTGCACATGAGCGTTCGGCGGCGCGAGCACCACGCAGTCCACCAGCACGCCGGGGACGACCACACTGCGCGGATCGAGCGTCCCGCTGGCCGCGATGCGTTCAACCTGGGCGATCACCAGTCCGTTGGCGTTTCGTGCGGCCATCGCGGCAGCTTGAGCGTCGAGCAGCAAGGCTTCGCGCTCCATCGTGATGTTGCCCGCCGGGTCGGCCGTCGTGCCCCGGATCAGGGCGACGTTGATCGGGAAGGCCTTGTAGAAGAGCCACTCTTCGCCATCGATTTCCATCACGCGCACCAGGTCGTCGGAGGTGCACGCGTTGATCTTGCCGCCGCCGTTGCGCGGATCGACGAACGTCCCGAGCCCCACCTTGGTCAGAGAGCCGGCACGATGGGCCGCGATGTCGCGGTAGAGGTGGGAAATGATGCCCAGCGGCAGGTTGTAGGCCTGGATCATGTTCTCCGTGGCGAGCCTGGCCAGCTTCGGCACCAAGGCCCAGTGACCGCCCACCGCGCGTCTGATCAGCCCTTCGTGCGCCAGCCGGTTGAGACCGCGTTCCTTGCCGTCACCTGGCGCCGCCGCAAAGACGAGGGTCAGGTCGCGCGGCCCTTGAGTCTCGAGATAGCGTCGCTCGAGCGCCGCAATCAATTCCTCCGGGGTTCCGATGCCGACGAATCCGGAGCAACTCACCGAATCGCCATCGCGTATCAGCGCAATCGCTTCATCGGCGGTGACGATCTTGTCCTTCATCATGGTGCACTCGCTTCACGTTGGCGGCCAGTGCGCGGGCGTGCCGAGGCAGCCCCCCGGCCGCGTGCCCCGGGCCGATCGGGGAACAGAAAGTTCCGAACGACTCCGATTTGTTCCGCATCGAGCAACGCCGGTGCGTGGCCGCAGCCGGCGACTTCGATCGCGGTGACCTTGCCCGCCTTGGCGGCCACGCCACGGCGAAGCATCATCTCCACCGTGTCCGACGAGAGCAAGTCCGAGTCTTCTCCGCGCAGGATGAGAACAGGGCACTCGATCTTGTCCCACAAGGCCCACAGGACGATGTCGAGCCAGATCGGTATCGCGAAACGCGCGCCGATAGCGGGATCGAAGTGGAAGCGCAGGCCGCCCGATGGATCCGGCGCGGCGCTGTGCAGTGACAGGTCGCGCCATTGCGCATCGCTCAGGTCGCCGAACGGCGCCAAGGCGTCGCGCAGATGCACTTCGAGGGCGTCGATCGACTCGAACTTCCAGGAGCGCGTGAGGTAGCCACCGATCCGCCGCAGTGCGGACGCCGACACCCTCGCCCCGAAATCGTTCAGAACCAGCCGACGGATCGGCGTTGCCTTCTCAGCGGCGAGCATCATGCCGATGTGCCCGCCCAGCGAGGTGCCGATCCAGTCGACTTGCTCGACGTCGAGTCGCGCGATGAGCGCGCCCATCGCGCTGGTGTAGGCCCGGTCGGTGTAGTGCGTTGCCGAGGCGAGCCACTCGCTGCGCCCGCGTCCGGGAAGGTCGGGCGCAATGACTCGGGCATCCTGTTCGACCAGTGCCCGTGCCAGCATGTCGAAGTCACGGCCGGTGCGTGACACGCCGTGAACGCAGACGATCGTGCGCGCGGCATGGCGAGATCCCCATTCCGCGTAGCCCATTCTGCGGAAGCCGCCATGTCCGAGTACCGAGAGTTCCTTGAGCTGAGGCTGCATGGCTGTGGTCTGAAGTCCCGTCAGTCGCGCTTGCGAAGCCAGTCGTGAATCCCCTTGCCGAGAATGCCCTGCGATTTGCCGCTGACGAACACGCCGACGTGACCGCCGTCGAGTCCGATCTCGGTGTAGTCCTTGGTGCCGACGGCAGCGCGCAAGGCCTGCGTCGTCTTCGGCGGGATGATGTGGTCGTCCTTGGCGAACACGTTCAGCACCGGCACCTTGATGTCGGCCAGATCCACAGTTCTTCCCGCGAGCTGGAACTCGCCGCGAATCAGCTCATTGTTCTTGTACAGATTGACGAGCAGCTGCTTCGCCGCCTCGCCAGGGTGGTGCGGACGGTCCGCGATCCACTTCTCCATGCGCAGGAAGTTGAGCAACTTCTTCTCATCGTCGAACGTGTCGAGCAGGCCGACGTTGTACTTGGACAGCGTTGCGCCCGGCGTCATCTGCGCGAACACGTAGCTCATCAGCTCGCCCGGAAGATTGCCGTGGGCTTCGATCAGCCGGTCGATGTCGTCGGCGCCCAGCCCCCGCGTCCAAAGATTCAGCAAGCCGTGATTCGCCCGCCCTTCGGCCTGGTCCTGGTGGAAGTCGACCGGCGTGATGGTCAGGATCAGGTTCTTGATGCGGTCGGGGTACAGCGCTGCGTAGCACAAGGAGAAGACACCGCCTTCGCAGATACCGAGCAGGTTGATCGCGTTCAGCCGGTGCTCACTGCATATGAATTCGACACATTCGTTGAGATACCCATCGACGTAGTCTTCGAATTTCAGCCACCGATCGCTGCGCGTCGGGTTGCCCCAGTCCACCGCATACACGTCGACCCCCAGCGCAAGCAGGTTGCGCAGCATGGAGCGGTCCTCTTGCAGATCGGTCATCGTGTAGCGACCGATTTGCCCGTAGGCGACGAGGACAGGCACCTTCAACGAAGGCTTGGCGGTGGCCGTGTAGCGATACAAGGTGACCTTGTCCTGCCGAAACACCACTTCCTTGTCGGCGGTGGCGATCTGAACGTCCTCATCCTTGAGGCGCTGCAGCATCTGCTGCCCGCGCGCCATCTTCAGGCTGAAGTCGCTGAACTCTGCGATGGCCTGTGCGGCGGCGGTCTTCTTGGCTGTTGGCATGGCAATTCCTCAGCTGCGAACGGAGGCAGTTGGCTTCTTCGCGGCGAGGCGCTTCTTGCGGGGTGGCGAAGCAGTCGCGCGGCCGGCCGCAGCCCTCGGCCCGCTCGCCCGCTCCAGCGCCCGGAGCTGGCGCCGCAGCTCCGCCACGGTGCGCTGCATCTCGTCCATCTCGGTGCGGGTGGGAACATGGAAAGCGTCGCACCACGCCTCGGCGATCTTTCGCTCCTGCAATCGGTGGTCCGACGCCGAGCGCAGCATCTTTCGCTGCGCCTCAACGAATGCCTCGGACCGTTGCGCTTCGATCAAGGTGTCGTTGACGACAGCCAGCCATCGGTCCGCCATGTCGCGCCATGTTGGCGGCGTTTGAACTTTCGCGGAGGCAACGCTCGACGAGAAGCGTTCGAACGCGGCCTTCCAGGCCTTGAGCAGGATGGCGTGGAAGGCAGCAACGTCCGTGTCGCGCTGCGAAGCGAGCCGCCTGAGCTCCAGCAGCTTGCGGTCCAGGTCGAACAACATCGCGTACTTCGGCCCCTCGAGCACATGCCGAAGGCCCGCATCGAACGCGCCGGGGCCGGTTCCACTCCAGCGATCCGGTGCGAAAAGCTCTCGCATCGCTTCAGGCGTGAGGGGAGCGGCGTTCGCACCTTGCTTGACCAAGTCGGTCCACTTCTCGATGGACTCTTGCCAGGTGCCCCGAAGCTCGGCAAATTGTTCCTGCAAGGCGCCGGGCGTGCCAGTCGCCGAGGCCACGCCAGACGGCTGGACCGGAAACATGGCCTGCATGAGTGCCTGCTGACTCGTTGCCCACGAGTCGGCCCAGGTGTTGGGCGCTTCGCTCATTCGAACACCACCACTTGCCGGATCGCCTTGCCTTCGTGCAGCAGATCGAATCCATGGTTGATGTCCTCGAGCCGCAGGCGACCGGTCAAGAGCTTGTTCACGGGAAGGCGCCCCTGCGAATACAGGTCGATGTACCTCGGGATGTCGCGCGACGGAACGCAGGTGCCGATGTAGCTGCCCTTGAGGGTTCGCTCTTCGGCCACCAGGCTCACGGCCGGCAGGGGTAGCACGGCCGTCGACGGCGGCAGCCCGGCAGTGACTGTGCAGCCACCGCGACGCGTGATGCGGTAAGCCAGCTCTAGCGCACGAATCGAGCCGGCAAACTCGAAGGCGAATTCGACGCCGCCGGAACTCAGCGACCGGATCTGCTCCAGCGCATCGGGCTGGCCCGCGTTGACGGCGTGAGTGGCACCCAGCGCGATCGCTTGCTTCAGCTTGTCGTCCGAAAGGTCCACCGCGATGATCTGCCGCGCCCCGGCGGCCTTGGCGCCGATCAAGGCCGCCAGCCCGACCCCGCCGAGCCCGATGACGGCGACCGAGGCGCCGACGCTGACCTTCGCGGTGTTGACCACGGCGCCGACGCCGGTCAGCACCGCGCAGCCGAACAGCGCCGCTTCGTCGAGCGGAACGGTCGGGTCGATCTTGACGACCGAGTGGCGCGATACGGTCGCGTACTCCGCGAAGACCGAACAACCCAGGTGATGATTGAGTGGTTCGGCGCCGCGTGCCAGACGCCGCGCACCCGACAGCAGCGTGCCGGCGCCGTTGGCGGCGGCACCCGGTTCACACAGGGCCGGGCGGCCTTCGGCACATGGCGCACAGTGGCCGCAGCTCGGGACGAACACCACCACGACGTGATCGCCGACCTTCAGATCAGTCACGCCTTCGCCGAGTTCTTCGACGATGCCCGCGGCTTCGTGGCCGAGCGCCATCGGCATGGGCCGTGGGCGGTCGCCGTTGATGACCGACAGATCAGAGTGGCACAGGCCGGCGGCCGCTATTTTGATCAGCACCTCGCCGTGCCCGGGCGGCGCCAGGTCGACGGTCGCAATGGTCAAGGGCTTGGAGACCGCATACGGCGGTGTCGCGCCCATCTTGTCCAGCACTGCAGCTCGCATCTTCATCGGGAGATTCCTCGTTCTGTGGGGTGTGGTCAGTGCCTGCTCAGGACAGGCCGCCCTGACAGAGATACTTGACGTCCATGTAGTCGTCGAGACCGCGGCGCGAACCTTCACGCCCATAGCCGGATTCCTTGATGCCGCCGAACGGAGCGGTCTCGGACGCGACCAGCCCTTCGTTGATGCCGACGATCCCGCACTCGAGCGCGCCGCCGACGCGCCAGATGCGTTGGATGTCGCGCGAGTAGAAGTACGCGGCGAGTCCGTACGGTGTGCCGTTGGCGGCGGCCAGCACTTCATCCTCGGTGTCGAACCGAAACACCGCGGCGACCGGACCGAACGTTTCTTCCTTCGCAAGCTGCATCACAGCGGTCGCACCCGTCAACACCGCAGGTGCGACGTAGTTCGGGCCGTCGTTCTCGCGCACCCGGGTGCCACCGACAACGAGCCGCGCGCCGTGCGCCAGCGCGTCGGCGATGTGGCTTTCGATCTTTCGGACGGCCTGCGGATTGATCATCGGCCCGATCTGCGAGCCCGCGTCACATGCAGGGCCGACTCGAAGCGCCGCGACGCGCGCCACGAGCTTGTCGACGAACGCGTCGTGCACGGCGGCTTGCACGTAGACGCGGTTGGGCGAGACGCAGGTCTGCCCACCATTGCGGAACTTGGCCGCCATCAGGCCGTCGACCGAGGCATCGACGTCGGCATCGTCGAACACGATGAACGGCGCGTTGCCGCCGAGTTCGAGGGACAGCCGCTTCAGCGTCGACGATGACTCGCGAGCCAGGTGCTTGCCGACGGGTGTCGATCCGGTGAAGGTGATCTTGCGCACGCGAGCGTCGGCGAGCCACACGTCGACCACTTCGGCGGCCCTGCTGCGTGACGCGGTGACCACGTTCAGCACGCCAGCGGGTATGCCCGCCTCCTCGGCCAGTACTGCAAGCGCCAACGATATCAGGGGGGTGTCTTCGGCCGGTTTGGCGACGACGGTGCAGCCCGCCGCCAGCGCGGGTGCGATCTTGCGGGCGATCATGGCCGCCGGAAAGTTCCACGGGGTGATCGCGGCGACCACGCCCACGCCTTCCTTGACCACGAGCATCTTGCGGCCGCGCACCGGCTCCGGAATCACGTCGCCGTAGCATCGTGTCGCCTCCTCGGCGAACCATTCGACGTAGGACGCGGCATAGAGGATCTCGCCGCGTGCTTCGGTGAGCGGCTTTCCCTGTTCGCGCGAGATGATGCGCGCCAGGTCCTCCTGGTGCTGCAGGATGAGCGCGTGCCAGCGTTTGAGGAACTGGGCGCGCGCGCGCGCCGGTGCCGCCCGCCACGAAGGCAAGGCCGCATGGGCCGCGTCTACGGCCGTCTTCGCGTCGCTGCCGTCGCTGTCGACGACCTCTGCAATCGCGCTGTCGTTCGAAGGGTCTCGAACACCGAAGCTGCGGCCGATCGAGGCGACCCAACGGCCTCCGATGAAGTTGTCGGAGCGGATCAGGTCAGCGCGGGAAAGACTCAGCGGCATGCGGTTCTCTCACGTGTCCGGGAGGCGTTGCGGGGTACTCGACCGTGATGGTCAAAGCGGAGACTTCATCTCCTTGAGCTTGCCGGTGAGCAACATGTTCTCGGCGTAGTCGACGGGGCAATCGATGATGACCACCGTGTCGTCTGCCAGCGCCTTCTTCAGCGTGGGCATCAGGTCTTCCGCTCGCTCGACGCGGTAGCCCTTGGCGCCGAAGCTTTCCGCGTACTTGACGAAATCCGGATTCTTGAAATCGATGTGGCTGGGGCGACCGAAGTGACGCATCTGGTGCCAGGTGATCAAGCCGTATTCGGAGTCGTTCCAGATCAGGATGACGAACGGCGTCTTCATGCGGATCGCCGTCTCGATCTCCTGCGAGTTCATCATGAAGCCGGCGTCGCCGGTCACCGCCACGACCTTTCGATCCGGGTAGGCCAGCTTGGCCGCGATGGCGCCGGGCACCGCGATGCCCATCGCTGCGAAGCCATTCGAGATGATGCAGGTGTTGGGGCGCTCGGCCCGGTACATACGCGACATCCACATCTTGTGCGCGCCGACGTCCGAGATGGCGATGTCGTCCGGCCCCAGCACTTCGCGAAGGTCCCAGACGATCTTCTGCGGCTTGACCGGAAAGCCGGCGTCTTTCGAGAACTCTGCGCGATCGGCGACGATGGCCTTGCGCACGGCCTTGAAGGGCGATGAAGTCTGCGGCTTCGCGTGCAGTGCGATCGCGCGCAGCGAGGTGGTGATGTCACCGAGCACGCCCACGGCCACGATGTAGCGTTCGTCCACTTCGGCGGGCAGCGCATCGATGTGGATGATGGTCTTGTCGCCTTCCGGGTTCCACATGTCGGGGTGGTACTCGACCATGTCGTAGCCGACGCAGATGATCAGGTCGGCCTTCTCGAAGGCGAACCAGGGCAGATCGCGCGCCTTCATGCCGATGGTGCCGAGCGAGAGTTCGTTGGTGAACGGCATCACGCCCTTGGCCATGAAGGTGTTGGCCACCGGGATGCGAAGCACTTCGGCGAACGTCACGAGCGCGTCGGCGGCGCCCTGGCGAATGACGCCGTTGCCGGCGAGGATGATCGGGGCCTTGGCGGCCGTGATCAACCGGGCTGCCTCGTCGATCTTGTGGCCCGGGGCTTCGGACGTGTACGCCCGCTGCACCGTGATCGGCTTCTTGTCCGTCGTCATTTCGGCGACGTTTTCCGGAAAATCGATGAACGTGGCGCCGGGCTTCTCGGTCTGCGCCACCTTGAACGCCTTGCGCACGATTTCCGGAACGATGCCCGGCTCCAGGATCTGCGTGGCGTACTTGGTGATCGGGTGGAACATGCTGACCAGGTCGAGGATCTGGTGGCTCTCCTTGTGCAGCCGCGTGGTCGCGCCCTGGCCCGCGATGGCCACGATCGGCGCGCGATCCATGTTGGCGTCGGCGACACCGGTGATGAGGTTCGTCGCCCCAGGGCCGAGCGTGGACATGCACACGCCGGCACGCCCGGTCAGGCGGCCGTACACGTCTGCCATGAAGGCAGCACCCTGCTCATGGTGGGTCGTGACGAACTTGATCGGGCTGTCGAGCAGCGCGTCCATCACATCGATGTTCTCTTCACCGGGAATACCGAAGATGTATTCGACGCCTTCGTTCTCCAGGCACTTGACGAACAGTTCAGCTGCTTTCATGGATCGATCCTGTGGTGATGCGGTGGGGTAAATTGTGCAGGCCGGGGTGCCGGCTATGCCTTCCAGGTTCCATCGAGATAGCTGTTTCGTCTGGAATCCGGCAGCATCCACGAGGCCACGAATGCCACGCCGACCAAGGCAGTCACGTACCACGGGAACCATGCCTCATGGCCAGCCGCCTTGAGCGACAAGGCCACATATTCGGCGGTGCCGCCGAAGAGTGCATTGCCGACGGCGTAGGTAAAACCCACACCCAGGCAGCGTACCGTGCTCGGAAACACCTCGGCCTTGACCACACCACTGACCGATGTATAGAACGATGCGATGACGAGCGCGGCCAGTGACAGGGCGAAGGCCGCATAGGGGCTCGACACCTGACCGAGCGAGACCAGCAAGGGCACCGAGGCTAGCGTGGCCAGACCACTGAACAGCAGCATGTTGGAACGCCGGCCGATACGGTCGGACAGTGCCCCGAAAAGCGGCTGCAGCAGCATGAAGACGACCAGCACGCCGGTCATGACCATGCTCACCGTCTTGGGCTCCATCTTCGCCGTGTTGACGAGGTACTTCTGCATGTAGGTCGTGAACGTGTAGAAGTAGAGCGATCCGCCCATCGTCAGCCCCAGCACGATCAACACCGAGCGCTTGTATTTCAGCAGCCCGGCAAGTGACCCTGCCTCCTTGGAGTGCATCGCCTCCTGCGAACCGGTTTCCACCAGGGAGCGACGCAGATACATGGCGACGACGGCCGTCGCCGCGCCGATGATGAACGGGATGCGCCAGCCCCAGCTCTTGATCTCGTCCACCGACAGTACGGTTTGAAGCAACACCAGAACCAACAGTGCAAGCAGCTGGCCCCCGATGAGGGTCACGTACTGGAACGACGAATAGAAGCCGCGGTTCCCCTTGCCGGCGATCTCGCTCATGTAGGTGGCTGCAGTGCCGTATTCCCCCCCGACCGACAGGCCCTGGATCAGGCGCGCCACCAGCAGGAGTGCGGGCGCGGCTGCGCCAATGGTCGCGTAGGTGGGCAGCACGGCGATCATCAGCGAGCCACCGCACATCATCAGGACGGAGATCAGCATGGAGTTCTTGCGCCCATGCCTGTCGGCGATCCAGCCGAACAGCCATCCCCCAAGGGGCCGCATGAAGAACCCCACTGCAAAAATGCCGGCCGTGGCCATCAACTGGCTGGTGGCATCGCCGGTCGGAAAAAACGCGGCCGCAAAGTAGATCGACGTGAACGCGTACGCGTAGAAGTCGTACCACTCCACGAGGTTGCCGGATGAGGCGCCGACGATCGCCTTGATGCGTTGGGCCCGGTCTCCGGCACCCGTGACGAGATCGGCTTCCTTCATGGGGAGTGCGAGTGAATCGGCAAGCATGTTGTCTCCTGTCTGATGGGCGGCAGCGAACGATTCGCGAGTGAGGCTCCGTGCAAAGCCACAGCCGCGCCACGTCGTGGCTCTTGGTCGACCTCTTCATCGCATATGCGGTGCCAGTTTTCCAAGAACTCGGGAACACCCTGATGTCTCCTGGGGCGCACGGCACTGAATAGCCGCACACAGCTCCGAGCAGTGGATGGGATTTCGCACTCGTCGCTCCAAAGTGGCTGGGAATCCGCACACCGCAATCGGCGCGGCAGAGAGCGAAACACGATAGGCGTGAAGCGATATGACGCTGTTCCTGCCTGGCCTTCGCGACCTACACTTCAGTCCGAATGAAACACGGGCGCGCCGCTTCAAGATCTGCCATGCCAAAACATTCGGGCGGCGTAGTCGACGTCTTGCGCAAGAGGTGGCTTGCGCTGATCGCCGCAGTTGGCATTGTTCTGTTCTGGATGGCGCTCGTTCTCGCGGCCTACAACGCGGTGGCTGACCGCAACCTCGACCAGCTTCGGCAAACGAGCCGTCAACGACTCGACTTCCTGACGGCGGTCACTCGTCAGACGCTGCAAAAGTACGAGTCGATGCCGTACGTGCTGAGCCAACAGGGCGAGTTGGTCGATCTGCTCGAACATCCCGACGATGCGCGACGCGTGCAGTCGGTCAACGACTACCTGAAGCGAGTCAAGGAAAAGACCGAACCGCTCACGGTGTACCTGCTGAACAGCAAAGGGAAGGCAATCGCGTCGAGCAACTGGAGCGACCCGGGCTCGTTCGTTGGCCAGGACTACGCGTTCCGGCCCTACTTTCTCGAGGCCGTGCAACGCCAGGCAGGAAGGTTTTACGGCGTGGGCACCACAACCGCCGAGCCGGGCTACTTCCTGTCCTACCCGCTCTTCTCGCGGGAATCCGACCCCTCGGCAACAGCCAAGGCTGCGCAGGCGCCGATCGGCGTTGTCGTCGTCAAGATCAGCCTCGGCGACCTGGAACAGGCGTGGAGCGAAGGAGCGGACGTGGTGGCACTCGCCGACGCCGACGGCATTGTCTTTCTGAGCAGCGAGAGCAACTGGCGTTATCAGACACTCGCGCCGCTCGCTGCTGACACCCAGACCAGATTGCTTCAGACCCGTCAGTACGGCGACTCGGTTCTTCAGACGCTTCCGGTTCGCCCGGCGCGCCCCGTGCGGGGCATCGAGATGCTGGCCGGCTCGCGCTCAGACCTGGTCCGCTTTGATGGCAGCGGCCCTGCGCCTGCGCTGCTGATGCAGACGGCGCAGGTCGGACCACTGGCCTGGAAGCTGGTCTTGTTCAGCAGCACCGAAGCGGCATTCACGGCCGCACGCGATGCGGCTACTGCGACGGCACTGGCCTTCGCACTTGCCGTGCTGTTGATCATCACGATCTGGCTGCGGCGCAGCCGACTGCTGGAGCGGAGGGCCGCGAGGATCGAGCTGCAGCGCGTCAGCGATGCGCTTGAATCGCGCATCACCGAGCGGACCCGCGTTCTCGTCGATGCGAATACCCGCATGGAATCCAAGCTGAGCGAGTTGGGCGAAGCAGAGCGCATGCTTCGCGCAACGCAGGACCAGGCCATCCAGGCCGGCAAGCTTGCCGTGCTCGGGCAGATGTCGGCGGGTATCGTTCACGAGATCGCGCAGCCGCTGACGGCAATGCGCATCCTCTCCGAGAACGCCCGCAAGCTGCTGAGCGTCGAAGAGTTCGCAGAAGCAGACGGCAACATGATCGAGATCGGCGAACTGTGCCGCAAGACCGGGTCGATCGTCGGCGAGCTCAAGGGTTTCGCGCAAAAGAGCGTGGAGACCTTCGAGCCTGTGCTCGTGGACCAGGTCACGTCCGACGCTGTCACGCTGGTGCGGCGCGAGAGTGCGGGCGTCGAGTTCGACGTGCGGCCGACGAGCCGTCCGGTTTGGGTCTCCGGCAACAGTGTTCGACTGGAGCAGGTGCTGCTCAACCTGCTCAGGAACTCGATCGACGCCATGAAGGACTCGGCGCACAAACGCGTCAGCATCCGGATGGAACTCGACGAACGACACGTCGTCTTGCGCGTGCGCGACACCGGCAGCGGACTTTCCCCCGAGGCCGCCCAGCGGCTCTTCGAGCCGTTCTTCACGACCAAGGCACCCGGGCACGGACTCGGCCTGGGCCTGGCCATCTCCGCGTCCATCGTTCAGGCCATGCACGGCGAAATGCGCGCGGCGAACCATCCCGAAGGGGGGGCGGAGTTCACGCTGAAGCTGCCGCTCGCGTCGGTCACCACTGAAAGAAAGGCGACCGAATGGTACTGAGGGTTCTGCTGGTGGAAGATGATGCAGCCGTCAGCCGCAGCATTGCGCAGGCGTTTCGCCTGGAGCAGATTGCATTGCACGTGTGCAAGTCGGTCGAGCAAGCGCTGCCGCTCATCAGCGACCCGACGGTCGGAGCCGTCGTCTCGGATGTGCGCCTGCCGGGTCAGGACGGCTTCGCGATGCTGGCCGCAGTAAAGCAGTTCGACGCCGAGCTGCCGATCGTGCTCATCACAGCGTTTGCGCACATTGCGCTCGCCATCCAGGCGATACGCGAGGGCGCCTATGACTTCATCGAAAAGCCTTTCTCCGCGGACCGTCTGGTCGACGTCGTGCGACGTGCACTGGAAAAGCGCCGATTGGTCTTGGAAAACCGCCGGCTGCGCGACGCATTGCGCGAGCAGGACGGCAGCCTGCTCGTGGGCCAATCGTCTGCCATCGAGCGCGCGCGGCAGCGGGTGGCCGCGTTGGCAGCCGTCGACGTCGACATCCTGATCAACGGTGAGACCGGCACGGGCAAGGAAGTCATCGCGCGGGCACTTCACGACACCAGCGAGCGCAAGGGCAACTTTGTCGCCATCAACTGTGGCGCCATCCCCGAGACCGTGTTCGACAGCGAGGTCTTCGGCCATGAAGCCGGCTCGTTCACCGGAGCCCAGAAGCGCCGCATCGGGAAGATCGAGCACGCGCACAACGGCACGCTGTTCCTGGACGAGATCGAAAACATGCCGCTGGCCATGCAGGTCAAGTTCCTTCGCGTTCTGCAAGAGCGAAAGCTGGAGCGATTGGGCAGCAACGACATCGTTCCCGTGTCGTTTCGCGTCGTGGCGGCCACCAAAGAGTCGCTGCGCAAGTTGAGCGACGAGGGCAAGTTCCGAAGTGACCTCTACTACCGACTCAATGTCGTGACGATCGACATGCCGGCGCTGCGCGATCGCAGAGAGGACATCCCCGTGCTGTTGCAGCACTTCACGAGAATGGCCAGTGCGCGGTTCGATAGGCCCCTACCGACATGGACCGCGGAGCAACTGCGAAGGTGGATGGAAGCCGACTGGCCTGGCAATGTGCGTGAACTGCGGAACTTTGCGGATCGGCTGGTGCTGGGCATCGGAGAAGACACCGTGAACGACGCCTCCACCATCGATGAGATCGTCGCATCCGCCAACGCCGCAAGCCTGTCGGCGCGGGTCAACGCGTTCGAACGTCAACTGATAGAGGATGCACTCAGGCAGAACCAGGGCGTCGTTTCCAAGACGGCGGAGGCGCTGCACTTGCCGAAGAAGACGCTGTACGACAAGCTGCGTAAACACCGGATCGAACCCGTCAGGGAATAGCCTCAAGATCGGGGCCCCCTGCGACCCTATGAGCCACATCGGACAACCCCCTTGCGACGCGGGCGCCATCCTTCACGGAACGCCCGCGGCGCCGCATTCGACTGCCGCAGCGCGTTGGACACTGGTTGCCGCCATCCTCGGTTCGAGCATGGCCTTCATCGATGGCACGGTCGTCAATGTGGCGCTTCCGGCGATACAGCGCGAACTGAACGCCACCGCATCCGAGGCGCAGTGGGTCATCGAGGCCTATGCCCTCTTCCTCGCGGCCTTGCTGCTGGCCGGTGGCGCCCTCGGCGATCACTTCGGGCGTCGACGCATCTTCATGATCGGCGTCGCACTGTTCACGCTCGCGTCAATCGGCTGTGGCTTGTCCACGAACGTGACTGCGCTCGTCGCAGCCCGGTCGCTGCAAGGTGTCGGGGCCGCACTGCTGGTTCCGGGCAGCCTCTCGCTCTTGAGCGCGGCGTTCCCGCAGGCCGAACGAGGCGCCGCCATCGGAACGTGGTCTGCCTTCAGTGGCATCACGGCCGCGGTCGGCCCAGTCATCGGTGGCTACCTCGTCGACCACTATTCGTGGACCTGGGCCTTCTTGGTCAACGCACCCTTCGGCGCGCTGCTCATGCTCATTTGCGCGCGCAAGGTTCCCGAGAGCCTTGGGTCCGGCAGCCGCGATCCCGTCGACGCTGTGGGTGCCACCCTCGCCACCGTGGGCCTCGCCGGCGCCGTCTTCGCATTCATAGAAGCGCCGGCGCGCGGCTGGGAATCCATGGGCATTTGGGTTGCAGGTGTCGTCGGTGTATTGGGGCTGGGCTCGTTCGTCTTCTGGGAGAAGCGCTCGCGCGCCCCGATGCTGCCGCTGCACTTGTTCCAGCAACGGGACTTCGCCGGTGCCAACCTCCTCACCCTGCTGCTGTACGGCGCGCTCGGCGGTGGCCTGTTCTTCGTGCCGCTCAACCTGATTCAGGTTCAGGGATACGGCGCCACGGCGGCGGGTGCGGCGCTGCTGCCGTTCATCGCGATCATGTTCGCGTTGTCGACCTGGGCCGGAAAACTTGTCGATCGGTTCGGCTCCAGGCTGCCGCTGGTGGTGGGTCCGACGATCGCCGCAGCCGGGTTTGCGCTGTTCGCGGTCCCTTCCATCGACGCCAACTATTGGACGACGTTCTTCCCAGCGGTGTGCGTGCTCGGGCTGGGCATGAGCGTCACCGTCGCGCCACTGACCACGACGGTCATGAACGCCGTGGGGGCGGAACTGGCAGGAACAGCCTCGGGTATCAACAACGCGGTCTCTCGCGCCGCCGGCCTGCTCGCCATCGCGATCTTCGGCGTCGTCCTGGCCTGGGTGTTCAACGCCGGTCTGGTTCGGGAACTTCGCAGCGTGGACGCCCCACCAGCGGTCCTCTCGACGATCATGAACCAACGCCAGAAGCTCGCGGGTATCGAGCTGCCGAAAGGGGATTCTGCTGAAGAGACCGCTCAACTCAAGCGCGCGATAGGTCACTCATTCGTGGGCGGATTTCGATGGGTCATGCTGTTGTCTGCCGCACTGGCGGTGCTCAGCGCCATCAGCGCGTGGTTCCTGATCTCGGGCAAGCAGCAATCCAAGGAATGAACATCGCTCTCCGGCACGAGGGGATCTCGCTTCAAGATGAGCCAAGTGCGACGGTCCGCGCTTTCTTGCTGAAGCGATGCTTGCGCTTCAGTGCCGAGCATGAGTCTTGTCCACGTGAACCTCCTCCAGCAGCCAGGTGCTGAAAACCTTCAGCACAGGGTTGTCTGTCTTGCGTTCCGGGGTCGACAGATAGTAGGCGCGATCACTCGGACAGACATGCCGCACCGGGATCACGAGGCGGCCCGATGTCAGGTCGTCGCCGAGGTCGTACTCCGGCACGAGTGCAACACCCAGCCCCACGATGGCCGCTTGCAGCGACATGAAGAAAAGCTCGTAGCGGGGGCCTGCCAGTTCTTTGCCGTGCATGTGCCCGATGGACTCGAACCACTGGCGCCACGCGTACGGCCGGGTGCTCTGCTGCAGCAGTGGAAGTTGCGCCAGTTGCTGCGGTGTCAGGCGCTTGCGGGGCGCGATCAGTGCCGGGCTGCACACCGGCACCAGCCTCTCTTCCATCAGTTGCACGGTGACCGCACCCGGCCAGTTGCCGTCGCCGGCGTAAATGGCGGCGTCCATCTCGGTGTCATCGAACAGGAAAGGCCGTGTACGGCTGGACAGGTTCAGCGTGATGTCCGGATGCTGCTGTGCGAACTTCGACAGGCGCGGCAGCAGCCAGCGCGTTCCGAATGTGGGCACCACGGCCAGTTCCAGCGTGCCACCCTTGCCGCGGCGCGACATCAGCTCCAGCGTGTCGCGCTCGATCTGGTCCAGCTGGCGCGCCACCAGGCGGTGATAGGCCGTGCCGGCATCGGTCAGGATCACGCCACGCCGCGAACGGCGAAAGAGCTTGAGGTCCAGGAAGGACTCCAGCCCCGCGATCTGGCGGCACACGGCGCTTTGGGTCAGCGCCAGTTCGTTCGCCGCTTCGGTGAAGCTGCAATGGCGGGCTGCAGCCTCGAAGACATTGAGCGCGGCGGTGCTGGGGATCTTGCGTCGCATGGCGGGTGGCAGCGCTTGGCTGGCGATTTTCGGAGTTCCATATTCGCACAATAAGCTGAAAACAAGTCGTTTGACCGCCCGAAGTACCGGACCTACATTGTCTGAAAACGAAATCCGAGTGCGTTAAGTGCACTCCCTGAGGAGACCGACAACACTGTCTGCAAGGGCCGCCGCGCACAGCGGCAGCCCGGCCCAGGCCGATGCGCCGGTGTCCGTGTCCATGGCCAACGAGAAAGCCCGCGCATGACGAACGCCTCCTTTCAATGGGACGATCCCCTCCTGTTGGATCAGCAGCTCGAAGCAGATGAACGCGCCGTACGCGACGCGGCGCAGGACTACGCACGGCGTGCGCTGGCGCCGCGCATCCTGAAAGCATTCCGCGAGGAGCACACCGACCCGGCCATCTTTCGCGAGATGGGCGAACTGGGGCTGCTGGGAACCACCATCCCCGAGCAGTACGGCGGCGCCGGCCTGAACTACGTGTGCTACGGCCTGATCGCCCGCGAGATCGAACGCGTGGACTCGGGCTACCGATCGATGCTCAGCGTGCAGTCCAGCCTGGTGATGTTGCCCATCCACGCCTTCGGCAACGAAGCACAGCGCCAGCGCTACTTGCCCAAGCTGGCGGCGGGCGAATGGATAGGCTGTTTCGGCCTGACCGAGCCGGACAGCGGTTCCGACCCTGGCGGCATGAGCACCCGTGCCACGCGCGTGGATGGCGGCTACACGCTGCGCGGCGCCAAGATGTGGATTTCGAACAGTCCCATCGCCGATGTCTTCGTGGTCTGGGCCAAGCTGGCGAATTCCGACCACGAGGCCGGCAGAGGCCGCGACGAGATCCGCGGCTTCATCCTTGAGAAGGGCTGGAAGGGCCTGTCGGCGCCGGCCATTCACGGCAAGGTGGGGCTGCGAGCATCCATCACCGGCGAAATCGTGATGGACAGCGTGTTCGTGCCCGAAGAGAACCTGCTGCCCGACGTGC
>Ga0307516_10003398_pt1 | contig 20491 bp, 16 predicted proteins | sample 19_EM_MG_FD_203310 | JGI IMG/M metagenome (GOLD analysis project Ga0307516, IMG submission 203310) | Populus trichocarpa ectomycorrhiza microbial communities from riparian zone in the Pacific Northwest, United States - 19_EM | ecosystem: Host-associated > Plants > Roots > Unclassified | place...
AGAAGGAGCTCGAGCGCCTGGAAACTCAGTTCGAGACATTCAAGGAAGAGGGCGGGGAGCGCGAGATCAAGATTGAATCTCTCAAAGTCCAACAGAAGGATCTCACGGACGCCGGCACTGCGCCGACAGAACTCCTGCGGTCGTGGCGGCAGCGCATGGGCATCCTCTGCAACATTCCCCTCTTCAAGACCATGTGCATCTCGGATGCGAGCGCTGCCGAGGGAGAGGTAAAGAAGGCTCAAGACAACCTGGACGCGGCACGCAAGGCGCTGCGGAATCACTCCAGCGCGGTGAGCGATAAAGCATCGGCATGCCTGGCGAACGCCAAGGAAAAGGGGCGTGTCCCAACTCGATTCCTTTCGTTGTACTGCGGCGACACGGATGAACAGAACCTACAGCGCGAGATCGACTCTGCGACGTATGCGCTCTTGCGCGCCGAGGACAAGCTTCAAAGACGCACGGTTACCGAGGTGCGAATCATGCTCGGGAACCTCGCGACGTACATCGTCCCTCTGGGCATGGGACTCCTTGGCGCGCTGGCGTTCATGATGCAGATGCTCACCACCCAGCTTCGGGAGCACACGTACGTGCCGGTATCCGCGAGTTGGAGCATCGTGCGTCTCTGTCTGGGAGCGATCGCAGGTGTATTCGGTGGTCTGGCCACGCCGCAGTCTGATGCCGTCTTGAAGGCGCTCCCGCCTCTGTTCATTCCGTTCGTCTTCGGTTACGGAATTGAGATTCTGTTTGCTCTCCTCAATCGCATCGTCGGCACCTTCACGGACAAGAGCTTGCCGCCGAAATCCCTCTGACACGTACATCCAGAAGTAGGCTAGCGCAAGCACGCACCCCCCAACCGCCAAGCTACGGCCATGCGTGCAGTTGGCCAGCCGGTGATTCGGCATGCAAGTGGCTGGCGACGTGCATGGGAATGAGCCTTCTTCTATGCACGTTGAGCCACTCGCCGCTCAGCCCCGCGCCCGCTGGCGCCACGACGCGGCGTTCTGACTCAACGGTTTGCACAGTACCCGAACTGCGCGGTCGCTTGCGGGGCCAGCGTGGCGTTCCAGCTCACCCCCGACGCAGTCAGGGTCGTCCCGGACTGCTGCCACACGGCGTTCCACACCGTATAGGCGGCTCCTTCGATCGTCAGGTTGACGCGCCAGGTTTGTGCCGTGCTGGCACCGTTGGTCACGTTGACGTTGGCGCAGTAGCCGCCGCCCCAATCGTTCGTCTTGACGACACTGGTTGAGACACCGGGAGCTGGAGCTGGAGCTGGAGCTGGAGCTGGAGCTGGAGCTGGAGCTGGAGCTGGAGCTGGAGCAGGAGCAGGAGCAGGAGCAGGAGCAGGAGCTGGAGCAGGAGCAGGAGCAGGAGCAGGAGCAGGAGCAGGAGCTGGAGCAGGAGCAGGAGCAGGAGCAGGAGCAGGAGCAGGAGCTCCACTCCAGAAGCTGGTCAGCATCGCCACCTTGTCTTGCCGCAGCGTGACCCAATCGTCCTGCAGGATGCCGCCGGTGTCGCCGCTGTTCGGGTTCCACGACCAGTAGAAGACGTTGGTGATGCCTTTGGTCTTGAGCCAGGCGAAGAGGGCGTCCTGGAAGGTCTTGTCCTTGGGGTTTCCGGTGCCGTACTTGCCGCCGGTTTCGCCGATTGCCATGGCATAGCCCTGGCTGGCGAATTGGCCGAAGTGCGCGTTCCAGATCGCCGGCATGTTGCTCGGGAAGTTGCTCGCGTTGAAGTAGCTTTGCACGTACACGTCAGGCCCGTAAACGTGGGGCGCGAGCACCAGGCGGTTCATCGGGATGTTCAGGCCCTTGCAGGCCAGTGGCTCCAGGTTGCCGCCCCACCACCATCCTGGCGTGGTGCTGCAGGCGCTCTGGTCGCCGATGCCTTCGACGAATACCAGCGCATTGGGTGCGTCGGCCAGCACCGCTTGCGAGGCACGCTCGGCCGCGAGGTTCCAGTCGGTGGCGGTGTTGCCGCTGCCCCAGGTCGCCTGCCCGTGCGGCTCGTTCTTCAGGTCGAGGCCGAGGAAACGCGCGTAGCCCTTGTAGCGCTGCGCCACCAAGCGCAGGTCGGCGATCCACTGTGCCTCGGTGTAGCCGTTGACGTACCACAGCTCGGAGATCGCGTTGCAGTCCGGCCGGTGGTGGTCGATCAGGAAGTACATGCCGCGCCGGTCGAGCTCGGCGACCATCTTGTCCAACACCTGCAGGCTGTTGAGGCCCTGCAGATCGGCGTTGCGGCCATAGTCGATCGAGTTCACCGCGTCACCGCGCAGCGTGCCGGGGCACACCGGCAGGCGCACAGCATTGAAGCCGGCCGACTGCATCTGATCGAGCATCTCTTTCCAGTTGCGCGCCCACAGGCCATGCACCACCCGGTTTTCGGTTTCGAAGCCGAACCAGTTCACTCCCTTGAGCGTGACGCGTGCGCCCGCGTTGTCGTAGATCTGGCCTCCCGACACGGAAAAGGCCTGGGCCGGATTGCAGGTGGCGGCGACAAGAGTGGCCAGCACGGCGATGCGCGCCCAACGGGGCTTTTGTGTCATGGAGGTCTCCTTCGATGGGTGTTCACCACGCTTGTAGCTTGCGCATGTGTGGGAAGCCGATGGTGTCCCTGGCCTTTAGCGGTACGTGTCAGCGGTCGCGAGGAATCCCTGTAGTAGCTGTCCTACGGGGTGCTCAGGCCAGGCCGGGGCCTCGCCTACGCTGAGTGGTGGCGAGGCGCAACGCATCAAGCTCGTTACTGAACTGATCAAGGTGCGCGACAACAGAGGGAGCAGCGGAGATGCTTTGACCCAAGCATTTCACCAGCGGCAACCGGCGTCCGCGCCCAGCGCACTGCTGGCGAGCGGCACGATGGCGAGCAGGCCCTTGTCGGCGTAGGCGGCGCGGCAGTCGGGCTTGCCGGCTTTCTCCATGTCGTCACTGAGCTTGGTCCGACGATCAGGTGGCGCCTTCAGCAGCGGCAGCAGCCCGGGTGCGCGGTGGGTGGCCAGCGGGCCCGTTGAGCCGGAGCGAGGCAGCGTCAGGTTCAAGGGGGCTGGTGGCCCGCTGGCACTTGCATCCGGTGGTGGGGCGCTGCTTCGTTCGCCCGGCGCAGCAGACAGGGCACCTGGATCGAACCCGGGCACGCCGGGCAAGGCTTGCCGGGGCGCGCTTGGCGTGATCGGGCTGGCAGGTGAGAGCGCTGGCGGCGGGGTGGGTGTGGGAGCGCGCGCAGGCGTTGGCGCAGGCGCAGGGGGCGGGAGAGCTGCTGGCGCGGCCTGCGGCGGCGGCACGAGAGGCTCGGGCGGAGCTTGCCGCTGCAACTCCGCCCGAGGCTCGACGCGCTCCGGCGGCGGTGGCGGCGCTGTCGGCACGGGCTCGGGCGCGACGGGCACGACGGGCGAGGGTGGCGCCGCGTCTGGCACGCGGGCGGCCGGCGCGGTGACGGGCGGCGGGGGTAAAGGCTCCGGCTTGGTTGCGGCCGGCGTGGGCTCCGCGGTCGGCAAGGCTGGCGTGGCGGTGGGGTCCGCGGGAACGGGTGCTGGTGCTGGTGCTGGTGCTGGTGCTGGTGCTGGTGCTGGTGCTGGTGCTGGTGCTGGTGCTGGTGCTGGTGCTGGTGCTGGTGCTGGTGCTGGTGCGGGTGCGGGTGTTGGTGTTGGTGTTGGTGTTGGTGTTGGTGACGGCAGAGGCTTGTCTAACTCGGGCAGCACCGGCGCGGGTCGCTCGAATCGCTCGGGTCGCTCAGGTGCGGCGGGCGCTGGCAGCACCAGCTCACGTATGGGTTGCGCGGGTTGGCTGGGCACGGGCTCAACCGGACTGGGCGATGTCGCGTTGCCGCGTGAGTCTGACTGCATCGGCGCCGGTGTTAAGCGCGCCGCTTCGGCGACTGCCGTCGTGCGCGCGGGAGCCGGTGCTTGCGGCAGAGGTGATGCGGGCTCGACGGCCGGCCCGGTGGGGCGTGGTGCCATGGCAATCAGCAACTCCGCGGCGGCAGGCCGGCGACCCGTTGCTGTGGTCGACGCAGCGCGTGCCGGTGCACGAGCGCCCTCCAACACCACCTGCAGCGGCGGTGCGCCACCTGCGCCGTGCCGCGAACCGGTACCGGGCGCGGTTCCGACGAGCAACACCACCAGCAGGTGCAGCAGCACCGCCAGGGTCAGGCATTGGGCAAAGGAAGACTCCCTTGCCGAGCCGGGTGGCCAGGATTCGACCCGACCGGCGCTGGTGCGTGAGCGGAGGCGGCGTATGCGCATTTTTCAACGGGCTCAGCGGGCTCAGAAGGTTAGATCGTTGAATACACGCCGGACACGACGTCGGCCGCATCACCCCGCGCGGGCCGTCAGCACCACTGTGAGGTGATCGTCTTCACTGCCACGCGGATACCGCGGTTTGGGCCAGACCAGTGGTCCGAGCTGAAGAGCGCGCGCATCGCGTTGATGCCGCAGTGGCAGGGCTGGCCCACCACCGATGCCGGTGACGGCGGTGCCGCGTGAGGCCAGCAACATGAGATCGCGGCCGGTGCCGCAGCCAGGCACGAGCACGAGGGCGTCTTGCGCGCCGAGCGTGCCATTGCTCAGCCTCGCGACGAGCTCGGGGTCGTCCGCGCCGTCGTCCCACGGTGTCTGGTGGCTCAGGTAGCGGTCTTGCCAGAAGGGGATGTCGGGGCCGGGCATGCGTTCCTCCGGAGGGGCAGCGCACCCCCTGAAGACGGAGGTGGCTCGCAGGGCGAGGCTTGCCTAGTACGCGCCCATGTAGTCGCGCTTGCCGATCACGATCCCGTTGTGCCGCAGGATGGCGTAGGCGGTGGTGACGTGAAAGAAGAACTGCGGTGAGCCGTAGTTGGCGAGATAGGTCTGGCCGCTCAGCTTCTTCTCTTTCGGTGTACCGGGGCGCAACACGATCTCCCGGCTTTCGCTGCCATCGAACTGAGTAGCGCTCAGGCTGTCGAGGAAGCCCAGGGTCCGCGCCAGCAGCGCGTCGAGATCGGCGAAGCTTTTCTCACCGCCTTCGTACGCGGGCACGTCCACGCCCGCCAGCCGCGCAGAGACCCCGCGAGCGAAATCGGCGGCAATCTGCACCTGCCGAGCCAGCGGAAACATGTCTGGAAAGAGGCGCGCTTGCAAGAACGCATCGGGCTCCACCGACTTGGCCACCACATGGGCGTCGACCTGCACGAGCATGGTCTTCAAGGCCGTCAGTAGTTGCTTGAAGACGGGAACGGAGTGGGTGTACATCGGGCTGGTCATGGCTTGGCTCTCGGTTGTGTTGGGGGAGTATGTCCTGAGCCACGCATGCGCCGAGCGCACCCGCACTCAATCGCTCGCCCGCAGCCGCCAGAACTCGGCATCGAACAACTGCTCCGCCCCCGTCCGTTCGTTGGTCAGCCAGAACTGGCGACGGTCTGCGCTGAGGCGGGTCACTTCGCCGGTGTGGCGCCCGGCGGTCACGCGCTGGCCCAGTGCATTGGCCGGGAAGCCGGGCTGTCGGGCCAGCTGCTGCAAGGGAAGTGCCTCGCGCGTGTCGCCGGCCAGGCGCAGGCGTTGCACGATGGGCGCGAGCAGGGGGCTGGCCGCATCGGTGGGCGAGAGGTAGACCACCACCTTGGCCTGCGCGCGGCTCAGCGCCACGTTCACCAGCCGTTGCGCGCCTTCGGTTTGCAAGAAAGGCTGCGCGCCGTCGACGGGGTCGAACAGCACCACCGCGGCCTCGCTGCCCTGGGCGCGGTGCACGGTGCTGACCTTCACCGTCTCAGGCACGCCCAGTGCACGCAGGCGCTGGCGGATCAGCGCGCGCTGCGCGCGAAACGGCGTGAGCACGATGAGCTCGTGCGGCTGCCATGGCTCGCCACCTTGATCGTCGCCAGCCACCGTGGGCGCCAGCGCGGCAGCCACGTTGTCGGCGATGGCCTGGGCCGATTCGCGGCGCACGGGCCCGCGCTCGGCGGCCGACCAGGCGCCATCGGTCTTCAGCCGGTGCACGTGCACATGGGTGTCGGCACCGATGGGGCCGAGCGTGCGCCGGCGCGCTGCATGCCATTCGGGTGAGGCCTGTGCGTCGGTGGCCACGCGCAGTGCCCCGTCGTAATAGCGGTCGCTCACGAGCTGGCTGATCGGCCCGGCCATGCGCGATTGCTCGTCGAGCAGCGCCACCGAGGCGGCCTTGCGCGGCATCTCGGCAAACGCCGAGCGGCCCAGCCAGCGCTGCGCGCTGCGGTCGGTGCTGCGCAGCACGGGCGAGAGCTGTTGTGGGTCGCCGGCAAACAGCCGGGCGCGCCCCAGCGGCATGAGCGCGAGGGCATGCGCCAGGCTCACCTGGCTGGCTTCGTCGAAGACGAGCAGGTCGAACGGCGGCTCGCTGATGTCGAACGGCGGTTCGCCTTGGGGCGACAACTCTCGCAGCGTCTTCAGCGTGAATGCGGCGCGTGTGGTCGTCATGCTGGCCAGGCGGCAGCGCTTCAGCACCTGCAGTGATGCGGCTCGCAGTTGTTCGCGCAGCGCAGCCACGCGGTCGGCCCAGGCTTTCAGCGCGGCCATGTCGGTTGGAGACGAGTTGGATGGCGCACGAGATGACGCACGCGATGACGCCCGCACCGGCGGGCGGGCCGCCTCGGCGCGGGCCAGTTGGCCGATGAGCCCTTGGTCATCGGTGGGGATGAGGTGCTCGCGGCCGGTGTAGGCCGCGGCGTCGAAGCGCGTGCCCAGGCGCTGCACGGTGCTGCGCAGGGTGTCGCGCCGGCCCTTTTGCAGTGCCTTGTCGACGGCGATCGTCGCCAGGTCGACCGCGTGGTTGGTGGTCGACAGCAAGAGCACGCGCGCCTGCGGCCGCCGCTCGAGGTACTCGGCCAGCAGCACGCCCAGCGTGGTGGTCTTGCCGGTGCCGGGCGGGCCCCACAAGAAGGCGCTGCTGTGCTGCACCAGCGAGAGTGCCGCGCGCTGCGCTGGCCGCAACCAGCGAAATGGCTCACCCGTGAGCGCCGGGCCGTCGTGCACCGGCTGCGGTTGGGCCAAGTCGGGCAGGCAGGCCATGGCGCGCTCGGCCCACGGGGTGTCCCACCACGCATCGGCCACCGCGTTGAGAAAACGCGTGGGGTAGAGACGGATCAAGAAGTCGGGGCCGGGTGGCGGGGCAGTGGCGTTCTGCAGCACCAGCTGGTCGTCTTCGGCCACCACGGCAAGCACGCTCGCGCCGCCCTTCGTGGGCGCGCCCCACCAGACCGAGGCGCCGTCGAGGCTGTCGTCGAGCAGCGCCTGGGCCGAGGCCTCGCCGGGCCGCTGGCCCTCGGCATACACGTAGCCCGGCTCGAGCGTCACGCGCCACAGCGGGCCTTCGCGTTCGCTGCGCTGCACCTTGAAGTCGTAGTACTCGGGTGTGGCGCTGAGCTCGGCATTGAGCGCGGTGCGCAGGTCGGCGAGGCTCATGGGTCGGGGCGGGTGGGGCAGGGCGCTGGCGGGAGGAAGGGCGCGACTGTAGCCGCCCGCTCGGCGACTGGGAGTGTCGCGGTCGCTGAAACTACCGATGCCCCACAGCTAACGCCACGGCTTCATCGAGTTAGCAAAATCCACGAACGCCCGCAGCGGCGCCGCCAGGTGCTGGCGGCTGGGGAAGTAGAGAAACGGGCCCGAGAAGCTGAGCCACCAGGGCTCGAGCACCGGCTCCAGTTCTCCGCGCTCGATGTAAGGGCGCAGCCAGTCTTCGAACAGGTAGATGATGCCGCTGCCGCCGACCGCTGCGTCGACTGCCAAGTCGACGGTGGCGCCGATCCTCACGATCAGCGGGCCTTTCGCGTCCACCTTCACGTGCTCGCCATCGCGCTCGAACTCCCAGGCGGCCATGCTGCCGCTGGCGTGGCGCGCGCTCAGGCAGGCGTGATCGAGCAGGTCGCGTGGGTGTTGCGGGCGGCCGCGCTGGTTGAGGTAAGCGGGCGATGCCGCGGCGGCAAAGCGTTGCTTCGGTGGGCCGATGGGCACGGCGACCATGTCCTGCTCCAGCCGCTCTTCGTAGCGAATGCCGGCATCGAAGCCTTCGGCCACCAGGTCCGACAAGCGGTCTTCGGCAACCACCTCCAGCGTGATGTCGGGGTACGCAGCCAGGAAGGCGGGCACGATGCGCGGCAGCACGAGGCGCGCTGCACTTACCGGCACGTTGAGCCGCAGCTTGCCGGCCGGGCGGTCCCGAAAACCGTTGACCACATCGAGTGCCGACTCCACCTCGGCCAGCGCGGGGCCCAGCCGTTCGAGAAGCCGCGCGCCGGCATCGGTGGGCGCCACGTTGCGCGTGGTGCGGTGGAGCAGCCTCACGCCGAGCCGCGTCTCCAGCCGGCGCAGTGCCTCGCTGAGGCGTGAGGCACTCGTGCCCGTTGCGCGCGCAGCACCGCGGAAGCCGCCTTCGCGGGCGACCGCCATGAACGCCGCCAAATCTTCAAGGTCAGCCATTGTTCTGATTTCCGCACGGCCCGTGCCGATCGCGACGGATTGTCTGCCAGTCCCGCGCTTCCTACAGTGAAGACATCCTTTTGACAACGGAGTGCGACATGAACGACATCAGTACCGCTGGAACATTCAAGCTCGGTGACCGCACCGTGAACCGCATGGGCTACGGCGCCATGCAACTGGCCGGCCCCGGCGTGTTCGGGCCACCGAAAGACCGGGCCGCTGCGTTGCAGGTGCTGCGCGCCGCACTGGAGCGCGGCGTCAACCACATCGACACCAGCGACTTCTACGGCCCGCACGTCACCAACCAGCTGATCCGTGAAGCGCTGCACCCTTACCGCGACGATCTGCTGATCGTCACCAAGATCGGCGCAGTGCGCGGCGCCGATGCATCGTGGCGCCCCGCCTTCTCGTCGGCCGAGCTGGAGGCGGCGGTGCACGACAACCTTCGCAACCTCGGGCTCGATGTTCTCGACGTGGTGAACCTGCGCATCATGTTCGACGTGCACGGCCCGGCCGAAGGCTCGATCGAAGCGCCGCTGACGGCGCTGGCTGAACTGCAGCGCAAAGGCCTGGTGAAGCACATCGGCCTGAGCAATGTGACGCGCGCGCAGGTGGCCGAGGGCCGTTCGATTGCCAACATCGTCTGCGTGCAGAACCAGTACAACCTGGTGCACCGCCAGGACGATGCGTTGATCGACGAACTCGCGGCCACCGGCACCGCCAACGTGCCGTTCTTCCCGCTCGGCGGGTTCACACCCTTGCAGTCGACGGCGTTGAACGAGGTGGCTGCGAGCCTCGGCGCCACGCCGATGCAGACAGCGCTTGCATGGCTGCTCCACCGCGCGCCGAACATCCTGCTGATTCCAGGCACCTCATCGGTGTCGCATCTCGAGCAGAACCTGGCGAGTGCCAGCTTGAAGCTGCACAGCGCTGCGCTCGAAGTGCTGGATCGGCTCTCTGCCGAGAGCGTGCCGCATTGAGCGCAGAGACCGCGGCGATCTGCAAATCGCTGCGGTTAATCAGGGTCCGCCTCAGCGCCCGGGTCCGCCTGCCGACCCGCGGCGCGACTGCGACTGGTTGCTGCTGCCCACGTTCGACTCGCGGTCGTGGCGACTGTTGGGCGTGCGCTTGCCTTGGTTGAGCTGGGTCGCGTCCTGCTCGCCCATCTTGTTGGTGTCGTTCTCGACCTTCCCCGCCTTCGGGGCCTGCTCATCGCGCTGATTCTGTTTGCGGGTCATGGTGTGCTCCTGCTGTGTTGCCTCAGGGTGCGCCGCATCCATCGATGGGTGGAGTACAAGCGCATGCAAACCATTCTTGCCAGCCGCGCGGGCCTTGCCTGTAGGACGAGGCCGCGTTCAAGGGCCATGAAACTCCACGCTGCTGCAGCGTGCTCACCCCCGGGTAGCTCAGTACTGCAGCTTCGGATACCAATCGGTCCCGCGCCCGTCGGGCGTGAGGTCGAGCACCGACCAGAGGGATGCGATGTCGGGCGCGTCGCGCGGGTCTTGGCCGGGGTCGGCCATGTCCTTCGTCATCTCGCTGGCCCAGAAGAGCCGCACGGTGTCGCGGTCGCGCTTGAAGACGACGAGCGCCGGGTACTCGTTGCCGTCGGGCGTGAGGATGCCCAGGTCCTTGGCGTAGTCGTCGCCGATCGTCTGCACGAAGTTGAGGTCGCGCCAGCCGCGCTCCTGCGCGAAGGCGTATTGCCGATCCACCGGTGAGCGCCCGAGGATCTTGAGCGCGACGCGTTGCTTGATGTCGGCCGCATTGCCGTTCACAGCACCGAGCCAGTTGGTGCACATGGGGCAGGGCCGCTGGCGCTGCGGGCCGTACATCCAGAAGTAGGTCACCAGCGTGTTCTTGTCGCCGAAGAGATCGATCAACCCCACCTCGAAGGCCTGTTCATCCTTGAAGCGGTAGTTCTTGCTGATCACCGGCCCCGGTGGCAAGGCGCGGCGCCGTTCGGTCAGGCGCGTCATGCTGCGGCGGAACTCGATCTCATCGGCCAGCAGCGCCGTGCGGGCTGCGTTGTATTCGGCTGAAGCGCCAGGGAACGGCGTCTTGCCCAGTGCGGCAAGCTGGGCGGCAGGCTTGAGATCGACAGGCATGGGGCACTCCTTCGGTTGAGGTTTGCATGTCTGGGTGGCAAGCGGACCGAAGCCACCGGGCGCTGCTGCTGACCCACGCGGCCCAACCGCCCGCTCACCCGTTCTTGAACAACCCGCGCTCTTTCATTCGCATCAACCGCGATCGCGTGGCCGGCTTGTGCGACAGGGCAGTCACATGGAGAGGGGGCTCGGGCGGGCCATCGGCATCATCGTCGGCGTGTTCGATCGACAGCGCCGGCACGTCGTCGGGGTAGGCGTTCATCGAGGCCCACGGCGCCGGCTCCAACAGATCAGGCGCGTGGGGCTGGTGGTCGTCGCCGTGCTCGTCCAGCGGGCTCACGTCGGGAACCACGTTGACGCTGCTGAGGTCGGTGACCACGTCCATCAGCACGGGCAGCTCGCGGATGGCCTGCTCGACGTCCTGGCGGCTGGGCGTCACGCGGCGTCGTTCGGCGCGGGGCTCCGGCACGGGCCTCGGCTCGGCGTTGATGGCCAGGTCGACGACCTCGCGGTCGCTGGCGCGGCGCTTGGGTGACGTGGGGCGAGCGCGCTTGGCCGCGGCCATGCGGCGCTCGATCGCCGGCAAGGGGTTAGCCTCCGGCGCGACCACGTCGGCGCGCGTCACCACGCCGGGCCGTTCCTCGGCCACGGGCGCAGCCGCCGCGCCGTGGAGTCGCACCTTCTCCCACACCAGCCCGGTGGCCGCGAGCTGGCGCAGGCGCTCGGCGCGCGACCGCGCACTGCGCATGGAGGTGAGGGCGGCGTGGAGCTCGGGGTAGACCTCGCTGTCGAGCTCGATTTCCAGTCGCATGGTGGACATGGGGTCGCGCGTGCTCAGGCCTCGGCGAGCGCCTCGCCGATCATCTGGAAGCCCCGCACGTTGGCGGCCATCGACTCGGGCATCACGAACACCGGAATGGCCGGGAAGCGCTTGGCCAGCACGTCGCGGAAGCGCTCGGGGTGGCCGCCCACCAGCACCACCAGGTCGATGATTTCGTGCGCATCGCGCAGGCCATCGACCATGCGGTTCACCGAGTCTTCGACCACGCTCATCACCACCGGCTCGAAGCGGTTCAGGTCGTGCGCCGTGCCTGCCAGCTTCACCGGCTTGCCGTGGCGCAAGGCCTCGTTGATGCGCGGCATGACGGCCGGGCCCAGTGGGCGCCCCACGTCGGCGGCCAGCGATTCCTGCACCGCCCGCACCACGCGGTGCCGGCCAGCGTCGGACGCAGCGCCGCTGGCGCGCGGGTTGATCGAGCCTTGCTGGATCAGCAGCCAGTCGAGCGTGTGTTCGCCGGGGTCGACCATCAGCACCGAGAGGTCGTCCAGGTCGTCGGCGTCGGCCAGCGGCTCCAGCGCACCGTTGGTTTGCGTGATGACGGTGTTCAGCTGTTCCAGGTGTTCGCCGATGGCCGCATAACCGCCCATGGGCTGCGCCTGCACGATCACCTTGGCGATGGTCACGCTCTTGCCGTCGCCCACGTCGATGTTGCCTTCGTAGTGCGAGCGCAGGTAGTCGCGGCGAGTCGCATCGTTGTACTGGTTGACGGGCAGGCCCAGCACCAGCAGGTCGATTCGCGTGTCGCCCGCTTCCACCATGTAGCGCAGCGCGCCCTTGGTGAGCGCCTCATAGATGGTGCCGCGGTAGAACTCGTCGGTCACGTCGCGGCCGAAGCTGCCACCGGCCTGGGCCAGCCCGACGTCACGCCCCACTTCATACAGCGCGCCGTTGACGGGCACGTCGAAGGTGTCGCGGCGGCGCGTGCCGAGCGTGCGCACGGCGCTCGCGTCAGCCGGAATGGCCATGGACGGAAAGTGGACGATGGACACACCTTCGTCGTCGCCGACGGTGAGCTTGACGAGACCGAAGCCGACGTCGATGGCACGCACGACAGGCGCCGAGGTGGCGTGCGGTGCGGCCACCTGCCGCAGCTTGGAAGAGGAAGAAGGGGTCGGCATGGAGATCTCCATTCGTGAGAGGGGGCGGAGCCGGTTATAGCCCTTGGTCGGCCCGTTCGCGGCCATGCCAATGCCCGCGTCAAGGGCATGGGTGGGAGGCCAGACGACCTGGCTGCCGGCTGCTGCGCCGCGGGTAATTCCCACTGCAAAAAAGTGAATCGCGGAACGCCGATTGCTGCACTTCTGCGCGTCTCTACCGAGCGCCCTAACAACAGGAGGTTCCCATGCGCCTACCCGTACTCTCGCGCGCTGTTGCGGCAGCAGCGATTGCGCTCGCTTCGGCAAGCGCCCAGGCCACGCTCATCACGTTCGACGAACTCCCCTGGGTGCCCATCGACTCGTTCTCGGACAACCCCGTCACCACGCAGTACGCGTCGCTGGGCGTGACCTTCGAGTCGGGTTACCTGGCCCAGACGTACTACAGCGGCACGCCACCGCCTCACCTCAACCAGTACCTGTTGGGTGGCCACGACCTGCAGGTGAGCTTCAGCGGCGTGCTGCCGCACTACGTCAACTTCAACATGAGCTCGCCCTATGGTGAATCGTCGGAGTCGTATGTGACGGCGTTCGACGCTGCCCACCATGTCGTCGCGCAAGGCCGCACCGGCGGCTACTACCCAGACGGCAGCCAAGACCCGCCGTGGCGGCAAGACCTGCCGTATAAGGAGAACCGGCCCATCTTCCTGTCATCGAGCACAGGCATTGCCTTCCTGCAGTTCGGCGACGCCTACGGGTCGAGGTTGAGTTCCTCCATCGACAACCTGTACTTCGCCGCCGTCCCGGCCGTGCCCGAGCCCGCGAGCCTCGCGCTGCTGGGTGTCGGTCTCGTCGTGCTGGTTGTGGGGCGAAGGCGCTTGCCTCGCTAGCCGCCGAGGGATCAGGCCTTCGCCGCGAGCGCGCCCGGGTAGGTCAGCGAGCTGGAGCCCGCTGCCACGGTGAAGACCGCGGCGGTGGTGTTCGTCTGCTGCATCAGCGACGCGTACATCGACATCACGCCCGACTTTCCACCGTAGCGCGCGGCCTGCGAGATGGCGGCCGTCTGCTGAATGGTCGCCGAAAGCTTGAGGGCGTCTTGCGCCTGCGTGGCAATGCGTGCGGCAAAGCCCGGCTTGCTGGTGTCGGCTTTCAAAAAGGCCGTCATCGCGGCCTTGTCGGCATCGCTGCCCTTGGTGCTCACGGCGCCATTGCTGCTCACCGAGAACTCGACAGGGCCGGACAGCTTGACGCCTGCCTTGCTCATGGCCGCCCGCAGGTCACCGGCCAGCGCCGTCTGTTGCTTGTCGAGCGCGCGCCCGGCCACCGAGGCGTCGTGCCGGCCGGCCGCAGCCTGGAGCGACGCCTGCGTCACGGTGGCCACCTTGGTGTTCGCGTTCGCGCTGCCGGTGGCCAACGCCGTGCCGCTGCCCGCGGACCCGGCGCTCTGCGAGGTCTGGGCGGTCAGGTAGTTCAGGAGCGAGTGGCTGCTGGAAAGTGAAATCACGGAGTTCTCTCAGGGCCGCCAAGTCGGCGCAGAGCGCCATCGTGCGGTGACGGCGGCGGCTTGATCGGAGCTGGAAGCGGGGGTTCGGGCTGCACTTCGGGCTTGACAAGCAGAGTGCCGGACGTGTTCGCCTCGGCTATGACCGCTGCGTCATCCCGCTGCGTCAGGAGAACCTCAGCGCCTAGCTGAATCCTGATGCGAGCGACGTCGCACTCAGCAAGCAACTTGAGGTCATGCACTTGGAGCAGCACGTTTTATGCCGCGGCCTGCTGAGCGGCGGGCATCTGGGCAAACAACGAACCAAATACTTCCTCAAGCTCGGACAGACGTCCGTCAGCAAGCGGACCGGCCAAGGCGATGGCCTGTTCCTTGGTCGTGACGGCGGCGCATGCGGTCAAGGCTCGGTCAGGTTTGTTGCCATTCTGAGGGACTATGGCTGGGTAGTAGTCTTCGATGGCTCCTCGGGCCAGTACACAGATTCCTTGCTCTCGCAGCGCATCGAGAAGGGGTACGAGGGCGGCAGCCGCACCTGCATCCTGAGTACAGACCTGCAATCGGGTGGTGTCTTTCTCCCATGCGAAGAGGCCGTCCAACAGTTCGATGGTCGCGCCGTCAACAGCGGCACCTTGTGGAATCTTTCTTAGGGCCTCTCGCGCAGCGACGTACTGAGCCCGCCAACTGTCTTTGACGACGCGCTTCTTGATTTGGCGCGCGCTCGGCTCGGCCACCGTGCCAAGGGCAGCAATCCGGGAATCCAGTTTCTGGATCGCCTCACTTCTGAGGTCCACCGTCGCTTCGGCTGCTCCAAGGTGCTGGAATCCATCGAACAGAGCATCAAGGTCAGCAACGATCTTGACTGTGATGCCAAAGCTCTCGAAGAACGTTCTGAACTTCTGGAAGTTTCCTTTACCTGACACCTTCACCAACGCAATGTTCTTCTTGTCAAAGTCCCATGTCGCGTCGAGCATCCTGGCTACATGCCTGCAGTAGGCATCATCCGACTCCCCTTCGAACAGAACTACGCCCTGGCTGAAGAATGCGGCGTCGGCGTGCTCAAAGCGCGCCAACCGGAACGTCTCCGCATCCGCGACGTTCAGCTCAAAATTGACCGGATAGAGCACAGCGATGGGCTTGGGGAGCTGCGGATGCTTCGCAACTCGCACGAAGGACGCAGTGACTCCTGGCTCGAAGAACATCGGCGAATGCGTGGTCACCACAACCTGATGCGTCTTCGAGATGCGAGCCAAGGTGCCAAAGAGGACGCGCTGAGACCGCGGATGCAGGTACAGCTCGGGCTCTTCGAAGAGGAATAGGAGGGGGCGTGTCGCTATGCCCAGCTCCTCAAGCGCTTCTGCAGTCCGCTCCAGTCGCTTGACGTACGCCTGTAGCAGAGCAAACGTCAGCGACCGCTTGATGCCATCGCCCTTGTTGTCGATCAGGTCATAGGAACCGTCGTCGATGAATATCTGGGCGGTGTTGAGGATCGTCTTCAGCTCAGGCGGTGGAATGTGCAGCTGAACTTTGACATTCGGGAAGTTCTCTCCGAGAAGACCCTCGACCTCCTTCTCAAGCTGCTTCACTTTTTCGTGCCTGTGGTCCGCCTCTCCTTCCGGCTCCTTCACTCGGTTGAAGAGCGCATTCAGTTCTCGAAGCGATTGGTTGATGGTTTCGAGGTCCGCGGTCATATCCTCAAGTAGCAGACCGAGGAGCCGACCGAACGATGTGGACTGCGTAGTCTTGAGATCATCGTTCAGGTTCTTGACCGCCGGGATGTAGATGGGCTCGGGGAGTAACGGAGCTATCGACGGACCTATTCCAGTCGGGAGCGGCGTGTACGACAGCGCGAAGTGACCCTGGCCCAGTTCCGCAACCTTCGCATTGATAAATGCTTTGGCAGCAGCGATTGTTTTCAGAGGCTCCGGCTGCGCAGCCTTGAACTCTGGGTAGGCCTCTGCGACTACCTGCTCGATGGCACCTTGCCCCCTCTTCCCCACAAAGGCATCGTCGATAGCATCGCTTTGATACCGAGCTTCGATGGGAACCTGCCGGAGCACGGTGACAGCAACTTTCTCGCCAGGCGCGTACTGGACTCGCAGACTGAGGATTCCATCAATCACCACGGCGACGATCTTCTGCTGAGCCTCTTCGGCCAGTCGTGCAATGTGGCCGCCGTCCACCCCGGAGAATCGGAGCTCGAAGGTGACAGGCGCCGCTGGATCGTAGAAGTGGGACGACGGTAGCTGGGTTGGCCTGTTCAGCGCGTAGACGACTGCCTGCATCACTGTGGATTTGCCGGCATTGTTCTCACCAACCAGGCAGCTGAATCTGGTGGGCTCAAAGCTCTGGGAGCGTATGCCCTTGAAGTTGCTGATCGAGATGCGCTCAAGCTTCATCTTCTACCATCCTCCCTGTTGCGATCCGTTCTTTGTCGAAGCAGCGACGCGGCGCTCCCTTGTTTGCGGCCCGTTCACTTGCAACCGAGCCTGCGGCTAACGAGTTAGACAGATGGAGCGTAGTCGTGCGCCTCCGCACAAGCACCTGTCAGGTCTGACACCTCGGGTTGAACCTCCCCGTGCTTCGGGGGCAATGTATCGATCCGCGCCCGGAGCTGACAACGCAGCTTCGCCCTGCACTTCGCTTCGATGTTGCCGCGCATGGCAAGAAGCATGGCGAAGCGCTGTGATAGAACCCCGCATCGTCGACGGGAGGGCTTCGAATGCGATGGCACTTGATGGGCTTGCTGCTGGCCTGGGCGGGTGGCGTCTGCGCGCAGACCGCCACCCTGCAGATCGAGGTGCCGCAGGCGCCAGTGGCCGTGCGGGTCGGGGCGGCAGATCACCTGGTCTATGAGCTGCACCTGCGCAACTCCGGCACGGAGCCGATGACGATCGGCTCGGTGGAGGTGCTCGCCGGCGATCCGGCGCAGCGGCTGTTGCTGCTTGAGGGTGACACGCTGTGCAAGCAGTTCGAAGCACTGGAGCCACCGGCCCGCAAACGGCCGGCGTGCGAACTGCCGGGCAGCGGCCTGGCGCTGGTGTACCTGTGGCAGCCGGTGTCGATCGCGCCCGGCACGCGACTCGTGCACCGCGTGGGCACAGACACAGGCTCGGTCGAGGGCGGGGCGGCGACGGTCAATCCGCGTGCGCCTGTCGCACTGTCGCCCCCGTTGCGCGGCGGCCCTTGGGTCGCGGTCTACGACCCCACGATGCGCTTCGGCCACCGCCAGGCCACCTTCTCGCACGCGGGCCGCCGCATCATTCCCGCACGCTTCGCTGTCGACTTGATCCGGCTCGATCGTGAAGGCCGCCCTGGCGCACCTCTGCAAGACTTCGAGCGTTGGCATGGCCTTGGGGCCGACGTGCTCGCGGTGGCCGACGGCGTCATTGCCAAGGTGCGCGATGGCCGGGCCGATGAGTTGCGGGCCGACGCGCCGTCTCGTCCTGGCGCCACCGCCGACGACGTCGCCGGCAACTACATTGCGCTCGACCTGGGCGGCGGGCGCCATGCCTTCTACGAGCACCTGCGCTCGGGCAGCATCCTCGTCAAGCCGGGGCAGCGGGTCGCGCGGGGCGACGTCATTGCCCGGCTCGGCCGTTCGGGCATCAACTCGTCGGGGCCGCACCTTCACTTCCACGTTGCCGACACCGACTCAACGCTGCATGCAGAGGGTCTGCCGTTCGTGTGGACGCGCTTCGAGGCGCTGGGCCGCTACCCATCGGTCGACGATGCCGAGCGCGGTGTTGCGTGGCCTCGCCCGCCGGGCTGCTGCGGTGCCATGACGATGGCGCACCCGGAGCCGAACTCGGTGCTTCTGTTCGACGAGCGCTGAGCGCAAGCGCCTGGCCCTGCTGACCGCGAGGGCAGGCTCGCTGCGTCATTTGCTCCAGCGCCGCGGTGGTTTTATCCTGGCCCGAATGGATCACCCCAACTCGCCTTCGCCTGCGTCCCGGAGCCGCCCACTGACCATCGTGGAGGCCTGGCAGCGCTATGACGACGATGAGCAGCGACTCTCGGCGCACATCAGCGAACGCATGCTCGACCTCGCGGGCGTGCAGCCCGGGTCACGAGTGTTGGACATGGCCACGGGACGGGGCGAACCGGCGGTGCGCGCTGCGGCCCGCGCGGCGCCGGATGGCTTCGTCCTGGGCACCGACATTTCAGACGCCATGCTCGACTTCGCCAGAGCAAAAGTGGCTGCCGAGTCCGTGATGAACCTGCGCCTCCACGTGACCGACGGCGAGACCCTCGCGGGTGTTCCGGAGCAAGCGTTCGACGCTGCGCTGTGCCGCTGGGGCCTCATGTTTTTCAATCGTCCTCGCCAGGCCCTGGAGTCGGTACGGCGATGCCTGCGGCCCGGCGGCAAGATCGTCGCCGCCTTGTGGGCCGCGCCGGAGCAGGTGTCGTGGTGCTCGCTGCCGCGGGCCGTGCTCGCGAGGCACACCCAGCTGCCGGCGATCGACGGCACGGCGCCCGGTCCCTTCCGCTACGCCGCTGCGGAGACCTTCCGCGCCGACCTCACCGGTGCGGGCTTCTCGGTCGACCACGAAGAAGAACTCACCACGGCACTGATGGAAGCTGCAACGCCCGATGGTCTGGTCGAGTGGTGCCTCGCCTTCGGATTCGCCCGCATGCTGGCCGACCAGCCGGAATCGGTCAGCACGGCGTGGCGGCGAGAGATGTTGGCCGAGGCAGAGCGGTATCGCGAAGCGGACGGCATGTACCGCCTGGGCGGCGTGACACGCCTGGTGGTGGGCCGGGCGCCATAAAACAGCGAGGGCGCGAGGCGGGGCAAGTCGAGGCTCTGCGCTGCCCTTCGATACCTCAGGGCGAACGGAGGTGGGCGGAGTCGGGCCGAGCTATGTCGCCAATCAGGAGGCGACTTGCTGCCGCGCAGGCGGATGGGGCAGCCAGCGCAGCAGCGCGGCGTACAGGTCTTTCGGATTTACCGGCTTGGGAACGTGATCGACCATGCCCGCGTCGATGCAGGTTCGGCGGTCGGCTTCGAAGGCGTTGGCGGTCATGGCCAGGATGCGCAGGCTCTCCCGGCCGGGCAGGCGCAGGATGTGGGTTGTCGCGGCAATGCCATCCATGTGCGGCATCTGCATGTCCATGAGCACCAGGTCGTAGTCGTTGCGTCGCGCCAGCTCGATGGCCGCGAGGCCATCGTCGGCGAGGTCGACGACCAGGCCGGCGTGGCGCAGCAGGTGGATCGCGACCTCCTGGTTGATCGGGTTGTCTTCGGCCAGCAAGACATGCCGCCCGTTGAGCGGTGTCAGGTCGAGCGCCTTGTCGATCTTGGCGGGCGAGCGGACGAGCGCACTTTCCGCCACGGGAACGAAGCTGGCCTCGAACCAGAAGGTGCTGCCCTGGCCCGCGACGCTGTCGACGCCGACCGTGCCGCCCATCAGTTCGGCAAGCTGCTTGGAGATGGCGAGCCCGAGGCCGGTGCCGCCGTAGTGGCGTGTCGTCGAGACGTCTGCCTGCTCGAAGGCGCGGAAGAGGCGCGCGCTTTGTTGGTCGGTCATGCCGATGCCGGTGTCGGTTACTTCGAATCGGATGCCGGCCGCATCGGCGCGCGAGGAGGCCACGGCGTGCGCGAGCAAGGTCACGCTTCCTTGCTTGGTGAACTTGACGGCGTTGTTGGCGAAGTTGAGCAGGATCTGCTCCAGGCGCATGCGGTCGCCGCGAATGGCCACCGGCAATGCCGAGTCGAGGCGCGTGACGACATCGATGCGCTTGTCCGCGGCCTTGTCTTCGATCAGCGCGTGGATGCTGCGGAACACCTCCTTCAGCTCGACGTCTGCATCCTCGAGTTGCAGCTTGCCGGCTTCGATGCGCGAGAAGTCGAGGATGTCGTTGATGATGCCCAGCAGGTGCTGTGCCGCGGCATTGATCTTGTCGATCTGGCCGCGCTGCTGCGGCAGCAGTGCTTCGCTGTGCATCAGGTGCGAGATCCCGACGATGGCGTTCATCGGCGTGCGGATCTCATGGCTCATGTTCGAGAGGAAGGTGCTCTTGGCCTTGCTGGCCGCCTCTGCCGCGTCGCGCGCGAGCATCAGCTCGGAGGTGCGCTCCTGGACGGTTTCTTCCAGAAGGTCTTTGTGGCGCGTGAGTTCGGCTTCTGCCCGGTGCTGTTCGGCCATCTCGCGCACGACCTGCTCGCCCAGCGAGTTGAAGGCCTCTCCAAGTTCATCGAGTTCGTCGGCCTTGTCGCGTGGCGCCGGGTCGCGCCGCCATCGCGGCGACCACGAGGTGCCGGGCGCGAAGTCGCGTATGGCGTGGGTGAAGTCGAGCAGGCGGCGCGTGACCAGGCGGTGCACGATGAAGAGTACGAAGGCGGCGGTCAGGAAGATCTTGAAAGCCTCGCCCCCGAGGATGATCGACGCGCGCTGGAAGAGGCTCTGGTACAGGCCATCGAGCGCCGCCTCGATGTGCAGCACGCCGATGGTCCGCTGGTCTCCGGCGCAATCGCAGGTGAGTGGAATGTCGCGTCGCTCGGCTGTGCCCTCGACGCGCTTGCCTGCG
>Ga0307516_10003399_pt1 | contig 20488 bp, 29 predicted proteins | sample 19_EM_MG_FD_203310 | JGI IMG/M metagenome (GOLD analysis project Ga0307516, IMG submission 203310) | Populus trichocarpa ectomycorrhiza microbial communities from riparian zone in the Pacific Northwest, United States - 19_EM | ecosystem: Host-associated > Plants > Roots > Unclassified | place...
CAGGCACGCTTCGTCAGAGGTAGAGGGAACCTTTTCATCGCCTCACTTCTCGTTGCCTCACGTCCTCATCTCAACCTCCGGCGCAAGACAACTGTAAGTAAATCGACGATGTTCCCGCCCTCACACCACTCTGTAGGTGATGGTGGTAGCTCAAGTAACTCTTTTTCTTCCCATCGATCACATTTTGAGTCTGCTAGCATGACAACATGCCTATCCGGGGTATTAATTCCATCCCAGTATGGAGCCAATTCCACAATACGAAACGCAACTTCTACAGGCTTGCAATCCCACGCTGCGCGGCTGCGGCAACTTTAGCCACCCACGCGCACAAGGTGCATCGCAACTTCAGCAGCCGTCCACGCGGCGCGCAGCACTTCTGCGCGACGGCCCGTCACGGGACTATCAGACGTGGCGGCGACGACGGTCGTCTCGGCGCTGATCGCAGAAAAACCGTCGGTGTGTGCGCCCAGGCGTAATTTTACAACATCACCCTTTGCCAGCTTCTGCTCCGAGAGTGGGTCCGAGCTATGTGCACGTGAGGGAATGTTGAGGGAGGGGGCAGGCGGGAGAATGGGTGCACGTGGGGTGGGAAGAGTGCAGGGAGGAAGCGTAGTAGTTTTATAATACTTAGTGTAGGTGGTGAGGAAGGAATGGATATAGGGCGAGAAAAGAACGCACGCAAGTGGCGAAAAGTGGGCGACGCAGTTGTTCACTGAGATGCACGTTGGAAGTGCGAGTCCTGTACCACAAGGTAGAGAAAATAATATATATGGGTCGTAGGGAGTCAATAGAGAAAAAGGGTAGCTAACCTTTGGAGACTTTGACTCCTTTAACCGACTTGTTGTATACGGCACTGGTACCCTCTTCATTGGCAATGAACTTGTCGCCTTCGACACAGAGATCAAGGACGTTCGCGCCCTCCACGAATAATTCGACGGGCTTTTTCGCAGCGACGTTAACAATGCCTGCTGCGACCTTCCCATCACGAGCAGAAACGGCAGATGAGAAAGTGGATGGTCGAAGACTCGGACCTTGTATTTTGTGAATCCTACCACTCCCTCTTGTACCTGGTACATACAAGGCGCCGATCGCTCCATTGCATATCTTAGCATCGTGTAAACCACCCGCAATCACTGCACATCATATCATAAAGACTCGATTCGAACCCAAAAAAAAAGTACGTACCTGAGGTCGAAGACGCGCAACGCATTCGCAGCGCCTCAGCAAGGGAATCCCCGGAGAGGTGGTACTGCTCAAATCCTGCTATGAACGTACACACCTTGCGGCCCTGCCGAGTCTTGGAGGCTACAATAATAGGGCGCAGCGCACCCTTCTTGGGGATAAGGCGGTGGAGGTGGAGGACTCCACAGGGGAATTAGGGGTGGATCGCTTGGATCGCGCTTACGTACAAGACGCCGTTCGTTGCTGTAACAAGGGAAGAGGCCAGTGGCAAAATCATATCAAACAGCTCTGATAGGGAGTGATAGTGATAAGGAAATGAACTCACTTCAAGCAACGGTAACGGCGGTGGTCGAGATCATGACATTCTTCTTTGGGCCCATCGTCGCGTGACCACTGTGCGCGTTTGCTGGCCTAGAGTTCGTAGGGGGGACGCGCATGCGTGCGAAAATTGCAAAGCAAATGTCAAGTGGGGGAAGAATGCCAAACTGAGAAAAATCACGTCAGAGAGGAAGGCGAAAGATAGAAGGTGACAAAATGCATACCTGGAATAACTCAGATTAAAGTTTAGAACAAGGTACGGAATAATGTGCTATTGGCTGGGATACGTCGCAGGCTTCCTCAGCGAATGGTGAGGATGGAGGCAACAGAGAAGAAGCCGAGGTGGCGTGGCGAGAAGGGTTCGCTGCAACGGGGTGGTCGCGTGATCGCGGCGACGATCAATAACGGGGGTGTCGTGTAACTTAGTAAGTGGGAGAGATGGCCGGGACGGTGTGCGCAGTGATACAAGGTTCCGAAGGGATGGGTAAACAACCCGCGGGGGTCGAAGAGGGGGTTATGCAAGCTCAGTCCGGGGAGGAGGTCGCGGAAGCACCGATCAAGAGGGGCCAAGACGTGGTTGGGAATGGAGGGCAAGAAGTGCAGCAGCAACAGCACGTTGAAAAGGGTTTGGTGTCTGGGGAGTAGGTTTTGTTATACGTTGGAAGAAGAGCGCGGGAGGATGGGGTACCGAAGGAAATTTCGCGGACGGGGGGAAGAGAGGGTCTCCGCATCCAGAGGAGGGTATCGTCGCCGGTGAGAGCAGCTCGTGGTCCATCGTCTGTCAAGCTTGCCGTTGAGGTAGGGGTAGGGTAGGCAGGGTTGAAGTTGAAGGTGGCTAGCGACAAGCCTCATGCATGGCCGGATGACCGGATGACCGGCGACACCAATCTATTTAGGCTAGGAGCGAGCAAGGGGATGCGAAAGGAAAGGGGTGACGGCAGAGCTCCAAGGGGTGACAGGGTGATGGTGGTGGTTCGATGACGTCACGCCACTGCATGTCTGACGTTCATTTGCATACAATAGATGACTCTTGTCGAAAGGGTCGTAAGCGTCTGTTTGGGGATTTTTACTAGGTAGAGAGGGAGGGAGGGTAGACGGGACTTGAGGGAAAATCAAGGTATGGCATGAACAAACAATGGCGTTGATGAATATGTCAGTGGGGAGGTCCGACGCCCAGATCGTAACGATGATCCCGAAGGCGCGAAGGCCTGGGCATTCAAGGACACTTATGCGTAACTTACTACCGATGACGATTTCAAATTCTCGGACATTTTGAAAGTCATTCTATCACCTGTGCCGCGTTTCTTCCCACACCTGGGAATGAAGGCGTTTCTCGATGTTTTATTTCAACTGCAAGCTAAGGATAGTAATTGGGTGCACCTTCGTGGGGCCCTACTAGGATAAGGACGGCACACTTTCTTTTGAAAACGAGGCGCGAGGGGGTGCCCCGTACAGGTCAGAGGCGAGCTCGAAGAGAAGCGCAGAGACATGTTCGAGGGTGGAAAGGAGGACGGTGATGGCGGTGATGAAGGCGGATATTGTTTCGAAAGATAATCGAATGGGGCAGAGGAGTAGCCAGTTGATCATCTTGGCAGGGAGAAGGGGAGAGACCGTCTCAATCTAGATCCTCACCGTGACAATCCTCCTCACTGCCCTCCTCCAAGCCGCAGCCTCATCAACGTCCGCGATCATGCCGTATCTTGAGATTAACACGCACATCACCATCTACACGCACCCCCACCTTCTCCTGAGAGATCAGATTGCTCTTTACGGGTCTTCTGAAAATTTCCGTCCCTGTCCCCCATCCGGTCGGACTCGAGTCACTCCTCCCACTGGCAGCGCCACCGCGTGTCATTCGAGCTGAACTAGAATTGTGGAGTCTATTGAATAATGACATAAATTATTTCGTGCATCCTATGTGACTAGGGGAATGTGTACCAAAACTGTCTGTCCGCGACGCAAATTACTACTATATACATACTGGGTCATTCCATCTACTGTACTAGATACGATCGGGTAAGGGAATCTCTCCATGCTGGGCATTCGTATCATGGTCGAATAAGGACGGTGTGGGTTTCATTACTGTTATCCCGCCAGCTGTACGTGATCAATTCTGCGCGGTTACAATCTTTGAGTTCATGTGGTTAGAAATGCAAAGCGTTGTGTGTTACATACGGAAGCGTTACTGATGGTGGTTGACCATGCTCCACTCGAATCACAATGACTTGGGAGCTCTAATTTCAAATCGAATGAGAATCAGGTCGTAGATCTGTATACAAACGCACGTACGTCGCTCAGAACGTTGATTGCCTCGACAGTCCCATGCTTGAGCTGTCCCCGGGCATCCCACCACCTCACTCGACAGCCAATCTATATTGCCCTTGTCAGAGCCATGCAACGCATCAAGAAAGTAGAATCCAAGTTCACGTGGAGGGGTGGGTTCATAGCTGAAACAGAAGGAAGTGCAGGAGGAGGATGACTCCAAGAGTCCAAGGCCTGAAGACTAAGCCAGCTCCGAACGCCGAGGTCTTTTTTATAGAGTCGCCTGTCGAAGCAGAAAAGAGTATGGACACGGACACACGATCGTTAATGTCACTCCCAGAGCGAGCGCCACGCCTCTGCATTTGGATGGGGGGTGAGGGGATGAATAAAGGCCAGAAGAACGCGTGAATGAAAAGACCTCGCACCCGATCAATGGAGGAGAAAGGCTTCATCACATATAGGTGAGGGGTTTGTATCAGTGAGGAACGGAACGCCCACCGCTTATTGGAAACTGTGATCGTTAGAATATATTAGGATTTCCAGAAGGGCGAAATATCAGAAGCGGTTACACCAAGGTCTCGACCGTGGAAGCGTCTGGAAACTGGGAACCAGGTCCAATGTAAGACTGCATGGTGGGGTGCATGGCAGGAATGAGCCATTTGCTGAAGTGAAAAGGGTTTTCCGAGAACCAAGGAAGGAAATAGAAGCAGGCACCCTTATCAGACATTTACATGTAATCTCTTAACCGCGCAGCCGAAGTGTCCCAAAGGCCCAGAGTCTGAATCTAGTTCCGGCAATAGTGGCAAGCGGACGATCCAATGCAGACACTCTTCTATATTGCTTGCCATAATTGCATGCAACTAGACATCACCATCAGTCTAGAAGAGAAAAGTAAAGTACTGTAAAGTAAACGTCTGACCATTCCCACTTTAACCAGGAATACCCGAATTCTTCCCTCATGGTCAATACATTCGTTCTTCCCAACGCGTCGTTTAGGCGAGCTCGGCATCGTCCTTGACTGTAGTGTGCTTAAGGTGGCGAAAGGGTTCAGGATCGAGAAATTGCTCGAATTGCCATGACGAAATCGGAGAAAGCGATGGCAACACCGCATTGAGATCGGTGTCCCAGTTGTCTGTGGCATCCCGAGAGCGCTCTGTTCATCAGCAAAACCAGAATTATGCCATAGCAAGTAAGAAAATTCATAGTTGCCATAGTGTCTCATAGCATGTCCATAGCAGTCATAGCAGGGAGCTATTTTCATAGACTGCCATAGTGATCCATATCAACATATAGCCACATCCCACATGTTCCCCGGCCTGACAGCCAAAACCCAATGTTTTGGTGCTCTGCCTCCAAATCAATGAAACAAAACGCTATTTCAACATTACAGAAACCACACCATGTTTGTATTGGCAATGATTTTGATGGGTTTAGATTGCAACGCACTTCACATACAGTAGACAACCGAGACATCGTCCTCTGATACAGTGATACTCAATACTTGATACGACGTATTGTAGCTACTACAGTACATGGGAGGGTTGTCACGCTGGGCTCATGACCCATCGCAAGCTCAGCCTTAATAACTGAGATGATGAATGACAGCTCCGAGGCAGGGCATGGGCAGTGGGGCAGTTGTCGGGTCCTCACTGATCTCGTGCTGGAATTGACAACATTCCAGAGCTTGACGACGTCGTCATGAATCTTCTGAATGTTGGCTGAACGGGAAATCTGGTCAGCGCTTGTCATCTCTTCAATGTATGCTTTGAACTTGCGCACATTCTCCCGGTTGACTTCAGAATAGACGATCTCACCCTTCTCGGTGATTTCAATGTGAGGTGTGGAAGGGAAAGTGACTAATAGACTTACTGTATATGAGATTTGATGCATACCCCGGAAAAGCATCTCACCATCTTTGTATAGCACCGGCTGACCGACGACGCCTTGACAGTTATCCAAAAGTTCTCGGACAAGCTTCTTTGCAGTCACGTACACTCGCCCTTGGCGGGATCGCACGGTTGACCATAAACTCTGGCAGATTGTCATGACAGACTGCGACGATGCCCGATACGATTGTGATGATCTGCGTCAAGTTTTCGTTCAGCGTCGGCGATGGTGTTGGACTTCGCACGCCAGAAAGCACCCTTTGAATAACGTAGATGATCGACTCGGTCTGTGCCTCCAGGTATGGCTAGATAAGATAATACACCCGTCAGGAGTCGAGAAAAAGAAAAGATAGGACAATTAATCAGAAATCGTACCCTCAGTTCGGTCCACGCGTCTTCCGGACCCTCTGCGGCAGTAGACTCAGGACTTGTAAGTCCTGCGGCGTTCGCAGTCCTTTGGTCATATATAGTTGGCGCAGCAGAAGAGCTGTCATCTGGACTGGGGTCAATTGTGGGTTGCTCCCGCTCGCTCCACCTCGATGACTCGCTCAGGCCCCGTTGGTGAGTCGCAGACGGTCGTACCTCATCAACCGTACGCAGACCGGGTGTAAAGCCATTAGTAGCGGTCCCAACAGACGACGGTGCGAACTGCTCTTGCTCAGCCTTGGTCGCGCGCCGGAGGAGAACAATGCGCCCGAGCTCGGTAACCGCGGCGAGACATGGCTCGCTGCCGCATCGAGCGAGCTCACGGGAGAAAGACCTGAGCTTGTCGCATGCATTTTGGAAGCCGCAACAAGGTTCGACAGCGTCGCCTCAACGCGTTCTTGTACGGCATGCACGCCCTCGGGGTCGGAATATTGCCGTGAATGGGATCGCACGTCATCAAGAATATTTGTCACGGCATTGACAACAGATTTTATCGGTGTGAGCACGCGCGTCGGTGCGTTACCACGACCCGCAGAGAGAAGGGAGTCGATGGCAGACAAGAAGGTCGTGAGGTGCACGTCCGGAATCGCACCATCTGCAGAGACCGGTAGTTGATCGTCAAACTTGGTTTTTTGCAGGAAGAGGGCTGATGTAGCTATTCACGACATCCTTCAGCATCTCCTTGACCTTTGCGAGACCAAATTTCTCGGTCAACTGGGGTTTATCATCATAATCATCACACAAATACCGGCCAACAGTCTAGCGACACATACCTTGGGAATGTCAACCTTCTGCACCTCAAAATAATTGAGGACTTTCGTGAGTAGTAATGCAACAAGCTCCCCTGCGCACACATATTGTTGACCCTAACATGCATATCAGCGACTACGTAACGACATGAAAATTGTTGACGCACTTCGACGTTGAAGTTCACAATTTCTAAGAGACAGTCCCTGCCATTCGAGATGGTGTTGACGATCTCATGGAGGGCTGCGTCATCGAATGTCTTGCCAACGTGGTTAGGATTGACGGCACACATGGCATAGTTCGAGCGACCCTGCCCGTCACGCTCGACAGCGCGCTGCACAGTCAGACCGTGATAAAACACGATATCGACAAAAGAGAAATTTGGCAGGGTATCAGCAACAGCAGCGAGGGAAGAGAACTCGCCCAGTGAGTGACCAGCGAAGGCAGTACCCGGCTGGAACCAACTCTTTTGATCGCATGTCTTCGAAGGCTGCGTGTGACGAAACAACAAGGGCGATCTGCACGAATTGAGTTGCGAAAAGAAGTCCTTTTCGGATGTGTACGAACGTTGATATCTGCAAAGAGAGGGAGACTCTTGATGCTACCGCCCCCATCTCTCGTTGGAGATAGGCCACAACGGGATCCCCCTTGGCTTTCGTCGTGCTCAAAGTCGACGTAGGCAACCTTGACAAGGCTGTCCAGATGATCACGAACTAAGACATCGCCAGCGACAGCGACTGAGCAATAGCTCACCTCGTCCTTGTGGGTGACCTCCAAGCGAAGATGGAAGATAATAAGACGCGTGCCAGCAAGTAGCGGTTTACTCTTGTCGGCCCATTCGAACCAGTCCTTCGATAGCAGAACGCCGTGCTTGGGTGTCTTCTTGAGCGGCAGTGTACAGGTCCGGAGGGCGACGAGGCCCATGAAGCGGAGTTGAGCATTCACTACAGTAGTATTCACTTTCCGATATTTGTCTCACAAACACGATTTTTTCTGAGCTACAGTAACTTACATCCTTTCCCTACGCAACTGGACCACGCTCGGCGTCGAGTTCTCCGGTCTTTGGTTGGATATGAACGAACCTGCTTCATTTTGCGATGGCTACCGGTAAGTAAAGCAACCATTATCTTCTGAGCTTCATGGCCGGCCGTTGTTGATCTTCCTGTCAACACCGACTCAACAGTCGACCCATTACCTCTTCCTCCTCCAAGGGATTTAGGAAATCTTCGCTCTCCCGCATCACACCCCGATGTTGTGCCGACGTGCTGTGCTTTCCCATTGACTCTTGCGCGTGGGGCTGCCGTGCGTGTTGGGCCCGAGCTTGAGATTCCAGGGTATGGATGTTTGGACCATTTTTTTGAAGGTGGGTGCTTGGGCAGGGCTTTTTTCGAGTATGGCTGATGAGATGTAGGCGATACGGTGTTGCATTCGTGGGGGGTGTTGGCAAGCATACTCTCTTCGGACAAGACTCGGCATTCTCTGCGACATCGGGATGTGCGTGCATTTTCTCTCATACTCTTATCCCACCCCTTCCTCACACCATACATTCCGACTTGGCAATAACAAACGCCTACGCATACGTATATCCCATGGCGCAGACCAATAATGCACAAGAACGTGATATATAACTGCTGCGTGATCATCCATAATCGCACGATACTGCTCATGTGGCTCGCGAACGATGGGAATTATCGCGAGCTGCGGTATTTCACGCCGTGGATGAAACGCCGCGAATAGGAAGAACATTACTTGCCCCGTATCGTGCAGGCCGTCACTGAACAGGTAAAAGTGCCGTTTGGAGACTGCGTCGTCAGCACGATGGATACGTGCATCGGAGTCGAGTTGTGCGAGGAGCTGTTCACACCTGCGAGGTAACCAATTTGACGGATCTTTGCTGTGCTAGAGGATAATTGCGTCTTTCTTGCCTCGCTCTTTACAGCCCGCATATTCTCATGGGCCTTGACGGTGTCGAGATCTTCACAAACTCGAGTGGGAGCCACCACGAACTTAGGAAGCTAAACAGACGCGTCGACCTCATTAAAGAGGCTCAAGGTAATGTTGCCCTATTGATCCCCTCTTCCGTCTCTGACAGACTCCTTGTTTTCTTTTTATCGAGCTCGGCGGCGTGTACGTCTACGCGAACCACCAAGGATGTGGCGGCGACCAGCTGTATTATGATGGTTGCGCGATGATAGCTCTCAACGGGCGCATCATCGCTCAAGGCTCACAGCTCTCCTTCGCGGATGTAGAGGTCGTCGCCGCTACTATTGACATTGAGGACGTGCGTGCGCACCGTGCGAAGAGTAGTCGTAACATGCAGGCGGCCGGTGCTGAGCGCTACCACTGCATCGAGGCGCCCATTGCCCTTTCTAGCGGCAAATTCAACGTGATTGAGGAACTCAACCGCCCTGCGGCGCGGCCAAATGAGGTGAGGTACCACATGCTTGAAGAGGAGATAGCGTGAGTCCGTTACTTACTTCTCCGTGATTTGTCCTCATCGAAATGGATTATAACATCGCAGGCTGGGCCCCGCTTGTTGGCTGTGGGGTTACCTTCGTCGTTCCCATACGCAGGGGTACTTCTTGCCGCTTAGTGTCTAGCACCCTTTATTGATGCCCTGGCCGTAGCTAATGGTGGTGGATTAGACACACATGTGATAGCGGATGCGCGACGCATCGCAGGCGAACCCGGAGACTCGAACTACGTCCCTACGGACGCACGCAAGCTGTGTGGGCGGACCATGCACACATGTTATATGGGTACTGAGAATTCGAGTTCCGAGACACGCGGACGGGCCAAGGAGCTGGCCGAGGCACTTGGCAGTTCGTCTCCCATATTTATCACGCTTTTTTGGCCTGACAGGAACGTCAGCTACCACATGGACGTGAACATGGACACTATCGTAACGGCGCTTCGGACGCTCTTCCAGTATCGTGCTGTGACTGTCGCCGCGGCTAAAGTTTGATCACGGCTGCCCGAAGTTTGAAACAGGAGGAAGAATGGCGGGATGAAAGGCTGTGAGGGCGGGAACATCGTCGATTTACTTACAGTTGTCTTGCGCCGGAGGTTGAGATGAGGACGTGAGGCAACGAGAAGTGAGGCGATGAAAAGGTTCCCTCTACCTCTGACGAAGCGTGCCTGGGTATAAAATGGGGGAAGTTGAGGGAAGCTGTTCAGCACTTGGTGTCCTAGGAGCAGGTGGGGGATGAGTTGGCCGCAGGAAGAGCGCTTATTTAGCCGATAAGCGCTCTTCCTGCGGTTTTCGCGGAGGCGACGCAATTCAAATAAAGAGACTTCAGACTGGGAAAGACGGAGGCAAAGTTCGATTTGAGGAGGTTAAGGCCCCGTTCGGATGGGCTGCCAATGTTGACAGACCGGTCTGCCACCTGTCAAAATTTTACCTTGTTAGACCGGTCTGCCAAATGGCTGGTAAAATGGATGGTGCCTAACTTAATTGCTAACAGACCGGTCTGCCAGCGTTGGGAGCCCATCCGAACGGGGCCTTAAATGAGCAAGATCGTTAGAGAGAGGTAGTTTCGATGTGTGATGCTTTCAGGCAGATGGCTCGCTGGCTCGTGGATGATGCATGATGCATGATGTTCCGACTCGGAAGCCGGGGTGGGTCCGGGCGCTTGGTGGCACCGAGCGGCACCTCCTGCAGAAAGCAAGAGGAACTATGCCCAACTGATCTCGCTGTCGTGGAAACGTACCAGGTGCCTTGACATGCTTCTTTGCGGAGTGTAAGTCAGGCAAGTCCTCTCCAACGCCGGGAAGATAATGGGGCTTCGATGGCGAAGCGTTTAAACAAGCTTCTATCGATTCTATCCCCGATCCCGGAAAGCTCCAAAGGCTGAGGCCTGAGGACTAGTGACGAGGCTTAGATGTACCTGAAGGAAAGGAGTAACACAACATCGACCGCTCTAATAACTAGTAATAAGCTATCCAACGGCCTCCAAAACTCCAGACGTCTTCTTATTCTCTGTTCCAGCTGTCGCTTGCACAGCGCATCCATCCAGCCCTCCTGCGGGCCCGCTCTTCGAATTCCAATCATGCTTCGGGTCTCCAAGCACAAGTCCATAACTTACGATCCCGAGTTCCTTCCCAGGCGAAACGACATGTACCCTCGAATTGGGCCTAGACCATCCGAGGGAGCTGCGAACCCTCGACTTATAGAGTCAAGGGGACTGTTCCGTTTGAAGATTGTGTCAAAATTGGACACGTCGACGGGGCCGCACGTGCTCAGTTTGAACCGCGGCTGGACCTTCTTTAGCCAGTCGATTTTCTCAAAGAACGGATGGTGCTGGATCTCTTCTGCGCCGCCCACGCCCAGACGCCGTGCTGACTCCGCCGTCGTCTGGGAATAGGAGTGGACCACGCAGGATCTTTTCGTACATATCGTCAATGAACTCTGTGCGAAAGAGTGAAGGAACGGGCATAAGGGATATCATCAAAACACAGCACGCAAATACGTATGTAGCGTCAGACGTGGCTTGGGACGCACCGTCACAAGATGTGGGAAGGCCCACAAACATTTCATGCAAGGTCCCCAGTCAATTGTACAGTCCGCGGTGCAATATTTGACCAGCACCGTTGAGGACCTCGGGGGCAAGGTACTCCGGGGGTTCCGCAAAACCGAAGTTACCGAACGTGTTGGTCATATTGTCATCCTTCATGTTGAGCCTCAGAGTCACAGAGGGTGATGCGGCCTGTGTAATCGAGAAGGATATTTTCCGGCTTGAGATCAACTGTAGGATGTGAAAATCAAACAGGTCTGATCGGAAACACTAATCTGAACACGGTGCTCACCAGTAGACGACATCTAGATCATGAAGGTGCTCAAGGGCGAGAACGAAGTCTGCGCTGTAAAAGCGACAATGTTCTTCATTGAATGTTTGTTCGCGCTGGTGATGATGGAAGAGCTCCCTCATCTACACACGCGATAAGGTAAGGGAGCGAAGGTAATAGAAAACTTGGTAGGGGCGACCGAAGGGGTTGTAACTGCTGTTCCGCTCTCCAAGCTAAACGAAACCAAGACTGTGAGCACGGTGATGCCAGAAGGAGAGGCTTGCGCTTCAAGAACACAACGTTGATCAATGATTGGATCGGTAATTTAAAAAGTAATGGGACGAACCCTTACAATTCACTTTCGCCATGGTGGCACCCAAACAGTTTGTCCGCTCCTTCCACTCGGATATCGAGCACCACACACCGGTACCGACAATGAGTTCTGGATGGATGGTAGTTGGACTTTGGGAAGAGGAAAGCCATCAGAGATCCAGTGTTGGTCGAACTGAAGGTGGAAAGAGATTTTGGGCCCCTTCGGCCAGTTCGGCGCCGCCTCGACGTGAACTTGAATGCACTCAAGGAAAATGACAAGTGCATATATTTAGGCAATGAGTAAGATAAGTAGCTCGAATCAATCGCCTTTCAGAGTCAGTATTTTAGCCAGTCAGTTCACATCGAATTGGCGATGTCAAAGAATTCCTCATTAATATTGGCCAGAGGCGCGTGTGCCAAAACGGTGGCGCATCACCCACGCAGTACACTGACCAACGATCCCTGTAGTGATGAGCCCACTCAGAACCCGCCATTCTATTTTGCTTTACTCCCAAAAACTTCTCATTTTACTGTCTTACTGTAAGTTCAGCGACTTGGCGCCCACACGGTCTGAGCCATCGCCGTCACCCTCAACCCTCTCCTCAACGAATTGCGCCAACTGTCCCTCGCCTAGGGCCGCCCGACGAGGCGTGAGGTGGTCACGTTGATATTTCTCCCCGTTATTTGCCTCTCCGTAATTCAATCGCCTTCGAATTCTCCCCATTGCGTATGGTATTTAGGCTTAATGAGGGAACGGAGCCGATCAGCCAACACTGTACAGTTTCTATGTCTGGCTCCGCCTTTACTCATCACTCAGCCCCTCGTCGGCCCTCGAACTCCGGCGAAAGATGATTGCGAGCAAATCATGGCTGTTCCCGCCCTCATAGCCATGCTCTACTCAAGGCACCACTTCCCTTTGCGCTGAATTTACGCTTTTCTTAGTCCTGTATCATAGTTACTGATCATTCTTCTTCTTTTTCGACATTTTTTTACAGTTGACACAGCGCTGACATTTGCATTCATTTGTTTAGGACGTCACTTTCGCCAGTCCAGGTGTTTAGTAGGACACTCTGTGTATTTAAGTAGCTTCTGTTCGTCTCTCCTTCACTTAATGCAAGTTGTCCCAGGACAATTCCTTTTCCTCTCTGCCCTTTGTGCCTTCCCTTTTGCCCTGACCCTCCTTGCAACTTTACGTGCTCTCCAGCTTGCGCAGGCTCGACTCCTCGGCTGTCTGACTTGGCGGGATTTCCCTTCCGTAGATCCCATCTCTTCCTCCCCTTGCCGAACTCACTCGCACCTAACATACATTACCGTGCCCGGGCCTTCACGGCTACTAGTACTATGCCAGAGGAGTTGATCTGTGGAGATTGCAACGTGTCTTTTGAGGCAAAAGGCGCTCTATGTCGCCATAAGAGTGAAAATCATTCAAACATCGATAATATCTCCATTCTAGGTGTCGCCACCTCTGTCACCCGTGGGGAAGACGGCTTGCTGAGATGCCCAATCTCAACCTGTACCGACAGCACATTTAAAACACGGAGCGGCTGCATGAAGCATCTCTACAGCTCCGTTCACCGAGGTGTCGTCGTTGTCCCTTCTAAGCGCCCTAGGAGCTCCAGCATCCTGGAGGTGCCCTCTTCCAACAAAAGGGGGAAGAGCGCTGAAGGCTTCGACGGTATGCCCACCGAGTTCAAGTATTTGCATCTGCATATGTGTCTAACAGATTTTTGTAGGTGCCACCCCCACACCATCTTCATCTGAGTCCGTCACGGCTGGTTTGGAAATGCCAGTGGACAACGTCGATATCGCCGACTCGGACCCAGATACTGCAAGACACATGCAGCCTGGGCAGCAGCCACGACCTGGAGATGGACTGGTGGTTAACAGTGAGTTATACCTTATGCCCTGTCGATTTACTGCATTTTCTAAAATCACTTTCTTCCTGGACAGCTTCCAAAGAACGGGTGATCCTTGATGGCTCAGCAAACTACCTGATGTCTTTCTCAATTCTGGATGAGATTGGGTTTTACTACCACAAATCACTCAGGGTGCTACTCTGCAGACATGGCCATGGTGCTTTCCTACCCGATGCTGCGCCTGGTCATGCTCGTAGTGCTCATAACGTATCCATTGCAAGCTTTGACGATGAGGAATTCAAGTTGTTTTGTGTAAATAACCTCGATTGTGGTGATACCTGCTCTGTGTCCTCCATCCTCCCTACCCCAAATGGACCCCCTGTCCAGCTGGTTGATCGTTACGAGGGCCTTGCCTGTGGTCTTCAAGTTGACCAAGTGAACTGCACATTCTGCTGCCGCTCGAAAGACCACATGGAAGTTCATATTCGAAGGGAGCACCGAGACCGAAATGACAAGGTCTCCAACTGTTACCGTCCAAGCACGGTTCAAACATTATACCCGCACGTTGGCAGGGTTTTCTTCCAGGTAGAACCTGGACTGGAGGCCATTCCCTTTAATGACCCTTGGAACCATGTCCTCCGGGATTACATCCCAAACCTACCGCTAATACCGGTTTCCCCCCCTGATACGGAGCGGGAAGTAACGCCATTTTTGAAGGCCATGGGTTGGGAACACCACCTGTCGCACTTCCGGACCGATAGATCAAAACGTGGACTCATCCTGTCTCTACAATGCCGCCCAACAGAGCACGAGGGTCACTTCTCCAGGCTTGCCGAAGCAGTCCTGAAGTATATTCAACTGGGGGTGAAGATATGCGAGGACCATAGCCAATCGTTTACCATAAGACAAATTCTGATATACGGCAAGGACATACCAAGGTGAGTCTTACAGAATCTCACCTTCCCTCTTCCTTCTCACTTACCCGCCAACCTCATCGAACCCCATTTCCTGCAGTGACACAGCTGGAAAGACCCCTTACTGGAAACCGCTCACTGACAACGGGAGCCCCGAGAAGTATGCTGACGTCATCAGCAGTTTCTTCCGGGCGACGCTTCGTTGTCTCGATGGGCATCTCTCCGGTTATTCTATCCCATTGACAGAAGAACAGTCTGACAATGCCCGCAATCTTCTACGGTCCCTCCGTTTAAGTGAAAAGGAGTGTGGAATTGGGGAGATTGTTGACCTGCTGCATAAATTTTCAGTCTCACTCCTCGTTCCGCAGCCTGAGGCCAACAATTCTTCAGGATGGACCTGTCCCGTCCGATGCTATTTGGCTGCCAAGGGCATCAGGGAGGATGGAAACTTTGTACCCGCTAACGTCCTAACACCATGGCTGGCAAAGCTCAAGTATTTCTGCAGAAACTGTGCCGTTGTGCAGGCCGACAAAATGAAGCATTCCACAGAGGGCGGCATGACCTGGTAAGCAGATTCCGCCCACATAGATGCCCTGCTGAAGAAATGAATGTCGTCGCTTTGTTACTAGCGCAACAATCGCAACCTATGACCAGATTCTCGCCATTGGTCAGAACACGGTCTTCAACATGCTGACACAAACACAGAAGTTTGCATCGTCCGTCGTGCTTAGCCAAGTTTGTCCGCCGAAGCTTATGTGGTCGAAAGAATTCGACAAGGTCAGCGTGGGTGGGGAAACGCTGGAGTTGGACACCTTCAGGTCAGGAATCCAGAACATGCTTCAGACTGCCTGGGAGTTATACGACTACATCAGTGGAGGGAACCGATTTGCTGATGATCTCCCCAAGAACTTCAAAGATGACCTTTCTAATGATCAGCATGGATACTCCTTTTTGTCCCATGGGCCCTTCAGTAAAACTCCAAACGGTCTGCTTTGCCACCTGGTTCGCAACTGGAATCTTGCTTCTGTCGACGGTGCACGGCGCCTCAGCTGGGACATGCATGCCCTCCGGCGCTTCTTTGGAGCATGTGGCCAGCTGAACACCCTCCTTGCTGTCCTCACATACATCCTCCCAAGCACTAGCACTCGTATCACTGAATTTGTGGACCAAAAGCTGCGGAACGACCTTCGAAACAGAGGCCTCCATATGCACATGGATGAAATGTTCCTGCTTGCAAGATACCATAAGATGACTAATGCAACCGGGTTCGACATCTGCACCCCTGCATTTTATCCCAAACCGCTGCAAGACCTCACCCTCGAGATTTTCGCTGGCGGTCTTCGTGAATGTGAAACCATCCTTGCCCCTGTTTTGTTCGGGAGTAAGTCTGCTGGACTTTATCACATGTCAGTTGGCCTAGTTTTCTGGAACTTTGGAAGCATGTGCTGACGACCACCCCTTTCTTCTCCCCTATTAACAGCTACCTATGGGTTCAAAATGGGCAGCGGGTCACACCGGACAGTTTCAGCAACAAGTTTGAGACGTTGATGGGCAAATACTGTGCATGTCAGATCAAGCCATGTTCATATCGACAGATGGCGGTTGGGATAGCACGGGAGAATATCCTCCCCCACCTTTTCGTTGAAGACAGCACGATCGATGAATCCGCCCATCATGGAGCATCCATCGCGCACACTCATTATGGGATAGTCGAGGGGGACCTCCCTCATCTTACCGCCGACTCAATTTGGCGACACAGGACTGTCAATGCAGAATGGCACAACATCCTCGGAGTTGGAATGCGCCGGCCGTCCAAACCTCTCAGATTTCTTTCCAAAGACCCCTATCCACCAAGCACCAGTAGTGGCAGCCGTGATGGTACCGGCTCTCAGGCCCCCAGTGGTGCTAGCAGCTCTTTCTCCCCTGCAGGACTTGGAGGCGTGACACCACAGCAGCTGGAGGAAGCCCTTGGCCGCATCTCTGAAGTTCTACTGGCCAATGTTCAACGAGCTCTCGTTGACGAAATCTTGCCAGCAGTGGCTGAAAAGTTTGGCATCCACAGGTCGGGATGTCGATGTCCCACAGTTGCCGATCAGAGTGGGGTGGAGGTTGCCCCCAGACCGGCTCAACCCTCGTCCTCAGTGACAAGTTCATTTCAAGACCACAGTGCTTTCCGGTGGACGCCTAACGCAGGGGCAGCTCCGACATCCCAAAAGACAACCATAACCTCCCCTCCTCCTCCCAACGAAGTATATTCTTCCCTACCCCCATCGTCTATTCCAACATCGTCCTCTTCGTGGTCCCCCTCATCGGCACCCATTGACATCTACGATCCTCCCGCCTCCGGCGCCTCGGTCACCGAAATAACAGACACAGACTCCACTGGCAGCCAGCTCACCACCACTAGTAGCACCCAGGCCGGTTTGCCCTCCGTCACCGAAATCAAGGACTACTCTGGTTGGTCATCTCAACAGAGTGTTCTCAGCACTGGGACTGGCAGCGTCGAGACGACAAGTGTCCACCAACCATGGAAACAGGTCGGGGCCACCGCCGTTGCCAATCAGACCAACGGTGGGGCGGCCACGGCCCGACTTCACAACCAGGACGGCCTCCTTCCTCCTCCCATTGCAAAGTCTGGGGCATCCATCCCACACCAACCCCTTCCGAGTCGTCACCCACACGGAGTGGGCCTCGGGCCCTCACCTTCTGATCTAAAGGCACTGGCAAGGCGGGGATTCTGTTTACTCTTCAAGGACCCTGCTGTTGCCGAAAAGAGTGAAGAGCAGCTCAAATACGTGATGGCCTGTGTGGAGTGCCAGAACGATGTTCAAGTCATCCTACCCACAGGTGGTGGGAAGAGCGCCGGCTGGCTAGTTCCAGCTGTGCTGGACCGACAACGTGTATCCGCCATCGTGACCCCATACACACTCATCCTCGAGGACCAACTTCGGAGTGCGATTGAGAAGGGTATCAAGGCCGAGAGGTTTACAGCCAAAGGCCCTCAGTTGTCTGACGATGTTCAGCTCATTTTTGTGCAGCCAGAGTCGGTGGCAAATCCCGCTTTCCGAGTGTAGGTCCCCAGTAAAGATACCGTCAAGTGTGGTTTTCATCTGACGATATTTTTCTTTCCCTGCAGAATGATGACCACCCCTCTCGGCCGTCGCATCAAGACTATTTTCGTGGACGAGTTCCATGACTTGATTGCCCCTCACCCAGGCCGCAAGCAGGCCTGGGATGATGCCTGTCGCACCATTACCGGAACGCCAACCCAACTTGTGTTCGCAAGTGCGACGCACCCCCCACACATGCACGAGATCTTCCTCAGGAAGGCCCGCCTTATCGACTCTCCAGTCCGGGTCATTAGGGCGTCTACAGACAGACCAGAATTGGGTTACTATGTTTTAAATCTTGAAAGAACCCTTTGGCCATCAACCGTCAATCTTGTCCAACGCCTAAAGGAACTCTTGGAGCCTGACGAGAGAATCTTAGTGTTCTTCGAGAAACGCGAGGATGTCGATACCTTTTCACTTACCGCCGACTGTGCTGTCTACCACAGCCAACTACCGTCCGATGGCGAGAACACGAAAGCCCGCAACCTAAATCGTTGGGACAGCGGGGACTCACCAGTCATGGCCGCGACTACGGCGGCAGGTCAAGGCATCGATAGACCTTATGTCAAATTTGTTATCATCCATGGGGGCACCTTTGGAATGCTACCTTACGCCCAGCAGGGGGGGCGTGGAGGTCGTGGAGGTCGTCCCTCATATGTAATCCTCTTAAGAGACCCCCGTGACCACCAAGCTCGTTCTCGCAGGAAAGATGTTCCAGACGACGTCAACTGCATCGGCCCATTCCTGGACTACGCGGCCAACAAGATTGTCTGTCGGAGGAAGGCGTTGTTGGACGTCATGGATGGGAAGGATGAATCTTTCAGCTGCTTGGACAAACAGGGGTGCAATCCTTGTGATCTGTGTGACCCTGATGGGTATACATTGAAGCTTGTCCAGGATGCTGTGATGTCCATAGCACCTTCTCGCTCACCTCCACATATCACCACGTCACACCACCTCCCCAAGCCGGGGCCCAAGGTCACTCCAAAGGGAGCGAGGCCCAGGGCTGATGGGGAAGGCCGTCATGGTACCCTTTCTCAGGGCAGTGAGGACAGCTACTTTTTGGGGCCTACTGTGACGACACTGCCTGGACAGATCACCGACAAGGTGGGGGGAGGGAAATGGTCAGGAAAGGTGCGAGATTCTTAGTCATTGCCCACAGTTTGTTAAATAGCAGTTCTTTGAAAAGGGTGCTTTTATGGCCACCACCTCCAAGGTCAACGATGCCATTGTGAATGTGACCCCAGCCCGGTCTATTACACAACCTGCACCATCATCGTCCCATATCTTGACCCAACCCTTGCCGACTTTCTCTCAGTTGCCCTCTAGCATAGTAACTGCTCGAGTACAGCAGGTTAAAGAATCCCAGACAGATCGTATGGAAAAGTCTAGTAAACTTGACCAATTTCTGAAAATTGTCAACTTAAGCTGCCCCGTCCATTTTATGACTTCTGGCAAGCTTGTGACCCACGAAGGCCCATTCCGCTCCTTTCATCCCACCTTCCCCTTTGAGGACTATCTGGCCTTCAAAAAAAAGTTTATTTTTGAACGCTACACCTACTGCTACTATTGTGGATCACCCCAAGACCATAAAGGCAGGTCAGAGGCCCCATCTTGTCATAGAAATGCTGGCTTCCGTGGAAAACCATGTCCTTGGGCGGACTTCCCCCAGGTTGTGGTGTTCATGATCTGGCACGATGCAGGGGGCGTTAGGAGCGAGATGATGGAAAACTTTAAGTTGGAAGGGGCCACATCTTATGACAAGTTCATGGCATGGTGCAAAAAAGAGGATTCACATGCTGGTGAATTCACCAAATTGCTGGAGGTCTTTTTGTGGTATTGTGAGAAGTACCTGGCTTAGTTTACATTGTACATATCTATTCCTCCCAAATAGTGATGCTGCCATTGTTCGCTCATATTTTGTAAGGCCTCATACTCTTGACTCTGTTTGAGACTTGATGTTTATCCAGTCAGAGCTGCACTTAAGGAGTATAAGTCCGTTATCATGCAGTGGACCAGTGGCTGTGCTGGAGCTCACTGCTCATTTGAAAGATTTCCATCCGCCAGTTATCGAAGCCTACCCAAGTATTTGCTGCCAGAATCACATTGCCCTTATTTGAAGCAATCCGGCATGGAGCTGATGCGTCTTCGGGTCTCATGCCATGCTCGTTAGGGGCACGCATGTGGCACACCTCACCCTCCACCAAGGATCTCATTGTGAAGTGGGTTTCGTGGCTGTACTTGTACGGACATAACGAACCCCCCCTCAGACCCTACCATGCTGTACCTTGCTGGATACACCCATTCCTATCCCGACAAGATCAAAATTATTCTTAGTGCTCCTAGCCTGATTATCTCACTGAAGCCGCTTATTTTCTACTTTATGACGTGTAAGCACAAGCAAAAATCCTATAATAATTTAAGGTGCCTAAGAAGGTAAAGACAGGCACATATGATGAAGCATGTTAAGAATGTGCCAACGCCCAAGCAAATAAGAAGCTTAGATACAGCTACAGGTAAGAAACGCACAGCAGCAGCTAGTGCCCGTAAGCACGCCAAATTTGAGTTGCATCAAGTAAACCTTCGGCGATAGCAGAGGGGCCTCTTTCTGGCTCCGCGAACGAGAAGAGGGTGCACTCAGTCGCAGATTCGAGCTTTATGCATTCAGCATCACATGCACAGTTCGCAAC